>Ga0114966_10001803_pt1 | contig 19508 bp, 15 predicted proteins | sample M_130207_XF_Meta_FD_87029 | JGI IMG/M metagenome (GOLD analysis project Ga0114966, IMG submission 87029) | Freshwater microbial communities from Lake Montjoie, Canada to study carbon cycling - M_130207_XF_MetaG | ecosystem: Environmental > Aquatic > Freshwater > Lake | place: Lake Montjoie...
CACCCGCCGTTGAAGGTCGCTTCTTAGCGGTACCCAAGGTTCTTGCGGAGGGAGACTGAGTATGGCTTCGCCCACAAACCACACGCCGACAGATATGACCGCGCTACGCGATGCCGTGGCTACGGGCACTACCAGTGCGGAATCGATCTGCGCCGGAATGCTGGCCGTTGCCACCGAACGCAACCCCCAGCTCAACGCGTTTCATGAGGTCTTCGCAGAGCACACCCTGAACGCTGCTCGACGCGTCGACACGGATGCCAAGGCTGGTCGGCCGCTCCCGCCGCTTGCAGGGATGCCCATCGCCATCAAAGACAATGTGGCGACCACGCTTGGCCGCACCACCTGTTCAAGCCGGATGCTGGAGAAGTATCGATCGCCCTTCGACGCCACCGCTGTTGAACGGCTTGCACGCGCTGGTGCCGTGGTCATTGGCAAGACCAACATGGACGAATTTGCCATGGGCTCTTCGGGCGAGCACTGCAAGTGGGGACCGGTGCGCAATCCATGGGACCACTCGCGCGTACCCGGCGGAAGCAGTGCGGGAAGCGCAGCAGCGGTTGCGGGCGGAATGTGCGCGGCAGCCATTGGCAGCGATACCGGCGGATCAATTCGGCAGCCCGCATCATTCTGCGGGATCGTTGGGTTGAAGCCAACGTACGGACGTATCTCACGCTGGGGATTGGTTGCGTTCGGATCGAGCCTCGACCAGATTGGTCCGATGACGCGCAGCGTCCGTGATGCCGCACTCATGCTTGACGTCATGAGCGGCATCGATGAACGCGACAGCACGACTGCTGACCGACCACCGACAGAATTGTCAAAGACCATCGAGCGTCCAATCGATGGACTGCGCGTAGGAATTCCGCGTCAATACATGAGTGACGCTAATGACAGTGAGGTGAACGCAGCAGTGAATGCTGCAGCTGATGCATACCGCGCAATGGGAGCGACGATCGTTTCTGTTGAACTGCCGCTCACTGATGTTGGAATCAGTACCTATTACGTCATTGCACCCGCGGAAGCGTCGAGCAACCTTGCTCGCTATGACGGCATTCGCTACGGACACCGCGCACAGTTACAGCCCGGCGAAGACCTGTTCACGCTCTACGCCCGCTCTCGATCCGAAGGATTTGGACCCGAAGTACAGCGGCGGATCATGCTGGGCACTTACATGCTTTCGAGTGGCTACTACGACGCGTACTACAAGCGTGCCCTGCAGATGCGTCGGCGCATCAAGCAAGAATTTGACCAAGCCTTCACTGCCTGCGATGTACTCCTCGGCCCCACCGCACCAACTCCTGCGTTTGGATTCGGAGCGAATTCCGATCCGTTGGCGATGTACCTCTGCGACGTCTACACCGTGAACACAAACATCGCTGGCATTTGCGGTGTGTCGATTCCCGCTGGGTTCGCTGAACGCAACGGCAAACACTTGCCCGTGGGCGTGCAATTGCAAGCGAATGCGTTTGAAGAAGATCGACTGCTGCGCGCTGCACGAATGTTAGAGCGCGCACTTGCGCCAACTACGAGCGCTCACGGAGTGCACGCGTAGCCGTCACTGCGGTCGAAGAATTGCGCCAAGACGCAGCATCTCCGCCTCGAATGCTTTCGCGAAGAGTTCATCCTTGCTTGCATCTGGAAATACGCCCAATTGCACGACGACGGTGAAGTCCCCGCTACTGATGCGCTCAATAGTGACCGCTCCCGCCTGACCATCCGCAGCGAGAGTCACCGCCACGAATCGGTCAGCTCCGGACTCGAACGACTGGATGCCAATGAACTGCTTACTTGCAACATTGCGCAAAGCCATTGGAACATCGGTCCAGCGAACATGATCGGCGGCGGGTACGAGCGGGCGCGCTTGGTATCCAACGGTCGGTTGGCGCATGCCGGCAATCGCCGCGTTTGCGTTCGAACCCTTCAAGACCACATCCGGCGGGAATGTATCTCCAGGCGCAGCCTTGTTGTCACTTGCTGCATCCGGCAAGGAGCAGGAAGTCAGCAGGCAAGCACCAAGCAATGCGACCCGATAAAAAGTGCCGGGGCGGAGGAAGATTGCTACGCAACTCGTCATAAATGCTGATGCTAACGAGTGCTGGGGGGTTCGAGTCGCACTGACCGATAGACTCAAGTGGCTGCCCTTTGGCCGCCGTTCGCCCGCACCTGCACCCACATGGTCTTTGGTCCACAATCCACTCGCTTCGGCCGCTCCGTGAGGAGAACGAGACTTCGTCGGAAGCTGCCTCGGCAGACTGCGCCAGTATTGCTGTGGCTACGCGACGAGCGCAATTTGAGCGCGTTGCTGGTGATAACGGCGTTCGCCATCACTGCTGGGTTCTTGGTCGCCTGGAGCGCAGACCTTCCCCGCGTGTTCGTTGGACAGCGTGTGGAGTCTGGTCGAGTCAACCGACTTGAGTACAGCGACATCGACGAAGTCGCAACCGGGGTACGCCGCGAAGAAGCGCGCAAGTCTGCGCCGCTGGTGTATGTGGTTAACACCGATTACTTGGAGCGCATGCAAGGTGAAATCGAGGGACTGCCCCTCCTAGTACGTGACAAACTCACGCTTGCTGAAGTGCAGCCCGCGGTTGTTGAGCGTTACGGATTGACAGACGCCACATTCGCAGCGCTTCGCGAACTCGATCGCGCAGACGAAATCGAACTCTGGCAACGGTGGACAGACAGGCTGATCGGCAAACTGACGACGGGCCTGCCGATTGTTAACACCAGTGAGTTTGACGCGTTCTCCATTGCCGCTCGGCGCATGGTCATCATTCCGCCCCGCACCGATGTCCCTGGCGACCGCACCCGCACGGCGCAACTTGGTCGCAACGCCATTGAACTTCGGACTGACGATCTTGCGGCTATGCGTGCCCGCTTAGCCGCAGAATCTGCAGAAGCAGGATTCCCCTTGGAATTTGCGCGCGTTTCAGTAGCACCTCTGCTTGCCGATCCGAAGCCAACAGTCAGCTTTGATGCGGTTGCTACGAAGGCGGCAGCCGATGAGGCAGCCGACGCTGTAACTGCCGTAGTTCGTGTTCATCCGCACGGCGAGTCCGTATATGCGCCCGGCGATGTAATCACGCAAGAACAGGTTTCTCGCGCCAATGACGAACAATTTCGCTTTGAAGAATCCCGCGGCACCCCTGGATTCATCGGCGCACTTGCACAGGCCATGGGTATTGCAGTTGCGCTCGCCCTACTTGCAGCGACATTCCTTGCTCAACACGAGCAACCAATCTTCCGCGACTGGAAGAAACTCGCCACTCTGTTCGCCATGGTGTTATTCCCGGCGGCAGTAACGGTTCCTGCTTCCGCCGCATTCCCTCAAGCACTCTTGTTCTGTGCCGCTGGCACTTCGCTACTTGCAACGGGAACGATGACAATCGTGTTTGGACTCCGCGTCTCCCTCTTTGCGATCTTGCTGCAAGCCGTGTTGGCCATCTTTGCAATACATCCACCCATGGGTGTATTTCTTGCTGCGCTTGGGTCCTCGCTTGCGTTTGCGATTGCTGTTCGCAACTTGCGGCACCGCTCTGCGCTCGTGGTCGCAACGATTGCATCTGGAGCAGCTGGAGGTACGGCCATTGTGCTTGTTGGACTGGCACAAGGGCTTGATGACCGCAGCGTGGTTACCCAAGTCTTGGGAGATTCGCTGGTAGCTGTAGTGACCGCGTTCTTCGTTGGATTCTTGGTAATAAGCCTGCTTTCCACCATTGAGCGCATCTTTGGCGTGACCACCGGACTCACTCTGACTGAATTACGGGATCCGCGCCAGCCACTGCTGCGCGAATTGCAACGGCGCGCACCGGGCACTTGGAATCATTCGCTGCAAGTCGCCAACATCGCTGAAGCCGCCGCAGAATCTATTGGCGCCGATGCGTTGCTTACCTATGTTGGGGCGCTCTACCACGACATGGGCAAGATGAACAAGCCCGAGTATTTCGTGGAGAATCAGAGCGGCATTAATCGCCACGAACGCCTCTCGCCAGCGATGAGTTTGCTAGTGATTGTTGGACATGTGAAGGATGGAATGGAACTTGCCGCCGAGTATTCGCTGCCGCGCAGCGTGCGACATTTCATTGAGAGCCACCACGGCACCACACTCATGGAGTACTTCTTCCATGTTGCGCGCAATCGCGCTGGTGAAGATGAGATCAACGAAGCAGACTTTCGCTACCCCGGACCAAAGCCGCAGACGCGCGAAGCTGCAATTCTGATGCTTTGCGATTGCGTCGAAAGTGCAAGCCGCACGCTCAGCGAGCCGACGCCGGCACGCATTGAGCAACTTGTGCGCGATCTCAGCCACAAGCGGTTGGTAGACGGACAATTTGACGACAGCCCACTGACGCTGCGCGAACTGCGTTTACTTGAAGACTCTGTTATCAAGAGCCTAAATGCCATCTACCACGGACGTATCAGTTACCCGTCGGCTCGGACCGAGCAGCGCGAGGGGCGCGGCGACCACCCGATGCCGAGAGTGGCGTCTTGACCGGAACGCCAGCGCATTCAAACACTCTCCAGGCAGCATTCGATAGCGCAACCGATTCGAGGAGCGCGAGCGGAACGCGCCGTGTACCTGCGATAGTGAGCGTGCAGTCACTGAGTGGCACGAACACAGCGAACTCCACTGTGCGATGACTAGTGATGTGCGTGAATTGCGCAACGCGTTTCACCTGAATGCCCCATGCGGCGGAGAGTGCATCCACCTTGATTTCTTCATCTGACTCAATTGTTGGTGGCTGATGCATGCCAGCCCACAATCCGGTGGCTGGGCGTTCCGAAAGCAACACGCCCTGCTCGTCCACATGAACCAACGAATGCCAGTGGATTGTGCGACGCTCAGCCCTGCGCCGAGGCGCGGGGATACTGGCCGCGCGACCTGATGCGCGACCCGCACACTGGGCAGCGAGAGGACAAGCATCGCAACGAGGTGCGGCGGGCGTGCACACAGTTGCGCCAAGCTCCATGAGTGCTTCGTTCGTCACACCTGGCGCGCGCGCCGCCTGCACAAGCCTGGTTGATTCGCGCCAGGCCCATCGTTCCGCGGACGGGTCACCCATGCGCGTGTCATGGTCGGCGAGACGCGAGAGAACACGGAGCACATTGCCATCGACAATGGGAGCGGGCTGACCAAAGACAATGCTCGCGATGGCGCCGGCGGTGTATCGGCCAATGCCCAGGAGCGCGGTCAGATCGGCAAGATTCTGCGGGACCTCAGCGCCGTGCGTATCCCGTATCGCCTGTGCCGCGCGGTGCAAAAACCGGGCGCGGCGGTAGTAGCCAAGACCCTGCCAAGCAGCCAAGACGTCCTGCTCCGGGGCGTCGGCAAGAGCGCGGACGGTGGGGAACCGAGCCACGAAACTAGCGAAACGGTCCACCACCCGGGCCACCTGGGTCTGCTGGAGCATGAGTTCGCTGACCAAGGCTCGATATCCGGAGCGCTCCGACCGCCATGGCAGGGGTCGCGCCGCGGCGGGGTACCACGCCTCGAGAAGCGTAGAAACCAGCGATAAATTAGGAATTTCCGGCCCGGCGGGAGATGCGCTCGGAGAGGGGGAACCTACGCGGGGGCTGGTGCGGATGGTCATAAGCCCGTAGGGGTTCGCTTGCGGTGAGATCGAGGCCGCAGGTAGCGTATCCCGCACTGGGCGTCTTGGACGCCGTTGCCGTTTCTATTGCCTGCCCCGTGGCGGGTTCAAATCTCTGGAATACACACCATGGCTAAGTTGTTCTACACGCTCGAGGAAGCTGCCCAGAAGCTTCGTAAGTCCCAAGACGAGATCATGAGTATGGCCCGCGCTGGCCAGTTGCAGGAACTCCGCGACAAGGACCAAGTCCTCTTCCGCCGATCCGCAATCGATCAGATCGCCGGCGACGGCGACATGGGCAGCGACATCAACTTGGACGGCCTTGACCTCTCCGGCGGCGGCAGCAGTATGGGCGCCCTCGATGAGATCCGCCTTGACGACAGTTCCGTAACGACTGGCGCCGCCACTGGTGGCGGACTCGGCGGCGGACTGAGCATGAACGACGACCTCAGCCTTGATGACGGCCTGAGTTTGGACGACGACCTGCGGCTTGATACTGGCCCGATCGCTGCGAGCGGCGCTGATGACTCGATGGGTCTCGATGAACTGACCCTCGCTGATGATGATGAACCAACCGCGGCGCCAACACGCGCGCCGATTCCGGCGGCAGTTCCAGTTGCTCGCTCGGCACCGCCAACACGCTCACCAGCAGCAAGTAGCGGCGGCAGCGGCATTGGCCTTGCTGATAGCAACGCCGACAGCATGATGATGGATGCTCCGGCGTCCTCAGGTGCGGGTCGCGCGAACAACGATGATTCCATGTCGCTCAACTCTGACCAAACCCAGCTTGAATCTGTGGGCTCTGGCAGCGGCTTGCTCGATATCTCGAGCGACGAGAGTTTCTTCGGCGCGCAGATGATTGAAGAGAGCATGGGCGGCGAAGATGCCGCGATGACTGAAAATACGGCTGACATCTTTGGTGGCGGCGAAGCTGCAACCACAGAAGAAGCTGCACCAGTCACATCCGGAACATCCGCGGTCACCTTCGGAACCGCTACGCTCGCTGAAGCCAAGGACCCTAAGTTTTCAGGATTCACAGCCGGAGCAATGATTGTTGCCGCGATCGCCTTGGTGGGCATGGGCTGGTCCGTCACTGAGATGATGGTTGGCAACTACACCGAAGTAGCGAAGATGATCGCCGAGAATTGGATGTATGTCCTCGGCGGTAGTGCTGGCGCCATCTTGGTGTTCGGCGGAATCGGTCTTGGAATTGGCAAGGCGACTGCCTGATACGCATGACCCTGACTCACTACGGATTCAAGGAATGGGGCACGATCACGCTCATAGCCGCGGCAATCGCCGGCGGCTTTGTATGGGCTGCGATGTGGTGGCCTGTTGTGGCGACCGTGGTGGTCTGGCTAGCGCTCGTTGCTTTCTTCCGCGATCCACGAGGACGGCGCCCCGCTACTGATGCTCCGAATGACATGGTCAGCCCCGCAGACGGCAAGGTTTCTGCCGTGTTTGATGTTGAACACCACGCGGCGATCGGCGGTCCGGCCAAGGTGATTCGGATCTTCCTCAGCGTTCTTGATGTGCACATCAATCGATTTCCGTGCGATGGCGTTATTGCTACCGTCACGAACACACCCGGCAAATACCTCGACGCACGCAGTGCGGAGAGCGCGCAAGTGAATGAGTCGACCGTGACAACGCTCACCACCGCAAGTGGCGAGCACATTGCAATTCGGCAAGTCTCCGGAGCGATCGCTCGCAGAATTGTCTGCGCCGCGCACATCGGCTCGCGAGCGAAACGCGGCGCGCGCTTTGGAATGATCAAGTTTGGATCAACAACAGAATTGATTCTGCCGCGCCCCGTAGATGTGACATCGCATGTCTCGGTGGGAGACCGCGTCACGGGCGGCGTGACAATCATCGCCACGCTCGGCGCCCCGCGTTCACTTTGACTTAATCAGAATCTGGTGGAGTACTCGGCCACTGCGTTCCGCGCTGGACAACGATCCGCGTGATGCGTTCGATCTGCTCGCCTAGAACGGCGCCAATCGAGGCCACAATCTCTGGGGAATTCGGTTGCCATGCTTCTGATTCCGGCTGGAAGACAAGCACCGCACCAAATCGTTCGCCGCGATACACCAGCGGCGCAATGATGGCTCGATTTCCCGCCAAGATGCCGCCGCCAGGCGGTGGCACTGACACCATCTCGAGGGCGCTCTCAAAGACACTCGCCACGGGTTCGTTTCCAAGATGCGTGCACGCCTCGCGACCAAGGACACCAAGCGACGCCTCGGCACGAGAACGGGAGACGCTATTGGTGCCGTAGGCAGCAACCGCATGGTCGCCGCGACTATTGCACAGCCAGATTGCCACATTCGCCGGTCGAACCCGCGCTAGCAAGTGCTGAACTGCAACCGTCAACATCGTGTCAATATCAAGGTCGTGGCATAGAAGGCCGCGCAGTTCCGCTGCAGCAACCGCTGCTTCTGTGCGCGCGTCGATCGCCTCAAATGCGACAACAAAATCATCGCCTGCGCTGCGCAGCCGAGCGCGCGCACTGTCGCGTTCGGCGCGGGCCGAAGATCGGCTTGAGAGCGCTTGGCGCAGGACTGCCTCAAGGCGCTCGCAGCGCACGCGAAGGTCTGCAAGGGTGACGCGAGTGGTGGACGGGCTGTTACGGCGGCTTGACATGGCAACCCAAGCATCGGACCGGCTCGGGGCACCCTTGACCGTGGCTGGCATCGATCACAAGATTCACGCCTCATATCCCCCGCACAGACTGAATTGACGTCCTAGATGTCTATCGCCGTACCGCTGCACCCTCATGAGTCCCCTGGGGGTAGCCCATGCCGCGTTTCCCAAAGCGTTACTGCCTCTGCGGGGCGCGGGTAGAGGGGCGCGAGATGCAGGGGGTCGGTGCGTTCTCCGGCCCCAAGGAGCCCCTCCGCGACCTCAAGGCAGGCTGCGGCCGACCAATGGGCTGCGAGGAGCCCGCCGCGGTCGATGGTGGCTCGCACGAACCCCGGAGGCAGGTGCGCGTCGCCAATGAGCGGGAAGGCGATCGACTCCGCCTCAGACTCTGTGCGCAGGCCGGCGGACAGAGCCTGCGGCATTCCGTGGGTCATGCCGATGTGCGTGCACCACGTGGTGCCCGCCTTGGATGCGAGTGCAACGGTGCAGCTGGCTCCGGCGTCCAGTTGCCCCGTGCGCACCGCGGTCCTCGCCACCACCAAGGCGGATGGCACTGCCACCAACCCACAACGGGTGACGTCGGCAATTGCCTTGGCGGTAGCGCATGCAACCCGGAGACCAGTAAACGCACCAGGGCCACAACTCACCGCAATCGCCGCGAGATCCGTGGGTGTAACACCATGTTGCGTGCACAACGCGTCAATGCATGCCATGAGGTGATCGTTGGCATCGTCGGAAACTGGAACTTCCATCTCAAAGATTCCGCCATCGGCACGCGGGCGCAGTGCAATGCTTCCCACGCGTTGCGAAAGTTCGATGGCAAGAATTGACTCACGCATCGGCTGCGCCGTAAGAGGAGAGCGGGACGGAATTCAGCATCAGCTCGTTAGCGGTTGGCACATCCTCGGAAAGATCGACTGCAACAACGCGCGCGCCTTCATGGTCGGTGTTCAACAGGAGCAGGTTTGGGAGCGGCGCATCAGCACCATGTTCAACGAGCGCATGACCCAGGACGAAGGTTCGAACATTCCAGCGTGCTGCGAGCGTGGATAGCAACTCACGGTCCCATCCTCGGCCCCACACCATGCGCCAGGCATCTCCCGTCCGGAGTGCGTAATCCTTGTCAACGAGCAGCCGATCAATCACTCCGCTATCGAAGTTGGCAAGCTCATGCGGCGCCGGAAGAGAGTGACTGAGCATCAGCCCATTGGCGCAGCGAATCGCCAGCGGCATAGCGCGCACGAATCGACCGATGGCCTCGTCAACAATGGAAGCATCATCGCCGAAGGCCCAATCAAGTCCGGCGTCAAATAGTTCTAGGTTGTCACCTGCGCCCTTCGATACAGGGTGCCGAAACACCTGTGCCAATTCATGGTTCGCAAGCACCACATGTACTTGGCCAGGAAATGCGAGCGTCAACTGCGCAACGCGACACAACATGCGGTAACTGAGATCCACCCCGTTCACGAGCCGGTCGCCGTGGATCAATTCATGGAGCACTAGATGGTTGTCTGGCGACGCCGTGAGCTTCGCCAATTGCTGCACCAACATGAAATGCACTGGGTTGTCATGCAAATCACCAGTGAGCAAGATTCGACCGCGGCGCGGAAGAAAGACGGATGATCCCTTGCGAAGCGGATCGGTAAGCATCCGCTCGGCTGCGGCATCAAGCAACGTGCTCACACTGACCGCATCCTGCATGGAAATCGTTTGCGGATCGAAAGTCACGGAGTGACCGTCACTGCAACAAAGACGGGGCCCTTGCCGGTGGGGGTTTCAATCATCACTGGCACATAGAACGCGCCGAAGCGGCCTGCAGCAGGGGTGAATTCAAAGGCGATATCAACGAAATCACCCGAACGTTTCGTAGCCGAGATCAATCGCGCCGTGCCCTGGTTTCCGGGAACGGTCAGCGAAGAAACATCACCCCAAGTGGGCGCAGTAACGCGCCCTTGCGCGACGGGATTGAGATGTTCAATGGTGGTGGAAAGCGCCACCGGTGTTCCTGCCTTTACAACGCCGGCAAGAACGATGCTCTCTGGCGGAAACCAGAAACGCGCGGCTCGTTCAGGATCAAATCGGCTGCCCGTCGAATCATGGCGGATTCGTAGAGGAATCTGCGCGCAGTCGGCACGGTCCGTGTCAATGACCCACCACTGCGGAAGCGGACCGGTTGCAATATCTGCAAGGCGCCACCGAATGTCATACGTGGCGCGTGCGGCATCCTTGGCGGGATCAAATCCAACAAAGAGCGGCGCACGCCCGCCTGCACCGGTGACTTTGAAAGGCTTGCCATCAATCGATGAGAGATGCACCACGCCCTCTTGCTTGTCTTTGAGAGCGTCAACGAATGCTGGCGCAGCGCGAACCGGCTGCGTGACATCAGCAACCATGGTCGCGAGCACCATGCCGGGATATCCGGCGATGGTGATCATGACCTTGGCGTCCTTGTCCCCCGGTGACTTGGGCACCAAGAGCGCGGCGCTGAGTTCCAATGTGCCGCCCGGAGCAATTACTTTGCCGGCAATGTCCGAAATATCCGTGCACTTGCAACTCGGCTGCGCACGTTCGATGGTCAGTGGCGAACTACCAACATTACGAAGTACAAAGTGCGCGGGGTGCTTGGTGCCAGGGGCAACGACGCCGAAGTCCACCTTGGGCGGCTCGACCATCAGTGGCGCCTGGACTGTCGTAGTTGCTGTCGACTGTGGCGCGGCCGCCGAAACTGAGCGAAGACCCCAACACATCACAGGTACGACAACGGCAACGGACATAATGGCTCTGTAACTATTCGCTCGACGCATACAGGATCCTTTCAGTGGCGATTCTACGAAGAATGGCTCGCCCCGCAATGAAACGCGCCGCGCGTCAGTTGACGCGCGGCGCGAGATTTCAGTGGCAATAGCAATCCGGACAAATCAGCGAGCATGTAGCCGCTCGCAAGTCGCCCGCAGCATCACACCGACCAGTTAGAGAGCAACGAACCCAAGTCCGCGCCGTTGATGAGTCCGTTGCCATCCAAATCGCCAGGGCATGGCACGCCGCAAACACCCCAGCCAGCAAGCAGCAGTCCAAGATCCGCTCCATTGACTACGCCGTTCCGATCGAGATCGCCTACCAATGGCGGAATGCAACTGCCGTCGCCAGTCGCGGGAATGATCTTGTAGATCTGCCCACCGTGATCGGCCATATAAACCTCGCCGTTTTCATCTTCACCGAATGCCACTATTTGATTCACTACCGCGCCCTCGGCTGATGTACCGAGCGTTGCGTTGCGATTCTGGAACTCCGACTTCACACCACCCACGTAGCGGAATGACCAGATGTTGGCATTCACGTACTCAGCAAAGAAGTACGTTCCCTGCAGGTCAGGGATACGACAGCCGCGATAAACGACGCCTCCAGTCACTGAGTAGCCACCGGTAGTTCCAGAGACATGTCGGTAAGTGTGAATGGGAGCCGTCAATGACGGATCGCCGAATGTGCAGCCCGTCATTCCAGTGGTGAGATCGCCTTCTGCGCAGCGCCAGCCGTAATTGCGTCCAGCGCCGCCGCCAACTTCTTGGAAGTCGATTTCTTCCACGGAATTCTGCCCGACATCGCCGATCCAGAGGTCGCCAGTGGAGCGATCAAAGGAGAAGCGCCAAGGGTTTCTCATTCCGTAGGTCCACACTGTGTCGTCAGCAGTCGTGGCGCCACCATCGAACGGATTACCAGCAGGAATGGTGTAGTACGGCGATGCGCCGCCAGTCGTTGGCTTGATGCGATGCATCTTGCCAAGTTTCTCGGCGAGATTCTGCGCGCGATTGCCCGGATCATTCTGACTACCACCGTCGCCAACGCCGATGTAGAGATTGCCGTCAGGACCAAACTGCAGGCAGCCGCCATTGTGATTTGTATAAGGATCGACCCAAGTCATCAGCAACACGCCGGTGGGATTGGCAATGTTTGGATTACTGGAAACGGTGTAACGCGCCACATTGTCATTGGTGGCGCTGGTGTAATAGACATAGAACTGTCCGTTCGTTGCATAGTTTGGGTCGAAGGCCATGCCCAAGAGACCCTGCTCATCGCTAATCGATGCGCCACCAGTAACGAGCGCATCAATATCAAGGAACGAAGTGGCCACAAGGGTGTTGTCCGCCAAGTTGATGATGCGGATTCGACCAGCCTTCTCCAATACAAAGAGCCGAGTGCTGTCTCCCGGAGCGTGAGCGATGCAGGTTGGATACACCAACCCCGTGTTGATGATGCGCTTGGTATCGATGGCGGTCTGTGCAATGCATGGTGCGGCGAGAGCGGCGGCAAGGACAGTTGCAGCGAGGGTCGATATGGCCTTCATGTAATTCCTAGTGTGCAGGTAGTGGGGTCGGTAACAGTATGAACCATACGCGCGGGTCGCACGGCGGGATCGCTGCCATCCCAAGGATGTTCTCGGAATCGACGGCAGCAAGGGGAATCGGCATAGAGTCGCCGAAATCTCAGTAAGAGTTGCTCAGAAAACGAACGCGGGGACAGAAACAGATGCGAGTTCCCGGACGCAAACTGCCACCCGCCAGGGTTCGACTGGGCTCACCGGGTCCCGAGCGGTGCTGGCGGACCGTCACCGCCGGACGCCGACTGCATGGCCGCCCGAGCTTGCTCGATGCCCCGATCGAGGCGGTCGAACACTGCTTGGTAGCGGACCACGGCAGCGCGGACGCGCTGGGCATCTCCTGCCTCCACTGCTTCAGCGAGAAGCGGAAGCATGGTGGCGGCATATCCACTGTCCTTGTCACTCGCCACAAGCATGCTGCGGAACCACGGGCGACCTTCAAGGCCGCCGTCATCGAGCCATGCTCGGTCGAGCGAAATGAGCGCGCGATCAATCGCTCCGCACGCTTCGCGCGCAGATTGCGAGCGATTCGCCGCGGCCGCGCCAATCCACGGATGCGCGGAAGCAAGCGCCGCATCAAGTTGCGCACCTGATTCCGCTGCTCGTCCAGCACGCACAATCAGTTGATCAATCGCCAAGGCGATTTCTGGTTTAGCAGCGCGCTCCTTCAATGTCCGCAGAAATTGCTGTCCGTCTACTCCGTGTCGCGCAGCACTCAATGGAAGCACTGGCGAATCCGCCAAGATGGAAACGAACGCGTTCGTCATGCGCGTCACCATCAACGCCGGCGCGTAGTCATCGCCAACCACCGATCGATACCACGCAATGGTGTCGTAATTCGAGTGGTAACTGTTGCCCTCAGAACCGCCGCTTCCGAACGAAGCGCTCGCCACGCCAATGTGGCAATTGAACGCCACGTGGTCTGATCCACCGCCAAGTTGCCCAAATTGTGGGTCTTTGCGACCGCCACCGGAGAGACGGTCGTAAACGGTTTCATTGGCTGCGCCACGTGCTTGAGCAACGCGCACGGTTGCACCCAGAACTGCTTCGCGCAAGCTCGGCGAGCACGATGCACCAAAGTTTGGACCCATGGCCGCCATGTCAAGATTGACATACGCAACAGCTCCGCGCAGTAATCGATTGCGGTGCCCTTCCACCCACTCCGTACTACCGATGATGCCGAATTCCTCTGCACCCCATGCAGCAAAGACCACCGTACGCGCCGGGCGCTCGCCCGCGCGGAGCGACTCCGCGAAACTACGCGCGCATTCCATCAACACAATCGTGCCTGCCAATGGATCTGCGGCGCCAAAGCACCAAGCATCGTGATGGCATCCAATGATGATCAATTGTTCCGGGTGTACCGCGCCAGGAATCATTCCAATGATGTTGGCCGATCGACGAATCTTGAGGTCCTGCACGACCTTCACGCGCACCTGAAGTGCATCGCCACCAGTCAGGCGATACTCAAATGGCAACCCACCCTTCCAACCAGAATCTGCAGCAACCACAGCGCCCTGCATGCGGCGCATGATCTCTGCAGCCGCGGCGTAGCCAATCGGCTGCACAGGAATCTTCGGAAGGCCGATCGATTTCATGTCACGACGCGCAGCATCAGGAGACGATGGTTCGAACGGCGTGGTTGGATCGCCCGGCTGATCCCCGGCAAGAATGGAGCCCCGCTGCACGCAGGTGTCATTGGCCCAACCGCCCGCGGGCCAGACCTTTCCCTTGGTGACTCCGGTGTCTGCTGGGTCGGTGTAGATGATCAGCGCTGCGGCGCCGGCTTCTTCCGCAAACTTCACTTTGTAGCCGCGAAAGTTTCCGCCGTAGCGCGCAAGCACAACTTTGCCCGTGCAGTCAACGCCCAACTCCTTGAGCTTTGCGAAGTCTGCCTTGGTTCCGTAGTTGGCATAGACAACTCCGGCAGTGACATCGCCGGATGCGCTGTACGCATTCCAGCCAAATGTCAGACCAGGATGCGCAGTCGCTGGATCTTCGGCAAGATTGCGCTCGACCGTGGGAAGAGCAATTACGCCACGGCGACTACCTTCGACCGGTTGCGCGATATCTGTAGCGCCAACAATTTCTACGATCCCCTCAGTGGGCTGCGGCAACAACGCGTCGAACTCTTCCACCGCAGTGGTGATGCCCATGCCTACGAAGGCCGCTTGAATACGCGCGATCTCGCGGAGGTCCCCATCAGTTCCAGCAACATGCGGCTCGCTGCCGAGCAGTTCATGCCACGCGCCGAGCGATGCCGCTGTCGGGACTGCGTTCAACGTCCTTAACACGCGGTCAACAGGCGTGAACGGGGTGAGCCCCGGCTGGGCTGACAGTGGGGCACTCGCAGCTAACAGTGCAACTACTGGCGCAACAATCAATCCACTGATGATGGTCGATGAAAAACTCACGGTCACAAAGGTCTACCGGAAGCCCCGCCGTAAGTTGCCGAGGATGGAAAATTCAGTGCGGCGCCGCAGCACCCTTTGTGGCTTGGCCGAACACTTGTGGCCATGGGTTCGATCCGTGGCAGGGGCGGCCGCTGCGTTCCACATAATCCTGGTGGTAATCCTCAGCGGGGTAGAACTTGCCTCCTCCATCGACAACCTGGGTAACAATCTGCATACCGCCGAAACTCTTGGCGGAGCCGAGTTCAGCGATGTACGACTTGGCGGCGGCGACTTGCTCGGGCGAAGTGCAGAAGATGGCAGATCGGTACTGATCACCAACATCGGGGCCCTGCCGATCAAGTTGGGTGGGGTCATGCATGATGAAGAACCCCTCGAGCAGCTGCCGGTAGGAAACCTTGGTTGAATCAAACTCAACCTTCACGACCTCTGCGTGGCCAGTGCCGTGACCGCAGACATCTCTATAGGTGGGATTGGCTGTAGTGCCTCCCATGTATCCACTGACGGCGGTTGTTACGCCGGGGCAAATCTGGAACCAATGCTCGACGCCCCAGAAACATCCGCCAGCAAAGTATGCAGTCATCGTGGTGCTCATAGGAGTTGCCGCGCCGGTCGCATTTGTCGCGCTCGCCATAGCCGCTTCGCCGCGGGCAAGTCCGGTTGGATTCTTCGTGATGGTGTCTAACGGAAGCGCACCCTTCTCATAAAACTTGAGTGATGCGGAATTCAGGCAGTAGCGCAGGCCGGTTGGCTTCGGACCGTCCTCAAAGACATGTCCAAGGTGCGCGGTGCAGCGAGCGCAATTGATCTCTGATCGCATTATGCCGTGCGAAACATCGCTCTTCGTGCTCACATGCGCAGGGTCGACTGGCGCATAGAAGCTCGGCCAGCCCGTACCGGAGTTGAACTTGTGCTCACTCGAAAATAGTGGCAGCCCGCATACGACACACGCATACGTCCCCTGCTTCTTGTTGTCGAGAAGATTGCCGCAGAACGCCGCCTCGGTGCCAGATGTCTGGGTGACACGGTACGACTCGGCATCAAGTTTCGATGCCAGTTCCTTGACCGTTGCGGGTGAGAGTGGCGTGATGTCATAGCCAGACTGGCTCTGCGTAGGTGTTGCGGACTTGGTGGTCATGGGAGTCGAGTTTGGTTCGGGCGGAGTGCAAGCTAGAAGCGCGGTGCACCCAATAACGGCTAGAAAGGAGACGATGGATGGGATGAATCTCATGTGGCGCGCCAGGGTGGAAAGCGTAGGCGGCAGCCGAACACCGTGTAGCGTTCTCGAAAGATCAATGTTGGCCACAGCCGCCATAGCCCCAATTTCCCACTTCCTTGCAGCCGCCATGGGGCTCTGTGTAGCCCCACAGCCGCAACAGGCACCCCCGCCACCCGACGCGGATGAGGCGATGAAGCAAGGGCGACCGGATCCTGAATCGGAGCCGGAAGCTGCCGGCCCGTTCGCGCAGCAGCCCGGCTTCTCGCTTCTGCCAAAGACCCCGCCCACCATGATGCCGTACTTGGCAACGGTGAACCTCTACGGCGACTCATGTACACAAGCGGGCGCGCTCATTACTGGAGATCCATTATCCAACGCGGCACAGATCGTGAAGACCGCACTTGCTCAGTACGGCGTGAATTACGCAATCTGGCAGTCATACAACTTCGTGGCAATGTCGGGAACACTTGGCAACACCAAGGATGTCCTGAACTACTACTCGTTTAATTCATACTTGACTTGGAACATATTTCAGTCCGACGACTTGGGCGGCACTGCCGGATGGCTAACCGTTGGCGGAAGCGCCGGCACCGGACTCGGCTACGACGGCGACAAGCAAACAGCGCAAGGGAACATGGGCACTCTCGGCTTCCCGCTTGGGACGGATGTAGGACAGAGCGCCTATCTCTATCAACTAGCGTGGCAGCAGTCCTTCATGGCTGGCCAAGTAGTGGTGACCGTTGGATTACTCGATCCCGAGATGTACTTGGATCTGAACACATACGCCAACAATCAATACAACCAATTGATTAATTACGAATTCATCAACCCAGCAGTTCTTCCGTGGTCATACAACGCGATGGGTGTGGTGGTGCAATGGCAGCCGGTGAATTGGTTCTACGCCATGTTTGCGAGCGCGGCCAACAACACGCCAGTCGGCGAAAGCCCAGTCCAGGGCATTTCCTCTGATGACTGGACGAATACCTTCGAATTTGGACTGATCGGCGAAGATATCTGCGGACTTGGCCCAGGAACCATTCGCGCGCTTCCATTTTTTGGAACAGCGCACGGCGAAACCGGCGCGGGATTCATGGTCAATCTTGAACAGAAACTTGGCAAAGAAACGCCGCTCGGAATGTTCATGCGCGCAGGATTCACAAACGATGCACTCGGCGCGGTGCAAGGTGCAAAGTCCAGCTTTGCCACCGGAATTGTGATGAACGGGCCAAGCGAATCAGCGCTACTCAAGACCCAGCAGGCATACTTTGCCGGCGGCTTCTATTGGCTCGAGTCCCCATATGCAAACAGTATTCATGAGAACGAATACGGCCTTGAACTCACCTATGTACTGCAGTTGACTGAGACACTGACACTTCAGCCAGATATCCAAGTAATTCTGGATCCAGCCAAAAACCCAAGCACTGATTCAGCAGTGATGTTCACCATGCAACTTGTCTACACCTGGTGATCAGGATCAGTGCGGAGACGACGCGGGGGCATCTGCAACTGGTGCTGTGGGTGCTGGTGCTGGGGCTGGTGCTGGTGCGGCCGCAGTGATGACCTTCACTTCCGCCGTAAACGCCGCCTTCGGGTCATAGCGATCCTGCAGCGTGCGTTCGATTACCGCCTTGGAGCGCGGTACGCGTCCCACAAAGAGTTCCTTGCCTTGTTGCGTGACACGCACGTCCTTATCAAGATCAAGCATGGTGTCGTCAAGCAGTATGCGCAAAGCAAGCGCCGGTGGAGCTTCCAGAATGTTGATCTCCTGCCCCTGCCGCTCAACCACAATGCGCTGACCCTGCTTCGGTTCATCAACAGCAAGCCAATAGAAGCGCGGGTGCGTCACATCGTCCTGCAACCACACCACTTTCTGCGGTCGCGCGTTGCGTGTGTACTTTGCCATCCACGGTACGGCTGATGCATCTTCGCGGTCCATCCAGTGGCCTTTACCGGCGTGCACTTCCACTTGGTGCACGTAGGCGCCGGGGTCCGATTGCGCGAGTGCGTCAAGCATCACGCCCCATTGCGCAGCCACTTTGTTGCGATCAAACGCACCATCATTGCCGCCAACATGAATGGCGAACGGAAGATTGCGCAAACCTTCAGGCCGCGCATCATTCGGGTGCCCAGCCATCATGGACGCTGCCGCAAATCGATCTGCCATACGGGGCGCGAGTTGATAAACACCATCGCCACCTGCGCTGTATCCCATGAGATACACACGATCCGGATCGACGCGCTCGCAGATCACTAAGTCTTCAATGAGCCGATCGAACAGTTGATCGACTGGTGCTTGATGCCACAGATTCCACTCATTGCTCGGCGCGCGCGGCGCAACATAGACGCCTTCGGCTGGCTCATAGAGATGCTTCTGATTGTCCCACTGCTGATCATTCACCTGCGCGGGCGCGCCGCCGCCGCCGTGCATAGAGATCCACAGCGGCCTGGTTCCATCCTTGGACTTTGCACCAAACTGTGTGGCCCAGATCGGCATGCGTGCGCCGTCGATGGTGAGCACGCCAGACTTGAGTTCTGCAGCTCGTTCTGTGCGTGTTCGGTCGGCGATCGATTTGACGGCAGCATTCAAAGCCGCCGTTGCCTCAGCGCGCGTCAATGTCTTGGGAACCTCAGCGCCAACAGCTTCAATGCAAAGGGAACAGACGATGAGTGTGAATGCCGTCATGAACGAGCGCCCTTCTTCCAAGCATCAGCAGTGCGCGTGGAATGTTGAACTGACGGAGTACGCGCAGTGCTACCACCGTCCTGCCGAGGGGATTCCAAGAGACGAGCGTCTAGATCTGCCGCGGCGCTCGCGTTACCGCGCGCGCGTTCGACTGCTGCAGCAAACGCCAGCGAGTCACGATTCTTCGGCGCAAATTTCAAGGCAATCTCGAAACTCTGCGCTGCATGTTCTAACTCACCCGCCCACGCAAGCGCGGCACCGAGCAGGTGATGCGCTTCCGGGATGGCCATATCTCGCTCAGTTGCGTCCATGCAGAATTCAGCACACTCCTCAAAGTTTCCAAGTTCCAACGCGGCGCGCGCTGCAGAGAGTCGCGGCTCCGGGGTGTTTGGGTCGTGAGTCACCGCGCGCGCTGCGTACTCACCTGATGTCTGCCACTGACCGAGCAGTGCATAGATGTCGGCGATGGGGCGCGCAAGGTCAGGCGCTCGGCCGTGATTTCGGACGAGCGACTCCATTGCGTCGGTAGCGGCAGCATCATTCCCAAGCGCAATGTGCGAAACCACACGAAGCATTGCCGACTCAG
>Ga0114966_10001805_pt1 | contig 19490 bp, 18 predicted proteins | sample M_130207_XF_Meta_FD_87029 | JGI IMG/M metagenome (GOLD analysis project Ga0114966, IMG submission 87029) | Freshwater microbial communities from Lake Montjoie, Canada to study carbon cycling - M_130207_XF_MetaG | ecosystem: Environmental > Aquatic > Freshwater > Lake | place: Lake Montjoie...
AAGGAGGGGTCATAGGGGAACCGCGTTCCCTTAAAAAATTGAAATTTATTTCCATAAGTATTCAAATAGTATTCTTTCTTTAAAACTAACACAAAATGTTTACTACTATCATTACCAATAATGTTTCCAATGTTGCTCCTTTGTTAAACCATGAGTGCGTCACGATAAAATTATTTGGATTAAGCACCAAAATATTAGCAAGTGACATTGCTGTATTCTTTGTAGGTCTCGTTGTCACTATAATTCTTGCGGAAATGCTTGCGAACTACATGATCACGAATATCGAAGAGTTAAAGAAGAAAAAAGATCTAAGAGACGTATATTTGAAACAATGGAAGGAAAGAAACGAAAGAAAGGAAAGAAAGGAAGTGAACTCAAAGATCATTCAATGCGACAAGTGCTACAATGAGTATGCGGAAACAGAGATTAAAAAGATCAAAATTATAGGTAATATTTCCCAACAATACTGCGGCAATTGCTATAATTTTCGAAGTGAAAAGAGACAAGGCGACATAAGAAAATCTAAATCGGATTCCAAATTAAATTATAATTATACTAACAAATAAATTTAAATGATAAATCAGAGGCCAATTCAGAGCCAAATATAAAATTATTTTTTTATTTTTGCTATAGGAGTTTGGGTTTAAATAAAAGAGGAGTAAGGTTCCCTTATTTTATACAAATTAAAAAAAATTGAAATACTTTTTCTTATATAAATGATTAGTATATTTCACAGACTCTTAAACTTTAAAAGCTTTATAACAATGAACTCCGCCAATAACAATAACAATAATGCTAATAAAATGAATAATAATAGACAGGTGTATAAAACCTTTTGTAAGGTTTGTCAAGATTCCGGAAAGACAGAAAGAGAATATACGAGTCATAATGTTCGCGACGCAAGAGGCGCAACATGCTGTCCCACACTTTTAGCCCAAGAATGCCGCAATTGCTACAAGAGAGGACACACTTCGAAATATTGCACGCAAAAAGCACCGGCAGCACCAGGAGCACCAGTAAAAGCACCTTTAGCAAGAGAAGCGCCAAGAGAAGCACTAAGAGAAGCACTAAGAGAAGTTGTGTCAAAAAATTTGTTTATGTGTTTAGATAATAGCGACAGTGACTCAGAAGACGAAAAAACAGTAGCAATCAAGGAAAAAACTGGTCCAGCCCCAGTTCCAAAATCCGATCTGAAGGTCGCTGAAAAACAATCGCTAAATTATGGCAAGATCATCGCATTGGCACCTGAAATTGTGAAGAAAGAGGCAGTCGCTGCCTTCATAAAAGAAACCAAGAAAACAGCGGAAAAGACCCAGGCTAAAATAATGGTAGCACATGCTCCGATGAAAGCGCCTTTCAGCTGGGCGAATTGCGAGTCAGATAGCGAAGGAGATGAAGACGAAGAAGATAACAGCTCTTGGTAAGGAAGCGACAAGAAAGCGACAAGCGACAAGAAATTATAGATTATAGATTATAGATTATAGATTAAATTATAAATATATTGCGTATATAATTTTATCCCTTTATTTTTTCATGTCCTTTTTCAAAGATAAATAGTCTCTAAGTCCATTAACAATATTTCCATTATTATTTTTGTTAGTTGAGTTACTAACAGAAGGCAAATTTACATTGTCACTTTCATATACATAATTATTTTGCCAATTATGGCTGCGAGTCCTATGTCGACGATGTTTCCTTTTTGTTGTATCGTGCCTTATCAAATGTTTATTTGAATGCTTTTTATTTGAATGCTTTTTATTTGAATGCTTTTTTTTTGAATGTCTTTTCTTTGATTTGTTAGTTGCCATTACTATATATGGTGAAAAAATCCTACTTGACATTGTTAAAACAATTATATATCCATTCAAAGAAAATCATCCACATCCAAATATCAGCGACATATCTGTTATAAAATCCTTTTTTCAAAATAAAGGAAGGATTATGTTTCATTTAATGTATATATTAAATGAAAATATAGATGATTTGTTAGTTTAACGTAGTAAGGAAAATCCTTGGCCGGAAAACCTTATCCAAAGACATTTTCCTTAGAATACATAATATAAAGAAACCCATCTTTATTCTTAAATCGATAAAATGCTTCATACATTGTCATATGAATAGGCAAAATAACCTTATCTTCTCCCACAAACAAAAAAATAGCATCTTCACTAGGAAGCCGTAGTCGCTTGCGAATGACATACATAAATTGACCAATCGTAATATCCTGTGGCACCAAATATTTATTCTTATCGATTTCAGGTGTCACCGTATCTTTCATATTTTTCTCACAAATAATCGGAAAACGATCTGGATATCTCTTCTGAATTCTGCTAGATTCATTACTGCGTTCAAAAAAAGAAAATCTGTCGATAAAACGTTTATTATTATTAAAAGGATACATAATATTAATTAAATATAAATTATAATATACATGATAAATTATATTTAAATCTTTGTTATAAATTATTTAAAGGCATTCGCAATCTTTTGAAACCAAGGTGCTTCAGTAATGAAAATCTTCCACTTTGCAGTAACTAACAAAATCCAGCCAAACAAGAAGAATAGTATCTTCGTTTCCTCAGACATAGGACCGGATTTGATAATAGGATGAAAATAGTAGATCAAAAGAACAGACATGGAGACAATAAAGATGAACTCTGTGCGTTCTTTCCAATAAACTAACTGGGCATCATATTTGTCAAAAGAGGAAGTAGTATGAGATAAAATTACATGACCTAAAGCTGCGACAACAAAAACGCATTTGATAATAATTAAAAACACGACATAAAAGTCCAATCCGGTATCGAGTTTCAAACCAAACATTATATATATTATATTATATCAATATAAAATTGATTTTTGCCTAAAATTCAAACTATTGGCGTCGTCGTTTCTTACAACTTTTTCTTTTCTTGTATGTTTTTCTTCTTTTCTTTTTACAACTTTTTCTTTTCTTGTATGTTTTTCTGCCTCCATTATGTCCAAGTCTAGTTTTAACATCGCCAATATATTGAACAATTTTATTAAATAACAAGGCTTTGCCCTCATCATCATGTAAAGGTTTTTCGGTAGAATTAATTAACATCTGAAGCACCTGATTAATATAATTTGGAGGATTTGGAGGTAATGGTTGACATAAAGTTGGTGTATTAACATAAGTTCCAAAAAAAGGTGAACAATTTATATGGGGAATAATTTGACTTAAAATTGCCGCACAATTATATCCTCTTATATTGAAACGATCAAATACCATCGATTCACTATAGAGATTTAAAATGCGTTGTTTCATATCTTCGGTCAATATACCAATATCAATAATATTGGTCACAGGAGTGCCATCAGGTGATCTTATCCTTACCTTTGTTGTATTATCTGTTTTATCTATATATCCATCTGCACCGAAAGTATAAAAATTATAATTTTTGGTTACAATTATTATATACGCATGACCATAGTCCTGTTCATTTATTCGAGATACTGCCGCAATATATATATTTTTTTCACTAGTTCTAATATCTTCATTAAATATAATATCAGAAACTGGAGTTCCTATCAGTGGTGCTTTTTTTAATAGCTTTATCTCATTAGGGTCATCTTTCAATTCAAAAATAGAGTAAATGCTAGAACGAAATCTTGTTCCCAATTCTCCAATAAAAATTTCTTTGTTTTCGTTCATACGAAATAATACATCAGGTGAATCACGTGGGTTACCTCTATCTGGTTTGCCAAACAATTCTAGTATTCCACGATACGGTGGAGCAGTGAAAGTCGCAGCAGCTTTTACAGGAACCCCTTCATTTTCTTCTGCCAATTTTCTTTTATGTTTAAGATCCACTAGAGAATCTGGATTTTTAGAGCCCTCGGATAACTTGTTAGTAAAAGCAGCACTCCAATCTACTGACTTATCATTACTTTTACTTTTAAAACCCCAACTCATAAAGTATAAAAATATATAAATATAAAATAACAAAATATATTAAATATAAATACAATATAAATATAACTATGGATAAATCTGGATTTACCTTTTTACACGAAGCTTACGATATTCAACATATCAATGCGCACCCATATACAAAGCCAATCCAATACAGCAGTCAATGTATTTATTGTTCTAGTCAAGATACGACCGCATTAATGCCGAGCCAAGATAATGGATCATTTAGAAGCTGTAATAACCGCAGTTGTAAAAAACAATTCAGAGCAAATATCATAAGCAAGCCAGTCGAAAATTATGTAGCAGCGACAACTCATTTGAAGGGCACTAACTAACAAAATACATTTCATATTATTTTTACCTACCTATAATATGAACAAGTTAATAGAAAAGATTGTTTTATTAGCATTATTTATTGCTTTACTGGGATCTGGGTATATATTTATTGTAACTATTTTTTTGAGGGAAACCACCTTTGCTGGGTTTTTTAACACTTGGCACTTTCCAATGTTGTTAGCAATATTTATAGATATCTCTTGTTACAAACATGTAAATAACTTGTATACTTTATAATCCTTATATTTGTTAGTTCTACGAACTTTAAGGGTATAAATTTAAGAGTATAAAATTTAAGAGTATAAAATTTAAGAACGAATAAAATATGAATATATATTAGATGCTAACAAAATTATACAACCAAATATCTTTAAAAACCGCAGCACCGTTAATCATCATTTTTTTGATATTTATGATCTTATTTTGTTTTACAAGTATAACAATAAATGCGGCAACCAATATGTCTTATATTTTGTTAGTTGTGATACTAATAATGAATCAATTGGCTAGTTATTTTATATTTAATTATCAAAATCAAGGAACACAAATATATACCATTTTAATATCTATTTTGCTTAGTTTTTCGTTGCTATATATATTATATATTAAACGCATTTATACTGAAGAATCAAAAATAATAAAGGATCTAAAAGAGAAGAATATTGTCGAAGACACGAATATTGTTTGTTAGAACTAACAAGATCAAATCGAAATCGAAACAAATCGAAATATATATTTCCCAAAAAACAACTTAAAGACAAATTGCCTTATTAATATGGGGGCAAATATATGAGACAATAAATTATTTTTACAATAATATTAATCAATTATTTGACCCGCGGTTTCTTTACAGCAATTTAATCAAAATTATTATAAATTTTAAAAGAAAAAGAAACTAGAGAGTGCTTCAACGATATATTTAATATATCAAACAAAATAACAATGGATATAGCAACGCTTTTAAGCAGAAACCAAATTGTATCCATTACAGCAACTAAATTTTAAAATAAAACGATTACGGGGAAAGGAAATGAATAATTATAACATAAGATGCGAATGCGAGTCTAATGGGATAATTTTTCTAGCAAAAAGGGGACGCAGAAGGATCAGAAGGGAGCAACCAGAGGTAAGAAAAAGGATCAAAGAAGGACGCAGAAGGAGCAGAAGAGAGCAACCAGAGGTAAGAGTTCAGTCAATATTTTTAACGCTTATTAATTATTTCGGCCGGGAGTTTTTGTGGTCTTATGGTGTAGTTGGTTATCACTCGAGACTTTGATATAATAAATGAAGACATCTCGCAACATGGGTTCGAATCCCGTTAAGACCTTTTTACTATTCAATATTCAATAAATTAGAATACTTTTATTCTAATTTATATTACAAATTACAAGCGATATTTTTAGAATTTTTGATTATCATATTACATGAATAAAAAATATATTATTAGAAACAAATATTGATTATTTCTGTAAATTTATTTTCTTTATATATATTAGTTAATAATATATATATAGTTTAAAACAACTTAAAGAGAAGTTGTCTATATAATATGTGAAGGTAGAAACATTAGGACCTTCCAAATACAAAATTAAATTATTTCCATACAGCAATCCAAACTTTTAACCTATTATTAAAAACAAACTGGAAATAGCCAAATAAATACAAGACAAATTTTAAAGCGGGGTGGCGCAGAGGAAGCGTGTCGGACCCATAATCCGAAGGACGGAGGATCGAAACCTCCTCCCGCTAAACGTAATGACTAACAATCATTACAAAATTAAACAGAAACAATTTAGTTCTTTTACAGCAATCAATAATTCAACTTTAAAACCTATTTTTTTAAAAGAAAAAACAAAGAACTAGCATCAAGAGGCAAATATTAAAGCGGCAAATATTAAAGCGGCAAATATTAAAGCGGGATGACGCAGTGGAAGCGTGCTGGGCCCATGACCCAGAAGTCGGAGGATCAAGACCTTCTCTCGCTAAACGAAGTGACATAAAAACGAAGTGACAATAGTTTCTACCAGCAATTAACTTGGCCCATAACCCGTAGGACATCGGTTCGAATCCGATCATCAGTTTATGCTGATGTAGCTCAGATGTAGAGTGACGTAAAAATGAAACTAGAACCAAAATCAATCAAATTTAAATATTTTATCACACAAAATATTCAAAAAATGTTTTCTAACAGCGATTTAACTTTCGACCATAACGACGTTGTCAGGGGATCGAAACCCCTCATTAGCTTATGCTAATGTAGCTCAGAGGAAGAGCACGTAAAATGAAAACAGCAAAACAAATTTAGAAAAGGTGGAGCCAAACAAATAATTTAGAAGCTCGCGTATATTAATGGTTAGATTTCTATCCTTATAAGTTAGCTATCCCAGTTCAATTCTGGGCGTGAGTAACCCTTAAATATTTTATTTTGTAATTAATAAAATATTTAAATACTTTTATTATATTTCCATATAAATCCACCAGCAGTTTTACCTTTGCCAGAACAGACGCTCCCTATGTTACTTAAACATGCACAAGTTGATTTAGCAGCATCAGTAATACTATCGTATGATTTAATAAAATTATTATCTAAATCATATTGATCTACCTTTTTTTTGAAGCTTCTCTACAATGATTGTGATTTCTAATAATATCAGTTCTACCTTTTAATGCCTCTGATATTTTTTTCTTAGTTTCTTCTGAAATAGGTTTGCCCAATTGTGGATGAGGTTTAGCACCAATCATTCTATTTTTTTCTTTTACTGCCTCCGATATTTTTTTCTTAGTTTCTTCATTATGCCGTCCAGAATTACCACCCTCTCTCAAATTATATCCATTTGGAACTATAGAATTAAATTCATTCATATAATGAATTTCTAATTTATCAAGTTCTTCATTATCGCAAGAGCAAATCATTTCAAAGATAAAATTATCAATGCCGTATTTTTCAAATGCTCGTTTTAAATAGAGACATGTGCTATTTTTTTTACGATGTTGTCTCCAACGATCTTTTAATGATTGAGTAGTTTGTCCAATATAAATCATACCATTTTCATTATTAGTGATTCTATAAATAAATCCCATTGTATAACTAACAATATCCAAATATTTTTATATCCTTTTCAAAATTACAATAAATTGATATTCGAATATTAATAATATATATTAACCAAAAAACAACTTAAAGAGATATTACTATTTAATATGTTAGAGTGAAAAGCTCGAAACATTAGTTCCTTACAGCAAAAAACAAATTTTACTATATAAAAAAACCAAAAGGAACAAGCAAAACAAAAAACCGCATTCATTGCCGAGTGGTCCAAGGCGCCAGACTTAAGACCTGGTATCGTATAGATGCGTGGGTTCGAACCCCACTGAATGCAAATTGATCATTATTAGTGCTCTGGTGGCCAAGTAGGTTACGGCGTTTGACTGTTATAATTATTTATTAATTACAAATATCAAAAGATCGCAGGTTCGATCCCTGCCCGGAGCGAAAACATATTTTTATTTCATTTTTTAAATGATATAAAATTAGAATACTTATTCCACCTTTTAGGAAAGGTGGAGCCAAATATAAAACTATTTGTTACAATATTGATCAATAATTTAGATCAATATTATATTGCATAATAATAAATTATAAATAACTTTGGCTCCACCCGGGGAAAAAGGTGGAATTATTGAAACTGTTTCACACACTCCCAGAGCTTCGCTGATTCATCGAGAGTGAAAGCACCACGCTTCTGAGCCAAATTCAAAAAAGTGACGATAAGCTGTAAGGCCTCATTCTGATTGGTGACGGGCACATCGACAAGACGAGTTTTCGCAATTTGACCATTAGCTAAAGGCAATTCAGTAGTAGACGCGGATTCCATTTTATATATATATTAGTGTAAATCAATGTTTAAATGCTTTTTTCATAAAATATTTAAAAAACACTTTTCTATAAGGATCATAAGGTCTTTTTAAAAGGAAGGATCATAAGGAAACCTTGGTTTCCTTAAGTCCTTTTACAATATATTATATTCAATCGATCTAAAACTAAAATGATATATAATACATTACCCACAAATAATCAAATGTCTGAATTTTTAGAACAACAAGAAGAACAAGATCAAAATAATAACGATAAGTTTAGACCTCCTGCCCGCGCATCTGAACCAATTATAAAATTAGCAATAATAAATTTTCACAATAACAGCGTCGCAGTCCCTGACTGCTTAATTCCCGATAATTTGGAGAGCTCATTCGGAATCGTAAATATTTCTATGAGAGACGAAATCCCCATTACACCAGTAATTCACTTTGCCTTAAATGTCGACAGATCTGGATCCATGTCATCTTATTGCGCAGATGGTCGCACAAAAATGACGCATATTATTCACACAATTGAAAACATGTTGCGCATATTTCATAAAAAAACTGGCTCCAAAATTTCCGTCCGAATCCAGTCATTCGATGACAAAATCTACATTGATGTAGAGACAATCAAAGATCTAGGCATTTTAACTCAAGAACAACTGGAGGCAATTATAACAAAAATCCACAGAATAACTCCAGGTGGTTCAACTAATATTGAGAAAGCACTAATCGCATCGAAAACCCATTTAGAAACCTACATGAAAGAAAATCCTTTAACACGCGTTGCCCACTTGCTACTAACTGATGGCGAAATCTCAGATGGAAGCACAGATAAAACATATTTAAAGACACTGGTAAGTAATGATTATTCCAACATTTTCATGGGCTACGGTCTAGATCATGACGCGCCTCTTTTAAAAAGTTTAACATCCTCTGGAATTCATAATGAATATCGGTTTATCGACGTTTTAGAAAAAGCTGGACTCGTATACGGAGAAGTAATTCATAGACTACTCTATCCAGCAGTAGAAGAGGCAAGTATTTTGGCAGAAAACTGCGAGATATACAATTACGCAACAAATACATGGACGTCTTGGCTAGAAATTGGCAACCTCATCAGCGAAGAAAAGAAAATATTCCACATCAGAACTACGACACCAAATCAATCACTAATTTCAATTTACGGAAGAACAATTCATCAAACCAAACAATTTGAGATTATTTCCAACAAAATCGTTTTCCAAACGCATGCGCTGCCAATCAAGGTCGATTTCGGAAGCAAGTGTGATCTAACAAATTATTTGTTCAGACAGCAAACCCAAGAATACCTTTTTAAAACAAACACTCTTTTAGAAATACAATATGAGCTAGAACACTTGCCAGTCGATCCATATGATAAATACAACATGCTTTATCAACAAAATCAAGAAAATCAACAAAATCAAGAAAAAACCAATGAAAAGAAGAAATTAGACGAAGCATTTCAAAAAAATAAAAAAGATAAAGATTGCCTCAAGAAACAAATTTACGACTTCTTTAAGACCATGCTAGATCATATTGAGACACATGATTTAAAAGAAGACGCATTTTACAAGACGCTATGCGATGACATGTTTATCGCAATCAAATCATTTGACACACAGCATGGGATGATGTATGCGGCAGCTAGACAAACCTCTCAGGGTCGACAACAAACTTATTCCAGTATTCCTGCTGAAGATTTAGAACCAAGATTATGCGATGATGATGATGATGATTTGTTTAATTCTAGGCAAAATCATCTTACCATGCCGCCTCGTTTGAACAGAGGATTGAATAGAATGCCATCTCAAAGAGGAACAATAATAGGAACAGCAATACCAGTAGCAACAGTCAGAAATTTAGATTCAGATCTGAATTATACACCAAGCCAGAATCAAATGCCAGCTTATTCAAGCTTGGGTGTGCTAAAAATGATGCGAGAAGTATCATACGGAAGTCCTGATATAAAAGATACAAAAGATACAAAAGATACAAAAGATACAAAAGATACAAGTTTATCTATTGATTTGCCTGGCGATCTAATGGATTTACCATTTCCTTAAATATTGACATATCATTACATATCATTACATATCATTACATAGACCATAGCTCCTTCCAGACATCACTAACCTCATTATCTCCCTTCACATTTAATTTAAAAGGACAGCTATAATCAGGAGTTTCATTTAAAGGCGCGCACGGATTACAAGGGCTTCCGACAAAAGAAAATCCAGGCACTTCATTAGGAATGTCATTTAAAGAAACATTAACAGTAGTAGTATTTTTAAAACCATTAGATAAATTATAACCATTCATTGTTGTTTTTTGTAAAACAGGATTCGAATCATCAGAACATTTAAATATATTTTTTTTGCTGATTTGACCGTCACTCGTTATGCCTTGTCCCTCTCCATTGGCTAAGCCATTTGTCACAATGCCAATAATTTTAGATCTATCATTTGCTAAGCCATTATCATCTGTATTTGTGCCATACAATAAAAACTCCCCCTCCTTAGTATTCCACGACATAAGCCGTTTAGCCGCAGTTTCATTGTATAATTTCATGGCATAGTCGAGCGCAGCATCAGGATCAAATTTGAGCATCGGATTTTGCCAAACCCCCTCGATATATTGTTTCTTGGTATCTTCAGACCACGGCCAATAACCAGTTTTAAATAATTCTTTTGCTTCCTCTTCTGAAGCTTGTTCCTGTAAAACACTCATGTTAAATTGATTCGCATTTAAATTAACAGTATTTTGGTATATATTGAATTTTGTAATAGTATCTCTAGACCAGACAAAACCTTCTTTTACCCCTAATAAAGAATTCAAATACTTATCTATTATCGGATAAAAAATATAAACACAAATGATTAATAATAATATTTTGATATAACTATATTTTATATTCATATTCATATTAAATATAGTTATATTATTTTACAAATTAAAAAAGTGGTTTCGACATGTGTGACAACCTAAACAAAATAACAAAAATAACAGCCAGACCAAGACCCATAAGCATATTATTCATTCCTGCCAAAATAATAAAACCAATTAGAATTAGATTGCCTAAAGCAGTATCAAATAAATTAACAAATAAATCAGGAACTGCGAACATGACTAACCATAACACAACTAACAAACTGAATAACCCAACTAATAAATTTCTATTCTTTTCATCTTTCAAAGAAAAATTCATTTATATATTGTATATGTATAAAAATACAATTATAATTATAATTACAATATTGTAAAAAACTATAATATTGTAAATAATAATGAACACAGAATTAGAACAAAATTCATCAGTCCTAATAATCAAAGAAAAACTATTTGTAACACCAGATGTTGATATATTAGAAGAATATGTCATTAAAAATGAACCAAAAATAAAAATACAAAAAAAAACACGATATTATCCAAATAACTCACTACAAGTTGTCATGGAGACAGATGAAGAATTATTTAATAATCTCTTTGATATCAATCAAATTTATAGAATAAATAGGTATAAAAAATACACCATATTTTGTATTTTTTTAGGTATATACGCATTAATGGGATACATGTATTATGAATTTATTTATACACATTAAGTAAGAAATCATGGTATCATAAGACAGCATGAGATCATAAGATCATAAAAAGCATGAGATCATAAGATCAATAAAAGCATGGGATCATAAGATCATAAAAAGCATGGGATCATAAGATCATAAAAAGCATGGGATCATAAGATCATAAAAAGCATGGGATCATAAGATCATAAAAAGCATGGGATCATAAGGGAACGGCAGTTCCCTTAGCAGTTCCCTTACCCCTTAACCAGTAGATCCAAATCCACCCTCGCCTCTTCTAGTTTCCGAACTAAGTTCTTCCACTGTATCGACCACTCTAACGAAAACAGGCATCAAATTAGGAGCACACACTTGTAATAATCTCGTAAATTCATCCACCCTATATTCCGCATTCGTTAAGCAATCAAACATACCAATAAGAGGACCTCTGTATCCCGCATCAATAATGCCAACCGAATTCGCAAGACGCAACGGAGTCTTTGACAAACTAGAACGAGGATACATGTAGTAGCCGGTAAAGTAGCTGGTTAAATTATTAATATCATTATTAATATGGAATATTTTTGCCGAACATTTAACATTAGAGCTAGATTTATTTGCGCATCCAGACGTAAAAGTTTGATCCTCGGGTAAAAACAAGTCGAAACCAGCATTGAAGAAATGCGGATCTTGAATTAGAGACAAATTATGCTTATTCGCTGCGTTTAAATAGGTATTCTTAAGAACATTATTCTCGCTATCTACATACATATTTAAAACCATTATTTGCTTATGATCTGTGTTATTTCTAAAACCATTTACAACGTTGAGAAATGGGACGGTTCCAGTATTCAAAAAATCCATATCGTATTGTATTATAGCTACAATTGCCTTTATATTATTTATCGCATTTATATTATTTAATATCATATAATTATATAAATGGTGAATTCAGTAATATATAACCAGCTGTTCGGAACAAACAACGTCATGAAAGGCGGAACAAGCTTAATAAACAAATTCAATGGCCCTCAACTTTTGAACCAGGTTTACAAAAAGAAGGAATTTCTAATACTTGTTTTCGCCAATTTAATAGCGCAACTAGGAATCACTTATTATGTAATGAATAAAACAGATAACCCTAAACTCGGATTTTGGTCATTATTCGCAGCACAAATTATAATCCTTTGCATATTAGTGTTAGTTCCAATGCATCCAATCATGAAATTTCTAATATTTGGAATTTTCTCTTGGACTCTTGGTATATCAACGTCTTATTTAAAAGACAAATATGATCCCGCATTAGTAGAGATTGCGATAAAAGGCGCACTATCTATATTCGGTTTCATGATGACAGTTGGTATCGCTTTGGCTGGGCTTAATGTCTATTTGGGCTACCGTTTTGGTGCCTTTTTATTCTGGTCTTTATTGGCACTAATTATAGCTAAACTTGTATACAGGGTCGGCCCGCAATCATCTAACACAAAAAAAGGATTAGCTTATATTGGTCTAGGACTTTTTTCTTTATTCGTAGTCTATGATACTAATCAAATACTAAGTCGAAATTACGAAGGCGATTTTATTACTGCGTCGATGGACTATTACTTGGATATTTTGAATTTATTTTCGAATTTATTAAATATTGGGGATGATTAGCAAACTAACAAAATATTTAATTCATGCTTTTCAAATAAACTACAGGTGCATTAGGATCAACAATAGCAGGCACATAATCGACTATTTGTTTAGTTACAAATGCTGGCAAAGGTTTCTTTTTTACAACCTCGACATGAGGAGCAACTACTTCTTCAATTTTCTTAATAACAAAAACTTTCTTAATAACTGGCGGAGAGTTAATAATAGAAACCGCAAGTCTATTGGCGACAACTCTTCTATTTATAATCGACCGTTGATTATTTATAGTATTGGAAACAAAGTTAATACCAGACATATATATAATCCTGATATAAATATTAATTAAAAAATAATAATTTATATTTATAAAATTTTTACAGTAATTTTACAGTAATTTTACAGTAATTTTACAGTATTTTTACAGTATTTTACAGTATTTTTACGGTAATTTTACAGTATTTTTAATTTATGCTCTTGTATTAGAAAATTGAATATCATAAGATCCTGACACAGAACCAATTGAATTAGAAACCGTAATGTTAAAATAAGTGTAAGAAGACATACCAGAAAAAGTAATTGGATTTACAGAGGGGCTATAATTAACCACAGTTGAAACATTCGTTGAATTAATAGAATTATTTTCAACCAAAAAGGCACCAAAATCTACATTTATTTTTGAGCTACCGCCGAAATCTATATTTAAACTTAAAATATCTCCACTTTTTGAGACAGAAATAATAACAGGCTTAGATGCGGGTGTATATGAAACGTTAGTAACAGGTCCAGCAGTATTATTAACATAATTATTTACACCAAAATTATAAGATATTCCATTGGTTAATCCGCTAAATGTATAAAAATTATTGGATGTATAATTCTTAAATGTAGACCCATTGGGAAAATATCGAATAACTTGAAATAATACACCTGGATTAGCGTCCCATGTTAAAGTAACTGTGCCATCTCCAACAGTTCCCTGTAAATTCTGTGGACTAGACACAGAAACTTGTTGTAAATTAGTTACCTCTTCAATAGGACCGGTAACCCGAACCAGAGGCTCATTTGGATTCATAATGTAACAACGAATGCGTAATGTAAAAATATTGCTGCCAACAGTTGTAGTGTATTCTAACAATTGATACAAAGCATTAAAGGTTACATCGTCAATCGAATATTCGTAATATTGGAGAATCGCATTATTATTTGTGTCTACAGGTCCTGTAAATGAAAATTTTAAGATTTCATTTATCACACTTGATTTAATATTAGATACAAGACCAGGTGTTACAAAAGGAATACCAGAAACACTGGATGGAGGGCCAGTTTTTAATCCCAAATAAGGATGTGATGTAACCGCAGCAACAGAATAGTTATAAGTTTGTCCATTTGTTAGTCCAGCAATTGTAACAGAAGAAGATGTATTAGTAGTAGTATATGCTACATTTGGATTTGTATTTAAATTCAAATTATATTGGACACCATTATAAGTCAATTGATAATGATCAACTGTCAAACCACCCAAATCAGGAGTATTCCAAGATAATTGTATTTGTTGATCTCCAATGACTTTACTAATAACTAGTTTTGCAGGATCAGCATAAGGAACAACATTTGAAATACTACTAATGTCACCGATTACTGTCCCAATATTAGAATTAGGATGACTAGTAAAAGCACTAATATAGAAAGTATAATTAGTTCCATTTGTTAAACCATTAAATGTATAACTATTTGTATTAGATTGTTGCCAATTCTCTTCATCAATTGATATGGAGTAAGCTAAAAATGGTAATCCACCGAAATTAGTTACTGCGTTCCATGTTAAACTCACAGATGTATCACCTGGAACAGCTACTATGTTAGCAGGAGCTGAGGCTTGAGCATATGGAACATCAGATACATAATTAGTAGCGTTCCATTGTCCCTCGACATCGCCTAAATAAAGATGCAATTCAACAACTCTAGCAAGCATTTTGTATGTTTGTCCATTAGTTAATCCATTAAAAGTATATGTAAGATTCTTACCAGCTGAAACCCAACTAACACCTTGATCTTTTGACACTTCATAACGATCTAATTCTAATCCAGTGGAATCACCTTGAGAAGCAAGAGCAGCCCAAGAAAATATAATTTTTTGAGAACTAGGAATAGTCGTATAACTAGTATGGTCGAGTGAGTTCGCAACAGCATATGGAATATTTGTATTAGATGCGCTTAAACTAGAAATCGGACCTGAACGATGTGTCACCCTAACTCTAACATATAAAGTAAGTGAACCACCATTTACACCTGCCAATGTATAATCGGTAAAATTAATACTACTCCAATTGATATCATCAGTAGAAACCTGATAGTCGAGAAATGGAAGACCATTGATAATTTCATCCGCAGCAGTCCAGCTAAAATCTACTGCGCCACTTCTAGGGACAGAGGTAATCGTTTTAGACGCAGGTGCCTTGTATGGAACAAATGGATCAGTTACCAAGACTTCACCTTCAATGGGTGATAAGTTAGGATGAGTTGCGTAAGCCTTTACTCTTAATACGTATTCTTGACCATTTGTTAATCCAGCAAATGTATGAGATAAATTTAATCCTTTGTTAACCCAATTTACATCATCAATAGATACTTCATAATGATCGATTGGTAATCCACCTAAAGATACTGGTTGAGACCATGTAAGAAGTAATTCACTATCTTTTTCAACGCACTCGACAAACACAGGAGCAGATGCTAGTTTAAAAGGATAAAATAAATTACTTGTATACAAAGCACTAGATATCAAACCCTTGTTAGGATGATTTGTAACAGCTCGAATACTCATTCTATATCCTTGTCCATTAGTTAATTCATTAAATAGATAAAATGTATCATTGATTTCGATAAAAACTCCATCGAGTGATACTTCATAATGATGGACTTGTAATCCACCTAAAGATACTGGTTGAGACCACGTAAAAAGCAATTCACGATCTGCTTGAGTGCAGCTTACAGAAGCAGGAACACCTGGATAAGCATATGGAATAAATTCACTATTAGTCACATGAGTATTGCCTTCAATAGGTGACAAGTTAGGATGAGTTGTATATGCTTTCACTCTTAACACATATCCTTGACCATTTGTTAATCCAGTAAATGTATAATTTAGACTAAGATTTGTATTAACCCAGTTAATATTATCATGAGATACTTCATAATGATCGATTGGTAATCCACCTAAAGATTGTGGTTCAGACCATGAAAAAGATAATTGAGTATTTCCTTCAATACACTCGACAAACCCAGGTTCAGATGCTGCCTTGTAAGGAATTACTGCTGAACTGGTGGCTATACTTCCCTGAGTGATACCACTGTTACCATTGTCAGTTTCAGCATAAATAGTTATCTTATAAGATTCTCCATTAGTCAATTGGTAAAATGTATTTTCAAAGACATCATTAGCTGTATATAATTTATAAATCTCAGTAACTGAAGGCTCGTTTGGATCAGGTGTATAGTAAACAAGACTGTTATCCGACTTAAAGATTTGCATAACATATCGAATCAACGGTGGAAAAGAAACAGCATTTGGATCATCTACTGGCTTATCAAATGTAAAAAAAACATTACTATCTCCTTGAACAATGCTTGTAAAAATAGGAACATCTGCCTTTTTGAAAGGTACAAAATTATTAGAGTTAAGAGTTTCTCCTTTAATAAGACCCCTGTTTGGATGAGTTGTATAAGCGTCGATAGATAAATAATATTGTTTGCCATTTTTTAATCCGGTAAATGTATGATTTAGACTAAGACCTTTATTAATCGGGGGGTCTAAGTCTATTACGGAGCCAGAACCACTATTAAATTCACGTATTTGAATTTTATAATGATCGATTGGTAATCCATTTAAAGATTGTGGTTCAGACCATGAAAAAGATAATTGAGTATTTCCTTCAATACACTCGACAAACCCAGGTTGAGATGCTTGATTGTAAGGATAAAATGGACCACGTGTAAGAGTGGAACCATCGCTATAACCCGAATATTGACTAAATAATATCGCCTTGACATGAACACTATAAGCTTGTCCATTTGTTAATCCTGTAAAAATATATATTTTCGTGCTTAGGCTCTGGGAGGCTACAATTATCCAATCATTATTATTTATTTTAACTTCATAATGATGAAGCTCTAATCCACCCAAATCAGAAGGCTCGGACCATAAAAAATTCAATTGACCATCCATTTCATCGCATGCAATAAACTCAGGAGCGGATGAATTAGTAAATGGAATATTTACAGTGCTAGCAGAAGCACCATAAACTTCTTCATTTTTATCATTAATAGTAACAGCTAGAATATAAAAGGTGTATGATTGTCCGTTAATTAATCCAGTAAATATTTTAGAAGTATTTTTTTCAACGCTTACCCAACTACCGTTATTTACTTTGACTTCATAATGGTCAAGAACGAGACCACCTAAACTGTTAGGAGCAGACCAAGATACACTAACTTGTTCATTTGAAGGAGTCGATTGAACATTAGTAGGCGCAGTAGAAGTTGTATAAGGGACATTGGTTACCATATTAGATGCTGGGCTAATATAATCTTCTCCATTTATGGTGTATAATACTCGAGCATACAAATAATATGTAGATCCATTAACCAAATCGACGCCATTCTGGTCAAGTGTAATATTTGTAGTTAATACATTTGAATCTGCTGTAGAATTAAAATTAATAAGAGCCCATGAAACATTGTCAAATGATACTTCATAATTTGTAATAGTATACCCCGCAAATGCGGATTTATTTAAAGTTAATGAAATCATTTGATTATGAGAAACCGAACTCAAAACAGGTGCTAAAGTAGCATTAAATGGTTTTATTTCATTAGTTGTAGTATCAGAACTGTAATACTGACCGTTATCCGTGTTCAACATTTCATAATAGGCAACAATTTTATATTGCGTTAAATCAACCAAGACAGAACTATCTCCCAAAGCTGTAAATAAAATAGATTTTTGTTGAGGATCGCTAACAGATGTTAGTGATAAAGATTTTGCGTTATTTCCATCAATATCCGAAATTGTCGCATGATATTTAAATGTGGTCTGAAAAAAATTATTAACATTAGGAGATAATTGAACTTCAATTCTAGCATTTCCAGCTTCTAAATTCATGATAGGCGCATTTAAATACACAAAGGGACGGCCTTGAACCAATTCAGTAAACGCGCTCTTATATACCAAATTACTTTCATCATTTAATATAGTAGAACGAATTTTAAAATCATACATCAAATTGGATGTTAATCCAGTAACAGAATAATTATTTGTGGTAATGTCAGATACAATTGTAAAACCATCATTACTTCTATCCATACTTCTTTGTGATTTATAGTAAAGCTCATATTTTACATCATTGTTAATAATTTCGGCAGGTAAAACCGCATTCCAATTTAAAGTCACTGTATTTGTGCTAGGGCTAACAATGATGCCTGTAGGTATAGCAGGAACGGTAAATGGAGTGGTGCTAATTAATAAAGATATACTTGATTTAGTTGTATCTACATTATTAGCATTTGATACATTTTTTGTAACAACTCTGATTCTAATGCTATTGGTTTCCAAATTAATTAAATTATTAAACGAAAGTGTGTATTCACTATCATTTAAAGAAGGGGTAATTTCATAATAACTGCCAGAATTCACAGATGCTTCGAATCTATCAAATTCGCCTCCATTATAAGGGGAATTTGTAAGAGACCAAACAATAATAGAGTTAGTATCACCGGGTTTTTGGCTAACTTTCACGGGAGAATCAGGAGCTCCATAAGGAACAGAAGTAACAGAAGCAGATTGTCCTAAAATCATAGAATGACTAGAACCGCCAGATAGTGTTTGGTGAACTCTGTGGCCGCTCACGTTTATAGCATCCATCGTCTGCCATTCGTCGTATGGCATTACTACCACCCCATATTTTTTTCGAACAACTATAGAATTACTATCAGAAATAGCAATAGCGCTAACAGAAACAGCTCTAGCATTAAAAGTATAAGTGGTCCCATTGGTTAGTCCAGAAAAAGTGTGTGTAGTAAGTGTTCCAATATTTACCCAATTAACATTATCACTAGATACTTCATAATGATCCAATAAA
>Ga0114966_10001810_pt1 | contig 19451 bp, 17 predicted proteins | sample M_130207_XF_Meta_FD_87029 | JGI IMG/M metagenome (GOLD analysis project Ga0114966, IMG submission 87029) | Freshwater microbial communities from Lake Montjoie, Canada to study carbon cycling - M_130207_XF_MetaG | ecosystem: Environmental > Aquatic > Freshwater > Lake | place: Lake Montjoie...
CTAAAACATCTTGGACTTCTTGGTGAAAACCTTCGAATGCACTTCTCAATTGGTTCAAGTTACCCTTGTTCGACCACGATTCGTTGCTCCAATCGGCCTCAGGCAAGCTGGTCACAAAATACAGCTCATCGCGCCTTGGGTTGATGTAGTAAATCACGATATGCCTGTCCACCCCCCACCACTTGGTACAGTCGGCGACACGTTTACCCTTCATCAAAGACGCAGGGAAGGTGGTGCGATAAGCCACCCGTCCGGTGAATCTAGGGCTTTCTTTGCCCAGCATCAATTCTCTGACTTGGGAGTGAACTCCATCGGCACCCACCAAGGCATCAACGTCTTGAACACTGCCATCTTCAAATTGAATCCGAACGCCGTTGTCAAGAAGTTCGTAGTTCGTTAGTTTTTTACCCAATGAAATGGTGTCGGCACGAACGCAAGACAAAAGCGCAGCATGCAAATCACCTCGGTGCATGAGAAGATAAGGCGCACCATACTCTTTCTCAAATGCCGCCCCAAGGGGCAAGTCGAACTTGAGCTCACCGCTGTCCCATTCACGATTGATCCAATTTTGAGGTTGAAATGCGCAAGAGCGTAAGTGCTCCTCCAAACCCAATTCACGCAATACTTTCACAGAATTTGAGCTTTGCTGAATACCGGCCCCCACGCGAGTGAACTGCTGGGCCTGTTCATAAACATGGGCTTCAAAGCCATTTTTCTGAAGCAGTGCGGCCAAGGTCAATCCCCCAATACCGGCACCTATGATGGCAATCTTTTCCTGTTTCACTTCAATTTCCGTTTATTTACTTCCAGGCTCTTCGGTGCGTCAATTTATCTTGATATTTCTTTGATTCACCACCTCGGCCCATTTTAGAATTTCAGATTGAATCATTGAGGCATACTGCTCTCTTGAGCTGGGCAAAGGTTCTGCGCCAATTTGAAGCAACTTCTCGCGTGTGCTTGGCTCATTAATCGATTGAACGATATCGTGGTTGAGCTTGGAGACTATTTCCTTGGGCGTTCCATTGACTACGGAGATCCCTCCCCAAGAATAGGCATTGTATTTAGGAAAGCCCGACTCGGCAAAGGTGGGCAAATTGGGAACGAGCTTATTCAAGCCTGAAGTCGACAAAGCCAAAGCCCTGAGCTTGCCACTTTGAATTTGCGACAAGGCCGTGGGGGCATCGCTGAACATGACATCCACATGCCCGCCTAAAAGATCAGCCATAGCTGGCGCACTGCCCTTGTAGGGTATGTCTTTGAGCTCCACGTTTGCTTGCATATTGAAGAGTTCAGCAGCAAGATAGGTTCCGCCCCCATAGCCAGAATGTCCAAAGGTCAAGGATTTAGTCTTAGCAAGATTTATGAGTTCTTGAATATTTTTAATCGGTGATTTAGAGTTGACCACCAAAATAATGGGGTAGACCGCCACACTGGTAATGGGGATAAAGTCTTTTTCAAAATCGTAGGACAGCTTTATTTTTAAACTGGGTAAAACCGTGTGGTGAATGACCGAGAACAACAGGCTATAGCCATCAGCTGGACTCCTCGCTACACTTTCGGCAGCTATAGCGCCATTGGCGCCCGTGCGGTTTTCAATAACCACGGGTTGAGCCCACAAATCCGATAGGGTTTGTGAGATGATTCTTGCTGTTTGATCAATCGGACCGCCGGGTGCAAAAGGCACGATCAACTTAATGGGTTTTATGGGGTAAGTTTGCGCAGATACATTTACTACAAAAAGGATGCATAAAAGTGGAGTGGTTAAAACTTTTAACAAAAATGATTTTTTCACAGTTTCTCCAAAGTTTCATGATCAAAAATGTCATTCAAATCATCGGTTATTGTGCATTCATTGACTTTGACAATGTATATGATTAACCTGATTGTGCTCTTCTATTGCATAGAATTCAACCAAGGGAATATACCTAAAGCCAGTATACTTTTTTAAACAAAAAAGAGCTGAAGCGTTCACGCGTTTGCGTGGCACTTTAACTCTATCTGATCAGAGGCCCTTGCCTCTTGGGCAAGTCCTCCTCCGCGTTTCACATTAAATTACCTTAACCTACCTCAACTCAAATTAAATCTAAACAAATCGATTTCACCTTAATCCTCGATAACTTTATAAAAGTGAGTAGATAAATAGCTTTAAAAGATAGCAAAGACTAAAAGCCATGAGTATAAATATTTCAAACTTGATTATGAAATGAATGTTTAATTGCTTGTTGAGTTCTAAATGCTAGTTCTACTTACAGAAAAATTGATCTAAGAACAGATCTAACTAGCGCAAACACACACTGAAAGGTGTATTAAGTGGATATGGCTCGCGCCGTGATCATTGTCATATAGTGGGTTCTCATTGGTGGAAGTGCGCCCGACTGCACTTGCTCGCTTGGCACTGGATGAACAATCTGAATATTGACATCTGAAAAACCAACCCCTTCGAGTTCTTTTTTCATATCCATTCCAGCATAGGCCGCTGCGAACGGTTCGTTATTACGCGATGCATAACCATGGTGTAACCATTGACCAATTTCACCGCCTGGAATCAGGTACATGTCATAGGCCATAAAGCCACCGCCCTTTCGCAACACTCGACGCGCTTCTTTTAACGATTGACGAATGGCTACTGGCGGCATTTCATGGTAGAGCCAATGTGACGCCACCAAATCGATACTCTCATTTGCATCAATCAATACTTCAGCACTTGATTGACGCCAATAAACTGAAATGTTTTCTTCTAATGACCGCAAGTGTGCTAATTTCAATGGCGGTTGACAAACATCAATGCCCGTTACTTTTGCACTTTTGAATGCCCGGGCTAAAGCACGCGTTGAACCACCAATGGTGCAACCTAAATCAAGAATATGTTGTGCATTGGGTACTAATGCCAAGGCTGTATCGGTATAAACCTTCAAAGGTAATTGAGAATCAAACAATGAAAAAGTAAAACCCTTGGTGGATGTTTCGTATGCAAAAGCATCGCATGCATCACTCCAAAGACCATCCTTGTGTTGATGAGTATCCACTTGGAGCACATAGTCTGGAATCTTAAAATCAGGATCCATTAAAAGACGTTCTGAATGCTTGAGTGAGGCCTCTTTCAATATCCGATCTAATTGCTCTTTGCGTTGCTCCATCCATCGCACAATGCCCCAACGGCCCTCGTATTTCAATTGCTGAGAATGTCGCTCTAGCCAGGCATAGAGTTGATAGCCTGGCGTTTGACGCGCCACCCTCTCTAATTGAGCAAGATCGCCAGGACATTGTTGAATCGTTTGCTCTGCAGTTGACACCGTTGCACGATAGGCCGAATCGCGCCAAACACTGCGAATACCTCTCACAAAACATTGAAAGGCAGATGCTTCAAAAGAAAGTGGCGCTTCGTTTGACATAGTAATCCTTTATGTTTGTCGCATCCAATGCGTCGAATTAATGGCTACATCAGGCTGCAAATAGGGTTTTAACAAAGCATTTGAAAACTGTGTCTCTTCGTTGCTCAGCCAATCTGCCCATGACTGACCCAATGTCACTTTTTCTAGTACCTGATCGTTAGCAATACCTTGGTCACGCAAAGCCATAGATAAACGCTGTACTTGTGCTTTAAGCACAAACACTTCGCCAGCCAGCGCCATGATGACACCCATTAGTCGGGCCAAGTCAGGATCTTGATCTCCCAATTTACTAAGTTCCGCAATCAATTCATTATTTTTGATAGTCATCATTCCACCTTGATCTTTGCAGTAGATATCAACCTCACCCATTTTTCTCGTTCAACCCGCATCAAATTAGACAACACTTCTGGTGAACTGGCACCTGGCTCGAGCCCCAAGCTTGTTAACTTGTTTCGCACCTCCGCACTGGACATAGCACTCATCAAAGCAGAATTTAATTTATCCACAACGGCTTTAGGAGTATTTGCTGACAAATACAACGCAAACCAACCCGCCACTTGAAAACCTTCGAGCCCAGAGCCTGTAGGCGCAACTTCAGACAGCGTTGGAACATCACTGTAGGAGTCAATGCGTTTGAAAGATGTCACTGCAATGGCCTTTAAACGTCCACTCTTGACATGTTGAAAAGCAGACATATCGCTAAACATCAGCGAAATATGACCAGCCATTAAATCGGCCAGTGCAGGCGCAGCACCTTTATAGGGGACATGAACCATGCTGACATTGGACATTGATTTGAACAACTCGCCGGCGAGGTGACTTGCACTGGCATTGCCATAGGAACCAAAATTGGCTTGACCAGGATGGGTTTTTAACCAACCGAGAACGTCGCTGATATTGTTCGACTGCAATTGAGACCCAACCACCAAGACCAAAGGTGTACTTGCAATCAATCCCAATGGTGTGAAATCTTTTACGGGGTCATAAGATAATTTATAAAGCAATGGATTTAAAACATGGGTGCTAGAAGCGCCCAACAAGATGGTGTATCCATCTGGTGGAGATTTGACAACCAAGTCTGCCCCCAAGGCAGAACCCGCACCCGGGCGGTTATCAACAATAACGGGTTGCTCAAGGATATCCCCCATGGCTTGCCCGACCAATCGCCCAATCATGTCTGTCACCCCGCCAGGTGGATAAGGAACAACCAGTTTGATGGGCCTTGATGGGAAGGATTGAGCAAAAACTGTATTCAAGTACACAAATTGTAAAAATACGATAAACAAAATGCTCAGCCATGTTTCAAATTGCTTTTTCGATTTTTTATTCATTGATGACCACCTTAATTTATACAAATTTCTCATTTCGTTAACCCTTAATCCTTTCGAATGATAAAAAACAAAGTTTCTCTGACTCAAATTGGATCAGTTTTTAGACGCAGGTCACAAAAATGAAATCACACCTCTTATTAGTTATCTTAGGTTGAAAGAACTACCCAATACATCCCTGAATCAAGTCATCACCTGTTTCAAACACTCGGAGACCTTGAACTGATTTCATTGAGTCCCAACTTTCGTTGAGCTAGATATAGCGGATCGTTGCCATCTCTTGTTGCGTGCATCCAACCATCTGGCAGCCCACCGCCAGCGGGTGCTGTAGCACCTTTGTACACCTCAAACACAACCTGACGGTTAGAAATTCGCCATGCCTTGTCTTTTAACTTGAACACATCGATGTATCGACCGTAGACGGTTCCTTCTACTGCATCTGTTGGAGCAACGCTGCCTCCTCTGAGATAAAACAAACGAGCATCCCCTGCCTGAGGAGACAAACGTTGATAGGTTGAAAAATAGGTTTCTACCAAAGCCGCGTTATCGTCACAAAAATCAATCAGACAATTTCCTAGCAAATGCATGGATTGCTCAATATGAACATGACGTTTCTTCAATGATTCAATGAACCCATCGATAGGTCCTTGGTAGTTGCCATGATCATCCCATGCATCCGCATGGTAAGTAGAACGAACCAACTCCCAGTCGCGTCGATCAACGCCGCGCGCGTATTGATAAATCACCGATTGAATTTCTAATCGGTCATTGATGCGATCGAATGCCATTGTGATTCACTCAAAAACAAGATTGGCTTTGCTTGCCAGATCTGAATATTTTTCAATGTCGCTGTTAACGCGTTCATTCAACTGCTGCGGTGTTGATGCAATGACTTTGAAACCCAAATCGGCAAGTTGCTGCGAAACAGTTGAGTCATTAAGTGCTTTAACAACGGCTTTGTGCCATGCATTCACGATAGGCTCTGGCGTACCTTTGGGTAAGAAAAAGGCTTCCCAGAAATCGAAACTAAAACCTGGCAATCCACTTTCAATGGCTGTTGGAATATGTGGCAGTGACGGGTTTCTTTCAAGACCAGTGACTGCAATCATGCGCAATTTACCACCAGCAGCGAGTGCTTTGGAGCCAGGAATGGTATCTATACCCAACTGAATTTCACCCGACATCAGTGCTGTGATGAGGGGCCCATTCCCTTTGTAAGGCACATGAACCATAGAAGTGCCTGCTGCTGCATTGATCAATTCTCCAGCCAAATGATTGAGTGTGCCAACCCCCGCTGAGCCATAAAAAACTTTAGAAGGATTGGCTTTCGAGTAGCTGATGAGTTCTTGAACATTCTTAGGGGGAAAAGCCAAATTAACAGATAACACATACGGACCAATGACCGCCAAACTCACGGGCACCAAGTCTCGTCGAATATCATAGCCAGCATTTTTTTGAGTGGTAGGCTGCGCAGCAACTACACCGATGTGAAACAAAATGGTGTGCCCATCTGGCTTGGCGCGCACCACTGCTTGCGCACCAATTGCGCCCCCAGCACCAGCACGGTTATCGATCGTCACACTTTGCCCTAACTCTTTTGACAACACAGGTGCCAAGATGCGTGCAACAGGATCGACCACCCCACCCGGCGGATATGGAACCACAATGGAAATGTTTCTAGATGGAAAGTCTTGCGCTGAAACAGAAAAAGACAACAGTACAAGAATCATCATCTGCAAATAATAAACTCGTTTATTCATGAGCTCTCCGGAAAAACTTCTAAAGCTTTGTGTGTCACCGCCAACATTGAAAAATAACCCACTGTTGCAATCAAATCGACAACCCCTGCGTCACCCAACAGAGCCTTGGCCTGATCAAAGGTTGGTTGTGTCAATTGGTGGTTACGTGCCATCTCTCTGGCGATGTTCACAGCAATCTGATCCTGCACATCTTTGCAAGCAACAGGCGCACAATCCAAAATAGCTTGCACTTCTTGTTCAGGTACACCGAGCTCGATACAAATTTTGGCGTGGATCACATACTCCCAAGGATTTTCCAACTCAGAAGAAATGGTTGTAGCTGCAACTTCGCGTAAGCGTATGGGTACAGGTGAATCAAAACGGATGTAACTACCAACGTGCGCAATGCGTTGGCAAAGATCAGGGCTGGCGAGCATCACGCCAAAACCACCTTTGATGCCAGCAGGGCCTCGCGTCTTGATCAAATACGCATGGGCAGCGGATTGATCCTGTGTGGGTTGAGTGATGGACGGTAGTCTAGGCATGAATGCTCCTAGTGAAAGCGGTTGAGCGAACTTAAAACCTATTCGTTATTCTGAGTTGATACAAGACATTTTATGAACATCATCCATCTAACGTTGTAAATATCAATATATATTAGATAACAATGTAGTGACATAGTCAAGATAACATCAGATAACATCAGGCACCTGTCAGTAATTAATGAGTTGTCCGGTTTATAGCAAATGAATTGTCCGGTTTTCTAGGGGCGTAGGATGTTAGGTTTGTGGAGGCTTAATAAAAGACCAACCCTTAAGCCGCACCCGTCTGCTCCAGGAGGGAAGAATCATGAAATTTGAGAGCACTTATGAGGATTGGGTCGAAGGGATATTGACTCCATCAGAGCGGCGGCGACAATGCCTTTGACAGAACTTGCAAACTCCGCAATCACTGAATCTTCAGCCGTGGTGAATATCCTGCCCTGATTGTTTTTAATGGCTGAGTCCACAATGGCTCTGCAGGCTTTGAGGTTCTTGAGAGTCAAGAACTCGTTCTCACCCATCTTCAAGCTAAAGCCGACCACATCAGCGGCAAGGATGGCAGCGAGTTTGCTTATGGGGGTAGGATCGGACATGGTTTTATAGCTTAACAGGGGTGTAAAAACAAATAATAGCTCCTCTTACCTAGGAGTAGAGTACAAAACTATCCATCGTTTGAGCAAAACAGTATGCGAAGGCTGGCAGGAGTCCTTTCGCCAATAAGTGGGGGTGGGGGTACGGTGGTGTCTGGCTAGCCAGAAATTTGAAAGGGTAGCCCTTGATACTTTTTCATAGATCAGATATTTCGAAAACTCGTTAATACTTCTAAGTGTAAAGTGGTCGAGGTAGTGTAAAAGCCCCGTACTTTGCGCTACATGGTGGCTACATGGGGGAGTTTTAAGCCCAACCCTAAAAAGCAAAAAGCGCCTGAGAGGCGCATTTTTACTTGGTGGGACGAGCGAGATTCGAACTCGCGACCAACGGATTAAAAGTCCGCTGCTCTACCGGCTGAGCTATCGTCCCAAACTGTCAATAAAAGTTAAATCTAATTTAACTTAGCCTTAAATTATAGCAAACTTTTGGAGGGTTTCCTAGCTTGGCTGTGCTCAGATTCAATAAAGTGGTCGGCCAAACTTGGGTTAAGAGTTGCTCTCATCGGTTAAATTGGACAGTCGCTCTAATACCCAACCCGCAGCGCATAATCCAAAGCTTGCAGTCACGGCAACTGAGGAGCCATAGCCATGGCAATTGAGATCATTTGAACCACTGAGTTCTAAAGACTTGGAGTCCTTGTCAGACCTCCAGGGATTGATGATCTCTTCTTTGCTAAAAACACATTGAATCGAATTTTTTTTTTGATCCTTTGAAATGATCCCGTCTTTTCTTAAGCTGTGCCTAAGTTTAGCTAGCATGCGGTCGTGGGTGACAGTGAGCAGATCACCCATTTGCATCAAATCCGCCCTTTTTTTACCACCCGCAGATCCAACACAGACCATGTCTACTTGGCTTTTTATCGACCAAGATGCCAGTGATACCTTGGACTTGACTTGATCGCACGCATCGATTAAAAAATCTATGGGTTGAGAAATCGTTGAGACCATCTCTAACCAGTTTTCGGGTTGAACAAAGTCATCAATGATTTGAACATCACAAAGCGGATGAATATCCAAAACCCTGTCCTTCATGGCAAGGCATTTAGATTGCCCAAGGGTACGCCCCAGGGAGTGAACTTGACGGTTGATATTGGACTCAGAAATATGATCCATATCGATCAGCGTCAGGTGCCCCACCCCACTTCTCGCCAAGGCCTCTACAACCCAAGAGCCAACACCGCCAATACCCACAACCACCACATGAGCATTAAAGATTTTTTGTGCACCGGCCAAGCCATACAAGCGCCCTACACCACCAAAGCGGCGTTCAAGATCGAAGTTCTCAGATTGGCTCAACACGTTGAACTCCACTGTCAGACCTCTTGGTCCAACAGATAAGTTTGGTATCTAAACGCCACTTGGGCACCCAGCACAATGAATGCAATCACTTCAATTGCATTGAGACTGAGTGTGGACAATGAACTCAAGCCTTGCCCAAATGTGCAACCCATGGCAACAACGCCACCCACTCCCATCAAAAGGGCACCCGCAAGATGAAAGGACACATCTCTAACGCCATTGAAACCTTCCCATCTGAGATTGCCGTTGATCAAGGCGTTGAGAAAAGACCCTGAAATCACGCCCAAAGCACAAACGCAGGCATAGTTCAGCACTTTGCTCTGATCGGAGAAGTAAATCAACCATTCGATCAAATAAGACATGGGGGACACAAATGTCAAAGACTCAATTTTCCCGGACGTGCTTGCCAAGTAGACCTCTTCAAGCGTCAATGGGTTTTCTGCCACATGCCCCACATGCGCACTTAAAAACCATGCAGCGCTCACCATCAAGCCCACAGCAACGCCAGGCCAAAGATCCATGATTCGCTGTCTTGTACTTTGAGCACCTTCTTGATTAAAACCCCAACTCTTCCATGCAAACATCACCAAGAGCAAACCAAACACCAAACCCATTGAGCTTTGATTGCGAACTGCATCAGATGAAAACACCATGAACAAATGACTCAAGTCAGCCCCATTGGGCAGATGTATGAAATGAGTCTCTAACACATTGACTCTGAACACGGCCGTGATGCCTTTAAGCGTCGCCAGTGCAGCAAACCCCATGAAGACAAACACCACCCATGACTTGATATTGCCCGTCCCCATGCGAATGAGTGTTTTGTTGCCACATCCTGAGGCCAAGACCATACCCATGCCAAACATGGTGCCCCCCAGGGCATTGGACAACCAAAAGAGCTTAGGGCTTGCGTACAGTGTTTTCTGAGGGTCCAAGTAAGCCCATTGCACTAGCAATGCAAAGCCCAAGACCGACACCCCCATGGCGCAAAGCACTTGGGATGCTCTGACCCAAGAGCCATAACTGTAGACATCGGCCAAAGCACCCATGGTACAAAAATGGGTTGACTGTGAGAGGTAGCCCAACAAAAAAGTCAGCGCAAAAGCACACCATAAAATGGTGTGCGCGAGGGCGGTGTATTGGGCTTCATCGATCATGGGATAAGAAAAAATAAGGGTTCTACTGTGCAGTGATCTCTTTTAAGGAGACACGGCTTGGCTCAAACTGCCTTTGAGGTTCAGGCTAAAAACCCCTTTGCTTTAAAAAGAGCGTTCAGATCACTTTAACTTCAAAATTCTCTCTTTGGCCGATTGAGCTGCATCGGATTGGGGGTGTTCTTTGATCAATTCTTCCAAGGCTTTTCTAGCGCCCTTGTTGTCTTTGAGTTCAATCAAGCAACTGGCGATGGACAACTTGGCGTCTGGCACACGCAAATGGTTGGGTGCAATGGAGACCAGGTTTTTAAAACTGCCCACGGCTGCCTTGTAGTCTCTTACAGCGTACTGTGCAGTGCCCATGAAGTAGACAGCAGAGGCCGCGTAACCACCGGACGCATAGCGCTTGCTGAACTCGGTAAAGGCATCGGCTGCCTGTGGATAGTCAGCCTTTTTGAACAAAGCCAAGGCGTTTTCAAATTCTTTGATCTCTGCTTGATCGGCCAAAAACTCCTGCCCGTCTAAACTTACCTTTTGCGGCTCTAAACGGGCCAAGCGATTTTCAAGCACTTGGGATTGGGTTTTCAATTGCCTTTGTGTTTCCGAGAGGGCTTTGGTCAAAACCTCTTTGTCGCCACCCAAGACTTGAATTTCTTGCTTTAAGCCCTCAATCATGGATTGCAAGTTGAGGATGCTTTTTTTCAGCTGCACACTCTCTTCTTGAAAGGCATTTTGGTTGGATTGCAATTTGGATTGCAATCCTTCAAAATTGTTTTTGAGCGTCTCGACTTTTTGCCTCAAATCAAGGATCGCCTTTCTGGCCTCATCGTCATCAAAAATGCCCGCATGCGCCAAGGAGCATCCTAGGCACAAGGACAACAAGCACGCCCAACAAAACGATTTAAACGGTTTGATCATCTTGTGCTTTATTTGTAATTGAATTCAACTCGGCGATTTTTAGCGTAAGTCGATTCATCGCTTCCTGAAGCAGCCGGGGTTTCTTTGCCCAAACTCACCGCCTCAATTTGTGCTTCAGAAACACCTAAAAGCGTCAAAGATCTTTTGACCGCTTCTGATCTCTTTTGCCCCAAGGCCAAGTTGTACTCGCGACCGCCTCGGTCATCGGTATGGCCTTCAAGGGCGACTTTGCGAGATTTATCGGCGCTCAAAAACTTGGCGTGCGACTCGACTGTGGCTTGTGCCTGAGGCTTAATGGCGTAGCTATCGTAATCAAAGTAGACCACTTTCTCAATGCCTGCGGGCCCCATGTTCATGGCACCCAAAGCAGACGTCTGAACGCTGGTGACCGCCGATTTGCCTGACAGCGCATTGACGGCGGCGTCGGCTTTGACCAAACTAGAAGACTTGTCTTCTACGGGCACTTCATTGAGTTTCACCCCAGAGGCACACCCAACCAAGATCAACACCAACGACAAGCACAGGCCACTTAGAACTTTTTTCATCTTTTACCCTTTAGTCAAACATGATTAAAACAATACCTTCAAACCCGCTTGGGCCTCAATTGCCCTTCAAAAAAGGCCCCCAATGCGGCTCTCTAATGTCACCCGCTTGTCCCGAGAGTCGAGCGGATATTTTATTCTCCCAATTGACGGTCATCAAGGCCTCCTTGCCTTGAATTTGAGTGGCATAAATGATGAGTTTGCCGTTTGGAGCAAAGCTTGGTTTTTCATCCGCACTGGTCTCCGTCAAGGCCTGAACACGCTCGGTGGTCAAGTCCATCAAATAAAGCTTAAATTGTCCACCTTGCCTAGAAATATAGGCCAAGAATTTACCATCAGGGCTCAAACTTGGAGAGATGTTGTAAGTGCCATTGAAGGTCACTCGAGCCACGGGTCCACCCTTGGCAGGCATGCGGTAAATTTGGGGTGAGCCCCCTCGGTCGCTGACAAAGTAGATGGCACTGCCATCGGGCATGAAGTTGGGCTCGGTGTCGATGCTGCTGGACTGGGTCAAGCGCTGGGGCTCGCCACCGGAGGCGGCAATGAGGTAAATTTGTGAGCCGCCTTCGCGGCTCAAAGTCACGGCCAAGGACTGGCCATCGGGTGACCAAGAAGGCGCGCTGTTGGAGCCCTTGAAGTTGGCCACGATTTTGCGCTTGCCTGAGGACACATCGTGCACATAGACCACAGGCTTTCTGGACTCAAAGGACACGTAAGCGAGTTGCTGTCCATTGGGCGCCCAATTGGGGGAAATAATGGGCTCGGGAGAGGTGAGTGCCGCTTGAGCGTTTTCTCCATCTGCGTCCGCAATCCACAGGTTAAAGCGGTTGGAGCTCTTGGTCACGTAAGCAATCCGGGTCGAGAAAATACCCTTCTCAGAGGTCAGTTTTTCATAAATAAAATCTGAAATTTGATGCGCAGCACGCCTGAGATCGGGGGCTACAACGGCAAAACTCGCCCCCCCCAGGTCTTGGGTCTTGATCAAGTCCCACAGCCTAAAACGCACATCAAAGCGTCCATCGGCCAATTTGGTGACACTGCCTGTCACGAAATTTTCAAGCGACTTTTGCCTCAAACCATTGAAGTCAGGCCTGGAGCTCTCATCCATGGCAAACGCATTGGTGGAGACTTTGAACTTGGCACTTCTCTCCAAGTCGGCTTGGATGATTTGAGTGATCTTTTGCGGCGACGTCGACTCATCTTTGAATTGATTCAAATTGATCGGTATTTGAGTGATCCCAACCCCAGCCACCTCCACTCTGAATTGCGCCAAGGCTTGGCCCATCAAAAGCATTGAGCCCATACAAATGGAGGTCAAAGTCAACATTGGACGAGGCACGGATACAAACAAAAGCTTGCAAATCAGTTTGCAAAAAACTTGGCCAAATCGTGAATTGGACGCATTAATCATGATTTTTTTGATTCAAACAATAAAGCGTAAAGTACTTCGCAAACGTGCCTTGCGCTTGCATCACACAAACCGCAAGACCCATCGCACCATCTAAAAACCCTCTTTGAAAAACATAGCTTCTCAAAAAAGCAAACACAGCGGAGGCAAAAGCCCTGGGCATTGAGGTCTTTTGTCCCAATGCGTGGCGCTCTTGAGCCCAGATTTGGCTGTAGCTCCTAAGTTTTCTCCAATAATCATCGGGATTCAAATAACTATAGTGAAGCATGGGCGTGCTTAAATGCCCAATCTCCCCATTATCCCAGTAATTTCTCCCTTTTGGCACCAGTCGCTCGTGTACTTTGTCATCTGAAAACCGAGCACGATCGGCCCTAAAAAGACGCAAAACCCGATCCGGCGTCCAACCACAGTGTTTGATCCATTGCCCACAAAAGTAAGTGCTTCTCGGCACATCAAATGCACTCACACGATCTTCAGCACCCTTGATGGCACCCATGATCTCTTGGGCGAGTTCTATGCTGATTCGCTCATCGGCATCCATATTGAGCACCCAAGGGTGATTGATCAAGTCAAGGGCTCGGTTTTTTTGCTCGCCAAAACCTGGGAAATCGGCCGTTTGATGAACCTGAGCGCCCATTTCCCGGGCAATTTGCACAGTCTCATCGCTGCTGAGACTGTCAAGCACAATCAACTCTGATGCAAAGGAGACGCTTTCCAAGCAAGCTTGGATATTTTTCGCTTCATTGCACGTGATGATCACAACCGATAGGGACATGGGGGGGGAAGAATGAAAGAATTAAAGAGGTCCAAAGGGGCCCAAAGATGCCCAAACATGCCCAAAGATGCCCAAACATGCCTTTTGCTCTAGATTTAAAGCGCCGCACGCTTGGGTCTCGCGCAACACGGGCCTACATTCCAATACAATCCCGTAATTCTACCCTGATGGGGCTTGAATTGCCCACTTCGTGATCGTCCAACACCTGCCCAATCATGCCTTACAAAAGAGTGCATGGCCTAGGTGGTGCTGGAAACGCTCACCCAAAAAGTAAAACTTTATTCGAATTGAGTGAATTGAGATAGGCACCCTCCACCCCATGTCTGAAGCACCTGTTGAGCCTTTTATCAAGCGCTTTCGTCGCGTTTGGCCCTATTTCTCCACGCCCTTGCGGGCTTGGGGCTTGGCGGTGATATCGGTGATTGTGGTCTCCGCCTCGGAGCCCATGATCCCAGCTCTCTTGAAGCCTTTGTTGGACAACGGCTTTGTCGCGGGCTCCCTTGAGCTGTGGTCGGTTCCTTTGGCGATTTTGACCCTCTTTAGCGTTCGGGGACTGGCCGCTTTCTTGGCTCAAATGGCCTTGGCCAAGATTGCCAACCAAGGCGTGCTGAATTTAAGAATTGCCATGTTTGCCAAACTCCAACGAGCACACCCCAGTCTTTACGCTTTGACACCCAGCAGCAGCTTGTCCAACACCTTGGTCTTTGAAGTTCAAAACGGTGCCGGTTTGTTGGTCAATGCAACCTTGAGTCTGGCTCGAGACTCCTTGACTTTGTTGGCTTTGGCTGGGTATTTGCTTTTCTTAAATTGGAAACTCAGCCTGATTGTGGCCTTGCTGCTGCCCGCTGTGGCGGGGGTGATGCGCGTATTGACCGATCGTTTGACCAGATTGACCAACCAGAGCCAAGCCTCGACCGATGCGTTGGCCTACGCGGTGGAGGAAAACTCCTTGGCTTACAGAGAGATTCGACTGCAAGGGGCTCAGTTGCAGCAAGAGAGTCGTTTCGAAAAACTGGGCGCAGCGCTTCAGTCTTTGGTCATGAAGGGCATGGTGAGCTCTGCAGCCATCACCCCTTTAACCCAGGTTTTGTCGGCCGTGGCCTTGTCCGCCGTCATCAGCGTGGCCCTGTTTCAAAGCACCACGGACCATACAACTGTAGGCGGGTTTGCCTCCTTTGTGACAGCGATGTTGATGCTGGTCGCCCCCATCAAACACCTCTCAGAGGTCGCGACTCCCTTGACCCGGGGACTGGCCGCCATCGAGAGGGGCTTGGATCTGATTGAGAAAACACAGGACCAAACGCAAGGAAACTATGAGCCCTCCAAGGTGCTGGGGGAGCTTGAATTCAAGGACATTACCGTGCGTTACCAGGCTGATTTAGAGCCTGCGATTGAGCGCTTGAACTTAAAGCTTCAAGCCGGAGAAATTTTGGCACTGGTCGGTGCCTCAGGTTCAGGCAAGACAACTGTTGCCAATTTGATTCCTCGCTTGATCGACCCCACTGAGGGGCACGTCTTGCTCGATGGCGTGGATGTTCGGGACTGGAAATTAAAGAGTTTGCGCCAACACATTGCCTTGGTCAGTCAAAACGTGGTGGTGCTCAATGACACCTTGCTCAACAACGTCATGCTTGGACAAGATGCGAATGCAGCAAAAGCGCTCCAATGTTTGGAGGCCGCCAATTTAGCCGACTACCTCCAAACGCTGCCCAAAGGGGCCGACTCATTGGTGGGCCACAATGCGCAGCAACTCTCAGGGGGCCAAAGGCAGCGTTTGGCCATTGCACGCGCCTTGTATAAAAATGCACCCATTTTGTTGCTCGACGAGGCCACCTCCGCCTTGGACAACGAGTCTGAACGCTTGGTTCAAGAGGCCTTGAACCGACTTACCTTGGGCCGAACGACTCTGGTGATTGCCCACAGACTCTCCACCATTGAACACGCTCACCGAATCGTGGTGCTTGAAAAAGGTCGCATCGTAGAGATGGGCACGCATCAAGTCCTTTTGGCGCGGGGTGGCGTTTATGCAAGCTACTTCAAACTCGGACAAGGCCTGGAGCAAACCGCTTCTTAAAAAATCATTATTTTGTCTTGACCTCTAAGGTCATCAACGCATGCGTGAAGCGCTGGAGGACGCCAAGATCAACTCTTCGTAAATGGCCCTTTGCCTGCTGGCAAGTTCTGACCAAGTGTGTTGCTTTGCAAAAAGCTCTGCGCGGTCCATCATGGCCAAGCGAGCGCTGTCATCAGAGCGCAAAAGATTCACGGCTTTGACAATTTCCGCCTCTTGCTGCGGGTTTTCAAGCATATGGGCCGTGTGGGAGCTCTCCATCAAATCTGAGGCCAAGCAATAGGGCGAGACGCTCAAGACCACGGGCACTCTGGCAGCAAAGGACTCCAGGACCACCAGTGGAAAAATATCATCAAGGGTTGCATGAACCAAACAATCGCTCGCGGCATAAGCCTTTGATGCACTGCTCACCAAACCCGTGAAAACAACTCTTTGAGCCAAGGCCGATTGCTCGCACTGACTCCTCCACTTCTTGACCTGCGCCTCACCACCTCCCACCACCAAGAGAGAGACATCGCCAGACAAATGCTCTAAAGCGCGCAGCACAGCGGGCAGTCCCTTTTTCTCAAAATTGTGTCCAATCACCATCAAGACCCAAGCAGCAGATTGCAGGCCAAAAGACGCACGCGCTTCTTGCTTGACAAGGGCTTGCGCGTGGGCTGTGAGGGCTTCATGCTGGTCTTGGATACCAGGCGTTACCACGCGAATCTTGGACGAGCCCACATGGTAATAAGACGACACAATATCACCCAACGCGGGGGTCACCACAACAATCAAACGCGGGGCTGAGAGCGAATAACGAAGTCCCTCCAACATCAAATGGGCCATTAACCTGGGGCTCGTCAACACCTTGATATAGCGAAAAAACCTCTGAAGAGGCTCAAGGGACTTTGCAAAAAGACTGTAGCGCATGGGCCTCACATGCACGGTCTGAACGTTGCCATGCCAGGTGTTTTCGTGCGCGTGAACGATCGCAAATCCTTCTCGCGTGCACCTCCAAGACCACACCGCAAAAGCCCACTGCGCAATCCACCTCGGTCTTTTTATATTGAACGCCATGCGGTGAATCGTGATGCCTTCACTCAAGACGTCTGAGCGCTCACAAAAGACGTGGATGCGGTAGTCTTGGGTCAGCTTTAGGGCCAAGTTCACCGCGTAGCTCTCAGCACCACCTGCACTTTGACTGAAGTGTCTACTCAAAATGGCCACTTTGACTTTTTCTTGCATGGCTCAGTCGTCTTTCATTATTAAGCGCCTTTGTTGTGCTCGTAATTGGTTAGGATTTTCAACAAGAATTGCGGCCAATAGGTTGATCTCACGATGGGGATGCGTTTTAACTCAAACACATCGCTTGTGGCGTCCACGCGACCTCTTCTCGTGGTGGTCGCACTTTGATAACCCGCCTCTTGAGCCATGCGGACATGTCGCCTCTCAAAGAAGCCAAAAGGATAACAAAAGCTTTTCACCTCCTTGCCAAGCAACTCGGTGAGCTCGTGGCGAGAGGAGGCAATCTCTTGATGGGCCGTGGCGTCATCGACTTGGGTCAAGTCCACATGATTTTGGGTGTGCGCTCCCACCTCCATGCCGGCATCAGACCAAGCCTTCACTTGCTCGGCACTCATCAATTGCGCCTGGCGCACACCGTTGGGCGTATCCCATTGATTGTGTTGCCCCATTAAATGGCTCACCACGTAACAAGTGGCAGTAAAGTCAAACTCTTTTAAAACAGGCAGTGCATTGGTTAAATTATTGGTGTATCCATCATCAAAGGTCAATCCAATGACTTTTCCCTTTTTTTCTCCACGCACATAAGGCATGAGTTCTTGCATGGACACGCCTTGATAGCCCAGTCTTTTGAGCGTGATCATTTGCAAGCGAAAAGATGCAGGCGTGACATACAGACTTCGAAATGTCGCTGGAGGCGGTGGAGCTTGGTCGATTTGATGGTAAGTCAAAATGGAGTAGTGCTGCATAAGTTAATCAAAATTCAAGGACCGAATGCCTGGGGGATAAAAGACCCAAATGTAGAAAATTCAACGCCAACGCCTAGCACTCCAAAAAGCCGCTTGCAAAGCACACGCTTGCATGTGCTTTGGGTGCGTGCAGCTCAAATCAAAATGATATCAAATTGCTCTATTCCCATTATAGGGTCGACCTGCAAGGAGATGGGCTTGCCGATGAACTCAGACAAGGCGGCCACGTGCTCTCGCTCCTCATCGAGCAACATCTCAATCACCGTTTGGGTTGCCACAACTCGAAATTCTTTTGGATTGAATTGTCTTGCTTCCCGAAGAATCTCTCTCAAAATGGAATAGACCAAAGTTCTGGCCGTTTTGACAAGGCCCTTGCCTTGGCACGCCTTACAAGGCTCACACAACAAATGCGCCAACGACTCTCGTGTTCTCTTGCGAGTCATCTCCACCAAACCCAGCCCAGAAAACCCACTCACCATGGTCTTCACGCGGTCTCTTTTCAAGTGCTTGGCAAATTCTTGCAAAATGGCTTGCTGGTGTTCTAGGCTGCTCATGTCTATGAAGTCTGCAATGACGATCCCCCCTAAATTTCGAAGTCGCAATTGCCTGGCTATTGAACCGGCGGCTTCCAAATTGGTCTTGAAAATGGTTTCATCAAAGTTCCTTGCACCCACAAAGCCCCCGGTGTTGACATCAATGGTCGTCAAAGCTTCGGTTTGATCAATCATCAAGTACCCGCCCGACTTCAAGTCCACCCGGCGCCCTAGCGCTTTGCCCAAATCATCTTCAATGCCAAAGAGATCAAAGATGGGGCGCTCTCCGGTGTAATGCACCAAGCGACTCACCGAGGCTGGCATGAAGGCCTCTCCAAATGCATGCAAGGCCGTGAACTGCTCCTTGGAGTCAATTCGAATGCTTTGTGTGATGTCACTGACCATGTCTCGCAAAACGCGTTGCAACAAACTCAAGTCTTGGTGCAAATTGGACATGGGTGGCAATTTGCTGCTTTGTTCATGGATGCGAGCCCATGTCTTTCTAAGGTACACCAAATCATCAGACAGCTCTTGGTCACTGGCATCTTCAGCGTTCGTGCGCAAAATAAAGCCTCCCGTGGGCTGGGGTGCAAAGGCCGTGACCGCCAAATTGATCAGCCGTTTTTTGAGGACCTCGCGCGTCTCTAGAGGAATTTTTTGCGAAACGCCGATGTGCTGATCTTGAGGCAGGTAGACCAAAAAGCGCCCCGCAATGCTGATTTGAGTGGACAACCGAGCGCCCTTTGTGCCAATCGGATCTTTGATGACCTGCACCAAAAGAGTTTGACCCTCAAAGACCTGCTTTTCAATGGGAAGCACGCTCGCATTGGCCTGGCTTTCTAGATCGGCATGCCTAGCATTCAAACTCGAGAGCAAATCGGCCACGTGCAAAAATGCCGCGCGCTCTAAGCCGATATCAATGAACGCAGACTGCATGCCTGGCAACACCCGAGCCACGCGTCCGAGGTACACATTGCCCACCAAGCCTCGCTCCAAGGCACGCTCTAAGTGCACCTCTTGGAGGGCACCACCTTCAACGACAGCGACCCTGGTTTCATGGGGGGTCCAATTGATCAATATATCTTGCTGCATGGCTTGTTGGGTAAGTGAAATCAGTCTGGCCGTGC
>Ga0114966_10001814_pt1 | contig 19426 bp, 21 predicted proteins | sample M_130207_XF_Meta_FD_87029 | JGI IMG/M metagenome (GOLD analysis project Ga0114966, IMG submission 87029) | Freshwater microbial communities from Lake Montjoie, Canada to study carbon cycling - M_130207_XF_MetaG | ecosystem: Environmental > Aquatic > Freshwater > Lake | place: Lake Montjoie...
ACGCTCCGTCGCGGTCGATCTGCTCGGAACGCTGCATGCGGCCACGGGCGACCTCAACCGGGTCCGGCGCATCGTCAAGCTGATGGCGCTGGTGAACTCGACCGGCGACTTTCATGAACAGCATCTGGTGACCAACGGCGCCAGCGAACTGCTCGGCGAACTGTTCGGCGCGGCCGGTGCGCATGCTCGCAGCGCTTTCGGCGTGGCGCAGATACCGATGGGCGCGTGCGTAGAAATCGAAATGATCGTCGAACTGGGCTGAGGCTACAGCACACGGCAGGACTGGCCGGACACCCGCTGCAGGGCCTGCGGACTCACCCGCTGCGGCGCCAATTCGGCCAGCGGCAGCAAAACAAAAGCGCGCTGCTGCATGCGCGGATGCGGCACCACCAGGTACGGGCTGTCGATGCACGCGTCCCCATACAGCAGCAGATCGAGGTCCAGCGTTCTGGGCGCGTTGGGGTAGGGCCGCTGGCGCAGCGCCACCTGCTCGAGCGACTGCAACAGCGCGAGCAGTGCGGGCGCGCTCAGTCGGGTGGTGAGCTGCGCCACCGCGTTGATGTAGTCAGGGCCGCCGGAGTCGACCGGCGCACTGCGGTACAGGCGCGAGCCGCGCAGGCTCTCCACCCCCGCGCTGGCGGCCAGATCCTCCAGTGCCTTGCGCACCGCGGCTTGCGGGTCGCCGAGATTGGCGCCAAGGCCGACCCAGGCCGTCACCGCATCGCGCATCCCGGGGACCTCAGGCGCCGGGGTCGCCCACCGGTGTCCCAGGCTCGCCCGGCGTCGGCGACCCTCCAGAACGCCGGCGCCGGCGGCGCTTTCGCGGCGCATCGGAATAGGCGGCTTCCGCAGCAGCACCATCGTCGCGCGCGCTGCCAAGCAGCGTCTGTCCTTCTTGCCCATGGCCAGCGGCTGCCTCCGCGCGCGGGGCATCCGGATCACGCTGCGCCGGCGCCTTGGCCGGTCGCGGCGCGCGCTGGCGCTGCGCCTGTTCTTCGCGCACCTGATCGACCATGTCGGCGCGCAGGTTGTCGTCGGCCATGCTGAACTCCTGCCACCAGTCGGCAAGCAGTTCATCCACCTCGCCGACATCGGCACGCAGGCGCATAAAGTCAAAGGCGGCGCGAAAGCGCGGTTGTTCTACAAGACCGAATGCCGAATGCCCGACGCGCTTCTCAAAACGCGGCTGCATCATCCAGATTTCGCGCATGTCGGCGGCCAGTTTTCCACCCCCCGACACGTCGCCAATGCGCGCGCCGAACACCTCGTCGATCGCCTCCTGCAGCGCCGGAAAAGCGGGCTGTCGGGCACGCCCTTCCATGCGCTGGGTCCAGCCCTCGCGCACATCGGACCACAGGACGCAGGCCAGCAGAAAGCTCGGTGCCACCGGCTTTCCCTCGCCGACGCGGCGGTCGGTGTCCTGCAGCGCAGCGCTGACAAACGGCTGCTGCGCACGCTCGACCACCACGTCGAGCAGGGGATAGATGCCCTGGCCCAGCCCCAACTCCTTGAGCTTGTCGATGGTCGCCAACGAATGGCCCGTTTGCAGCAGCTTGAGCATCTCGTCGAACAGCCGGCTTTGCGGAACGTCGGCCAACAGCGCCCTCATCTTTACCAGCGGCGCTGCCGTCTTGGCCTCCAGGCTGAAGCCCAGCGCCTTGAGCTTGGCGGAGAAGCGCACCGCGCGGATGATGCGCACCGGGTCCTCGCGGTAGCGCAGCGCCGGGTCGCCAATCATGCGCAGGGTGCGCTTGGCAGAATCCTTGATGCCACCATGGTAGTCGACGACGATCTGTGTCTGCGGGTCGTAATACATCGCGTTGATGGTGAAGTCGCGCCGCGCCGCGTCCTCCTCCTGCGGACCCCAAACGTTGTCGCGCAATACCCGTCCGGTGGCGTCCACCGCGTGCTTCATGCCAGCGAGTTCGCTCTTGCTGGTACGCTCGTTGCCTGCCACCTGTTCGGACGCGGCATTGTCCAAATAGGCGCGAAAGGTCGACACCTCGATCACCTCATGCTCACGGCCACGGCCAAACACCACGTGAACGATGCGAAAACGCCGCCCGATGATGAAGGCGCGCCGAAAAAGGCCCTTGACCTGCTCGGGCGTCGCGTTGGTCGCCACGTCGAAGTCCTTGGGACGCAGCCCGACCAGCAGGTCGCGCACCGCGCCGCCGACTACATAGGCTTCGAATCCGGCCTGCTGCAAGGTGTGGACCACCGTCACCGCGCGCTCGTCGACCATCTTGGGGTCGATGCCGTGCTCGCTGGCCGGTACCTCATGGCGCTTGCCGAATTTTGGCTTTGCGCCGCGTGCGGGGCTTTTACCCAGCAGTTTGTCGATGAAGTTCTTGATCATGGTTACTTTGGAAACAGGTCCAGTATGCGCCATCCGCGTTCAAGCGCTGTTTGTCGCAAAGGGTCGTCGGGATTGGTCGCCACCGGCTCGTCGGCACGCTCGAGCAGCGGAAGGTCGTTGATCGAGTCGGAATAGAAGCAGACATGCACCTCATCGCGGCGCAAGTTGCGCCGCTGCAGCCACTGGCCAAAGCGCAGCACCTTGCCCTCGCGGGTAGACGGCCCTCCGGCTATCGCGCCGGTATACCAGCCGCTGCTGCCGGGTCGGGTATCGCGCTCGAGCTCGACCGCCATCAGATCCTCGACGCCAAAGGCGCTGGCTATCGGCCGGGTGACGAATTCATTGGTCGCGGTGATGATGGCGACCTGATCGCCGGCACGCTGGTGCGCACGCACCAGATCCAGCGCCTCGGCCCGTATTGCCGGACGAATCACCTGATCCATGAACTCGCGGTGTGCAGCCGCCGACCGGGCCTCGCCCTGCGCGCACAGCGCCTCGGTGGCGAATCGCACATAGGCATGGATATCGAGCGTACCGGCCTGGTACTGCGCGTAAAACGCGTCGTTGCGCCGGCCAAACAGCACCGGGTCGGTCCATCCGATGCGGGTCGTGAACACGCCCCAGGCATGGTCCGAGTCAATCGGCAGCAGCGTGTGGTCAAGGTCGAACAGCGCGACCCGCAACGGTGGACTGCCGCTGGAGCGCGCAGGCGCCAGGGCAACTTGCGCTGGGCTCACCGAGGGGTGGCGCGTCGCCATCCGGTCTCAGGCGCCGTCCATCATCGCGCGAATCAGCGGGATTGTGACCGCGCGCTTGGTCTGCAATGCGTAAGCGTCGATCAGGTCGAGTAATTCCATCAGACTGCCCAGGTCGCGGCTGAAGCGGCTGAGCATGAAGTCCATCACTTCGTCGCCCAGAAACACGCCCCGCGCGTCCGCCGCCTGGCGCAGTACCGCGCGGCGCTCGGTCTCGCTGAGCAGCGCCAGCGCGTACACATGGCCCCATCCAAGACGACTGCGCAAGTCGTCGCGCAACGGCAGTTCGGCCGGCGGCAACCCGCCAGCACCCAGTACCCAGCGTTGGTGCGTCTGGGCATTAACAAACCAATTGAAGGCCGCCTGCTGCTGCACCGCCGTGTAGAGGTGCACATCGTCGAACAGCACCGCAGCCCAGGATTCGGAAAAAGCCTCTGGCTCGGCCATGGCGGGGTCCATCCAACCAACCGCTGCGCCCTGCGCGCAAAGCGCCTCGCGCACCGCCTCGAGCAGGTGGGTCTTGCCGCTGCCCGTCGGCCCCCACAGGTAGGTTGGCACCGGCGAGCGGTTCGCCGTCTGGCTGCCAGCGCCCACCCAAACAGACAGATGGCGCAGCACGGCCTCGTTGGGCCCCGGAAAAAATGTCTGCAGCGTGGGGCCCGTGGGCAGTCCGATATCGAGCGCGATCTGCTTCATGCGCGCTCAGACACCCCGGTACAGCCCGCTGGAAAGATAGCGGGCCCAGCCGCGCCGTATCGCCACCAGCAGTACCGCACTGGCCGGTAGCGCGATCAGCACGCCGACGAAACCCAGCAGCTGGCCAAAGGCCAGCAGCGCGAAAATCACGGCCAGCGGATGCAGCCCGATGCGCTCGCCCACCAGACGCGGCGTCAGGAAGAAACTCTCGACCAGTTGGCCCAGACCGTAGACCACGGCGACCATCAGCAGCGCGCGGCCAGGGCCGACGCTGGCGGCGAACTCCAACAAGCCGGCCAGCAGCGCGAGCACAAGCCCCAGCCCGAATCCGAGATAGGGAACGAATATCGACAGGCCGGTGAATACGCCGATGGGCAGCGCGAGATCGAGGCCGAACAGCGTCAGTCCTGCGCTGTAAAAAATCGCCAGGATCAGCATCACCAGCAGCTGCCCACGCAGGTACTGACCCAACACCGCGTCGGCCTCCCCCGTGAAGCTGTCGACGGCGCCGCGTGCGCGCTGCGGCACCATCTGCTGCAGCGCGGCGACAAAGCGACGCCAGTCCATCAGCAGGTAAAACAACGCCACCGGCACCAGCACCGCGTTGCCAACGATGGCAAAAGCCACGCTGCCGCCGAGCTTGAGCGAGGACATCAGCGATCCGAATGCATCCTCGAAGTTGGCGTTGAGATACTTGAGGGCAAACGCCTTGACGCTGGCGGCGTCCAGCGACAGCTTGAGTCCGAACTGCGCCAGCCAGGGATCCAGCGACACACCCAGACGCTCGAAAAGCAGCGGCAGTTGGTCGCGCATCAGGGGCAGCTCCTTGGCCAGGATCGGCACGATCAGCAGCGCGACACACAGCAACGCGAGCAGCAACAGCAGTTCGACCACGACCACCGCCAGCAGACGCGGTATGCGACCGCCACCCGCGCGGTCAAGCCCGTCAACCAGCGGCGCCAGCGCATAGGCCAGCACGGCCGCGATGACGAAGGGCGTCAGCACCGGCGCGAGAAGCCAGAACAGGAACAGGCCCAATAAGGCGATCGCGCTCCAGGCGGTGGCGGCTTTTTGGGAGGCGGATAGTTGCATGCGGGTAGCCGGGACGAACCCGTAGAATCTGGGCAAATTCTATCGGGGTCTGCCCAGCTGCCCGCAGCGCGGCAGGCGCAGCCGCCTAGCGCCACCCCGCCCCCTACGACGCTGCCCATGAACAACCCTGCACAGACCGCCCGCCCCGCCCCGCTTTCCTATAAGGACGCCGGCGTTGACATTGACGCCGGCGACGCGCTGGTCGAGCGCATCAAGCCGCTGGCGCGCAAGACCATGCGCGAGGGCGTTCTGGCCGGCATTGGCGGCTTCGGCGCGCTGTTCGAAGTTCCAAAGCGCTACCGCGAGCCGGTACTGGTCAGCGGAACCGACGGGGTCGGCACCAAGCTCAAGCTCGCTTTCGAATGGGGTATGCACGACACGGTGGGAATCGACCTGGTGGCAATGAGCGTCAACGACGTGCTAGTGCAGGGCGCCGAGCCGCTGTTTTTTTTGGACTATTTCGCCTGCGGCAAGCTCGATCTTGAGACCGCCGCGGCTGTCATCGGCGGCATCGCGCGCGGCTGCGAGCTGTCGGGCTGCGCGCTGATTGGCGGCGAGACGGCCGAGATGCCCGGCATGTATCCATCCGGCGAATACGACCTAGCGGGCTTTGCGGTCGGCGTGGTCGAGAAATCCAGAATTCTCACCGGAGCGACCGTTTGCAGCGGCGACATCGTCCTGGGCCTGGCCAGCAGCGGCGTGCACTCCAACGGTTTTAGCCTGGTGCGCAAATGCATAGAGCGCGCGGCGGGGACCGGCGCCGGCTTCGACGCCTCCAAGCTGCCCGCCAGCCTCGACGGCAAGCCGTTTCGCGAGGCGCTCATGGCGCCGACGCGGCTGTATGTGAAGCCGGTGCTCGCCGCGCTCGCTGGGCACCCGATCAAGGCCCTGGCGCACATCACCGGTGGCGGCCTGTTGGAGAACATACCGCGCGTACTTCCCGAAGGCATGGCGGCCGAACTGCGCCAGGGCAGCTGGCCGCAAAGCGAGCTTTTCGCCTGGCTGCAGGCCACCGCGGCCATCAGCGACTTCGAAATGAACCGCACCTTCAACAACGGCATCGGCATGGTGGTAGTGGTCGACGCTGATAACGCCGCTGCGACCGCGAACACCTTGCGTGAACAGGGCGAGACGGTGCACCAGATCGGCGTCATCGCGCCCATCGCCAACGCCGCTGCGGTGCGGTTCCGCTGACATAAGGAGATAAGGAGCAGCCGGAGGGGGCGCGCCACGCTGCGCGTGCCTGGCCCGGCTTGGTTGCGCCGGTGAAGATTGAGTAAACTCAATCTTCCGCCCCTACCGGGCCTGCCTTTGGCGGCCCACGCAGCGCCATGCACAGACTCCTGACCCTCGCCCTGTCGTTCATCGTCGGCAACGCCCTGGCCTGGGGAGCGCAGGGGCATCAGACCATTGCCGCGATGGCGGCGGCGCAGTTAAGCGCTGAAGCGAAACTGGAGGTGGACCGGTTGCTCGCGCTGGAGCCTGGCGCGACGATGGCCTCCTTATCGACCTGGGCCGACGAGCACCGCAGCCCGACGACGGCGCCCTGGCACTATGTGAATTTTCCCAGGGACTCCTGCGCCTTCGAAGCGCAGCGCGATTGCCCCGACGGGGCCTGCGTGGTGGCAGCGATCGCGCGTCAGTCGGAAGTCCTTGCCTCCCCTGCAGGCGACGACAAGCGCCTGCACGCGCTCAAATACATCCTCCATTTTGTCGCCGACATCCACCAGCCGCTACACGCCGGCTACCTGGAAGACCGGGGCGGCAATTCGGTCGCGCTGCAGACCTTCATGCGCGCCAGCAACCTGCATGCGCTGTGGGACAGCGGCCTGCTCAGCAGCCTGAGCCAGGACAACGCATCGCTGGCCGCTCGGCTGCTGGCCAAGCGGGTGCCGGCCAACGAGGTAGACCCGGCACGCGTGGCGGAGGAGTCGTGCCGGATCGTTGGAATGCCGGGTTTCTACCCCGACCGCAGGGTCGGCACCGACTATGTCGATCGTTTCACCCCGGTGATGGAACTGCGCATGGCGCAGGCTGCGGCGCGGCTGGCAGGCTTGCTCAACCGGTTGCTGAGTCCAAACGGACAGGACACCGCACGGGCCGGTCCAAGCGGCTAGGGATAGCCGGGTCTGAACGCCAGTATCTGCGCGGTGCGCTGCTCGCCGTCGTGGTAGCGCCCTTCGCGCAACACACGCGTGCTGTCCCGGGCAATCGCAAAATCTAGCCCGGCCAGTTCGGCGCACAAGACCGGTGAGCCCGGATAGCGGCTGTCGCTTGCGGCGTCCTCCTCGACCTTGGTCTCCAGCACCAAGGCGCCGCCCGGTCGCAGGCAGGCGGCGAGGCGCGCGTACAGCGCGCGCCGTAAGAGCGGATCGGGTTGGCCGAAGATCATCGTGATGACGTCCCAGCGGCCGGCGCCAGGATCGAAACCAGCCAGATCGCAGCAAAGAATCTGCAAGCGCAGGCCGCGCTGCGCAGCGAGTCCCTCGGCCTTGCGCAAGGCGACCGCGGAGAAATCCATCGCCGTCGTGCGCATGCCGCGCTGCGCCAGAAAAGTCGCGTTGCGACCCTCGCCTTCGCACAGGCACAGCGCGTCGCCGCCGGGGAGCCGATCGGCGACCAGGCGCAGGAAGTCGTTGGGCTCCGTGCCGTAGGCGAAGCCGTCCTCAGCAAATCGTGCGTCCCAGTAGGCCGGCGCGTTGCGGTCAACGCCGTCGCGCATGCGCGAAGACATGGACGAGGCCATCAGTGCGCTACCGCGCTCAGACGCAGCGGCGCATGCGCGTCAGTCCCGCCATCTTGAGCAACCGTCTGTCCGGTAGGGCCGGTAGGGCATAGCAGGCCATAAGGTCTACCAGACGGTCCAAGCATGTGCATCGCATGGTATTACTCCGCTTTCATCAAACTGTTTGGACGCGATCTCCGCGACGCGGCGATCACAGCTGGGCGGATCATAAGCGCCGGTCGCGCGGCCCGGGCGCTAGGCGCTGCGGGTGCCGCGCAGTTGGGCCAACTGCAGCGCGATAGCGTCCTGGTCGGGCGCATCGCTCTCGTGCGCGAGATAGCGCTCCAGGTCGGCCTGCGCCTGTGCGGCGTGGCCAAGCCGGGCATGTGCCAGACCGCGGTCACGGTAGTCGGCCCAGGACTGCGGCAGCAGCACGATCAGCCGGTCTTGCACCGCCAGCAGGCGCGACCAGTCCTTCTGGCTGCGGTGGATTTCCTGCAGGTTGCGCAGCATGCGCGCGACGATGTCGCGCGCCGGCGCGGGTTGCAGATACAGCCCCAGCGGCACATCGAACTCGTCAACCAGCCCGCTGCGCCGGCGAAATGGTTCCAGCCGCTCGGCGAGTTGCTCGCGGCCCAGCGACTGGCCGTCGAGTGGGTCGATCACCACCTGGCCCTTTGGCAGGTTCACTTTGAGCATGAAGTGGCCCGGAAAACTCACGCCGCGCGCCTGCAAGCCCAGACCCTGGGCGAGTTCGAGCCAGAGTACGGCCAGCGCCACCGGAATCGCGCAGCGGGTACGCAGCACAACGCTGATAAAGCTGTTGTCGGGGTCATAGTAATTGTTGACGTTGCCGCGAAAGCCCAGGTCGCGGAAGAACAGCTGGTTCAACGCGCGCAGCTTGTGCAAGGCCGATGCATCGGCCGGAACCCGGCGCTTCAGACGGGCCAGCAGCTGGTCAATTTCGCCGAGTACCTGCTGCACGTCGAGCTCCGGGTAGTCGTCCTGCGCGAGACTGATGGCCGCCTCGAGCAGGGGAAAATCCGCGTCGCTGCCGACCAGCGCGGAAAAATATTCCAGCGGAGTTGGCAGCGCCAGCGAGAGTTTCATGGCGACGCCGCTCCAAGCTGCGGCTTGAGCAGGGCAGCTAACCGGATTCCGGTGGCCCACAGCGCCACGAAATACAGGCCTGCAGAGGCCAGCAGCACCAGCGCGAGTTGCACCAGGCGCTGCAGCTCGCCCGCGGCGGCGGCGTTCCAGTCCAGGCTGCTTGCGGCCCAGATCAGCCATACGCCGAGCAAGGCGCTGGCCAGCGCCACCTGCATCGAGAATATCGCCCAGCCCGGCTGCGGCCGATAGCTGCCGCGCCGGATCAGCCCTATCAACAGCGCCAGCGCATTGACCAGCGCACCCACACCGATGGCCAGTGTCAGTCCGGCGTGGGCGAACAACGGAACGAAACCCAGATTGAGCAGTTGCGTGAGCACCAGCACCATAAGCGCTATGCGCACCGGCGTGCGGATGTCCTGGCTGGCATAAAAGCCCGGCGCCAGTACCTTGATTGCCACCAGCCCCAGCAGCCCGGTGCCGTAGCCCATCAGCGCGGCTGTGGTCTGCTGCACATCGTTGACCGAAAATGCGCCGCGCTGGTACAGCGACGCCACCAGCGGCTGCGCGAAGAACAGCAGCGCCAGCGTGCAAGGCAGGGCGAGCACCAGAACAAGGCGCAGCCCCCAGTCCAGCATCGCTGAATAGCGGCCGCGGTCACCGGCTGCATGGGCCGCCACCAACTGCGGTGTCAGCACCACGCCCAGCGCCACGCCGAGCAAGGCGGTCGGAAACTCCATCAGGCGCTCGGCATAGGCCATCCAGCTGACGCTGCCCGGACTCAGGTGCGACGCGATCTGCAGGTTGATGATCGCCGACAGGTGCGCGACGCCCACCCCCAGCAGCGCAGGCCCCATCAGCTTGGCGACCCGACGGGTGCCCTCGTCGTTCCAGGCCCGACGCAGCACGCTCCAGCGCCAGCCCGGGCGCGGCAGCAGCCTCAGACGGCGCAACGCCGCCATCTGCAGCCCCAGCTGCAGCACACCGCCGCCGATCACCCCCATCACCATGGCGTAAATCGGCTCTACGCCCAAAGCCAGGAACCAGGGCGCGCCCAGCCATACGGCAGCGATCATCGCCAGGTTCAACAGCACCGGGGTCAGTGCCGGAATAGCGAAATGCTTCCATGTATTGAGAATCCCCGCACCCAGCGCAACCAGCGACATGAAACCGATGTAGGGAAACATCCAACGCGCCATCAGCACTGCAGCGTCGAAGCCGCGCGGATCCTGCTGCAGTCCGCTGGCCATCACCCACACCAGCAGCGGAGCACCGACCACGCCCATCGCGCAAGTCAGCACCAGCGTCCAGCAAAGTACGGTAGCCACATGGTCGACCAGCAGACGCGTCTGCGCATCGCCCTGCTGCGCCTTGCTGGTGCCCAGAACCGGAACAAAGGCCTGGCTAAAGGCGCCCTCGGCAAACAGCCGGCGAAACATATTGGGCAGCCTGAAGGCGACGTTGAAGGCGTCGGTCATCGCGGTGGCGCCAAAAACCGACGCCATCAGCAGGTCGCGCGCCATGCCGCTCACACGCGATGCCAGAGTCAGCAGCGAAACGGTCGAGGCGGCTTTGAAAAGGCTCACGCACCGCAGTGTAGCCGCGGGCAGCCGCCCCTGGCGACGGGTGGCGGGCCTTGAACTCGGGCTGGTACAATGGAAGGCTTTGCTGGCAACATCCTCAGACACAAGGACACACATTTATGGCATCTACCAAACCGAAGAAAAAGAACCCGCGCCTGGCGTCGGGGCGCAAGCGCGTTCGCCAGGACGTGAAAATAAACGCCGCCAACACCTCGCTGCGTTCCAAGTACCGCACCGCGGTGAAAAACGTGGAAAAGGCTGTCGTAGCGGGCGACAAGACAAAGGCGACCGAGCTGTTCGCCAAGATGCAGAAAATCGTCGACACGGTCGCCGACAAGGGCATCTTCCACAAAAACAAGGCCGCTCGCGACAAGAGCCGCCTGTCAACCAAGGTCAAGGCGCTGGCCCCAGCGGCTGCGCCGTCTGCCGCCTAGGCCGCCCCCTTTGGCCTGGCTGATAGCCAGGCCCACCGCACGGACTCCCTAACCGGGGTCTGCCGTTTGCAACGGGTGCGCTGTCAGCAAAGCAATCAAACCGCCTTCGGGCGGTTTTTTTGTTTCACGCGTTTCCGATGGGCGGCGAACCGGTCTACGCAAAGGGCCCATCGGGTTGCGCACGCGCGTCACGCACCTCCAGATCGTTGTCTCGGCTGAAGTTGACGCAGAAGTCCCAGGCCATCACGTCGTAGTCGCGCAGGTCGACATGGATCACAACGCAGGAAACGCCGTCGCGCTGGCCCGGAACACACCATGGCGAGTAGCCCAAATGGCTGCCCGGTTGGGGGCCGCCTGGTCGGAACTGGCTCATCACCCCGGCCAAGCGCTCCGCCCAGTCGCTGGGGCGAAATACCTTGCCGTCCCGGTTTCTTCCGAGTATCAGCCATTCTTTGAAAGTCAGAGGAAGCATGAGGTCGCGTTACCTGCAGCGTTGGGGCCGAGCAAGGACTCTAACAGCCCTGCAAACGCCCACGGCGCTGGCCATAGAATCATGCTCTGGCGGCCCGATTTCCGGACGGGCCGCTTTGCCTTTTTGGAACACACGATGAACGCGCAACCACCGAAAATCGAAGCACCGACCTGCCCGCATGTGATGAACACCTACGGACGTCTGCCGATCGCGCTTTCGCACGGTCAGGGCTGCCGCGTGTGGGACGTCCATGGCCGCGAGTACCTCGACGCGCTCGCTGGAATCGCAGTCAATACGCTCGGCCACAACCATCCGAAGCTGGCGCCCGCGCTGCAGGACCAGGTGACCAAGCTGATCCACACCTCGAACTACTACTACATACCCCAACAGGAGGAGCTCGCCGCGCAGTTGGTTGCGATCTCGGGCTTGCGCAACGTCTTCTTCTGCTCGACAGGACTCGAGGCCAACGAGGCCGCGCTCAAGCTCGCGCGCAAGTTCGGCCACAACAAAGGGATCGAACGGCCGGAAATCGTCGTCTACGAAAACGCCTTTCACGGGCGCAGCATCGCCACGCTCAGCGCGACCGGAAACCCGAAGGTGCAGGCGGGTTTTGGCCCGCTGCTCGAAGGCTTTATACGGGTACCGCTCAACGACATGGACGCGCTGCGCCAAGCCACCGAGGGCAATTCGAACGTGGCGGCGGTGTTCTTTGAAGCTATCCAGGGTGAAGGCGGAGTTCACCCGGTGCACACCGATTACCTGCGCCAGGTGCGTGCGCTGTGCGACGAACGCGACTGGCTGCTGATGATCGACGAGGTGCAGTGCGGAATGGGCCGAACCGGGAAATGGTTTGCCCACCAGTGGGCGGGCATCCTGCCCGACGTGATGCCGCTGGCCAAGGGACTGGGATCGGGGGTACCGATTGGCGCCGTCGTCGCCGGGCCGAAGGCGGCAGACCTGTTTCAGGTCGGCAACCATGGAACGACCTTCGGCGGAAACCCGCTGGCGATGCGCGCCGGCGTCGAGACGCTGCGCATCATGCAGGAAGACCACCTGCTGGACAACGCAACGCGCGTGGGCGCCCACCTGAGGGCTGCACTGCAACGCGAACTCGCCAGCGAATTGGCCACAGGCACTGTGCGCGAGATCCGCGGCCAGGGCCTGATGATCGGCATCGAGCTCGACCGCGCCTGCGGGGAACTGCTGGGCCAGTGTGCCGACAACGGACTGCTGATCAGCGTGACGGCAGACCGCGTGATTCGCCTGCTGCCGCCGCTGATCATGAGCAGCGCCGAAGCGGACCAGGTGGCGGCCATCCTGTGCCCGCTGGTACGGACATTCTTGGCCGCGGCGCCATGAGGCATTACCTGCAGTTCAGCGATCTGGACGCGGCCGAATACGCCTACCTGTTTGAACGCGCGGCGATCATCAAGCGCAAGTTCAAAGCGTACGAAAAACACCACCTGCTGAGTGACCGCACGCTGGCGATGATCTTCGAAAAGGCGTCCACGCGCACCCGCGTGAGCTTTGAGGCCGGCATGTACCAGATGGGCGGCAGCGTGGTGCACCTGACCACGGGCGACAGCCAGCTCGGACGCGCTGAGCCTATCGAGGACAGCGCCAGAGTCATCAGCCGCATGGTCGACCTGGTCATGATCCGTACCTATGAGCAGAGCAAGATTGAGCGCTTCGCAGCGCACTCGCGGGTGCCGGTCATCAACGGCCTGACCAACGAGTTCCATCCGTGCCAAATCATGGCCGATATCTTCACGTTCATCGAGCACCGCGGCGCCATCACGGGCAAGACCGTGGCCTGGGTTGGCGACGGCAACAACATGGCCAACACCTGGCTGCAAGCCAGCGAAATACTGGGCTTCAAGGTGCACCTGAGTACGCCCGGCGGCTACGAGGTCGACCATTCGGTGGCGGGAATCCGGTCCAGGGACAGCTACCAGGTTTTCAAACACCCGATGCAGGCTTGCGCCGGCGCCGACCTGGTAACGACCGATGTATGGACCAGCATGGGGTACGAGGCCGAGAACGAGGCGCGCAAGCTGGCCTTCGCGGCCTGGCGGGTAGACGCCGCCATGATGGGCGCCGCGCACCCGCAGGCGCTGTTCATGCACTGCCTTCCGGCGCACCGCGGCGAAGAGGTGGATGCCGATGTGATCGACGGAGCGCAGTCGGTGGTCTGGGACGAGGCCGAGAACCGCATGCATGTACAAAAGGCGCTGATGGAGTACCTGCTGCTGGGAAAAGTTTCCGGCTAACAGTGCGCCGGTTGATCAGGTGACTGGCTTCAACTGCGCAACCGGTGGCAGCGACGCCGGCACCCTGCGCAGCATGCTCGCCGGGGCGCTGTTCCCCAAGATCTGTACGCTCAGGACGCTGCTGTAGCCGGCCGTTCGCCCAGGGCGCGGTAGATCCGCAGCGCCGCCCAGGCGTCGTTGGCAGCGTAGAGCAACTGCGACTCGCTCAGCCGTGGATGGGCCCAGTTCGATGTCGTCGCCTTGCGCGACTTGATGAAGCGCCGCTGAAACACCACCGCAGTCGCACCCCGGACCCCCATGTCGGTGCGGTAACCGTTGCGCCTGAAGATATCGTTGAGGTCGACCACCGCCTGCGGCTCGACGCCGAGCTTGCTGACGATGCGCCGGCGGTCATCGCCCAGACCAAAACCGACCTTGGTCAGACCCTGCGCCGAGAGCAACTGCGCCACGGCTTCGCGGCAGCCGGACTCGGACAGCTGGAAGACATAGGCATGCTCCAAGGTGGCAAGTTGCACGATATGCGGACCTTCGGACAGCTCGTTTTTGGCGAATGTCGGCTTCGATTCGGTGTCAAAACCGAGCACCGCAGCACCGGCCAGCGCGTCGAGGGCGCGCAGCGCATGCGACCCGGTGGATACCAGGCTGACGCGGTCGATCCCGATGCATTCGAAGGGCTCCAACAGCGCGATTTCTTCGCGCGACGGCGTCGGGAAGCGCTCAGCCATTTGCGCGTCGAGTCCTGCGCGGCCCACACTGGGACTTCCGCATGCAGGCCGCGCTCATCGGGCGTCCAGCGCCTGCTGTATCTGCCCGACCAGCATCGGGGAATCCGGACCGGTCAGGCTGAGGTAGTTGTCAACCACCCGGCCCTTGCGGTCTATCAGGTACTTGTGAAAATTCCATTTCGGCGCCCTGCCGCTGGCCTTGGCCAACGCGACATAAAGCGGGTTCGCCTCTTTGCCGACCACCGCTGTCTTGGCAAACATCGGGAATTTGACGCCGTAGGTATTGAAGCAGAAGTCGGCTGTTTCCTTGCTTTCACCGGGCTCCTGCTTGCCGAAATCGTTGGACGGGAAGCCCAGCACCACCAGGCCCTTCGGCGCCAGCCTGGCGTACAGGCTTTCCAACCCCTCGAACTGCCCGGCAAAACCGCAGTAGCTCGCCGTGTTGACCACCAGGATCACCTTTCCCGCATACTGGCAGAGGTCCTGCGGCGCGTCGTCCTGCAGCCGCTTGAACTGGTGCTTCAGTATCGCCGGGCAGGCCGCGGCTGGCGCAGCAGCAGTCTGCACAGCGCCAGCGCCGCCCGTTGGGGCCTGCGCCGCCGCGCCCAGGGTGAGGCAACCTAGCAGGAGTGCGAACGCGTTGCGGCGAAGACGCGTGATCGCTGAAATTTTGGGGTCAGACATGCGGGTCTCGGCTCGATGAGGTCTTGCAAAAATCTACAGCCGCAGTATCGCGCATCTGAGCCCAACATGTCGATGCGGGGCATGCCACATCCGCGACAAGACCTGCTCTCAAAAAAAAGGGGGAGAGTCAGCAGTGCGCCTATGCTGACCGGTTGCGTGGATCACGCAGATTCATTACAAAACTTGCTCGAGAAACGCGCGGGTGCGATCCATTTTCGGTTGGCCAAATATTTGTGCTGGAGGCCCCTGTTCAACGATGACTCCTTGATCGGTGAAGAACACCGTGTCGGCGATCTCACGCGCGAAGGCCATTTCGTGGGTCACCAAGATGGAAGTTAACCCATCGTCCACAAGTTCGCGAATGGTTAACAGAACCTCTTTGCGGGTTTCCGGATCAAGCGCCGCAGTCACCTCATCGAAAAGCATCACCGACGGTCGCATCGCTAGCGCGCGCGCAATGGCCACACGCTGCTGCTGGCCACCGGAAAGTTCTCCCGGGTAGCTATTTTCCTTTCCTGCCAAACGCACTTTTCGCATCAGCGACCGCGCACGCTCCTCGACCTCATGCCGGTCTTGTCCAAGCACCTGCAAAGGCGCCATCATGATGTTTTCCAGCGCCGACTTGTGCGGGAAAAGGTTGTACTGCTGAAAGACGATAGACACCTCTTTGCGCAAGGCAATCATTTCACGGTCCGATCGCAATCGGTGAACGGCATGCGTTCCCACGAAAACCTCACCATGATCCACGGGTATCAATCCGTTGATACACCGCAGCAGCGTGGACTTCCCCGACCCTGAGGGCCCGATGACACAAACCACTTCGCCCGCCTGCACCTCCAACGAAATGCCGCGCAGCACCACAACCGAACCGAAGGCTTTATGCACGTCAACCACGCGCACGGCAGCTATGCTTTCAGGAGAAATGCTCATGGTGTTTCCAAAGTCTCAAGCTGAACGGGTATGTCCAATATCCTGGCTGCGTGTCGCGTGATGGCCAAGAAGCGAACCAGATCCTCGTGCGGAATGACACAGGTCGCGGTATTGACAAGCGGGTGCGCTTGAATGGCGTCGGCCTCCCATAAGCTGCGGTCCATCACAAAATCGACAGCGTGCGCTGTATCGTTGACCAATGCAAGCAAGCTGACCGAGCCAGGCGTAACGCCCAGACATTCCTGCAGGCGTTCAGGAGAAGCAAATCCGAGTCGCCCTAGGCCCAGAACATCGCCGAGAAGACGCAAATCGACCTGTCGATCGCTTGGCGCAGTTACCAGCAAAGAACGCAGGCCTTTTTTCCCGCGCAAGAATAAGTTCTTCGCTTTGGCGCCCGGCAGCGCTGGAACCAGATGATCAGATTGCGCGCAAGTCATCACAGCGGGGTGTTCGTGCCAACCTAGGAACATCCCGTGCTCGATCAGAAAACCGCGAAGGTCCATATCGGCCCTGTATCAGCGTTCAGCGTAGCGCAATTCAAGACGCCGGGTCCACCACGCGATCGGGTAGCAATAGATAAAAAACCATAACAGCACATAGCTGTAAATGGGTACCAGCAGATCGGTCCGTGCTTCCGCAGCCGTAATACGCCCAGTGATGGTCATGACCTCGCTCACACCCACCACAGATGCCAAGGTAGTAGCCATCGTCAGGATGGCGTACCAATTCATCCAGGGGGGCAACATCCGCTTGATGCACTGCGGAAGAATAACTTGCCACAGTATTTGTCTGCGCGAAAACGCGAGCGACCGCGCCGCCTCCCATTGCGCCGTTGGAATCGACTGTACCGCGCCACGAACTATCTCGGCCATGTTCGCCATGATCGGCAAAGCGAGACCGAAGGTAGCCTTGATCCAGTCCGGAAACGGTATGGTTAGGCCCGCGACACGAAACTCGAAAGGGAGCAAAAACATCACGAAAAAAAGTAGCACCAACCATGGCGCGTTTCGAAAAAATTGCACGACGATCCAGGAACCTGTCCGCACAGGAGCCAGTAGCGAAATCCGCGCAAATCCGAGCAGTAATCCGGCGCCCGTTCCTAGCAACATAGCGAGCAGACTGATGATGAGATTGAAGTAGAAACCCTGCAATAGCAACGGCGTCCACTTGATCAGCAATTCCAGCACGCTGGCGTTGTCAACTTTGGCTTGCACTTGGGTCCAAGCCACCGAGGTGACCAGCGCCATCAGTAGAAATACGCCCGTGCGGGCCACAAACAAGCCGCCTCCACTCGAACGAGCGCCCGATCGCTCCGGTATCGACCCAAGCCGTAGCGGAAGCAATACATCCAGATGTCCCGCTGATCGCCTCATTGCCCAAACCCCGGCACCCGCAAGCGGCCTTCAAGCCACTGCATGAATTGGTTTATCGCGCCGACGATACAAACATAGGTGATCAACAGAACCACCATCATTTCCGGCACATTTACCTGCTCAGACCAAATTTGCGCAGACATGTACAGCAGCTCGGGAACCGCGATGGCGTAAGCCAGCGTCGTCGTCTTGACCAGATTGACAAGATTGTTGGTCATGGCCGGCATGGTGACGCGTAGCGCCAAAGGAAACACAATCACCCGAAAAATCTGCGTGCGCGAATAGCCGAGGGATTGCGCCGCCTCAATCATCGCCTTAGGAACCGCTTCGATACCGGCCCGGAATATTTCTGCGGTAAAAGCGGCCTCAAGCAAGGTCAATGAAACAATTGCCCAACCCAGTGAACCGAGTAAAGGTTCGCCACCCACTTTCGGCAGCAAGGGGCCAAGGGCAAAGTAGCAGAAATACAACTGGACCAGCGGCGGCGTATTGCGAAAGAACTGGACAAACCCATTTGCAGCGCTGCGCAGGAGGCGCCTTCGTGACCCGCAAGCCCACGCTGTCAGCGCGCCAAGCGCAACACTTAAAACCAGACAGTAAGCAGAAAGCTTCAGCGTCATGCCTAAGCCTTCTAGGAAACGCGACCTGTCGTAGTTATCGTAAAAAATAGTCAGCTTGATCCCGCTGACTTGATGCAGCCATTTGAACCAAGCAGCGACGTCATCCACAGTTGAACCGCCTACGAGTCGCGTACCATTCTTGCGCCACCTGCATTTGAAGCACTTCTAACATCTACATAGCGGTCGTCGATCAACCGCTGCGCCGTGGGCTACTTGAACTTAGCCTGCTGCTCGAGCAAGAAGGGGGACAGCGGAATTCCCCACTTCTTCTCGAGTTCCAGTATGAAGCCCGTCTTGTGCCAGTCTTTACTCACCTCGGTTACGTAGGCCATAAACTTAGCGTCATCCTTACGGACTGCCAGGCCCCAGGGCTCAGGGTCAATCGCCGGCACCACCATCGCATAGTCGGACCACTTGGCGTCGCCCATGATTCCGGCAAAGAAGGTCGTGTCAAAAACTGTCCCGACGCAGTTACCCGCTTCAAGCGCAGCCATCGCCTCTGTTACCCCTTTGAAAACCACCAATTGGGCACCAAACTCTTCGCCGGTTTTTCGGTTGTAATAAGCGCCTTGAATCGCACAAACGGGCTTGCCTTTGAGGTCAGCCCAGTTCTTGAGTCCCGAAGTTTTTTTGCCAAAAACGGTGGCCGCGCCAGCGTAATAAAAAGGCTGTGGTATCCCAACGACTTCGGCCCGGTCAGGCTTGTAGGCCATAGTCGCGATCATCAGGTCGGTGCGGCCCTGCTTTACAAATTCCATCCGATTCACCGCCACCACTGGGACGAGTTCGATTTGTACGCCCATCCGTTTGGCGAGGTCATTTGCCAAATCAATCTCAAGCCCCACGATCTTTCCTGAAGGGTCGGTGTAGCCGAAAGGCTTGTAGTCGGCCTTCACGCCCACCACCATCTTGCCCTTTTGCTTAATACTTGCCATGGTGTCGACCTGAGCCGAGACCATCCCTGATGCCATCATCATGAGTCCGGCCAAAAGCCCAACCCATTTCCGACCCAATACAATTTTGTGTTGCATAACAATCCTCTATCGTTTTGCGCTGCGCGTGAATAAGCGCCTATCAGTACCGCGCCAAGCAGCCGACGGCTGTCCGCCACTATTCTTACACATAATACTAGACGCCTAGTCATGACCCGTCGTGGGCGTGTAAGTTGTCACGGGCCCCAGCCCAATACTCGCCATCAAGACCTAATTCTAGGCATGCACTTACGCCGACAGAATGACCTCAGCTGCAAGTTCCGGAACGGCATCAATCAATTGCGGGAAGAATTTTTCGCGCCATAGCCTACGCGACTCCGCCGCCAGTTTAGCCGCGACCTCCTCCCATTCGCCCTCACGCGTAACGATCGTTATTTCCCGCAAGGGAACTGGCGCCGACAGCTTTCGAACGGCGACCCCGTCGAATCGTCCCAGTCCCTGCAACACGCAGAGGGGCGCGGTGATCGCCCAGCCAACCCCGCTGGCAATGAGTGTGCACATCATCACCGCGTTATCGACCTCTATACGCCGTGCCGCAGGCACTCGCGCCACCCGCAAATAACGCTCTACCATGACACCTATCGAGGAGCGAATGTTGTAACGAATGAA
>Ga0114966_10001815_pt1 | contig 19411 bp, 20 predicted proteins | sample M_130207_XF_Meta_FD_87029 | JGI IMG/M metagenome (GOLD analysis project Ga0114966, IMG submission 87029) | Freshwater microbial communities from Lake Montjoie, Canada to study carbon cycling - M_130207_XF_MetaG | ecosystem: Environmental > Aquatic > Freshwater > Lake | place: Lake Montjoie...
GCACGGATGTGACGATTGTTGGCGGCACCTTGGGCAGCATCAGCGGCACCGGCCTGACCCGTACCGCGGGCCTGACACCGAGCGCCGGAACCAGCGCCAGCGTCACGGTTGCCAGCGGGAAGTTCACCGATGCTGCGTTGAACCTGGCGTCGGCTAGCAATACCTTGACCTTCACGCCGCTCAGTACCAGCGACGCGCTGGCACCCACGTTGGCCATTACCAGCAGCGTGGCCACCGTGTCGATGGTACAAAACGCGACCATCAGCTTTTTGTTCAGCGAGGCGCCGATCGGCTTCACCGCCTCCGACATTACGACGACTGGCGGCACGCTGGCCGGGCTGCTCGTCTCGCCATCGAACTCCAAGCTGTACACCGCCACGCTGACGCCATCGACCGGACTGTCTGCGGGCACTGCAAGCATCACGGTGCCAAGCACGACGGCGAGTCCTGCCTATACCGACGCATATGGCAACCCGGGTGGCGCCGGGACCACCCCCGCTATCAGCATCGATACGGTGCTGCCAACGCTGTCGATAAGCAGCGCCGCCACTACCCTCAAGGCCGCGCAAACCGGCGCGATCAGCTTTACGTTCAGCGAGGCCCCGGTCGGTTTTGACGCCAGCGATATCAGCAGCACCGGGGGCGTGCTCAGCGCGTTGGCTGTGACTACCGACGCCAAGGTCTACACGGCGACATTCACGCCGACGGCGAGTCTGGCGACCGGCAGCGCGAGCATCACCGTCGCCGCCTCCAGCTACGCCGATGCCGCCGGCAACCCGGGCGCCGCCGGGGCGACACCGGCGATCGTCATCGACACGCTGGCGCCTACGCTAGCCATCAGCAGCAGCAGCAGCGGGCTCCGATCGGGCCAGACGGCGACCATCAGCTTCACTTTCAGCGAAGACCCGGGCATCAGCTTCAGCGACTCCGATATCACCACCACCGGGGGCGCGCTCGGCGGGCTCACGGCGACGGCGAATCCCAAGGTCTATGCGGCGACTTTCACGCCCACCGTCGGCTTTGCCGGCAGCGCCAGCATCACCGTCGCCAGTGGCCTGTACACCGACTTGGCCGGCAACAGCGGCGCCGCCGGGACAACCCCTGCGATCAGCATCGACATGGTGTCGCCGACGCTTGCAATCACCAGCAGCGCAAGCGCCCTGAAAGCGGGGCAGACCGCCGTCATCACGTTCAGCTTCAGTGAGGCGCCCACCGGTTTTGATGCCGGCGATGTCGTGACGACGGGCGGCACACTCAGCAGTCCGGTTGTCAGCGCGGATACCAAGGTTTACACGGCGACATTCACGCCGACCGCTAATCTGGTATCGGGCAATGCCAGCATCACGGTGGCCAGCGCCAGCTACACCGACGCGGTGGGCAACGCCGGCGGGGCGGGAAGCTCACCGGCCGTCACCTTGGATACCCTCAGGCCTTCGGCCAGCATCGTTGTCACGGACAAGACGCTGCTCGCGGGAATGAGCACTACGGTGACCATCAGCTTTAGCGAGGCCGTGCTGGGATTTGCAAATACCGACCTGAGTATTGCGAACGGCGCGCTATCGGCTGTGACGTCCACCAACGGGGGAAGCGTTTGGACGGCGACACTGACCCCAAAGGCCGACGCCACCGCAACTAGCAATTTCATCGTGCTGGACAATACCGGCGTTGCGGATGCGGCGGGCAACACCGGCACCGGAACCACGAGCTCCAATGCCTATGCCGTCGATAGCTTGCGGCCAACGGCCACCATCACCAGTAGCGACCTTGTCTTGACGACCGGCGAAACCGCGACCCTGGGCTTTACGCTGAACAAAGCATCGAGCAACTTCTCCGTCGACGATGTGGCAGTAACCGGCGGCAGCTTGAGCCTGTTTAGCGCCAGCAGCAGCACGGTCTACACGGCCGTTTTTACGCCCAGCGCCAACAGCAATCTGACAGCGACCGTCGGCATCGCGAATACGGTCTTCACCGACTCGGGTGGTAACGCCAATACCGCTGCAACGACGCTGAACATGGGTGTGGATACGATTTCCGAGGTCAATCTGTCGGCTATTGCCTTGGCCAAAGGCGGGTTCGTCATCAACGGGCAGGCGGCCGGTGACAACAGTGGGGTCAGCGTTGCAGGTGCCGGCGACGTGAATGGCGACGGACTCGATGATCTGATTATTGGCGCCAACTTTGCCGACTCCAACGGGCTTGATTACACCGGACGAAGCTACCTGGTATTCGGCAAGGCCGGCAGCACGGCCGTGGACCTGTCGGCGGTTGCTGGGGGCGTAGGGGGTTTTGTGATCAACGGCCAGGCAATCAATGATGGCAGCGGACTGAGCGTTTCGGCTGCAGGCGACGTCAACGGCGACGGACTTGCCGACCTGATTGTCGGCGCCTCGGGGGCAGACCCCGCGGGTGGCGTCGATGCAGGTCGCAGCTACCTGGTCTTTGGAAAGACTTCTGGTACCGCGGTGGCACTGTCCGCCATGGTCGCTGGAACCGGCGGCTTTGTGATCAATGGCCAGGCTGCGGGCGATGCCAGCGGCATCTGCGTGTCCGCTGCGGGCGACGTCAACGGCGACGGGCTGGCTGATTTAATCGTTGGCACGAATGGCGGGCGAAGCTATGTCGTTTTTGGCAAACTGGGTACAGCGGCGGTCGATCTCGGCACGGTCGCTGCGGGCGTGGGCGGTTTTGTGATCAACGCCCAGGCCGCCGGCGACAGCAGTGGCTTGAGCGTTGCCGGAGCAGGGGACCTTAACGGAGACGGTTTGGCGGATCTGATCGTCGGGGCCAGGCTGGCGGACCCCGCGGCGGGTGCGGACGCCGGGCAAAGCTATGTGGTTTTTGGAAAGACTTCGGCGACTGCGGTCAACCTCTCTGATGTGGCGGGGGGCGTCGGCGGATTCGTGATCAACGGCCAGTTGGCCGGCGACTGGAGTGGAAGCAGCGTGGCCGGCGCGGGCGATGTCAATGGCGACGGCCTGGCCGATCTGATCATTGGCGCGCCGCTGGCCGACCCGACTGCGGGTGGCGATCAGGCGGGACGCAGCTACGTCGTTTTTGGCAAGGCCGGAACCGGCGCCCTCAACTTGTCGGATGTGGCGTCGGGCGTCGGCGGCTTTGTGATCAATGGCCAGGCGGTAAGGGATTGGAGCGGTGGCAGCGTCGCCGCCGCAGGCGATGTCAACGGCGACGGGCTTGCCGACCTGATCGTCGGAGCAATGGCGGCCGACCCGGCCACTGGCGTGAATGCGGGGCGCAGCTATCTCGTCTTTGGCAAGACGGGCGGCGGCGCAGTAGAACTGTCGAACGTATTTGGGGGCTCGGGTGGCTTCGTCATCATTGGCCAGGCGGCGGGCGACCTCAGCGGCGCCAGCGTATCGGCGGCAGGGGATGTCAATGGCGACGGCCTTGCCGACCTGCTGGTGGGTGCCGGCAGCAGCGATGCTGCGGCCGGCGCGGACTCTGGCCGAAGTTATCTGATCTTTGGCGCAAGCTCGGGCGCATTCAACCAGACTGCAGTCGACCAGTTAGGGGACAGTAGCGCCAATTTGCTGACCGGTACCAGTTTGGCCGACGTACTGGTTGGCGGCGCTGGAGACGACACGTTGATTGGCGCTGGGGGCGCCGATGTGCTACTTGGCGGCGCGGGCGCAGACACGCTGGTTCTGAATGCCAGCAACGTCGCCTCGCTGGGGGCCGTCTTTGGCGCCGAGGGCAATTTGGCGCAACTGGCGCGGGTCGACGGCGGTGGCGGAATCGACACGCTGCGACTCGACGGCGCCGCGATCACGCTGAACTTGTTGTCGCTTGCCAATGCAGGCGGAAGCACGCCGGGTAGCGCATCGCGCATCGAGTCCATTGAGCGCATCGATCTGACGGGCAGCGCTAACAATACGCTATGGCTTAGTTTGGCGGACGTGCTTGATATGACCGGAATGAACAGCTTCAACAATAGCAATGGCTGGCTCGATGGAACTTATAACCTGGCATCCGGCGGTGCCAGCGGAGTCTCCCCTGAGCAACGACACCAGCTGGTCATCGACGGCAACGCGGGAGATGCCGTCATGTCCAGCGGCTGGGGAGTTTCCGTGGGAACGGTGTTTAACGCAGGGCGCGCTTACGCTGTCTACAACCAGGGACCGTACGCGCAGTTGCTGGTGGATCAGACCGTCACTGCGACCGTACTGTGACCGGACATCGCGTGCCCCGCCTGCTGGTCTGCATGGTAGCTTGAACGCACCATGGCGCCGACCGCGGCGTGCTTGAAGCCCATCGCGTAAGCCTGTTGCTCGAACATCTTGAAGGTGTCGGGATGCACATAGCGCTCCACCCGCAGGTGGCTTGAACTCGGCGCGAGGTACTGGCCGATGGTCAGCATGTCGATATGGTGGGCCCGCATATCGCGCATCACGCCTAGGATTTCCTCGTCGGTTTCGCCCAGGCCGACCATCAGCCCGCTCTTGGTCGGCACCTGGGGGAAGAGCGCCTTGAACTTCTTCAGCAGGTTCAGGCTGAACGCATAGTCCGAACCCGGGCGAGCCTGCTTGTACAGGCGCGGGACGGTCTCGAGATTGTGGTTCAACACGTCGGGCGGTGCGGCCTTTAGGATCTCGAGCGCGCGCTCGTCGCGGCCGCGAAAGTCGGGCACCAGTATTTCAATCTGCGTCTGCGGCGATAGCGCGCGCGTCGCGCGGATGCAGTCGACGAAGTGCTGGCTTCCTCCGTCGCGCAGGTCGTCGCGGTCGACGCTGGTGATCACCACATAGCGCAGCGCCAGCGCCGCAATGGTGTTGGCCAGATTGCTCGGCTCGTCGGCGTCGAGCGGGTCGGGCCGGCCATGGCCGACATCGCAAAATGGGCAGCGCCGGGTGCACTTGTCGCCCATGATCATGAAGGTGGCGGTGCCCTTGCCGAAGCACTCGCCGATGTTCGGGCAGGAGGCCTCCTCGCATACCGTCACCAGCTTGTTCTTGCGCAGGATGTCCTTGATCTCATAAAAGCGCGTGCTCGGCGAGCCGGCCTTCACCCGGATCCATGGCGGCTTTTTCAGCACCTCACCGGGGATGACCTTGACCGGAATGCGCGACAGCTTGGCGCCGGCCCGTTGCTTGATGGTGGCATCGTAGTCCGGTACCGTCTGCGTCTGGCGCACCACGGTTGGCGAAATGGGGGGACTGCTCATGGTGAACAAGACGCTAGGGCGCCAGGTGGGTGAGGAGCTTGCGGCTCAATATGTCGGCAGCTTCGCGCAACTCGACCGACACGCCGATTGTAGAAAGGTCCACCGTTCTCAGTCCGGCATAGCCGCAGGGGTTGATGCGCGAAAAGGGCTCGAGCTCCATCGCCACGTTGAGCGCCAGCCCGTGGTAGCTGCAGTTGCGGCTGACCTTGATGCCCAGCGCGGCGATTTTTCCAAGCCCGGAAAAGTCCGGCGCAGGATGCGGCCGCTGCGCAAGCACCGCGTGCGACCCCGGGTCGTCAAGCCGGACGTAGATGCCGGGCGCGCCCGCCACCCGGTGGCCGGTCACGCCGAAGTGCGCCAGCGTGCGAATCAGCGCCTCTTCGATCCGGTAGACGTATTCCTTGACAAAGTAGCCCGCGCGCCTGAGGTCGATCAGGGGATAGGCGACGACCTGCCCCGGTCCGTGGTAGGTCACCTGGCCGCCGCGGTTGGTCGCGATGACCGGGATGGCTCCGGCATCGAGCACATGGCCGGCCCGCCCGGCCAGCCCCTGCGTGTACACCGGCGGGTGTTCGCATAGCCACAGCGCGTCCGCCGTGGCGGCTGTGCGCGCTGCGGTGAAATCCTGCATCGCGACGTAGGTGGGCAGGTACTCCACCCTTCCGAGATGGCGGGCCAGGGCGTGCAACGGCGCTTACAGGACGACCTTGACCATCGGGTGCGTCGACAGCGTGCGGTAAAGCTCGTCGAGCTGCTCGCGGCTGGTGGCGGTGATGGTGATCGTGATGCCCAGGTATTTGCCGCCGCTGCTTTCGCGCAGCTCGATCGCGGCGGCGTCAAAGTCCGGGTCGAAGGCGCGTGCGACCATGCTCACGGCGTGGACGAAACCGTCCACCTTCGGGCCGAGCACCTTGATTGGAAATTGCGAGGGGTAGCGGATCAGCGAATCGGTGTCGGCAGCCATGGTCCGGATTGGCGTCGGTGTGGTCGATCTGGCGTGCCGCTGCTCAGGCCGCCGCCGATTTGGCGCGCTGGTAGGCGGCATGCAGTTGCGCGTACACCGGGCCTGGGAGTCCGCGCTGCGCCGCGCTGCCGATCGGCTGGCCATCGAGCGTGGTTACGGCCAGCACCTCCTTGGTCGCGCTCGACAGCAGCAACTCGTCGGCACCGAACACCTCGGCGCGGCTGACTTTGCGAAGTTCAAAGCCCAAGCCAAGGCTGTGGCACATCTCCTCGATCAGACCGTAGCGGATGCCCGCCAGTACCAGGTTGTCCTTGGGCGTTCCGATCACCTTCGAATCCTTCACGGCCCATACATTGCTGGCTGCGGCCTCGCTCAGAAAACCGTCGCGGAACATGATGGTCTCGGCTGCTGCGGCGTCAACGCTGATCTGGCGCGCGAACACCGAGCCGAGCAAGCTGGTGCTCTTGATGTGGGCCTTGGCCCAGCGGAAGTCGTCGGCGCTCACGCAGGCCACGCCGCGCGCCCGCTGCTCGGCGGTGGGCTGTTGCATCGGGTTGGCCATTGCGAATACGGTGGGCGCGATGCCGGCGGGCATCGCATGGTCGCGCATGGCGACACCGCGCGTGATCTGGATGTAGACCAGCTGGTCCAGTTCGTGCACCGCCGCGCCTGCAGCCTGTGCGCCGTGTGCGAGCAGTTGCAACGCGAGCGCATGCCACTGCTCGCGACGCAAGGGGTTGGACATGCGCATTTCGGCCAGGCTGCGCTCAAGCCGGTCCATATGCTGCGCAAAGCGAAACGGTACGCCGCTGTAGGCCGGAACCACTTCATAGAGGCCATCGCCAAATATAAAGCCCCGGTCCATGACGCTGACCTTCGCGTCGCACAGGGGCGTGAATGCGCCGTCGAGGTAACAGGGCGTCGAGGGAAGCAGGTTCATGCGGCAATTATCGGCCTGCGCCGACGGCGCTTTTCCCGCTCACGGCAAGCGGGATTGGAGCCCTGATGGGAATGCGGCTTGACTTTGGCTATAATCGTAAGCTTTGCTAAACGCGCCTTTATGGCGTTGGCGACGACATGGCGCAGGATGGGTTCAGTGTTTGAATCAGGTCGTTCCAGGCTCAAGGCGATACTGTGGCGCCTGATTCTGTCGCAGATCGGATCGACGCTGCTGCTGGCTGCGCTGGCTGTCTGGTTCAAGGGCGCGGAGGTCGCGCAGGCGGTCGCGCTCGGTGGCGTAGCGGTTTTTGTGCCTGCGGCCTTGAGTGCCTTGAGAATGGGCGTTGTCCGGGCAGTGACGCCGCAGGCGGCACTCAGGACGCAGGTGTCTGCGCAGGCGCTGAAGTGGCTTGGCACGGTGGCTATCTTCGGCGGTATCTTCCTGGGGTGTCCGGAACTGCCGGCGCTGTGGGTTTTTGTTGGCTTCGGTGCGGTGCAGCTGGCTTACTGGGTGGCGCTGCTGCTGGAACGGTAGCTGGGTGGCGAGCAAGTTGCCGCAAAATTTTGTCTTGTAACGGGTCCTTTGCGTTGAAGTTGTAGAAGAAAAAGCCTCATGTCCTCATCTGCCGCTCCCAGCTCTAGCGAATACATATCGCACCACCTGACCAACTGGCATGTCGGTCACGGTTTCTGGACCCTGCACCTTGACACCATCTTGGTATCGTGGGTCGTCGGCGCCATCGCTTTTGGGCTATTTGCGCTGGCTGCGAGCCGTGCCAGCGCCGGCGTGCCGGGCCGCTTCCAGTCATTCGTCGAGATGGTGGTCGACTTTGTGGATTCGCAGGTCAAGGACTCGTACCACGGCAAGCGCGGCTTTGTGACGCCGCTGGCTCTGACCATATTCCTCTGGGTGTGGGTCATGAACGCGATGGACTTCCTTCCGGTCGACCTGCTGCCGCGGATCACAGAAGCGATGGGCCTTGACCATTTCAAGTCGGTGCCCACGACCGACCCCAATCAGACTTTCGCGATGGCGATCACGGTATTCCTGATCATGATTTTCATGAACATCAAGAAAAAAGGCTTTGGCGGCTTCGGCCACGAGGTCTTCACCGCGCCCTTCGGCAAATGGCTATTCCCGGTCAACTTCATTTTCCGGGTGATTGAAGATCTGGCCAAACCAGTGTCGCTGGCGCTGCGACTGTTCGGCAACATGTACGCCGGCGAGATGGTGTTCATATTGCTGGCGGTGATGGCTGCAGGCGGGGCGGCGACCGGCATCGCCGGCGGCCTGCTGAACCTGGGCTGGGCCATCTTTCACATCCTGATCGTGACGCTGCAGGCTTTCGTGTTCATGATGCTCACCATCGTCTACATGAGCATGGCTTCCGAGTCGCACTAAGTTTTTCTTTTTCTTTTCTTTTTTTACCAGGAGCACATCAATGCAAAACGCACTCGCACTATTGTTGGGAGATCTTCAAATCGCAGTCGCCATCCTGATCGGCGCAGGCGCATTGGGCACCGCCATCGGCTTCGGCATTCTGGGTGGCCGCTTTCTGGAAGGCGCCGCGCGCCAACCGGAAATGATCCCGCAGTTGCAGGTCAAGATGTTCATCGTGGCAGGCTTGCTGGACGCGGTGACCATGATCGGCGTCGGTATCGCCTTGTACATGCTGTTCGCCAACCCCTTCATCGCTCTCATCAAGTAAGCGGGTAGGTCTCTTGCCCAGGAGCACTCCATGAACATTAATGCGACCTTGTTGGTCCAGATGATCGCCTTCGGGGCGCTGATCTGGTTCACGATGAAGTTCGTGTGGCCGCCACTGGTTAACGCCATCGACGAGCGCAGCCAGAAGATCGCCGACGGCTTGGCCGCAGCTGACAAGGCCAAGGCCGACCTGGCCTCGGCCAATGACCGCATTGAAAACGAGCTGGCGCTGTCGCGTGTCGAAACGGCCAAGCGCCTGGGCGATGCGGAGCGCCGTGCACTGGCGATCGTTGAAGAGGCCAAACTGCGTGCAGCAGAGGAGGCCGGCAAGATCATCGCGTCGGCCAAGGCCGAAGCCGATCAGCAGGTGCTCAAGGCCCGCGAAGCACTGCGCGAGCAGGTTGCGGCGCTGGCCGTTAAGGGCGCGGAGCAGATTCTGCGCAAGGAAGTCAATTCCGCCGTGCATGCAGACCTGCTTGCGCGCTTGAAGACCGAACTCTAAGAGCGCAGCATGGCAGAACTTGCGACCATTGCCCGCCCTTACGCCGAAGCACTGTTCAAGGTCGTCGCGGCTGGATCCGCGGCGGACATGGACACGGCGGTGTTGTGGTTGGATGAGTTGGCTGCAATTGCGGCAAGCGCTGAGCTGCAGCAGTTTGCCGACAGCCCCAAGACCACCGACGCACAGGCTTTCGAGCTGATTACCGGCGTCGCCAAGTCGGCCATGCCGCAAGCGGCGAAGAACTTTTTGCGCGTGCTGATCGAGAATGGGCGCCTCAACGCCCTGCCGGAAATAGCGGTTCAATTTCGCACGCTCAAGAACGCCCGAAGCGGCTCGGCCGACGCGATGGTGCACAGCGCTTTTCCGATTGAAGGCCCTGCGCTGGGCGAACTCGCGGCCACGCTGGAGCAGCGCTTCGGCCGCAAGCTCGACGTGTCGGTGGTGCTCGAGCCCGAACTCATCGGTGGTGTCCGGGTGGTGGTCGGCGACGAGGTGCTTGACACCTCGGTCAAGGCCCGACTGCAACAAATGAAAATCGCGCTGACAGCCTGAGCTTGTTGCTCCGGTCATGCAGCCCACTAAAGAAAGAAGGAAAGAGTCATGCAACTCAATCCAGCAGAAATTTCCGAGCTGATCAAGAGCCGCATCGAGGGCCTTTCGGGCGATGCGAACATCCGCAACCAGGGTACCGTGGTCTCGGTGTCCGACGGCATCTGCCGCATCCATGGCCTGTCCGACGTGATGCAGGGCGAGATGCTCGAGTTTCCCGCCGGTAGCGACGGTCTTCCGACTTTCGGTCTGGCGCTGAACCTGGAGCGCGATTCGGTCGGATCGGTGATTCTGGGCGAGTACGAACATATCTCCGAAGGCGACACGGTCAAGTGCACGGGGCGCATTCTGGAAGTCCCGGTCGGGCCGGAACTGCTCGGACGCGTCGTCAACGCGCTGGGCCAACCCATCGACGGCAAGGGCCCTGTGAACGCGAAACTCAGCGACGTGATCGAAAAGGTTGCGCCCGGAGTGATTGCACGCCAATCGGTGAGCCAGCCGATGCAGACCGGTCTGAAGTCCATCGACTCGATGGTTCCCATTGGCCGCGGCCAGCGCGAGCTGATCATCGGCGACCGCCAGACCGGAAAAACCGCGGTAGCGATCGACGCGATCATCAACCAGAAGGGCCAGAACGTGGCCTGCGTCTATGTGGCGATCGGCCAGAAGGCGTCCTCGGTGAAGAACGTTGTGCGCTCGCTGGAGCAGGCCGGCGCGATGGCCTACACCATCGTCGTCGCGGCAACCGCTTCCGAGTCAGCCGCCATGCAGTATGTCAGTGCTTACTCGGGCTGCACCATGGGCGAGTACTTCCGCGATCGTGGCCAGGATGCGCTGATTGTGTACGACGACCTGTCCAAGCAGGCGGTCGCCTACCGTCAGGTCTCGCTGCTGCTGCGCCGTCCGCCAGGCCGTGAAGCCTACCCCGGCGACGTTTTCTATTTGCACAGCCGTCTGCTCGAACGCGCCGCGCGGGTAAACGAGAAGTATGTAGAGGACTTCACCAAGGGCGAGGTCAAGGGCAAGACGGGCTCCTTGACGGCGCTGCCGATCATCGAGACCCAGGCGGGCGACGTTTCGGCTTTCGTGCCGACCAACGTGATTTCGATTACCGACGGACAGATCTTCCTGGAGACCTCGCTGTTCAACGCGGGCATCCGCCCGGCCATCAATGCCGGCATCTCGGTGTCGCGGGTCGGCGGTGCGGCGCAGACCAAGTTGATCAAGAACCTGTCGGGCGGAATCCGTACCGACCTTGCGCAGTACCGCGAGCTGGCGGCCTTTGCCCAGTTTGCATCGGACCTGGACGAGGCAACCCGCAAGCAACTCGACCGCGGCGGCCGGGTCACCGAATTGCTCAAGCAGGCGCAGTACAGCCCGTTGCCGATCAGCCTGATGGGCGCGACGCTGTTTGCGGTCAACAAGGGCTTTATGGACGATGTCGAGGTGAAGAAGGTGCTCGCGTTCGAAGGCGGTCTGCACGCGCACCTGAAGGACAAGCATGCCGCGCTGCTGGCCAAGCTCGAAGCCGACAAGGCGATGGACAAGGACGCCGAGGCTGAGTTGACGGCGGCTACCACCACGTTCAAGAAAAGTTTCGCCTGAGGCGGACGGACGGCACAAGCGTGAAGACAGCACAGTCAAGGGCCGGGAGCAACTATGGCAGCAGGTAAGGAGATACGCGGCAAGATCAAGTCGGTGGAGAACACCAAGAAGATCACCAAGGCCATGGAGATGGTTGCTGCTTCCAAGATGCGCAAGGCGCAGGAGCGCATGCGCGCGGCCCGACCCTACAGCGAAAAGATCCGCATCATCGCTGCCAATCTGGGCAAGTCCAACCCGGAGTACATGCACCCGTATATGCGCGTCAACGACGCCAAGGCGACCGGGCTCATCGTCGTCACGACCGACAAGGGTCTGTGCGGCGGAATGAACACCAATGTGCTGCGCATCGTGACCGCCAAGCTGCGCGAACTGCAGTCGGGTGGGAAGGAAATCAAGGCGGTGGCGATCGGCAACAAGGGCTTGGGCTTCCTGAGCCGTGTCGGCGCCAAGGTGACGGCGCAGGCGACGCAGCTGGGCGATACGCCGCATCTGGAAAAACTGATCGGCCCGGTCAAGGTGCTGCTGGACGCTTACGCCCAGGGGCAGGTCAGCGAGGTCTACCTGGCTTACACCCGCTTCATCAACACGATGAAGCAAGAGCCGGTGCTCGAGCGTCTGCTCCCGCTGTCGGCAGAGCGCATGCAGGCCGACCCGGGCAGTGCACAGCAGGGCTGGGACTATATCTATGAGCCCGAAGCGCAGGCAGTGATCGACGACTTGATGCTGCGCTACATCGAGGCGCTGGTCTATCAGGCGGTAGCGGAGAACATGGCTTCGGAGCAGTCGGCGCGCATGGTGGCGATGAAGTCGGCAACCGACAACGCGGGCAGCGTGATCGCTGAACTCAAGCTGATCTACAACAAGACCCGGCAGGCGGCGATCACCAAAGAACTTTCAGAAATCGTTGCCGGCGCGGCAGCGGTTTAAACGCAATTCATTTATTGGAGCAAGCACAATGGCTCAAGCAAGTACCGCAGGCAACGCAGGCGTTGAGGGCAAGATCGTTCAGTGTATCGGCGCGGTGGTCGACGTGGAATTTCCGCGCAGCCAGATGCCCAAGATCTACGACGCCCTCAAGATGGACGGCTCGGCGCTGACGCTCGAAGTGCAGCAGCAACTCGGCGATGGCATTGTCCGCACCATCGCACTCGGATCTTCCGATGGCTTGCGCCGCGGAATGATCGTGAAAAACACGGCCAATCCGATCATGGTTCCGGTTGGTAAAGCCACGCTGGGCCGCATCATGGACGTGCTGGGTTCGCCGATCGACGAGCGCGGCCCGGTGGCTTCCACGAAGACTGCCTCCATCCACCGCAAGGCGCCGGTTTATGACGAACTGAGCCCGTCGCAGGAACTGCTTGAGACCGGCATCAAGGTGATCGACCTGGTGTGCCCGTTTGCCAAGGGCGGAAAGGTCGGTCTGTTCGGTGGCGCCGGCGTGGGCAAGACGGTGAACATGATGGAACTCATCAACAACATCGCCAAGGCGCACTCGGGCCTGTCGGTTTTTGCCGGTGTGGGCGAGCGCACCCGCGAGGGCAACGATTTCTACCACGAGATGATGGAATCGGGCGTCGTGAATAGCGAGAAGCTCGAGGACTCCAAGGTCGCAATGGTCTACGGCCAGATGAACGAGCCTCCGGGCAACCGTCTGCGCGTCGCGCTGACCGGCCTGACCATCGCCGAGTCTTTCCGTGACGAAGGCAAGGACGTCCTGTTCTTCGTAGACAACATCTATCGCTACACGCTGGCCGGCACCGAGGTCTCGGCGCTGCTGGGCCGCATGCCATCGGCGGTGGGTTACCAGCCGACGCTGGCCGAAGAAATGGGGCGCTTGCAGGAGCGCATCACTTCTACCAAGGTCGGCTCGATCACGTCGATTCAGGCCGTCTATGTGCCGGCCGATGACCTGACCGATCCCTCGCCGGCAACCACCTTCGCCCACCTGGACTCCACCGTGGTGCTCAGTCGCGACATCGCGGCGCTGGGCATCTACCCCGCGGTCGACCCGCTGGACTCCACCAGCCGCCAGCTCTCGCCCAACGTGGTTGGTGAAGACCACTACAACACGGCGCGTGCGGTGCAGGGAACGCTGCAGCGCTACAAGGAGCTGCGTGACATCATCGCAATCCTGGGCATGGACGAACTCGCCCCGGAAGACAAACTGGCGGTGGCGCGGGCGCGAAAGATTCAGCGCTTTCTGAGCCAGCCTTTTTTCGTGGCCGAGGTGTTCACCGGCACTTCGGGCAAGTACGTGTCACTGGCCGAGACGATTCGCGGCTTCAAAATGATTGTCAACGGCGAATGCGACCACATGCCGGAGCAGGCTTTCTACATGGTCGGCACCATCGACGAAGCTTTCGAGAAAGCCAAGAAGATGGCCTGAGGCCAAACGCACAGCAGCCCAAGGAATCCAGATGGCAACGATCCATGTTGATGTAGTGAGCGCAGAAGAGTCGATCTTCTCCGGTGAGGCCCGCTTTGTAGCGTTGCCGGGTGAATTGGGCGAACTCGGAATCTATCCGCGCCACACGCCGCTGATCACCCGCATCAAGGCGGGGTCGGTGCGCATCGAGATGGCCGATGGCTCGGAAGAGTTCGTCTTCGTTGCCGGCGGCATCATCGAGGTGCAGCCGGACAGGGTGACGGTGTTGTCCGACACTGCGGTACGCGGCAAGGACCTCGACGAAGAAAAGGCGAATCAAGCCAAACTCGCTGCCGAAGAGGCGCTCAAGAATGCCAAGGGTGAGCTCGACATAGCACGCGCGCAGTCTGAACTGTTCACGATGGCGGCTCAGATCGCCGCCTTGCGCAAGTACAGGCTCAAGAAGTAGGCCAAGGGCCCGGTCCCGGGCACCTACCGAAAAGCCTTCGGCATCGTCGAAGGCTTTTTTTTGTTTCAGCCGATGCGGGGCGCGTCGGGAAGCTCGTTGTGGTGCCGCTCGCCGGCACCCAGTGCGAAATGCAGCGTGAGCGGAGCCTCCAGTTCGTCGAGCGCGTGCATTAGTCCGGCCTCGAAAGCGCCGCCGGTGAAGGCCGCACCCATGTGCGCCACCATGGCCTGCCAGTCGACAGGGTCAACCACCGCGTTGATGCCGCGGTCGGCGATCAGCTCGATCCGACGCTCGGCCAGCAACAGGTAGAGCAGGACGCCATTGTTCTGTTCGGTATCCCAGACGCGCAGATCACCGAACACCGCCAGCGCGCGCTCACGGCACAGCGCGTCGAGCGGAACCTGATACCGCCAGTGACGCCAGATGGAGGTGGCGGGCAGGCTGGCTTCTATGAAGACGCGGACCTCCCCGCTGTGCTGCATCTCGCTGTGGGCGATGCGCCGTGTCAGGCGCTCGATGGCCCCTGCGGACACGGCCCGTCGGGCATCGGATTCGTCAAGCCACAGGTGGCGCAGCGCGGTGATGGATTCGCGGCGCATGCTGCGTCTTACCATTTTCCGGACGCGCCGCCGCCGCCGAAATCGCCGCCGCCGCCCGAGCGAAAGCCACCGCCCCCCGATCGCCAGCCGCCGCCAAACCCGCCCGGCCTTCCCCAGCCATGGGGCAGACCGGAGCTGCCGCCAAGCAGCGCGAACAGCGCCGCCGCCAAGCCCGCGACGCAGGCCAGCAGCAGGTGCGCGCCGACAACAAACCCCAGCAGAGCAACGCCGCCCCCGGTCAGCAGCGCACCGAGCTTGCGGCCAAAAATGCTTCGGACGATGGCGGCGCCCACAGGCAGCGCGAAGAGCACCAGAACCAGCAGGCCTCCCCAGTCGGGTTCTGCCCCGCGCGACTGAGCACGCGTGGGCTCGGGCAGGGTTTCACCGGCAATGCGTGCGGCTAACTGGTCCACCCCCGCTTCGAGTCCGCCGGCGAAATCGCCCACCTTGAATCGTGGCGTGATCGCACCGTCGATGATGCGCTTGGCCGCCAGGTCGGGAACCGCGCCTTCGAGCGTCTTGGCGACTTCGATGCGCAGGCTGCGGTCGTCCGTGGCGACGATGAGCAGCACGCCGTCACCCACATCGCGGCGGCCGATCTTCCAGCTATTGGCAACCCGGTTGGCGTAGCTGGCGATGTCCTCGGGCCTGGTGCTGCGCACCATCAGGATGACCAGCTGCGTCCCCTTTTGTTGCTCAAGCGCGACGAGCCTGGCGTGCAGCGCCGCGCGCTGCGCCGAGTTCAGGCTGCCGGTCTGGTCGATCACGCGTGCGTCCAGCAGCGGCACCGGCAACAACTCCTGCGCCGGCAGGGCCTGCACGACTAAGGCTGCGCAGGCCAGCAGAACGGCCCGCGCAAATCGGTGCAGCAGGTTTGCGACGGGTGCTAAGGACAAGCGGTGCATGGACTCGGCGTGGTGGCTAACGACAGAAGCTGCCTACTTCTTGTTGAAGTCGACCGTCGGCGGCGTTGCAATCTGTACCTCGTTCGCCACCGAAAATCCGGCCTTTGGCGGGTACTGAAAGACCATCGCCGTCAGGTTGCTGGGAAAACTGCGAAACAGAACGTTGTATTCCTGGATGGCCTTGATGTATCGGTTACGCGCCACGGTGATGCGGTTTTCGGTTCCTTCGAGTTGCACCCGCAGATCGGCAAATCCCTGGTTGGCCTTGAGCGTCGGATAGCGCTCGGCCACCACCATCAGCCGGCTCAGTGCGCTCCCCAGCTCGCCTTGGACGGCCTGGAACCTTTTGAGCGCTTCGGGGTTGTTCAGCGTCTCGGGCGTCACCTGCATGGAAGTGGCCCTGGAGCGCGCCTCCACCACCTTGGCCAGCGTCTCTTGCTCGAAAGCGGCCTCGCCCTTGACGGTGGCGACAATGTTGGGCACCAGGTCGGCGCGGCGCTGGTACTGATTCAGCACCTCGCTCCATGCGGCCCTGGATTGCTCGTCGAGTCGCTGGAAGTCGTTGTAGCCGCATGCGCTGAGCGTCAACGCCGCGATGATGATGAAAAGCCAGCGTGTCATGCATACCTCCTGGGTGGGGGCAGACGACAAGGGCTGCACCATGGTTGTGCCGCCCAAGTTAACAGCGACCCGGGCGTCCGCCCTTGATTCGACGAGCGCAGGGCAATAGCACGCGACAATTGCAGTCAAAATTGCCACTCCAACCCAAGAGCATTTGCACATGTCCAAGACCAAGACCCGCGCCGCGATGCTCGGCGGATCTGCCGACGATATCGAGGCTGCCTTCTACGAATCGCTGCAGCGTGCCGACATCGAGCGGTTGATGGCCTGTTGGGCCGACGACGACGACATCGTCTGCATTCACCCGGGCGGTTCGCGCATAGTCGGCCCGGGGGCGATACGCGCGGCCTTTGAGGCCATATTCGCCAACGGCAGCATCAAGGCCCACCCGGAGCAGCTGCGCAAGGTCGAGGCGCTTGCGAGCGCGGTGCACAGCGTCGTCGAACGCATCGACCTGCTCAGCGAAAGCGGTCCGGTGCAGGCTTTCGTGCTCGCGACCAATATCTACCACAAGACGGCTCAGGGCTGGCGCATGGTGGCGCACCACGCCAGCCCCGGAAGCCAGGCTGAAATCCAAGAAATTGCACAGGTACCGCAAGTATTGCATTGACGACCGCCGTGCCAGGCTACCGGCTGCAAGCTAAGCTCAGGCCGTGAACTACCGTGCCCCGCGCTGGCTACCCAGCGGCAACCTGCAGACGATTTGGCCCGCGCTGGTTGCACGCCGGGTGCTGCCGTCGCCGGTCTTTCGACGCGAACGATGGAGCACCCCGGACGCCGACTTCATCGACATCGACTGGTTGCTGTCGGACCAGCCGGGTTGCGGGCCCCGGCTGCCAGATGGCCCGAAGCCCGCAACCCCGCCCCTGCTGGTCTTGTTCCACGGGCTGGAGGGCTCGTCTTCAAGCCATTACGCGCAGGCCTTCGCGGGCTTTTGCCAGCAGCGTGGTCTGGCTTACGCGGTGGTGCATTTCCGCGGCTGTAGCGGCGAGCTCAATCTGGGCCCGCGTGCCTACCATTCGGGTGACTTCGAGGAGGTCGACTGGATCCTGAGACGCTTTCGCCAAGTGCACACAGGCCCGCTGTTGGCGGTTGGCATATCGCTTGGCGGCAACGCCTTGTTGCGATGGGCCGGCGAGATGGGAAATGCCGCTGCCAGCTTGGTAGCGGCGGTTGCAGCCGTCTGCGCGCCCGTCGATCTGAGCGCCAGCGGCCATGCGATCGGACGCGGTTTCAATCGACTGGTCTACACCCGCATGTTCCTGTCCACCATGAAGCCCAAGGCCTTTGGCAAACTGGCCCAGCATCCCGGCCTTTTTGATCAGGTTGCGCTCCAGGCCGCGCGCGACCTCTACGAATTCGACGAAGTATTCACCGCCCCGGTGCATGGATTCAAGAATACCCGGGAGTACTGGGCCAGCGCCTCGGCTAAGCCGCACCTGTCGCGGGTGGCAGTACCCGCGCTGGTCGTGAACGCGCGCAACGACCCTTTTATACCCGCGTCGAGCCTGCCGCGCCGGGATCAGGTTTCCCCGAGCGTCGCGCTTTGGCAGCCGGCCACTGGCGGCCATGTTGGCTTCCCGCAGGGCTTGCCGCCCGGCCACCTGATGGCGATGCCCGCGGCGGTCGGCGGCTGGTTGCTCGAGCGGGTGGCGTAGGCGTTGGGCCGGAACGCATCGTCAGCATGCCGCGATAATTGCGCGCATGGACGACATCGTCAAACAGGCGCTTGCCAAATGGCCCAATGTTCCGCACTGCTATGGCTGGCTGGGCTTGGACGCAAGGGGCAACTGGTATATGCGCGACGACCGGGTGCAGGCGCTCGGGCCTTTCGCAGGGCCCAACCCGCAGAGCAAGGGTTCGATGCTCCGGCACGAAAAGCTGATCGATTTCATTCACAGGAATTACGACGCTGACGACCGCGGCCAGTGGTTCTTTCAAAATGGCCCGCAGCGCGTCTATGTGGAGTTGCAGGCGACCCCCTGGATCTGGCGTATTGCCGAAGACTTTTCGGTCCGAAGCCACACCGGCCGCGAGGCCCGCATCCAGCGCTGCATCGTTGACGAGGTCGGGCGGGTTTACCTAGAGGCCGAAATTGGCTTCGGGCTGGTCCACACGCAGGATATGCTCGGTGCCGCTGACGCCATCGAGGCGGGGCTCTGGGTTCCGCTGCAATGCCCCGTGGCCGAACTTGCCACGCGCTTCGGGTATGTCCGCAGTCCGGCAACGATGATTCGCCCGTAGCGATTCAAGCCCTGCCAGAAACAAAAGAGCCGGAACGGGTCCGGCTCTTTCGCAGCGCCCGCCAGCGGGCCCGGAGCGCTTGCTACTTGCTGGCCGCCGCAGCAGGCGCCGTCGCTTTGGGTTCCTCAAACTTGCCGCCACCCGCATTCGCCATATACGCCACCGCGCGGCCTACCTCGACATCGTCCAGATTGCCGCCGCCCTGTGCGGCCATCGCGCCCTTGCCCTTGAGCGCCGAATTCAGCAATGCCGGATAGCCGGTGGCAATCCGCGGCGCCCAGGCAGCCGCATCGCCAAACTTGGGCGCACCCGCAACGCCCGCACTGTGGCAAGCCGTGCACTGGGCCTTGAACACCTCTTCACCCGATTTCATTTCGCGGTTGGCGTCGCGGACTTCTACCGCACCCGCTTTCTGGATGCGCTGCGCCACCGCCTTATCGGCATTGGCCGCACCCGCTGCCGGCTTATTGCCGGAGGTCACGTAGTAAACCAAGCCGATGATGATGAATACGGGCGCTACGAATGATAGAAAGATCGTAATCAGCAACTGCTTGGGCGTCTTGATTGGGCCCGTGTGGCCTTCTTCGTGGAGGTTGTCGCTCATGTTTTTCTTGTCCTGTCGGCGGGGGCTGGGAAATGCAGCCGGGATTATAGCGGTGACCATACAAGGTCCTACAATGTAGACGTTTCGCCGATGCGGCTGTAGCTCAGTGGATAGAGTATTGGCCTCCGAAGCCAAGGGTCGTGGGTTCGATCCCCGCC
>Ga0114966_10001818_pt1 | contig 19404 bp, 17 predicted proteins | sample M_130207_XF_Meta_FD_87029 | JGI IMG/M metagenome (GOLD analysis project Ga0114966, IMG submission 87029) | Freshwater microbial communities from Lake Montjoie, Canada to study carbon cycling - M_130207_XF_MetaG | ecosystem: Environmental > Aquatic > Freshwater > Lake | place: Lake Montjoie...
CTCGAATAAGTTAAACGACACCATAAGTGTGGAATAACCAATTTCAAAACATATTTAAGATTTGACCAAGATGAAAAAGGTCTCAATAAAAGGGGTACATCTCGGCGACTCACCATCATCCCACCCAAAACGGTGTAGATATCACGCGGCGGTCTTAGTAAATCAAACCAATCACCTAAAAGCTTCCCATCGATAGGCATTATTGATAAATTATTTCCAAATGAATGACCGCCTGGTTTTTGTGGGTGATAGTCAGGATTTTTAAGATGAACAAACTGTACCTCTGTATTTTTTTCTAAAAACTCAATAGCTTGTGGTCCTGATTCCAAATAAGCTTGCATGAAGAGCTCATCGATCTTTTCTCCTAATTCACCTCTCAAATAAGTCCAAACATTTTCCATTGAATTTGCTTGCTGACCTCTTGCGATAGGTGGTGCACAAGGGACCCAAATGGAACCAGCAGACGTTGCTGATGTACCGCCTAAAAGATTTGAACTTTCGCAAAGCACCACCTTTAAACCCGCATGCGCGGCAGTCAACGCAGCCATCATTCCACCCGCACCAGAACCAATGACTAATAAATCAACTTTTGTTAAATCTGGATTCAAGTGCAGCCTTTAAGATTTTTTTCCAATAAAACTGCAATGAAATCTGCAGCTCTCAATCCCATCACCGTAGATTTAATGAGTCCACCAACATAACCAACGCTGGGACCTCCCTCTAAACCGCCAGTTGTTGCACCTACAGCATAAAGTCCTTCAATGGGATTCTTTTGTTGATTCAAGACACGCGCATGACCATCTATCGATATGCCACCCATGGTGTAAGTGATACCAGCGCAAACAGGTATTGCATAAAACGGCGGCTTTAAAATGGCGTAAGCTTTGTATTGAAAATCAGTTCTTATAGGTAACAAAGTATTTAATCGATTACTTTCTACCGCTGAGTTATAGGTGAGTATTGTATTTTCTAAGGTATCCCACGGAATTTGGGTGAGTGCAGATAACTCTTTCAATTCATTTGCACGATGGACCGTTGCCCCAGCATCAATTAACCGCGGGTTCGGCGCTTGAACATTGATAGTGCCTCTTTCTTGCCAAATGATTTGATCGGCGATAACCCAAGTACCCAGAGGATTTTCCTCGCGCGCAATTGAATTTGCCATACTGACTCCACCCCTACCCTCATCGGTGAAGCGAGAACCCTGAGTGTTAATTAACAGACCTGCAGCAGCAACGAAGTCAAGCCATAAATGTGGCCACAGTTGATCGTTATGGAAGGCATCAACTGAAAGAATATGTCCATAAAAGCCATTCAGCTCAGACAAGGCAGCACCCGCATTAACAGCCATCTTTAATCCATCACCCATACCCGTTCTTGAATTGCGCTGAAAAACTTTTTCGGGAGCTGGAGAAATAGCACCCTTTAATAATTCCAAATTGGTTTGAAATCCACCATCCGCAATTATTGTTTTTTTTGCATTCAAGCTCCATGCTCGGCCTTGCAAATCAAATCCGCTCACGCCAACACAAATACCATCCTCAAGAAACAATTCTTTGGCGCATTTTCCTCTTAAGACTTGCCCCACTCTTTTATTTAATGAACTCTCTAAAGTTCTTAATAAAACATCCCCACCCCGACCTTGCCAACCTTCATTCAATGGGTTAACAGTTGGAGGAGCAAGGGTAAAGTCATAGTAAGGTAGCGAACCTTTGATAAATCGCATGCCTTGTTCTTGCAACCAGCGAACAGCTTTCAATGCATCGTCGGCTATCGCCTGTAATTGCATGGGGTCTGCTTGGCCTTGAGTTACTTCTGTTATTTTTTGTGCTAATTCTGTGGTTGGCGAAGTAACACTTTTAAGAGCGCAATGAAAAATACCTGATGTCATTCGCGAATTGCAAACATATTGCGCTTGCTCGCTGCGCTCCAAAACAATGACATTTAAACCATGCTGAGACGCTTTGACGGCAGATACCATACCAGCAATACCTCCACCAATAATGGCTACATCGCATGAACCAAGTTGAACTTGATGCATTGTGTCTCGCACCTCCTGCAAAGAATTGTTTATGTAAAAATAGAACCAAGTTCTATTTCATCATTTATAGCCTTTTATTGCAATTGAGTTCCTTTAAACCAAGGGTAATCACCTATACGCTGCTCAATTTATATTTGCTCACAGGAAGCTTCAAAGCAATAGAAAATTTTTGTACGTGCGAACAAAAATAATAAAAAAACGATACACAAATTGAATATCTTCAATACACACTTGACACCACTCAACTTTAAAATTCGTGATAATGAACTAAACACGTTTCATTTTTTTTGATTTTCTTTGAGGTCCAAGTGAATCTTCATACTCCAGTTTTGATTGTTGGCGGGGGTCCAGTCGGTCTAGCTTTGGCTGGTGACTTAGGGTGGCGTGGTGTTACCTGCACCTTAGTAGAGAGAAGCGATGGAAAAATCAGTCAACCAAAAATGGACATGATCGGTATTCGGTCAATGGAATTTTGCAGGCGCTGGGGAATCGTTCCATGGGTTGAAAGCGCTGGATACAACCGCGAATACACACAAGATTGCGCATGGATTACCGACCTCAATGGTTATGAGTTCGGTCGAGAGTTTTTTCTTTCCCCCAGTCAAGAAAAAACACCGCCACAAAGCCCTCAGAAAAGAGAGCGCTGCCCGCAAAATTTTTTCGATCCTGTTCTACAACGTTTTGCAAAAAGTCAACCGAATGTTCAATTGCAATACGAAACAGAATTAATCGCTTTTAAAAATAAGGTAGATCATGTCGAAGTACAGTTACGTGATTTAAAAACACAAAATATCTTCAATATTCGCACCGATTATCTTGTGGGTTGCGATGGGGGGTCTAGTTCAGTGCGTCACGGCCTTGGCATTGAAATGCAAGGGGACGCTGTACTCACTTATACAACCAACGTTATTTTTAGTTGCAAAAATCTTGAACAACTTCATCACCAAAAACCAGCCTATCGATATATTTTTATTGGACCAGAGGGAACCTGGGCTACTTTAGTTGCAATCAATGGCCGCGATCAGTGGCGCTTCTCCCTCATTGGTGACGATCAACGCAGAACACTCACAGAAGAAGATGCAAAAAAATCAATCATTCGGGCATTAGGAAAACCATTTGAATTTGAAATACTCTCAATGTTTCCTTGGGTTAGGAGACAATTAGTCGCTGAGTCATATAAAAAAGGACGTGTTTTTATCGCTGGTGATGCGGCGCATTTAACATCTCCGACTGGCGGTTTTGGAATGAACACGGGCCTACTTGATATCGTCAATCTATCTTGGAAACTGCAAGCTACGATTCAAGGTTGGGGGGGTGAACACCTACTCGAATCGTACGAATCAGAGCAACGCCCTGTTGCTATTCGCAATGTTTCAGAAGCTGGTGAAAATCTCAAACGCATGCTTTCGCCTCGCATCTTGAAGCCCAACCCAGCAGCTTTTGATAAAAGCGATCCTGAAATTGATTTGGCGCGCAAAGAGTATGGCGAGGCTTATACCAACATGATGAAGCGTGAGTGGTTTTCAATAGGGATTCACTTGGGTTACGTCTATGAAAACTCAAGCATTATTGTCAAGGATGGGACACCAACACCACCTGATGAGGTATCTACATACCAACAAACAGCAAGACCTGGTTCGCGAGCTCCTCATGTTTGGCTAGAAAACGGCACATCCACATTGGATTTTTTTGGTAAAGATTTTGTATTAATGAGAATCGGGCCCAATCCTCCTCAGGCTCTCGAACTCACGCAAGCTGCACAACAAGTTCAATTACCTTGGAAAGTTATTGATTGCAACAATCAAGATGTGGTTAAACTGTACGAATACCCTCTTGTATTGGTTCGACCTGATGGACAAGTTGCGTGGCGTGCAAACACCTCCCCCAAAGATCCATTCGCATTGATTCATCAAATTCGGGGTGCACAGAAAGTGGTCTAGAGCCACTCGCCTCTTCAAAACAGGAGACTAACCATGGCTGAACAGACTACCATGAGCGACGAAGCATCTCGCAGAGAGATAAAGGAAATGCTGGCTCGCTATAACTGTCGCGTACATCAACCCGATGATCCACCGTTATTTAGTCGAATGCCAGTCTCAGCGACGCAAACCGTTCATTGGCGTGGAAAAGATTTATCCATTTTGTTGGATCGTTTAGGTCAAGAGTTAAGTCTTGATGCTGGAGGTCAACGAAGAACACTTCGATTGGCAAATCCCGGATTGAATTCAGGAACAACGCATACATTTTGGGCATCCATTCAAGTCATCTTGCCTGGTGAAATCGCAACAGCTCACCGACACACCGCTAACGCGTTTCGTTTTATTATGAAAGGCAATGGTGCAACCACCAATGTCAATGGTGAATGCTATGAAATGAATGAAGGAGATTTGGTTTTGACCCCAAGCATGATGTGGCATGACCATGAATATCATGGCAACAGACCCATGATTTGGCTCGATATATTAGATATCTCTCTCATGCAATCGTTGCATGCGACTTTTTTTGAAAACTACAGTTCACCTCAACAAAAGGTTGATGCAATAGCTGATCGATCATTTCGCCAGTATGGAAGTGGCCTCTTAGGACCTGTAAATTCTCAAACGCAACCAGAAATCAATCCATTATTTGCCTATCCAAGTTCATTGACGATGCAAGCATTAGAACAAGCCAAAGGTTTAACACCAGATCCGTTTGATGATGTGATTTTGGCTTATAAAAATCCAGCTACAGGTGGCCCTGTGATGAGAACACTTGGTATGTGTATGCAAATACTGCGACCCGGCATGAAAGGCAAAGCACGACGCCACACAGGCAGCAAGTTGTACTATATTGTGAAGGGCAAAGGAATCACTCTTATTAATGGCCAAGAGTATGCTTGGGAGGCTGGTGATTTTTTAACTATCCAACCTTGGGCTTGGTATGAACACAAAAATCCATTCAATCAAGAAGCGCTGATGTTTCAGGTCAATGACTTTCCCACTATGGAAGCGACTGGGTATTATTTTGAAGAACACCATCCACAAGGCTATCAAAGCCAACAACCACAACACTGACTGAACTATTTTATGAAAATTGCTTCCTTTGACCATTTTCGCGTGGGTGTTGCAGATGGCAACACCGTTTATGACATGACCAATTTGTTACCTGCATTTTTAAATGACTTACCAAAGCAAAGAATTAATTGGTTGATTTCAAATTGGTCCGAACTCCAACCGATTTTTAAAAATTTTAAACAAAAAGGTAAAGCCTGCTCGCTCGATAGTATTCAACTCTTAAGCGCTAATCCTGGTGCACCCAATGTTTTTGCAGCGCCCGCCAATTACCAGAAACACATCGGTGAATTAGGCGATAGAGCGATTACTAAGCCATCAAGATCTGCACGACAACAAGGATTTTTTCTTAAATCACCTGCTTCGATGGTTGGCTCTGGGAATCTTTTGATATTACCTAAGGGGTCGACCCGTCGATTTGATCACGAATCAGAATTGGCGGTTATTATTGGCAAAGCAGGTCGTCATATTCCACAAAAAGATGCCATGTCACACATATTTGGATATGCATGCCTGATTGACGCCACCATGCGAATTGAGCCTGGAGTTGCCGAAGAAGAACGGTCAATGCGTAAATCGTTTGAAACCTTTACGCCAACAGGCCCTTACCTTGTTACAGCCGATGAAGTCCCCAACCCAAGCAATTTAAAAAATAGACTGTGGATCAACAATGTCTTAAAACAAAGTGCAAACACAAGCGAAATGATTGTGGGCATTGCTGAATTGATTGAAATGATCTCTTCAGTTTTACCCATTCAAGTGGGCGACGTGATTGCGACAGGTACACCTGAAGGCGTTGGACCCATGGAAATTGATGACATCGTTCGAATTGAAATTGATTGCGTAGGAACCATGGAATTAAAAGTAACGGCCTGTGACACAACTGCACCGCGTGCTTACTAAGTTATGAAACAACGCTTGCGTGCGGTTTGGATGCGGGGTGGAACCAGTAAAGCACTGATTTTTCATTCCAAAGATCTCCCCAACGATAAAAGCCAATGGGATGCTCTATTTTTAAAAGCAATGGGTAGTCCCGATAGATACGGTAGACAACTCAACGGAATGGGTGGTGGTATGTCATCACTGTCCAAAGTGTGTGTGGTTGGACCACCCAGTGTTGACAATGCAGATGTGGACTATACATTTGCCCAAATTCAGATTGATACAGCCATCGTTGATTACAGTGGTAACTGTGGCAATATGTCTTCAGCCATTGGTCCATTTGCTGTTGATGAGGGCTTAATCCCAACTACAACAAACGGTGAAGTGTGCATTCGAATTCACAACACCAATACGAAAAAAATAATTCATTCACGTTTTCACGTGATAAATGGCAGTTTTGAAGAAGAAGGTAATTTAGCAATTCCTGGTGTAGACGGTACAGGTTCACCTGTGCAACTTGATTTTTTAAATCCGGGAGGCGCATCGACTAAATATTTACTTCCTACACAAAAGGTGATCGATACTCTCAATATTCCCCAGCACGGCCCCTTCCAAGCCTCTATGGTGGACGCAGCCAATGCCTGTGTATTTATCAGAGCCGTCGATGTGGGTTTAAAGGGCAACGAATTACCCGATGAAATAGAAGCACGCTCCGAGCTGATGCACTTATTATCTCAATTGCGCTTGCACGCATCGGTATCCATGGGAATTGCGTCCAACTTAGAAGAGGCAGAACACATCAAAATGATTCCTTTTTTGGTTTTAGTGAGTTCTCCACAAAGTAGCCTGACTTTAGATGGTCAAGGATTCAAAAAGGAAGATGCTCATTTAAGTGTTCGTGCACTTTCAAATGGACAAATTCACCGCGCCTTGCCACTGACAGGTGCATTGTGCACCGCTGTTGCAGCATCGATTGATGGCAGCATTGCAAATCAATGTTCGATTCAATCCAATTTAAAAGGCCATCCCATAAAATTAGCAATGCCATCCGGCATATTACAAGTTGGCGCTACCGTCAAATTAAACGAACACAACCAATGGCATGCGCAGTCGGGTTCTTTTTTTAGAACCACTCGCAGGCTCTTTGATGGATTTGTTTATGCATAAAAATCACTCCAGTTTCATGATTAAAGGACACGTTATGAATCACAAACTCTTTCTTGCTTTCATTGCTGCATTTGTTTTTTTAAATGCTCAAACTTCAACTGCACAGACTTACCCATCTAAAACAATTAATGTGATTGTGCCATTTCCTCCTGGTGGTGGTGTTGATGTATTAACGCGTGCGATTATGCAAAAACTTTCTGTTCGTTGGGGGCAATCTATCGTTGTTGAAAACAAACCAGGCGCTGGATCAGTAATCGGATCTTCATTGGTTGCAAAAGCAAATCCTGATGGATACAGTTTACTTGCTACCGTGAATCAAACCATGGTGGGCAACCGATTTTTATTTAAAAAATTGCCCTACGATCTTGATAAAGCGTTCGAGCCTATCACGCTAATGGTTAAAGCCGATCAGCTGATTGTTGCTAATTCTGCATTGCCGGCCAACTCGCTCAAGGAAATGATCGATTTAGCACGCAGCAAACCTGGAGCACTCAACTATGGATCGTTTGGCAACGGTAGTCAGCCTCACCTACTCTTTTCTTTAATCAATGAAAAAGAAGGCATTGAGGTGATGCATATTCCTTACAACGGCATCTCACCCAATCTTGCAGCACTTGTATCAGGCGATGTGCAAATAGGAAGCGGTAGTGCGGCGGTTGTCATGCCATTCATTCAGGCGGGAAGAATCAAACCTCTTGCCGTTGCCAGTGACACACGAATTGCACAATTTCCAAAAACCTCCACTACGAGCGAGCAAGGCTTCCCTTACGCCAAAGTATCAATCTGGTACGCGTTGTTTGCACCCGCAGGTACTCCTATTGAGATTGTTAATGAAATTAGAAATTCACTCAAAGCCGTGATGACAGAGCCTCAATTTTTAGAACAACAAGTGGTTTCAAAAGGCTTAACTGCAATTAATAGTGACGGCAAAACATTGCGCGATGTGATTCGAAAAGAAGTAGAAGAAACAGCGGCCATGGTCAAGGCTGCTGGCATTACACCCGAGTAAACATCAATTAAAAATTAAGCTTATTGGTTTTTGCAACTTCTTTCCAACGAGCAATATCAGCACGTACATACTCATGCAAATCAGTAGGTGAGCCCAACGCCATGTCATGACCCAAAGCGTCAACCCTCAGCTTTACTTCAGGAATGGTGAGGACTTTTTTAACTGATGCATTTAATTTGTTCACAATTGCTGGAGGTGTTTGAGGTGGTGCAAATAATGCGATCCAAGCTACTGCATCAAAGCCCGGCGAAAGTGATTCAGCTACTGTAGGAACATCAGGTAACGAAGATGATCGCTGCAAGCTTGTAACAGCAATGGCCCGCACACTTCCGTTCTTGATAAACGGAGTTGGAGCTAATAGGTCAGTAATGCCAATTTTCGCATGTCCTGCACGCACATCAGCCGCTGCGGGTGCGCTGCCCGCATACGGTACGATGGTGAGATCAACGCCGACTTTGGCCATGAATAACTCTGCAGCAAAGCGACCTGAAGTGGCTGGCCCCGAAGTAGCTATTCCAGTTCCTGGATTGGTTTTGAGATATTTAACTAAATCTGCAGGCGTATAAATTGGAAGTGATGGAGATACAAATATCACATTAGGCGCAACAGTAAGAAGTGCCACTGAAGTGAACGCCGTTAGTGGATCGTATGTTTTTGCAAATGCAATGGTGTTCACGGAATGACTGGCTGATGTGCCCATGACCAATGTATAACCATCGGGCGGTGATCTTGAAACAATTTCTGACCCAGTCGTGCCACTAGCACCAGCCTTATTTTCAATCACAACCGATTGACCATAACTTTTACTCATATCTTCAGCAACGATACGCGCCAAAATATCTGAAGCACCGCCAGGAGCATAAGGCACAATAATTTTGATGGTTTTAATCGGAAAATCTTGCGCATGCACAGGAAGCAAACAAACCGCTAATAAAATTAATCCGCGAAAAATGACAGCTAATAATTTTTCAAACACAACAACTCCTTTAAAGAAAATTAATTAAACGAAAAATGGATCACAATGATTGCAGCAACCATTCAATGGTCTTTTGTTGAGGCAAAGTTTCAAATTTTTGCAGGTAATTTTGGATTTGATCGGGCTTGCGTGCGTGACGCGTTAATTGTTTAAATTTATTAATGACCTCGTCATCCGTCATTGGATTCCACTCTGTTCCGCGAGGTGCATCATTTTCAACGCTGGTGATTAGTTTTCCATCAGCACCCAGCACTTCCACCCGTGAAAAACGATAATGTCCAAACTGAGGCTCTTCAATCACTTCAAAAATTTTCATCAGTTCAAAAATTTCAGGACGACTTGCAATCGTCAAGCATTCCAAACTATGCTCAGGAGTAATAACGTCTGCTTCCATTGCAGCAAGCGCTAAACAATATTCAATGTTGAAACGAGCTTCGTTTCCATCTTTAGGCGTTTGACCTTTTTTGCTTACTGCTGGAATGATATACGCAGGTAAATAAATTCGGTATTTTTGAGTGTTATTTAAAAGTCCTTGATTCCGAAGCTTTGCAAGCGTATCAATTGCAGAATGCATATACCCACAACATGCATGCAATTTGCGACGCGGTGAAGCCAGGCGCCAAGTATCAAAATCCAAAATAATTTTGAGATCATAGGTGCGAGCAACTGTGGTGTAGTATCCAATAGGACTTTCGAGCAAACGAGTCGCTCCTTTCAAACCCATCTTTGCGTAATGGGCGGCTTGTAAGCCAGTTGCACCAGGCCATCCACCAAACAAGACTGGCTTAATCGAACTTCCTTCACCGAATATTAACTCTGCTGGGCACCAACTGGTTAATGCGCCTGCGATGGCCATGGCGTGTAATGTTTGCTCTTGATTCAGCCCTAATAACTTACTTGCGGCCACTGCAGCTCCGCAGGCAGAAGATAAGGTGACTTGCACCATGGCAGTTTCTGTGAACGGCTTTTGGTGCGCATAAAATCCGCCATGAATTCGACACAAAACCTCAGTCCCAGAAACAATAGCTTCAATTAATTGAGCACCACTTGCACCTATTGATTCAGCGAGGGCAAGAGCAGCAGGCACAACAGCAATGCTTGCATGACCACCAATGAGATCATTAAGCTCAAACATGTCGCCCATGTAAGCATTTATTCGCGCAGCAGATTCGATTGATATTTTTTGTGAGTATCCAATAACGCTGGCCTCTCGGTGCCCACCCCTAGCCAGCTCGGCTTGCATAAATGTATGTGCATCAGGTAATTTCGAGCCAGAGACAATACACCCAATGGTGTCTAATATATTGAGTTGAGTCTGATGAGCAACCTCTGCAGGAACATTGTTGAGCCTGATCTGATGCGCATACTCTGCCAATTGTTGGAGGATCGGTGTGGAGATCGATAAAGTCATGACACCCTCGCCTGACCCAAAATATGTTCTGCAGCGCGCAGTCCTGTGACGCTTGATTTGACCAAGCCCCCCACATAGCCTTTTTTCACTCCACCCTCCAAACCGCCTGACGCACAACCAACGGCATACAGTCCTCGAATCGGTAGTTCTTGATCATTCAATACACGGGCATCTGCATCAATACAAATTCCACCCATCGTATAGGTGATACCTGCACATACTGGAATTGCATAAAACGGTGCTTTTTGAATGGGAACAGCTTTAAATTTTTCTACTGAACGCGTGGGTAACAGATTTTTTGTTTGATTATTTTGAATCGCTTGGTTGTAATTTGAAATGATTATTGCAAGATTTGCTGGATCAATAACAGCAAGCTGAGCCAACTCCTCAATCGAATTGGCTTTGATTAAAGTACCTCCCGCATCAACCATGCGAGGATTGGGCGGTAATATATTGAATGTACCCGCATCATTCCAAATATTTTCATCAGCAATCACAATCGCATCCAATGGATCTGACAATGCAGCTATTGCATTAGCAGCTTCAACACCGCCCAAACCTTCATCAAATAAACGATCGCCTTTTTTGCCAACAACAATGCCAGCGGCAAGCACAAAGTCTAACCAACCGTATGGCCAAAGCTTGTCGTTTGTGAATGCATCTTTAGATAAGACGTGACCATAAAACCCCCTCAAGTCTGAAAGCTTGGCACCCACTTTTTGGGCCATACGCATCCCCTCGCCCATTCCGGTTTTGGCGTTGCGTTGAAAAACACGATCAGGGCTTTGTGTAATAGGTCCTTTAATCAAATCAGGATTAGCTTGAAAACCTCCGTCAGCAATCACAACGGAGTTGGCTTTGACTTGAAAAAATTCACCGCTGTGCATTTGCCCTTCTAATCCGACGACTTGATCACCTGACTCAATTAAATGTGTGACTGCGTAACCACGATGCAATTGACCACCGCGCTCGTTCATATCTGCTTCGAAAGTTCTGAGCATGACATCACCCCCGCGCCCCTCCCATTGGCGACCTTGTGGCGTGATAGTGGGTGGAGATAACATAAACGATTGATAGTCCATGGGACCTTTAATAAAACGTATACCCACTTCTTGCATAAACCGAACCGCTCGAATTCCATCTGTTGCAACTGCACGCGCCAAATCGGGGCGAGCTGCACCACCTGTTGCGATAGCAATTCTTTCTTCTAAAAAATCGGGTTTTGACAAAATATCTGCTTGCGCACAATGCCAAATTCCAGCCGTTAATCGTGAATTGCAAATATAACGATCATCTGGATTTTTTTCAAAGACCATCACTTTTTTTCCGCCTCGTGTTAAACGTACAGCGGCCAACATACCAGACAGCCCCCCACCCACAATAGCCACATCACAAACAAATTGTTTTTTATCCTTGGTCATACACTTTGATTCATTAGCGAGGTAATAAGGTATCAGCCACGACCTCAACGATTTCAACGGCTAAACGTACACATCCCCACAAAATTGCAGAGCCAATTAAATTGAACACCAAATCAATCCAATCAGAGTGCATTGCGAGGTCAGCCAACGAATACACACCAGCCAATATACCCAAAGCCAGAGAACCCATTCGTCCATAACAAGCAACGAATACAACAGCAGGATATTTTTTAATCATCAGACTCATCCTTTGCTGTGATTATTTAAATTGTTATCTAACAAAGCAAGCATTTCTGGAGATGGTTGTTGATACGACCATTTGCGGCCCATGGTTAGGCTTGAACGTTTCATTAAATGAACCAACATTTCTGCATAAGTCATTGTTGCTCCCACCGAATCCATCACTGTTGCGCCGGCAATTGTTTTGACTCCTGAAAAATGCAAGACCTCGGTCATCACACCTTCAGAAGGTATTACCACATCAGCTCCGTCTTCAGCCGCTTGGGTCGCAGCTTGGGTAAATGCTGTAATCAATGCATCAGGATTTGCAAACGATGCGTTGAGTTGATTCTCTTCAAATGGAACAGGTAAGGCGTACCAACCGCTGACTCGTGAAAGCATCCCATGTTTGGCAACGATTGCTTTTACACGTCGCGTATTCACTTTAGATAAACAAACGAACGCGAACATATCACCCAAAGAAGAGGCCGTCATACAGCAACTCTCAACCATTGATACAACGGGAATACTGAGTAATGAACGCAGCTCTGCCAAATAAGGCTCACTAAAGCTTCCAAGAATAAAGGCGTCATAACCATCTGCCTGAGCTTGTCGTCCATTTTCAATAATGGTTGAAAGAATACGATGCTTGAGGTAAGGATAGCGATAAATTTCTGTAGGGCTGCTGCCCTCAAAAAAACTTTCTTGAACACCTTTGAAATCAACTTGGGTATCGGGTGAACAAGATTTTTTAGCGTGCTTTTTAAGTGCATCCGCATAATTCGTCAAATGCTCAACAGGAGTCATCGACTGATAAAGTAATCGCATAGATCACTCCTTAATTGAAAAATTTTGAAAAACTGATATCCATTTTATTTAAAACTATTTAGCATCACAAGTCAATTTTTAAAGTAGAGTGAGCGACACCCACTCATTAAACCGCAACGAGGCAGGGTAATCCTCTACTTGCAAGTGATGGAGTTACTTCAGAGAATAATCCGAGTTCGAATAGGAGTTGGCATGTTCAAAGTTATTTTTTGGGTTATCGGTTTATTTATTTTTGGAATCAATACGCCCATCGGCGCTCAAACTTTTCCTAATAAACCCATTAAGTTGGTTATCCCCTTTCCTCCTGGCGGCGCCACGGATGTCGTAGGGCGAATCATCGGTAAACGTATGTCTGAAGAATTAGGCCAGCCTGTCATTATCGACAACAAGCCAGGTGCAGGCGGGGGCGTTGGCACCCAGTTTGTTTCGCGATCCGACCCAGATGGCTACACCTTAGTATTCACAGTTGCTGGACCCATTACAGCCGTTCCACACATTAACAAAGACATTGGCTACAAGATGACCGATCTCGTGCCCGTTGGTATTGTTTTCAGGTCGCCCTTTTTAATAGTTGTCTCCAGCACTTCACCTTATAAGCAATTGAGCGAGTTAATTCAACAAGGCAAGCAAGATAAATCTAAAGTTCCTGCTTATGGTTCCTCAGGCGTTGGTGCGCTGTCTCATTTATATGGTGAGATGATGAATGTGGTGGCAGGTACCTCATTTGTACACGTCCCATTCAAAGGTACTCCAGGCACCTTGCAAGCTCTTTTGGCGGGGGATATTCATTGGGGTATTGTTTCAATCAACGACTCCAAAGGAAATTTAGAAGCTGGCAAGTTACGTCCGTTGGCTGTCATGAGTCCGACTCGAACCCCCTTGTACCCCAATGTGCCTTCAATTGCAGAATTAGGCTACAGAGGAATTGATCTTGATGGATGGTTTGGTTTATTTGGTCCGGCAAAAATACCAGAACCCACGCTACAACTTCTTAATCGAACACTCAAAAAAATTATCAATGAACCTGCTTTCATTGCCCGCATGACTGATTTGGGTGGAGAAATTCCAACCGATGCCAACACACCTGTCGTTGTTGCCAAAACAATTGAAAAACAATCCATAGAAGTAGAACGGATTGTCAAATCTGTTGGCGTTAAGGCTGAATAATTAATGAATCACTCGACCCCATATGATTTAATTGTTGTCGGTTCCGGCATGGCCGGACAATGCACAGCGTTAGCCATAGCGCAATTGGGTGGTCGAGTACTGGTATTGGAAAAAACAAGCGAGTTTGGGGGTAGCACCTTGATGTGCGCAGGAGCCTTTGCTTTTGCAGGAACAGACATTCAGAAAAAAAATAAGATCGATGATTCAGCCGAAATCTTAGAAGAGGATTTACTTAAAGCAGGCGAATACATCAACGACCGGTCATTGGTTAAAGTTTATGTTGAACATCAGTATTCCGCTTATCGCTGGCTTGAGGGTTTAGGACTTATTTTTGATCGAGTTGGCCTTAGCGGCAATCAATCTGTGCCAAGAAACCATGGCTCAGACCCTATACGTGCTCTGGCACTGATACATCAACATGCGCTAGATACTGGATTGGTTACTTTTCAAAAACAAACTCAAGCGACACAACTCATCACGCAGGGTGATGATGAGCGCAAGCGGGTGATTGGCGTCAGACTATCTAATGAAAAATCAATTTATAGCAACGCTGGTGTGATGTTGGCCAGTGGTGGGTTTTCAAGAGCAACAGATATTGTTCAAAAATTTGCACCCCATCTTTTAAAAGCAAAACCAATGGGCGGATATGGAAATACGGGTGATGGCCTAAGAATGGGTTGGGCATTAGGTGCAGACGTTGCTGATATGGGTTTTACAAAAGGAACATTTGGTGCAGTTGTTGATGCGGCCTTACCAGGACATGAAAAAACAGTACCACTATTAATTGCAGCCATGTATTGCGGCGCTATCGTTGTCAATCAACAAGGTCAGCGATTCATTGATGAATCTCAATCCTACAAGGAAATTGGTGAAGCTTGTTTGGAGCAAGATGATGCTATTGGTTTTCAAATTTTTGATCAACGCGTGATGGATCAATCAACGGATATGCCCAACAACAGAGATTTTCAAGCGGCACTCAACGCTGGTATTTTGCACAAAGCAAACACAATAAGCGAGCTGGCTCAGCTGCTCAAGATACCAGCATCCCAATTATTGAACACCATCGATGCTTATAACAAAGCTTGTCAAGGGCAAAGCAAGGATCAGTGGGGGCGAACCTCTCTCAGTTCTGGTTATGGAAAACCAACACGGGTTGATCAAGGACCTTTTTATGGCGTTAAATGCACAACAGGCTTAACTACAACGTTTTCAGGTCTCAGAACAGATACGCATGCACGCGTTCTTGATGTTTTTAATAAACCCATTTTGGGACTTTACGCAGCAGGCGAGATTACGGGTGGTTTTCATGGGAAACATTACATGAGCGGAACATCCTTAGGAAAAGGTTGTATTTTTGGCAGACTTGCTGCGCAAGATGCCATGAAACACATTCAAAATAAAATTTCAGTATGAATTTCAATGGAAAAACCGTTGTTGTAGCATCGGTTGCAACCGATCGCGGTAGCGAAAAAACACATGTGCATGCTGCCTATGGAGTTCACATTGGTGCTGCTTGCGCTATTGATTTTGCAAAACACAGCGCACATGTTGTGGCGATCGATAGTAACGAACTTGCATTGCTATCACTCAAAAATGAGATTGAAAAAATGGGTGGTCTCATAGAAACCATTCATGCAGATCCAAGCCAAACTGAGTCGCTTGAAAAAGCGGTACAGATATTTTCAAAAAATCACGATGTCGCTCATGTTTTGATCAATGCGCATCACGATACAGAGTTGTCCAACATTGTGAATACAAGCAATGAAGCATGGGCACGCGTAATTGCATTTGATTTATTAGGACCCGTCTACGCGACTAAAGCATTTTTACCTTTTCTTAAAAAATCGGGACAAGCAGCTATCGTCAACATGGGATCTATTGATGGAATCAATGGCAATCCTCAGATTCCTGCCTACTCGACAGCGAAGGGAGGATTAATTCCTCTCACACACTTAATGGCCGATGAATTTGCACCCTTTGGAATTCGTGTCAATTATGTTGCGAGAGGCATGGTTACACCCGTAGACGCAAAAGTAATCAACCCCATGTTTGTTCCCTTGCTAGAACACACACCCATTTCGCGGCCTGCATATCCACATGAGGTGACAGCTGCGGTTAGATTTCTTTGCTCATCTGAGGCCTCTTACATCACGGGCATTGTTTTACCTGTTGATGGTGGTCGACTCGGAATTACACCTGGCACACGCTTTCAAAGTGCCGTTCAATCCTAAAAGGAAAATTCATGAACCGTTTTCTTCAATTGATTGGATTTGTTTTTTTTATGCTGATGATCTCAGACACTGCCATTGCACAAAACTATCCATCACGCCCGATCAAAATTATCGTTGGCTTTCCACCTGGCGGTGGCAGCGATGCGATGGCACGTATCATGGCCTCTGCTCTTTCAACTGAACTTAAAGTAGCGGTGACAGTAGAAAATAAAGTGGGTGCTGGTGGCGTAATTGGTACAGATTTTTTAGCGAAATCAGCGCCTGATGGCTACACACTTCAACTAGCAACACCTGGCTCATACACAATTGCGCCCTCATTGCGCAAATTGCCCTATGACCCAGTAAAAGACATTCAACCTGTTTGTATGCTTGCGACATACCCCAATTTAATCGTCGCAAGCACTGCATCAGGCATTACCAGTTTGGCCGATTTAGTAGCAAAAGCAAAAGCCGATCCAAGTCGATTCAATTTTGCTTCATCGGGTAACGGCACAACTCCTCATTTGGCATTTGAATATTTCAATATGGTTGCGGGTGTAAAAATTACACATATCCCCTATAAAGGCAACGGTCCAGCGATTGCTGATTTGCTTGCAGGACAAGTTCATCTCACCGTTGCAGACCCATTGCCATTACTGCCACATATTCAATCTGGAAAAATCAAAGCACTCGCGCTCACAACAAAAGCACGTTCAGGATTTTTACCCAATTTTCCCAGCATGACAGAATTAGGTTTTCCACAATACGATGTTCCACTCTGGCTTGGCATCACCGCACCCGCTGGACTTCCTGAACCCGTTTTGGTTCGCCTCAATGATGCGATTTCAAAAATCATGGCTAACCCAGAAATTATTGAGAAATTTGCTGCAGGTGGAATGGACGCTGGTTATACGCCTGCATCCACTTACTCCAAAATCATGGCAGAAGAACGCATTCGCTGGGCCGATGTAATTAAACGCAACAATATCACTGATTAATTAATTGTTATGTTGAAATTTAATTACGCCGATAGCGAATACGGGCAAGTTCACTATGCCAAAGTAGGGTTAGGCCCTTCTCTCGTTCTTCTACCAGGCTCATCGCGGTCATTTACACAATTTTTACCTCTAATTTCATATTTAAAATATCACTTTGAAATCATTGCAATTGATACTTTGGGGTTTGGATCATCAGCACCCTTTCCTGCAAATGGCGATTTCAAAACATTAGCGCAAAGCGTTATTGCTGTACTGGATGCATTGCAAATTGAACAAACGCATGTTTTTGGTATGCATACAGGTCACAAAGTGGCTGCAGTATTAGCCAGCGAATGGCCCGATAGAGTTGATCGAGTGATCTTTGCTGGCAAAAGTCACAGCATCATACCCAATCAAACCAAGAGAAACAACGCCATATTGGAACGAATCAAAGGTAGAACTTTTATCAGTGATTTATCAAAAACCACAAGCGGTATTGGATTGGGCGAATGGGCAAAATCATTTAAAAGCATCTCACAAATTTGGTGGCATGAAGAATTGTTCAAACAACCGCCTTCAGAACAATTTATTACTAGTATTAGACATCGTGTCATAGATGAACTCACTGCGATGCCGTCGACCGGATCCATTTACGCTGCTAATTTTTTATTTGATTTTGAAAAAGCAGTCAACAATGTAAAAGCAAAAACCCTGATCATTGAAGTCACGCATCCCAGCGAGGATGCCAGTTACGGTAGGCAAGCCCAAGCACTGTGCGATCAAATGATAAATGCACAATTTGTACAGCTACCCTCAGTTGACGAGGTGGGTCTTGGTTGTAATGCAGATCCTCACGAAATGGCGCAAAATATGATTCATTTTTTAAATGCAAACAAAATTAAATTGGAAAAATAATGAAACGATCGGTTATTTTGACGGGTGGAGCCAATGGCATAGGAAAAGCCATGGTAATGGGTTTACTAAAAAATGGATCACGTGTAGTGACCATGGATCAAGATGAAAAAGGATTAAACCTACTGCATAAAGAGGTGGAGGGTTTAGGTATGCGCACCCAGTTGCACGTGATGCCTGTCAACCTTATCGATCAAGACGCCGCGATTGAAAGCGCTACTCAAGCCGTTCATTGGTTAGGTCAAGTAGACACCTTAATTAACAATATTGGAATTGGTCGACAAGAGATAAAGGAAGATATTTTCAAAAATCCACCCAAATTTTGGGAAGTTACACCGCAACTGTGGCATCGTTTTTTTTCTATCAATACTCACGCAGCTTTTTTGATGATGCGTACGGTTGTTCCATACATGTTAGAAAAAAAATTTGGTCGTATCGTCAATGTCACCACAACCTTGGAGTCAACTGTCAGAGCTGGAGGTGCAGCATATGGCCCATCAAAGGCCGCTTTGGAATCTTTAACATCCATAGCAGCGCATGATTTAATGGGTACAGGTATTACGGTAAATGCCCTTCTACCTGGCGGCCCAACAGATACAAACATGATCCCCAAAAGTGCGCCCATTGTTAGAGATACATTGCTAAAACCAAGCATTATGGTTCCACCATTGCTTTGGCTGCTTGAAGAAAAAAATACACACCTCTCTGCACTTCGATTTGATGCCAGCAAATGGGATACAACTATCTCCCCAGAAGATGCCTGTATTCAATCTCAGGCACCTATTGCGTGGATTTCCATCGCTGGGAAAATGCGTCAACCAAAAGAAAGTTAAATTGACGAATAAATTTAAGCGATGAGACTTATTGGGTTAATACTTAATTTATTACAATTGACCAGAATTAAATGTTGATCTAACCTCAGTCAGAGTTTTTTTAGTCTAACTGATTTCACTGCATACAGAATCGTTGTAGTCCACATCACCTTTGACCCGCGCAGGGAGTCAAAACTTTTGAATTTTTAAAACTAGCATCTTTTGTTACTGAACTTTTGGCCCTAACTAGTTCGAGCACCTCGCCTAGAGCTTAACTTTTGCCTTTTTCGATTCGAGCCCCTCGCCTAGCTTCTAACTTTTC
>Ga0114966_10001822_pt1 | contig 19384 bp, 12 predicted proteins | sample M_130207_XF_Meta_FD_87029 | JGI IMG/M metagenome (GOLD analysis project Ga0114966, IMG submission 87029) | Freshwater microbial communities from Lake Montjoie, Canada to study carbon cycling - M_130207_XF_MetaG | ecosystem: Environmental > Aquatic > Freshwater > Lake | place: Lake Montjoie...
GGTAAATCTGTTTGAGTGGCATCGCATAGGCCAGCAGGTAGCTGCCGGTGCAATCCCAACCAGCGTAGCTGTCTCGGCCGTTTTCAGGTGGGCCTAGATGCACAAAACTGCCATCCCATTGCCGAGCGAGATCGAAATACCAAGCGCCAAACTCCTGCATCCACGCCCCGGTGGCTTGAGGGCCAGATAGCGCCACGCCAGGCATGGACCAGAGGATGTTGAAGAAGTTGCCCGTGTGCCCGGTGTCGCGCTCGGGGCCATGAGAGGCCGTGCTCATGCGCGAGAAGAACTCCGCGCCGTTGGGTTCATTGAGCACGTTGAACAAGACGGCGGCCATGCCGCACTTGCCATTGTCATCATGGTTTTCGATCCAGGGATGATGATCGCCATACGGAATGGCTCCCTTGCCGATGTAGAACCGTAGCAGCAGCGCGCTGCGCTCGATGGCAAGATCCACCGCAGGGTCTTTCACCCCAGCTGCACGCGCCATGACCAGCGAGATCGTGAGTGGCAAGCCGGGTGAGTTCATCATGCCGTAACCACCGAGTCTGCCATCGGGCTTTGCAAATCCATGGCCCCAGGAGCCGACGGCGCTTTGTCCCGTGGCCGCTTCCATCGCGAGCCGTTTCAAGCCTGGCATCACCGACTCATCACCCGTCGCCATCACATATTCGGACAGCAGCATCATGACGTAGCCATAGTGCCAGGTTTGCATGCTATCGGCTGAGAAGTCTGCGGCCCACTGAGCTTCGGTTTTAATGAGCGGAAGATACGCGGGATCGCCGCTGGCCAACAAGGCGAGTGCATTGAGCGAACGCACGATAGGATCATGACTCTTGCTGTAAGCTGGTTGAGCCATGCGGGCCGCGAGTGCTTTGCATCCTTGATCAAGTATGCGTTTCGACTTCGAGCAATCGAAGGGAGCGGTCGCCGAGTAACTGCCAAACACAGAGAGTTTCAAAACGACCTCCTCGGTCTTCCCCGCACGCCAGCGAGTGAGCGCGAGCTTGCCGCTGCCAGCCTCCGTTTCCGCTGCTGTGAGTGCCTTGCCTAGCTCGGTGCGTGGATCGTATGAAAACGCTTTTCCACCCACTCCGAGCAAGACATCACCCACAGCAAGAATGCCATCCGCTGGCGACTTGGGCTCGACCTTCGTGATCGCGATCTGTCGCGCATCACTCGTCACCATCTTATCGCAAAACATCCAACCGCGAGCACCGGTGGCACCGAGGTTCCAGTCGTGCTTGGCATTCTTGGGGATGGTGCCGCCTTGGGTAAAGTCGGGTGGCGAGGATGATTCGCTCTTACCAGCCCCATGGGCGAGTGTGGAGAGAATGAGGATGATGCTAGTGAGACGGAGTTTCATGGTGAGTGGAGGAATGATTACAAAAGATGTTAAGGGGCGGCGATAGGCACTTCACAGAAGGTGAGGGCTGCGAGACCGTTTTCACCGAGCAGCAGAGTGTCCTGACTCCATTTCTTCTCCTGGAGGTAGGTGATGGTTTTGGCGGTGGTGGGCGATTTGAGCTTAAGCGTGAGCGTGCTGCCCCTAGCGCTTCCACTGGCGATGCGATCTGGCTCGCCATCGAGATAGAATTGCGTCAACAGCGAGTCGAGCCAGACCACGCCTTGATCAAACTCGAGCGTGAGTGTGTCCTTCGCGGCATTGGCAAACGAGACTTGTTTCAGATTCGGCGGCGTGATGGGCACGCCGGTATCGCGGCCATACAAGTCGCGCTCAATGAGCGGGTGCAGCATGCGGGCGAACTCGTTGTAGCCCTCCTTCGGATAATGACAGCCGCCTGGCGGACGAATGCCGAGGGTGGAGAGGATACTCAGGTTGTCGAAGCGCTCCGGCAGCGTGCGCTGGGCCTCGCGCAGCCGGTCGCCCGCGCCTCTGTCGCCACCCATGGCGCAGGAGTTCGGCCAGATTTGGAACATGAAGTAGCGCCGCGCATTCGGCAGATCGCGTTGCCAGCCGGAGGCCATCTCAAGGAACAGAGGCGTGTAGATTTCGTGACCGGGACGGCCCAGCGGGTTGTCCGCCGGCTGGTCGTTCTCGCCTTGATGCCAGATCAACGCGCGCACGCCATGCGTGAGACGTGCCTGACGCAAACGCCAGAGCCAGCGACCGTAAATCGTGCTCACATCCGCAGGATCAGCGGCGTTGCGCTGATGCTGGTCGATGCGCGTGCCACCGAGCGCGCCATTGATGATGCAAACGGGCACATTCTCGCTCTCGACGATCCGCTTGCCGAGTTCCATGCCCCACCAGCCAATGAAGGTGCGAAACTCCGGCTCTTGCGGTGCCCACACCGCGCGACTCCAAAGATTCGGACGGCCTTTGCCAGTCCAGTTCTGCCGAAGCCACGCGGCGCCGTCATCGCGACCCATCGGACCGCCGTAGGTGCGCAGCCACTCATTCGTCTCGCGCGGCTTGGGACGCTCTTCCTTTAAATCGAGTGCCTCGGTGTTTGACTGGCCGTCGAGCAGAAACACATCCCCACAGACGAGATCGCCCACGCGGTCGAGCAGTGTCTCCGCGCCGCCATCACGAGTGCCGAACTCGACGCGATACTTCACCAAGCCTGCCTTCAACGTCGCCGCGAGCGCGTAGCGGCCTTGGGCGTTCGGTTTGGCCTTCAAATCGGCAAAAGGCTTGTCATCGGCGAAGACTTTCAAAAACACCTCGGCGGCTTTGTTGTCTAAAACGCCGCGATAATGCAGCGTGGCCTCGTTTCGGTCGTTGCGTGCATAAAACTGGCCTTCCTCCGGCTTTTCATCGTCCTCGGGCTCGCGCTCGATCCACATGTGTTTCGCGGGCTGCGTGACTTGAATCGTCACCGAGTGCGAAACCGACGCACCACCGTTGCTCAGCGTCGCCGTGACAGTCAGCGGCCCGTTTTTCTGCGCGACGAGCAGGCGCAGTCGATCGGGCAACACATCCTTTGTCACCGCACCCGGTCCGGCCTTCCATTCCATGCGCACGTCACCGGCTTTGGCAGCATTTGAAATTCGTGGGCGAATGTCCAGCGGCGTGCGGCCATCCCAGTTCGGTGGCGCTTCCAGTGTGAACTCCGGATCGGGCATCGTCTCGCGAACCGTTATCGGAATGTCGCAAGTCTTCACACCATCCGCACGCACGGCCTTGAAGCGCAGCGTGAACGATTGATCGCCCGTCACTCGCCCCGCATCGAACTCGAACGCAAAACGATCCACCGCCAAGATTTGCTCACGTCCCTCGCGCACGAGCGACCAGTAAACCTTCTCCGCGCCTCCCGCATGCGCCTTGAAACTAGCGCGACCGTTTTCATCCAGCACCGCCTTCTCCGGCGTGACGGCGAAATCGTTGCCCGCACTCATCAGCGGCCCCACCAGCGACTGCAGCGGCTTCTGATTCTCGTATTGCAGCCGAATCCACTCCGCGGAACGCGTCACCTTGGAGATGCGCACTTCATCCATGTCACCGCAGAAGCCTTCCTCATTGAACCAGCCGCCCATCCACAGCGAGGCCGGACTGCTTATCTTCATCGGCGTGCCCGAACGCGTCGAGCTGCCCGCAGGCGCACCGTCGATATAGAGTCGCGCGCTGCCTTTCTCATACACAAAGGCCGCGTGCTGCCACTCGCCCAGCCGCAAAACTTCATCGCCATGAATGCTGGCCTCCGAGAACCAACAGTCCATGCGAATGTGCGGTGGACCGCGCAACTGGAACACTACCTTGCCCTGCGGCTGGCTGTTTCCCCAGCCAAACATGCTGCTGCCAGCACGCTCCGCACGAAACCACAACTCCGTGCTGTGCGCCTCGTGCCCGGTAGGATAGCCCGTGAGCTTGTCGCCCAACTTGATGCCGCCTTCGCCGTCAAAATGCCGCGCAGCACCGATCACACCCGGCGCGGACTGCGTGCGCGTCTCGCCCGGCGCCAACACACCATCCATGTGCCACACACCGACGTAGCCGTTCGACTCATTGAAGACCGCGCTCGCGTCTGACGTGCTCGTAGCGCTCGCATTTCCCCAATGCAGATGCAGCGGCAGCCGGGCATTACCTTCAAGGCGTGGCACACGCACCCAGATGCTCGCCGTGCCACGCGAGGCATCCCATTCATCAATCTGATGCGGTAGTGGCTTGCCATCGCTCGTGGTGAAGCGCACATCCGCGCCGTCTGGCTTTACTTGAGAAAAATCAAACCCATCACGATTCAGTCGCAGCAGAAGCGGAAACTGCTCCACCACCGCGCCCGCAGGCAGATTCGCGCCCTCCGGTGTGGTGAGCACTATGACCACGCCTGTGTGCTTCCAGCCGGGGAGAGGAGCCGCGGCAAGAGCGTTCGCAAAGGAGAAAAGCGCACTAAGGACGAGTAAAAACTTCATGGAGTGGTGATCTGAAACTTACTTTTTGGCCAATAGGTCAGCCATGGCCTCCGCCAAGCCCTTGCCGACACCGCCGAGAATCTTCGCCGAGCCGAGGTAGTGATACTCTTGGTTAGAGATGCCTTTCTCGAGCACCAAGCGCTCGCGTTCGGAGAGTCCCTCCATGCGCATCTTGTCCATCAAGGCTTTTTCCTCCGCTGTCTTCATCTTACCCTCCTTGGCGAGCTTCTTGGCCTTGTCTTTGGTGTCGCTGTCCTTCGCTTTCGCGAGCGTTAGTTCGCGATCCCAATACTTCTCGGCCAAAACCGTTGCGACGTTGCCTTTGAACTCCGGCAAGCTCGCGGGAGCGGCCATCGCAGCGCGAAAATTGTCATGCGTGCCTTTGTAGCGTTGCTGGTCGGGGCCATACAAGGCGGTGGGTCCGCCAACACCTAAAACGCCGATAACGAAGGGCAGCTTCGGTGTGTTCAAATCCTTGCGCACATCGCGAATGAAATGCGCCATGGCGGTGCTGTAGGGATCGTAACCGCCGGGCTTGTCGCGATTCGGATACGTGCCCGAGTCCACGAGATCGTTCCAGCCTTGAAACCACGCGAAGCCTGCGAGTTCATAGCCTTGAGCCGCATCGTAGCTCGGCACCACGCGCTTGATGTCACCGAGCACTTTCTTCACGTGCTCGACCATGAGTCGGTAGTAAACGCCGGTCTCCTTTTCCTTCGCCGCCTTCATCGCTGCCACGTCTTTGCCCTGCTTTTGAAACTGCGCGAGCTGCGTGTCATTGAACATATATGGCCCGGCACTCGGCGGACGGAAGTCGGTGTTCAAGCTCTTGCCGCCCCATGAGGTCTTGATGAGCAAAATGGGCACGTCCGTGAACTTCTGCATGTAGAGGCCGAAGGTGAACTCAGGGCCGATTTTCTCGGTCGTGGCACCAAAGCCAGCCGTCAGTTTTCCGGTCTGCTCTGTCGTATCGTCTTTCGCGCAGCCGATGGACGAGATCCACACGCGGTCGCAGACCTTTGGTGTGCCATCCGCATTCTGCATCTCATCCAGCATCGGCTTCGTCGCCGGGTCCATGCCTATGTGCTCGAAAGTGCTGATCTTCGCGTGGCCTTGCATGTTGGATTGGCCTGCAAGGATGAAGACTTGCAACGGCTTCGCGTGAAGCTGAGTAGCAAGTAGGAGAATGGTAATCGAGAGGAAGCGCAGATGTTTCATGGTTTTGGAATAGGGTTATCGATGACAAATGCTGGCCGAGAGAGCACGCCTTTGGAGAGCGCACCGTAGTGATCCGAGCGCCAGAAGTTCTTCAAATCGTCGGCGGTGATGAGTTGGATGCCAGGAGTAGCGACGGCGGGGTTGCAGAGGATGTAGAGGTTCTCTTTGGCGATGTAGCCGCAGACATTGAGCGTGTGGCCGGCACTGCCGTTGGGGAACTGAGGGCCGATGTATTTAAAGTCCACGACGACGGGGCGACCGGCATCGAGCTCGCTCTTCAGCATGTTGGTGGCTTTGACGAAGCCGTCATCATCAGGCGTGAAGGTGATGAGCTTCCAGTTCTGTCCGATCTTTTTCGAGGCATCAAGCAGATGACCCCAGTCCGTGCCGGTGCCGAGCGGAGATGGACACAGCTTCTTGAAATCCCAGCCACCAATCTTGCTGCCGTGAAAGCGGGCGAAGATGGCACACGCGGTGGAGCCGCAGTTGTTGTAGCCCTGCTGGATGTGCGGCATTTGCACGAAGGCGAAGTTGCCCGGCTCGCCTTTGCGCTTGCGGTAATCCATCAGCTTCAAAAGGTCGGCGGCTTCTTGAGCGGAAGCATTGCCAGAAGGCTGCGCTGGATGTCCGGTTGCTGTCGTGGGCGATAGTTTGGAGGCTTTGGTCCAGTTGGCTTTCGCGGCATCGAGTTCACCGGCTTGAAAGTGCATCTCACCGAGCAGCACGAGGCCCGAGGGATCGTTCAACTCAGCCGCACGTTCAGCAAGTTGGCGAGCTAGAGCTGCATCAGGCTCGACGCCTTCGCCCGAGCGATAAGCCATCGCCGCATTCGCAGCGGCTCGACCGTTGCCCATCTTCGCGGCCTTCTTCCACCATTCGAGCGCCTTGGCGCAATCCTGGGCGGTTCCTTGCGCACCGAAGTAGCATTGACCAAGGTTAAAAGCCGCCTGCGCCGATTCATCCGCCGCTTCTTTAAAATAGGCGATGGCGATCTCTGGACTGCGCTTCACCACGGCACCACGCAGATAAGCAAAGCCGACGAAGTCCATTGCGTCCGCATTCCCTGCATCCGCTGCTTTGTGTGCCAACTCCATGGCACGTGCATCGTCTTTCGCGACTTCTTTGCCATCGCGGTAGCGAATGGCGAGTTCGAGCTGGGCCTTCGCATCGCCGCTAGCGGCCTTGCTTTGCAGCTCAGCGATATCGTCGGCAGACAAGGAGGCAATGCTCATGAAATATGTGGCGAGGAGAGTGTGAAATAGCCTAGACATGATGCATGCATCATCAGGCAGGGGCAGCCTCGATGTCTTGTCATTTCTGGCCGCCGAACCCGATAAAAGCCGCACAATGAGGAAACGACTGGAAGCCGCCTTGCAAGCCGTCACTATCTCGCAGCCTTAACCTATGAAAAAAGCCGCCTCAGTGTTTTCAGGTCTCCTTTCCAAGCAAGGAGCGCTGCTCATGGACGCACGTCTCATTGAGCAGGTTGCCGATCTGATGCACGATACGGCTTTTTTCATCAAAGATGCCTCAGGATGTTACCTCATGGTAAATCAATCTCTCGTGGAGCGGCACGGTCTCAAAGACAAGGCGCAAATGCTTGGTAGAAGGCCCTGCGATGTCTGCCCCGGAGACTACGGACGCATCCCCACAGAGCAGGATGCCCAAGTGCTGCGCACAGGTCAGCCCATTGTGGAGCGACTGGAGCTTTTTTGGCGCAGGCCGAACGTGCCGGTGTGGGGCCTTACCAGCAAGTTGCCCATCCGCGATGCACGCGGTCAGGTGACGGGCCTTATCGGCATTTCCAAAGACTTGGTTGCCCCGGTGAGCCGTGATGACGTGTCGCCTGAAGTTGCGCGTGTGCTACGCTATCTCGAAACCGCATACGACGATCCGGTGAGTCCCTCCTCACTTGCGCGAAAGGCTGGCATGCCGCCAGCGCGCTTTGCCCGTGTTATCAGGCGCATTCACGGTATCAGTCCGATGCAATTAATCACCAAGACCCGCATCTCAGTCGGCTGCCGCTTGTTGCGCGAAACCGATGCCTCGATTGCCCAGATCGCTCTCGATTGCGGATTTGCAGATCATAGCGCTTTCACACGCGCCTTTCGGGCGGTCACGAGCTACTCACCGAGCGAATATCGTCGGCTGAATCCCTCATCAGCACCAATGGCGATGGCGTCAGCTGCCCGTGCGAGTCATTTGCATGACCTATAACACTGATCGTGTCGTCTTGCGTCTTTCATGACCACACGCGATGAGTCGCTCATGATCCGCCCAATCCTCATCTCACTAATCGTCTTTTTCATCGCGACCACTCATGCCGCAGCAGAGGCTGTACCCGTGAAGATCGTGCCCGGCGTTGGGATCACTCGTGGAGGAGAGCCTTACTTCGTCAAAGGCGCAGGTGGGGACAAGCATCTTGATGAATTGGTGGCCACCGGCGGCAACAGCATTCGCACCTGGACCACCAATGGTCTGCGCGAGATCCTTGATGATGCCGAGAAGCGCGGCCTCACCGTCTGTTCTGGCATTTGGCTGGAGCCTGAGTGCAGCTGGTTTTCCTACACGAACGCCGAGCACTGCGCACGCCAGACGGAGCGCGTTAAGAAGGAAGTGCTTCAGTATCGCGATCACCCGGCCCTCCTCTTTTGGGGCATCGGCAATGAAGCCGAAGGCGATGGCAACAACATGGCCTACTGGATCCAATTAGAGGTGCTGGCAAAGGCCGTGAAGGAGTTGGACCCTGCGCACCCCACCTTCACCGCCCTCGCTGGCCTCCAACCACTGAAAATCGCGGGGCTCAATGCTCTCACGCCGAGTCTCGACTTTGTCGGCATCAACACCTACGGCGCACTCACTGGACTGCGCGGCTATCTGGCGGAGCGCAAGTGGACACGCCCGTGGGTCGTTACCGAATACGGCCCACGCGGCTTTTGGGAAAGTCCACGTGCGCCATGGGCAGCTTCCATTGAGGCGACCAGCACCGAGAAAGCCAAATTCATCCGCAAAGCCTACGAAGCCGCCATCCAGCCCGCTGGCGATTGCTGGGGAGGCTACATCTTCCTCTGGGGTCAGAAGCAAGAGGCTACCTCCACGTGGTTTGGCATTTTCACCGAATCCGGCGAATCCACCGCCACCAAAGACGTCATGCACGAACTCTGGAAGAAACAGCCACCGCCAGATCAAGCTCCCGAACTCAAGAGTTTAACTAGCGCCGTCGCCAAAAAAGAGATTGCAGCAGACAGCGAGTTCACCGCCCAAGCTGAAGCAACCGATCCTGATGGAGACCCACTGAGCTATCACTGGACGCTCACCCCTGAATCCGCAGGTCGAGACAACCACAACCGAGAGCGCCCAACCAAACCACTCCCGAATTGCCTCATCAAAGCCGAAGGCTCGTCTGCCACCTTTCACGCCCCCGAAAAGCCCGGCGACTACCGCGTGCATGTCATCGTGACCGACAATCGCAAACGCGCCGCCACGGGAAACTTCCCGATCAAGGTGAAGTAACTGGCCCCCTTCACGGTGGCTAATTCACACCCCAAAGTTTCTCCAACAACGTGAACATCTCGGGGTCATGCTGCTTCAGTTCGTCCCGCGTGAAGGGGAAGAAGTCATTGCGGCTGAAGTATGCCTCCGTGCATTCGGCGAAGTATTCCTGCGGCGTGGTCATCGCATATGCCCGATCCATACTGCTGCGGCCTTCGCTGTCCTTGTGTTCGACGCGATCATACTTGCCGCTGGCCTTGGCCTTCTGATAAGCCGCTTTGATCTCCAAATTGCCAAAGCTCATGCGCACCGTGCGGTTGTGATACGCATGCGCCAGTTCATGCAGCGCGAAGTTCGGCATGCGGCGTGTTTCGGCTTCAAAGATGCGCACGTTGGTGAACTCGACCGCCTTCGCCATCACCGGATCACGACCGTTTTCCTTCAACCAGCCAGCATCGGGATGAAACTCGGCGCGTGGATGCACCTTTGGATACTCGGGATTGATCCAGAGCGGCACCTTCTGCAATTCAGCCACTGCCTTCGCCGGGACGACACGCACTATCTCATCAAGCTGCGCCTGGAGAAGCGGCAGCGCCTTGGCAAAGGCCGTCGCATCGACCTTCGTGCTCACATGCACCTTCCAGCCTGCGATGAGCCGCTCGTCATGCGACTTCACGCTCGCAGCGGCTTCAGAGCGCTTCACGGCGGCAGCGCGGATGATGGCTTCCGCCTTCTCTAGTCGCTCAGGCCAGACGAACTTCGGGGCTTTGGAAGGATCGTAGCCTGTGAGATGTCCGGTGAGCCGCGTTGTCGGCTTGGTGTATTTCAGCTCGGTGTCTCCAAACACCTCCCGACAGAGCGCGGCGAGGCCGGGATCGTATTCGAGCAGCTCAGCGCGTGTGTTGACGTGGTTGTGGTCGTGATCGTTCTCGCGGTTGTTGTCGAACCAACTCTGCACACCCTCGGCGAAGTATTCGTGATGGTTCACGCTGGCGTATTTGCCCTTCCACAGCCCGGCTTTCATCGCGGCATCAAAAGCCGTCTTCACACGCTGGTCGAAAGTCGCGTCTACATTCGCGAGTCCACGCAGGTGGATGTTGTGGGCGAACTCGTGGATGAAGATGCACTCAGTCGAGTAGGGATCGCCTTCATAAGCCAGCAGGTTCTCCTCCGCGCAGGAGCAAAATGGGTCCGTGACGCTGCCGCCCATGCCGCGAGCGCGGGCATCGCGGTAGTCTTTGATGGAGATGCCCTCAATGCCAGCCACTGGCACCTTGTCCAGCCACTTCCACTCCGGCTGATCGGTGGTGAACTCATCATGCGCGAGGATGCAAAGCCTCGATCCGCTGGCGATCATCGCCTCCCGCACATCCGGCCGCTTTGCCAGCATGAGATCGGCGAGGTAGGCCGCCTCCTTCAGTGCATACGGACTCACCCTCGCCGAACCACAGATCGGGTAGCCATGCGCATAGAAGATCTGGGTGTAAAAGGCCGGCACGCCATCCTTCGCCCCCGGATCATGGCGGAAAGCCTGCACCGGCACCTGGCTCACGACTTCCGTTTCTTTCCCATCATCCACGATGACAAAACGATGTCCCAGCGACGTGCCGATGATGCTGTCCTTCCCCGGCTCGATCTTGCCATTCGGCACCCGCTTCCCGTCCGGCGCGACCCAAAACACCTCTACGGCCTTTTCGCCCGCGTTGATGATTTGCAACTTCGGGCGATCCAAAGCGAGTGCAGCCGACGAAACGGCCAAAAGAAGGATGAGTTGTTTCATAAGAAGCGATCAGGTGACATCAAATCGAGTGCTACGGGCGATTTCTCGCCGCTGAGCACATCAGCAACGATTTTGCCTGTCGCGGGAGCGAGGCTGAGGCCCATCATGGCGTGACCTGTGGCCACCGTGAGGTTCTTCCAACGCTGCGTGCGGCCGATGTAGGGCATGCCGTCGGGTGAGACGGGGCGCAGGCCACTCCAGGGCTTCACATTGGCGAAGTCGCGTTCGTTGAAGGCGGGGAAGAAATCGGGAAAGGCTCGGGTGATGCCGCGCACGCGACGTGGTGTGATGGATTCATCGGTTCCAGCCATCTCCATGGTGCCACCGACGCGTAGCGAGCCATCCATCGGCGTCACGGCGAGTCGTGCTTCGGTGCAGATGCTGCACAACTCGGGAATTTGCTTCGGATTGGCCAGCGTGAGGCTGTAGCCTTTGCCGGCTTGCATCGGCAGCTTCAAATCGAGTTCCTTGGCCAATTCTGCGGACCACACGCCACCGCACAGCACCACTTCTTGACCCTCCACTTGACCTCTTGACGACTTGACCGCTCGCAGCGCTCCATTCTCGACATCAAAGCCACGCACCTCAGTCTCCCACAGCATTTCGACTCCTAGCTTCATCAATTCCTGCTCCACTGCGGCGATGAAGCGTCCAGGTGCGAGATGGCAGTCTTTCGGAAAGAAGACACTACCGCACACATCCATCGTCACGGCTGGATCGAGCGCAGCGGTGGCTTTCGCGTCGAGCACCTCGGCGGGAATGCCGAGCTGGTTCGCCATTTCGGCCATGTGAGCTTCTTCATCGAGCGTCTGCTGCTTTTTGCACAGCATGAGCAATCCGCGCTTCACGAGGCCGAAGTCGAGTCCGATCTCTTCGTAGCATTGGCGGCTCAGCAGGCTCAAATCACGCAACACAGGCGCTGCGGCATCGACACGGTCTTTCGTGGCCGCTTTCCAGAATTCGAGGCCCCAGGTCATCAAATCGAGATTCAACCGGGGCTTGATGTAAAACGGCGATTCCGGATTCCACATCCATTTGAGGCCTAGTTTGACCATGCCTGGAGCCGCGAGCGGAATGAAATGACTCGGCACAATCATCCCCGCATTGCCAAACGAGCAGCCATCCCGCTGACGCGGCTTCTTTTCGATCACGGTGACTTTCATGCCACGCCGCGCGCAATACAGCGCTGTGCTGAGGCCGATGACACCGGCACCGAGGATGGTGACCTGTTTGCTCATGTGGTAGCGCCATTTAATCGCGCCACTTGGCGGCCGTCTTGGACGCTTTGGCGGTTTGCGCCCAGATTTTTGCCAAGCAGAGACTCGACGCCTCGTGTGCGCTCGGTAGCATCAACGCATGGACCAAAATTGGACTGACAAGATCGTGATCGTCACCGGCGGTGGCGGTGGAATGGGGCAGGCGGCGGCAAAGCGTTTCGCGGAGGCCGGTGCCAAGACGTTTGTGTTTGGACGCACGCTGGAGTCGCTCCAGGAAAGCGCCGCGCTTTCCAAGAACATCATCCCCGTCGTCTGTGATGTTGCAGACAGCGCAAGCGTGGCCGCCGCGATGGCTGAAGTGTTGAAGCACGGCATGCTGCACGCGCTGATCCATACAGCAGGCATCAACACGCCGGATCGTTTCATGGCGCATGCTGATCCGTCGCGAATCGCCAGCGAGGAGAGCTGGCGGAAGGTCATGGAGATCAATGTCATTGGTGTGGCGAACATGATCCAAGCTGTCGCCAAGCCGATGGCAGCGAATGGCGGCGGGAAGATCGTCGTTGTCTCCTCTACGGCTGGTCATGGCTATGATTCCTTCGCTGGCGTGCCTTACACCGCCAGCAAGTGGGCCGTTCACGGCATGCTCTTCACCGCCCGCATGCAGCTCAACGCGCACGGCATCGTCGTCTCCGAATACGCTCCGGGCGAGGCGGACACTCCGCTCGTCAAAAAGCGCCCCGTCCAGCCATCGGCCAAGCACAAGGAAGCCATGATCACCTGTGCCGACTGCGCCGACGCGATGTTCTTCATCGCCAGCCAACCGCACAGCATGAGCATCGTCCAACTCCCCGCCTACCAGCCCTTCGGCGGCATGCCGCCCCAGATCACGTTGCCTTACCTGGATGCGTTTGAGATCAAGCCAAAGTGACGCGGTGGTTTACGGCTGCGTTATCTTTAACATCAAATGCTCACTGAGATAACTCGTGAGCAGTTCATAGAAGTGACGCGCCGTGCCTTTGCCCTCGTTGATGGCGTGCGAGCGGTTGGGATATGCCATCGCGGTGAAGGGTTTGTTTTGCGCGATGAGTTCGTTCATGAGTTTTTCCGTAGCCTGGTAGTGAACGTTGTCGTCGCCGGTGCCGTGAACGATGAGGAGGTCGCCAGTGAGTTGCTTTGCGAAGGTGATGGGCGAGCCGAGCTTGTAGCCGTCTATGTTGTCTTTCGGTAGGCCCATGTAGCGCTCCTGATAGATCGTGTCGTAGAGCCGCATGTCAGCGACGGGCGCAACGGCCATCGCCATGCGGTAGAGATCGGGATGACGAAAAAGGGCGTTCAAACTCATGCTGCCGCCACCACTCCAGCCCCAACTGCCGACACGCGTGGCGTCGAGGAATGGCAGACGCTGCAATAAAGCCCGCACGGCCGCGCTTTGATCCCGCGAGGCGAGAACGCCGACCTGGCGATAAATGCACCGTCGCCACTCACGACCGCGCGGCGAGGGTGTGCCGCGATTATCGACGCTGGCGACGACGTAACCCTGCTGCGCGAGCATCCAGTGCCATAGCATCTTCGAGCCGCCCCACGCATCCTTCACCGTCTGGCCCGCGGGCTCGCCATACACATGCATGAGCAGCGGATGCTTTTGCGATTCATCCAGATCAGACGCCTTGATGACCCATGCGTCCAGTTCGACGCCTTGACCGATGTCCACGCGCATGAACTCGCTATTCGGTAGCTTCAGCTTCGCCAATTTTTCGCGCAGTTTCGTCTGCGGCACGAGCACACGGGAGGTCTGGTGCTCCGGCAATGACACGATCTCCACCACCGGCGGTGTGGTGAAGGAGGAATAGGTATGCACGGCCCACGGTGCGTCCTCGGAGACATCATAGCTGTGCGTCCCAGGCTGCGTGGCGGGCGAAAGCCGTTCCGGAGCGCCGCCTGCCATCTTCACACGATAAAGGTAGCGCTGTGTCGCATTCTCGGGCGAGGCGAGGTAGTACAGCCAGCCGCCTTTTGCATCGACATGCGCAACGTCGATCACATCAAACTCGCCGCTTGTGATGGGAGTGAGTTTGCCATCCAAACTCGCCCGATACGCATGCCGCCAGCCGCTGCGCTCACTGAGCCAGAGGAAATCATCGCCGATCCAGTGGATGGAGTTTTTGTTTTCCACCCACGCCTTGTCGGTCTCCGTGAGCACGAGCGTTGTTTCTCCCGTCGCGGGGTTGGCACGCATGACGCGATTCGTGTTTTGCAGACGGTTGAGTTGCTGAAGCAGCACCGCCTTTCCATTTGGTGTCCACTCGGCATGTGGCAGGTAGTGCTCGCGGGGATCGCCGGGAATTTGCAGCCACTTCACCGCGCCACCTTCTGCGCTGACAATGCCAAGGCGTGTGGCTGAGTTTTTTTCGCCCGCTTTGGGATACGGGAAAGTGGTGAAGCGCTGATAGCTGCCTTCCGTTTGATTCACCATGGAGAATGTCTTCACGTCCTTCGTGTCGAACTGCCAGAACACGATCCGCGTGCTATCCGGGCTCCATCGGTAGCAGTCGCGCAGGCTGAGTTCTTCCTCGTTCGCCCAGTCAGCGGTGCCGTTGATGAGCGTATCAGAGCCGTCCGCCGTGAGCGCGGTGATCTTCAGGTCGGCTAGGTTTTGCACGTGCAGGTTGTTCTTCCGCACATAGGCCACGCGCGTGCCATCGGGTGAAAATTTGGCAAACATCAGCGTCGCGGGTGTGGTGTCGCCACCGAGCTTGGTGAGCTTCTTTGTCGCCAGCTCCATAAGCCAGTAGTCACCGCGTGTGTTCTTGCGCCAGACCTTCTTCGTGTTGGCAAAGAGCAGCACCTTCGATTCATCCTTCGAGAACTCGAAACTGTCGATGCTCAGCGGTTTTTTCGCACCTGGAGGCACGAAAGCCTGTGCTGATGCCAGCACTGTCTTTTTGCCGCTGGCAGCCTCGTTGCGCACGAGATCCTTGCCTGCCTTGCCCTCCTTCGGCTTGTCCAGAGTGAAGTAGCTGGCGTTGAGTTTGCTCCAGCGAATGGATTCGGCTTTCTCCTCTTTGAACTCCTCGTCCGTGAAGATGCGAGCGAGTGTCAGTCGTGAGGGATCAGTCGGTGCCTTTGACTCTGCTGCGAAGGCATGGCCGCAAACAGCCACGAGAGCGATGAGCGCGAATTTCATGGCTTGAGATGTCTCACGAGAAATTCCATGCGCAACCGCGAGCCATAGGGCGTTTCCGCCGCGCCATGACCCGTGCCGGCGATGGACATGAAGTTGAAGGTCTTGCCGGCTTTCTGCAAAGCGGCGACGACTTGCATCGTGCTGGCGGGATCGACGTTGGTGTCGAGTTCGCCCACGATGAGGAGGAGATGGCCTTGCAGCTTGGCGGCGTCCTCTTTGTTCGAGCTTTTCACATACGACTCATCCACAGGCCAGCCCATCCACTGCTCGTTCCACCAGATTTTGTCCATGCGGTTGTCATGACAGCCGCAGTCGGCGACGGCCACTTGGTAGAAGTCGTGATGATCGAGCAGCGCACGCATGGCGTTCTGTCCGCCTGCGCTGCCGCCGTAGATGCCCACGCGGCTCAAATCCATCCACGGGCGTGTTTTCGCCGCTTCCTTAATCCACAGCTTCCGATCCGGAAAACCCGCGTCCTTCAAATTCTTCCAGCAGACATCGTGGAAGGACTTGCCGCGATGATTCGTGCCCATGCCGTCCAGTTGCACAACGATGAAACCAAGCTCGGCGATCACATGATGTCCCATCAACCGGCTGAACTCCTTTGGTACAAAGGAGCCATGCGGACCGGCATAGATGTTCTCGACGATGGGATACTTCTTCGCCGGATCGAAGTTCGAGGGCTTCACGATCACGCCGTGGATGTCGGTTTTGCCGTCACGCCCTTTCGCGACGAAACGTTCCGGCATCGTCCAACCCGCGGCGAGAAGTGCGGAAGCATCCGCTTTCTCCAATTCGCAAATCAGCCCACCATCGCTGCTGCGGCGCAGCTCGGTGACGGGTGGGTGATCGGCGCGGGACCAGGTGTCGATGAAGAAGTCGCGCTTCGGTGAGAACTCGATGTGATGATTGCCATCTCCAGTCGTCAGTTGCTGAAAGCCGCTGCCATCAATATTCACGCGGCAGAGATGGAGGTGATAGGGGTCTTCGCCAGCCTTCAAACCGCTCGCCATGAACCACACCATACGCTTCGCCTCATCCACCTGCAAAACCTCGCGCATCGGCCACGCGCCCTTGGTGATTTGGTGCTTCGGCTTGCCGGTTTTGGTGTCGTAGAGCCACAGATGGCACCAGCCATCGCGTTCGCTCATCCAGATGAGTTCACCGCTGCTGTGCAGCCAGTGACGCCAGCTTTTGCCGGAGTAGTGGATGAAGGTCTTCGACGTTTCCTCGACGAGGACACGCACCGAGCCCGTCTTCGCATTCACGGCGAGGATGCGGTAGATCTGATGCCCGCGCTGGTTGTAGTCGAAGTAGAATTCGCTGCTGTCAGGCGACCACACAGCGTCGAGACGACCGCTTTCTGTGAAGGGATTCTCATCGAGATCACGCGGGACGCGAATCTTCGTTCCATCGGCCTTCTCGATGACCCACTGCGGCTTCGGGAGCGGATCGCCGGGCTTGATGTAATCAATGACCTTCAGCTTCGGCTGCACGCTGCCGTCAGGTGCTGATTCGACGATGGTCACCTTCCTGCGCTCCACTTTCTCTGCTTCGGTGAAGACAACGCATGAGCCGTCCGGCGAGCGAAGGCCGCGCTCGGGCTTCTTCGGAGCCACCGTCTTGGCTTTCGAGATGCCTTTGCCGTCGATGATGAAGGTCTGCGGTTGTGACGCGCCCTCCACGACGGCGAGATGTTCGCCGGTGCGGCTGGTGATGAGCCACACGTGACCTTCGAAGGTGTGCTGCTCGCGCTCCGTTCCCGCACGCAAGCCGCCGTAACGCACATGGCCGCCTTCCTGATTGATCCAGTAGAGCTCCACGTCCTCGCCGAGCTGGTTGATGAACTTTAGCCCGGAGGACTCACCGGTGCGCCGCGTGCTTCGCAGCTCGATTTTCATCGTGGAGGTCTTGGCGGCTTCTTTTTCCGGCAAACCGAGCTCTTTGAGCGTCGCTGCCGTTTTGCGGCTGCCTTTGGTGGCGTCGATCAAAACGAACTCGGACTTCCCCGGCGCTTTTTGCACACGATACCAGAACGTTTTGCCATCTGGCAGCCAGTTTGCCTGCACGCGGTCGCGAAAGACCTTGTTCTCGGTGCGCTTGGGAAAACTGAGCGCGGCCTCAAAGTCGGCTGCGAAGGCCGAAAGGCTCAAAGTGAGGAAAAGCAGGGATTTCATGCGATGCCGAATTGAAATGGGTCTGCCGGATCGAGGATCAATGTCGTCTCCGCGGTGATGAAAGCCTCTCCGGTGATCGTGGGGATGATGCCGCCTTCACCGGCTTCATAGCTGCCTTCAAAAACACTGCCGAGGATGCTTTCCTGCCGCCAGACCTCACCGGGAGCGAGTTTTTCGTCCGCTGCCAGACACGCGAGCTTCGCGCTCGTGCCCGTGCCGCAAGGTGAGCGATCGTATTCTCCACCTGGGCACAAAACGAAGTTCCGGCTGTGATTCGCAGCCTGGTGCGGCGGCGCGAAAAGCTCGACGTGATCGACTTCGGTGTAGCCAGCGGCTCGCACGGCCTCCCGCATGTCTAAACTGGCCTGCGTGAGGTGCTGGACGTTTTTCAGCGTGAGATCGAGTCCGTGATCCGCGACGAGGAAGAACCAGTTTCCACTCCACGCGACATCACCGGTGATGCTGCCAGCCTTCACGGCTTTTGCTGTTCGATAGGACAGCACACTGCGAATACTGACGCGGCCATCGTCATGTAGCGTGGCCGTCACGATGCCGACGGGCGTCTCCACGCGATGCTCGCCGACGGTGATGCGCCCGAGGTGCTTCAGCGTGGCAATGAGGCCGATCATGCCATGCCCGCACATGCCCAGCAGGCCGACGTTGTTGAAGAAAATGACGCCAGCGGCACACGACGCGTCTTGGGGCTCCACGAGCAAAGCGCCGACGATCACCTCATGCCCACGCGGCTCGCAAATGATGGCGCGGCGGTAGGTTCCGAGCTCCACGGCGCTGATGCCGCTCAAAACGACGCGCGTGGGCTCGCCGCCGGTGTGGGAGTCGATGATGGGGATGCGCTTCATAACCGCATGGTGGCTTGAGCAAGGAGTGCTTCTTGGCTGATTCCGGCAGAGGAAGCGTGAATTCGCTCAAATCACATGAATCAGCTCACGGGATAGAGCGCACCACCTCGTCGAGCAGCGCGGCGTCCATTTCGGTGAGGTGGCAGCGCTCGGGGAACCGGCCTTCCTTCACATCGGCGACGTATTCAGTGAAGGCGGCGATGCGCTCGTTTTGCAGGCGGCGGTTTTCTTCGGCGAAGTTGCGGTAGGACTTGGCGTGGCGCGGGATGCGCTCGTCGTAGTCGCCGAGGATGTCGCAGGAGAAAAGGAACTGTGTGTCGCAGCCGGTGCCGGAACCGAGTGACATGAGCAGCATGCTCGTTTGTTTGCAAAGCCACGAGGCGAGGTTGTGCGGCACGATTTCTATCTCCGCGGCATACGCGCCGGCGTTTTCGAGGTCCTTCATTTTGCCGTAGAGCGCCTTGGCTTCGTCCACAGTCTTGCCGAGGCTGCGATAGCCGGTCCAGGTGACATGACGCGGCACCATGCCGATATGGCCGACGACGGGGATGCCTTCGCGAGCCATCGCTTCGATCAAAAAGGAACTGCCGGAGCAATACACGGAACTGGCACCCATTTCGAGAGCGCGGAAGCCGGTGCGGATGGCTTCCTCCTGCGTGGCCATGCCATGCTGTGTGGAGCCAGAAAGGAAGGCCGTGGGCACAGCTGCGACGAGCAGCGGCAGCCGCGCCTGTGCCTCTGGCGAGTCAAAGCTACAGCTCATGAGGTCGATCCCTGCAGCTTCGGCAGCCATGGCCTCCTCCGGCGACTTCACATGGATGTGCGTGAGGCAGCGTTTGCCTTTGAGCTTACGGAGATCGTGAACGGTGTATTTTTTGCGTGGGCGGACCATGGTGGCCAAAGATTACGAGTTAGCTGAGTGGGGCGCAACGCTCAAGACTTGCCACAATCATTTACCTGTTGCCTCAAAAGTTCTGACACTGGGGGGAGCGAAGCGTGGGTGGAGGAAAAAGGCCGTTGACTCAAAAAGGATGACACCTGCAACCCAAGTCGATGTCCATGAGTCAAACAGTCAGAGA
>Ga0114966_10001823_pt1 | contig 19382 bp, 17 predicted proteins | sample M_130207_XF_Meta_FD_87029 | JGI IMG/M metagenome (GOLD analysis project Ga0114966, IMG submission 87029) | Freshwater microbial communities from Lake Montjoie, Canada to study carbon cycling - M_130207_XF_MetaG | ecosystem: Environmental > Aquatic > Freshwater > Lake | place: Lake Montjoie...
ATGAATTTTTGTCTGCGTATGAAAAAAAAACAAAAACAACGGAGTATTTCAAGATTCATGAAACAGAAAAGAATAATTTTAGTTTGATGGCAACAAAACGACGATGTTCATTGTTAAAAGAAAAACTTCCAAAGAATAGTAGTTTAATAACTATTTTCTATATATCAAAAAATCAGACCAAGAGTTTTTCAATTGACTTATCTTTCAAAACAATAGAATTTCAATCGCAAGGCGCATCTAATCAAATTATGGTTCATCAAAAAATAACGGAAATATGCAAAAACATTGGATCTGTAAAGAACCAACTCAAGGATACAATTACTGGCGTTTATATGAAATTCATTGATGGATTTAAACAATTTATACCGTTTCTGGAAAAAATTATAGAATTTGTTGCAAAAGTAGATATTATGTACGCAAAAATGACCATTGCATCAAAATACGGGTATTGTAAACCAGTAATAGACTCTGATCCCAATAAAAAATCATATGTGAATGTTTCTGGCCTCAGGCATTGCCTTATTGAACAATTGCAAACAAGCGAACTGTATGTTTCTAATGATATTACTCTCGGTACCGGGGATGATGACGGCCTTCTACTTTATGGAACAAACGCAGTTGGTAAAACAAGTTTTATCAAATCGCTTGGTATTGCGGTTATTATGGCACAATCTGGCCTATTTGTCCCTGCAACGAGTTTTCTCTATAAACCATATCATACTCTTTTTACGAGAATTTTAGGCAATGATAATATTTTCAAGGGTCTTTCTACCTTTGCAGTAGAAATGTCAGAGCTGAGAACCATATTGCGTTTATCGGATGAAAACAGTTTAATTTTAGGAGATGAATTATGCTCTGGAACCGAGAGTATTTCAGCTATCAGTATCTTTGTATCGGGAATCCATTCATTGGTTTGTAAGAAAAGCAGTTTTATATTTGCGACACATTTGCATGAAATTGGCAAGTATGACGAGATCATGGCATTGCAAAATGTTTCTTGCAAACACATGAGTGTAATTTATGATAGAGAAAAGGGTGTCCTTGTATATGATCGCAAATTAAAACCCGGTATGGGAACAAATATGTATGGGTTAGAGGTTTGTAAATCACTCCAATTACCAGATGATTTTTTGGAGTATGCAAATAATATACGTATGAAATATCATCCAGAATCAAAAAGTATATTGGATCTAAACACTTCACGCTATAATTCAAAAAAAATAATGGGTTTGTGCGAAAAATGCGGTTCTTCTGTTGGTACAGAAGTCCATCATATAAATCAACAAAAAGAAGCAAATGAAAGAGGAATCATACAATCGGTTAATTCTACATTTCATAAAAACACATTGGGAAATCTAATGACTTTATGCGAATCCTGTCATAAATCATTTCATTTTGTAAAAAAGTAAAAAATTTAAAAAAGATAATTGAATATAAAATTTTATTTATATATAGTATAAGTTATGCCCATCAAAAACCCTTTTGTACCAGATCTTGATACAGAATCTGATGAATTTTCAAGTACTATTCGTTTGGGAGTATTTCCAAATGCAGTATGCCCGCAAGACCAAATTTGCAACGGAAAACCTGTATATATAAAGGTTGTGTACTGCGAAAATTACTTGCTTGATGCAGCAAGTATTACAAGACACTTATATAATCAATTACAAAAAAATTACTATATTGATGTGGTGTATGGAAAAAATAGTTTTCTCTATTTAACTCCTTTTGGGGCATGTGATGAGGAAAAAACATTTAGTATCTCTATGACAAGACCCGGAAGTAACGTGGTTTATGGAAGTGCTGGAACAAAATTAAGAATTATGAATGATAATATTAATGCCAAAGCGTTTCCTTCAAATTGTTTAGGTTTTCTTTCCGAGAGGAGAGTTCTTTCGTTATTAAATGTAATTCACGACCACAAACCATGTGATTTAGTGTTTGGACCTAATTGTGTTGAGATTGTTAATTTTTTTAAAAACAAATGCAAGTTAGAAAATATAAATAGTTTAGAATCTTGGAAAAATACATTAAATATTACGGATTGTGTATTTAACGAACAGTATATATCTAAAAACAAATTTAAAGTTGTACATAAAAATTTAAATGACCTGTTAGATTATTGGGAATCTGATGAATTTGTTGAAACATATACCGAACTTGATGCAAAGAAGGATATTTCTATTCTTGATAAATTGAAAGGAAAAACAGTAAGAGAGATTGTTAGTATGATCACCCGATCTGATTCTACATCTGGAGGATCAAAACTCAAAAAATGCTGCAAATGTGGTAAGTGCAAAAAATAATTGAATATAAAATTTTTTATTTTATTTTATTTTATTTATTTATAATAATGACTCAGTCAACTATCCCGTCGTCTCCTATTTCTGCCAAAAGTTTTTCAAATGTGATACTTTTAGGTGTATATCCTAATATTGGAAAACAACACGGTCTTTGCGATGCGAGTCCATTTGATGTAAGAATTAAGTATATTGAAAATTATCTTCTTGATTGCCCAAGTATAACTCCAAGTGTTTATGATTTATTGCAAAAACATTATTATTTGGATGTGGTGTTTGGTAAAAATGGGTTTTTATACGTAAGCCCAATTTCTACTGCTTCTTCTGATAAAAAACATTTTAGTATCTCTATTACAAAACCGGGAAATGAAACATCGTACTGTAACATTGGAGGAAAATTAAGAATAATTAGCGATGATACAAATGAAAAATCCTTTTCAACATCTTGTTTAGGCGATCTTTCTGAGTTAAGAAGTATTGCGTGTTTCTCTCTTGTTCCTGGGGCAAAAAGAACTGATATTATTTTTGGTCCAAACTGCAAAGCTCTTGTTGAGTTTTTACATGATGCAGGAGTAGATGAACTTAATAGCGTTGCCTCTTGGAAAAATAGTGTAGGAACAGCTGATTCAGTGATTGATTCTAAACTTATGCCTAAAAAATCAGTATTTCAAGATGTTGCAACTCAATTAGTAGACTATTATTTAAGCAACTCATTTATCAATGAATGCTCAAAAAAACATAAAAATAGAGATTGCTCCTCAATGTGCAAATACAAGGCAGTAAACTATGATACTTTTAAAAGTGTAAAAATTGCTTTAGATGCAATTAAACAACACAATAAATAATATTTTTTTCTTAATAATAATTATAATGCATCGCACTTCTTCCAAAGATATGTCCGCGACAATTCGTTTAGGCGTTTACAACGGCGTTGGTCCCCAAAAAGGGTTGTGTGATGGTCAACCCATTGAGATTAGACCAAAGTACTGCGAAAGTTATACGCTTGATTATCCAAGCATTTCTCCTGAAATATATGCATTCTTACAAAAACATTATTATTTAGATGTTGTCTACGGTAAAAACGATTTTTTATATTTAACCCCATTTGGAGATAATGCGGATGAAAAGAATTTCAGTATATCAGTTACATCAGCTGCTAACCCCGTTGTTTTTGGAAGTGCTGGGACAAAATTAAGAATCATGAGTAATAACTTAGATTTCAAGACATTCAATGCTTGCTGTTTAGGAAAACTTCCTGAAGCAAGGCTTCTTACCTTAACAAAAGTTATCCCTGGTAATAAACGAACAGATTTACTTTTTGGTCCTAACTGCAAAGGGCTTGTGAAATTATTTGAAAAGGCTGGCGTTGAAGATATTTCTGATTCCGAATGCTGGGAATCCGAGTTAAACTTGAATAAAGCTGTATTAGATAAGGATTATGTTACGTCGTGCGAGAGTACGCTTGTGAACGGCTTATTACAAGAATTGTTAGCATTTTATGAAAGTTCTGAATTTGAGAAGAAATGCAAAAAAGCTGACAAAAATGCGGATTTATCTGGCGCCGAAAAATACAAAGGAAAATCTATTAGTTGCATTGTTAAAATGATGCAAAAAGCTGCTGCTGCTATTTAAATATGTAATATAATTATTTTTATATTTTCTGGATTTTTTAACTTTTTGATTTATTAATTGACAAACATAATTAATAAATTTTTTTCTTAATAATAATTATACGTATAATGCCGTCCGCCGCTTCTTCTATTGATTTATTGCCAGGGATTAATTGTATTAAAACAATTCGTTTAGGAGTTTACAACGGGGTTGGTCCCCAAGAAGGGTTATGTAATAGTCAACCCTTTGACATTAGACCAAAGTACTGCGAAAGTTATAAACTTGAATATGCAAGCATTTCTCGTGAAATATATGCATTATTTCAAAAGCATTATTATTTAGATGTCCAGTATGGTAAAAATGGATTTTTATATTTAACCCCATTTGGAGAAAACGCAGACAAAAAAGATTTCAGTATATCAATTACATCTCCAGTTAACCCTGTTGTTTTTGGAAGTGCTGGAACTAAATTAAGATTTTTTAGTCATGAGTTAGACTTTAAAACATTTAATGCTGGTTATTTAGGGAAACTTCCTGAAGAAAAAATTCTTACGTTAACAAAAGTTATCCCGGGCAATAAAAGTACAGATTTACTTTTTGGTCCTAACTGCAAAGGTCTTGTAAAATTATTTAAAAATGCCGGTGTTGAAGATCTTTCTGATTCCGAATGCTGGGAATCTGAGTTAAACTTGGATAAAGCGGTATTAGATAAGGATTACGTTACGTCATATCAGAGTGCTCCGGTAAATAGCTTGTTGGAAGAATTGTTAGCATTTTATGAAAGTTCTAAATTTGAGAAGAAATGCAAAAAGGCAGAAGAAAATGCTAATTTAGATATTCCTGAAATATATAAAGGAAAATCTGTATGTTGTATTGCTAAAATAATGAGAAAATTAGCTGCATCTAATTAAATTTGTAATATAATTATTTTATTAATTAAATGATAATAAAATAATTTTTTATTTTCTGGATTTCCTGGATTTTCTGGATTTCCTTGATTTTTTGGTTTTCTTTGAAGTCTTTTTGGATTTATAAATTCCAACCGCAGTACCAATCGTTTTATCAAAGTTTTGTATTCCATTGTACATTGAAGTTAATCCCTTCTTTGCACCGGGAATTATATTTTTAATACCGCTGTGAGCCATTTTTAACGTTTTATTAACCATAGAATATCTACGCGTGTTTCTTGCCATAATTATACATTCAGGAGAGAAATTCTTTTATTGGAATATATTATGTTTGAATTTTTATTTGAAAACTCATTATCTATATTAAGCATTGTATCCCTTTTATTTTTAATATTAACAATTTTTAATGTAACTGGATGGAATAGTCCAACAATAAATCCTCCTAAAGTAGTTGCAGAAACAATTACACTTGAATCTATGCAAAATATAATGGCAAACAGTTTTTGCGAAATTCATCAAAGTGATTCTGCAGACAAATTAGACAAGGCGTGCAATGAACTCACAAAAGGAAATTGTAGTAGTGTAAATTGTTGCGCATGGATTAATGGTTCTACATGCAGCGCTGGAAATAAAAATGGACCTTTATTTACAACAGATAAAAGTGGAAAAAAATTAAACATTGAAAATTACTATTATCAAAATAAATGTTATGGAAAAAATTGCAATTAGATTACCAAAAAATTGACTTAGAATTTATAATGTAACAATAAAATATAAAGAAATGATTATTCCTATAAAATGCTTTACATGTGGAACTGTTATCGCAGATAAATATAGATATTATTTAGAAGATGTTAGAAAACGTAAATTGGAAAAATCTATGGATGTTGATAAGGTGCTCTATTTAACAAAGGAGTATAATCAGAAAACAGTAGAGGGAATTGTTTTGGATGAACTTGGGCTAAAAAAGATGTGTTGCCGTAGACATATGTTGACTCACGTTGATATTGAATAATTTCTAACGTAAGTATATATGAAGAAATATTCTAAAAAAAATGCAAAGAAAAAGTCTTTGCGTAATAAAAAACGTACGCAAAGAAAATATTATATGATTGGGTGCAATAAAATAAAAGGAGGTGACCCATATTTAGCATATACTGGGGTAAAACAACATTTAGCGATAAATCCTTTTTTTTCTTATGAGGGGAAAGGTGGTAATGCTCATATAGCGAGAAATTACCAGGCTGGAGAAGGTTGTAAAACCGGAGAAGGTTATCAAGCTGGAGGAAGCTGTGGCTGCGGAGTCCCATTTTTGAATGGATTCAAAGGTGGTTGTGGCTGCGATATGCCTCAGAGCGGAGGAGCACGGAAGAAAGGTGGATTTTATAAATATCCCGATGGTTTAGTTGGTTCTCCATATACTCCTACTAATTTACCTGGAAGTAGCGTTCCGGGTAGTTCTAATTACTATCCATTAAATATGTATCATCAAGATCCACAAACATCTGGAATAATTTTAGAGAGAGCAACCCCAATACAATTAAAGGGAGGTAGACGCACTCGGCGTAGAAAAGGAGGAGATGGTACAGTATTACCTCAAGAATTGGTTAATTTTGGCAGAAGCATTTCTTATGGAATGGGGAGCGTCTATAACACATTAGCTGGGTATACTCCTCCTGTAAACCCTTTACCATTTAAGGATCAATTGGTTAAAAACCACTAAAGAATAATATTATCAACATGTGACAATATAATTCAAAAAGATTATTTTCTATATATAATTCATAATTATGTCTGCATTCCCCAAAAGACTAAAAGATTTATGCTTACCTGCAAGAGTATACTTTATTGTTTCAATCGTCGCGTTAATTATAATGTTATTCCAAAACCTTGGTAATAGTCGCGTGTATCGTTTAGGAATATTTACAAAGAAAGTTTCCAGTACAGTTTTAATTTTTCTTATGAAACTCATTTATATACTTTTCTGGACCTACGTATTAAACTTGATCTGCAAAGATGGTCACAGCAGCCTTTCATGGTTTTTAGTATTGCTCCCTTTTGTATTATTTTTTGTTCTTTTAGCGTTAATGATGATGTAATCTTAATCAAATACCTTCATCTTTGAAACATACATAGCAAACAATATCATAATAATACAAAAATAACTATCCCAACTTGGAGAAAGTTTAAAAAAATATATATCAGAAAATACCTGGACAATAAATCCAAATAAGTATCCCATAAAAAACAATTGTATAGGAGTTAAAAAGGAAGCCCCTATACGAAATGCTGGCACTGCAATTCCCCATTGTACTGATGCCCAAAATTCACTTGATAATAATTTGCTTAAATAGTTTTGATTCTCCATGAAAGGCATTGTATTTAAAAACAATGAAAACTGTGAACTTATACTTGCCAATATATTTAGTACAACATATGTAATAACTAATAATGTTCTATTCATTATTATATAAATATATTTTATTATTATATACATGAAGCAAACTATATATTTATTTATTGTTTTTATTACATTTTGTATTGGGCAAGTATTTGCTATGTCGGCGGCATTTGTTACATTGCCATATAAAAATATTACAATGTGGGAAGCGTATAAAATGGCCATTCCGTATGCATGGGTTGACTGGATTTTTATGAACTATGGATTAAATCTAAGTGATAAATATAAATTATTTTCAAACGATCAAATTGTTTTTTTGATTATATTGATACAATTTGTAGTTGTAATGTTGATTAGTAAATTTTATTTAAAAACAGAAATTTATTATAGCGATTTTATTGGCCTTATGATACTTATATTTGGGTTTGTAGTAAGTGAATATAACCTATTTTCCACTTATTTCAAATTAGAAATTCCAAGTCATGAAATAAAGAAACAAAGTGTTGGTCCAATTTCACAATCATTAAATCCTAAAAATTCTGAATTTGAAACTAATATAATAGATAAACCAAATGAAACAAATAACGAAACAAATGAATTGGATGACAAACATATACAGGATGATCATAATATAGACGTAAATTTGAATGAAGTATAAATATTTTTCTCTCTATAAAAATATTTGTAGTATATAAGGGAAATATGAAAACCTCTATGTCTTATGAAAAAAATGGTTGGTTGTATATATCTGTAAAAGGGGAACCTAAAAAAAGAGGATATGATTATGGATATTTTTGCGCTAAAAAGTTTAAAGAAATACAGCGCATGTTACAGTTTATTGTTTTGGAGGATACAGGAAAACCATGGGATTTTTTTATTAAAGCATCCAGCAGAGAACTTAAACCAACCATCATGAAAAAATTCCCTGAATATTACCAAGAAATGATGGGTATAGCAGAAGGTTGCACTGCAGCCGGAACAAAAACAACTATTGATGAAATTATCGCCTGGAATAACTTTATCACATTGTTAGACTGCTGGTATCCTAACTCTGATTCTTCTTCTCATGGTCCAGGTGGAGAGGGGGGTGGATTAAAACGAAGAAATGATAATGGTGCAAACGACAGATGTAGCGCGTTTATTGCAAACGGTCATTACACTTCCGATGGTAAAATTGTCATGGCGCACAATAGTTTTTGCCAATTTGTAGATGGTCAATATTACGATGTTATTTTAGACATACATCCTAAAAACGGACACCGCATCTTAATGCAAACCTCCGCGTGCTCTATTTGGAGTGGAACAGATGTATTTATTACCGCAAAAGGTATTGTGGGAACGGAAACAACTATTGGAGGTTTTCTTCCCTATGAAAACAAATCGCCAATTTCTTGTAGAATTCGTCAAGCAATGCAATATGGTAATTCTTTAGACGATTATGTTGATATTTTATTGAAGGATAACTCGGGTGATTATGCAAACAGTTGGCTTCTCGGAGATTTGCATACAAATGAAATTATGTGTTTAGAATTAGGACTTAAATATCATTCTGTAAAACGCACAAAAGACGGATATTTTTATGGATGTAATGTAGCATTTGATCCACAAATTCGTAATTTAGAATGCGCGGACACTGGTTATTGCGACGTTAGACGACACCAAGGCGCTCGTCAAGTGAGAATTCCAGAATTAATGGAAAAATACAAGGGAAAAATAAATGTTGAAATTGCTAAAAAAATAATAGCTGATCATTATGATGTTTATTTGAAAAAGGAAAACCCATGTTCCCGTACTGTTTGTTCACATTATGATTTAGATCCCCGTGAATATATGAGTGATCCAGCCAGACCAAAACCATTCCAGCCTCGCGGAGCTATTGATGGAGCAGTATTAGATGCAGACATTGCTAAACAAATGGGATTTTATATGCGTTATGGAAACTCGTGTGGGACACCTTTTATTGTAAAAGATTTCTGTAAAGAGCATCCTCAATGGGCACATTTGGGGCCTTACTTAAGAGATAGACCAAAACAACCATGGACATTATTTACCATCCAAAATGACGAGAAAAAAGAAAAAAAAGGGAAAACGGCAAAACATGTTTTAAAAGGAGGATCAAAAACTATGAAGAACAAGACTTCACGCATTCGTCATTGCGCAAAAAAAATAAAGGATTTTTTTAAAAAACTTTTATAAAGTAGAACATGAATATAATAATATAAAAAATATACATTATTATATAGTATACGAATGCAAAATGAGGATAATGAAGAAGATTTAGTACTAATTAAAACAGTGTCAAGAGATAAAAACTCAAGCGGAAGAAATCGGCAACAAATGCCAGATAAACATAATATGGAGGATATTAGTTGGAAGCTTATTGATACATATTTTAAGAGTAACCCAAATAATTTAGTAGCACATCATTTAGATTCGTATAATACCTTTTTTGGCTCAGGAATAAATAATATTTTTAAAGAGAATAACCCCATTCGGTTTATTGAGAGAAAAGATAAAAATGAAACGGATGAATTTCGTAATGAATGTTTATTGTATTTAGGTGGAAAAGATGGTAATAAATTATATTTTGGAAAACCAATCATATATGACGAAAATCAGACACATTATATGTACCCAAATGATGCTCGGTTAAGAAATATGACTTATGGTATGACTGTACATTATGACGTTGATGTTGAAATGACATATTATGTTATGGAAGGAGATAATAGTGTAAAGAAAGAATTTAAAAAAACTTATGAAAAAATTTACTTGGGGAAATTTCCAATCATGTTGCAATCCAATTTATGTATACTAAAGTCATTAGAACCAGATGTTAGATTTAATATGGGAGAGTGTCGTAATGATTACGGTGGATATTTTATTATTGATGGGAAAGAAAAGGTCATTGTATCACAAGAAAAATTTGCAAATAATATGATCTATGTAAAAGCCAACAACGATGATGATATTTATAGTCATTTTGCAGAGATTCGTTCTGTATCCGAAGACGCATCCAAAGCCATTAGAAAAACAGCCGTCAAAATTATTGCACCTTCGCCAAGATATTCCAACAATCAAATTGTGGTAACGATTCCCAATGTTAGAAAGCACATACCATTGTTTATTGTAATGCGCGCGCTTGGAGTAATATCAGATAAACAAATTATTGAAACTTGTTTATTAGATATGGAAAAATATGAATCCTATGTTGATTTATTTATTCCTTCTATACACGATTGCAATAAAATATTTAATCAACAAACTGCACTTGAATTTATTGCAAGTTTTACAAAGAGAGAAACTATTGATGGAGTTCTTGAGATATTGATGAATTATTTTTTACCTCACATTGGGGAAATGAACTTTTTAGATAAAGCACATTTCTTAGGTTACATGGTATTTCGCATGTTGCGTGTTTTTAAGAAAGAAGAAAAACCGACAGATAGAGATAATTTCCGATTTAAACGAATTGAATTGTCTGGGTTTCTTATTTATGATTTATTCCGTGAATATTATTTAATTCAAAAACGGGCAATTAGTTTGGCAATTGATAGCGAACATTACTATCACACTGGTAACTATTTAGACTCTAAGTTTATAAATCTTATTGAAAAAAATTTTGATAATTTTTTTAAAGAGCGTGTTATTGAAAATGGTTTTAGAAAAGCTTTTAAGGGAAATTGGGGATCAGAAGAACACACAAAAAGAGTAGGTGTTGTTCAAGATTTAAATCGGTTGAGTTGGAATACATTTATATCTCATTTAAGAAAAATAAATTTGCCTCTTGATGCGAGTGCAAAAGTGGTCGGACCTCGTCATCTGAACAGCTCGCAATGGGGATATATTGACCCAGTAGACACCCCCGATGGTGGTAATATTGGCTTACATAAACATATGTCTATTAGCACAATCATTACAAGTGGGTTTTCTTCTTATCCCTTGATTAAATGGTTGCGATCTAATACACCCATGAAGATTCTCTCAGAATGCACTCATTTCTATATGGCAAAATGTTCAAAGGTGTTTGTTAATGGAAATTGGATTGGTGTATTGCAAGGCCCGTTAGAAATGGTAAAACTATTAAAATTATTTCGCAGAAATGGTATTTTACCCGTTCAAACAAGTATAAGTTTTGATTATAAGAAAGAGGAAATTTATTTATACACAGATGCAGGGCGTTTGTCCAGACCTATATATTATATAGAAAACGGTATTCCCAGTTTTTTGAGGAAAGATGTGATTGATATGTTTAATAAAGGAACATTGACGTGGAATCAAATCTTATGTGGCTTGAAAGAAAAGGCAGATGACAGATTTTCTGTAAAAAGAAACAAACTTTATGAACTGTCTGATTTATATCCTTCTATAAAAAGCACAAAGGAATTAGATAACGAGTTGGAAAAAAACAGCTCTATAGTAGATTTGATTGATACTACGGAAGAAGAATCGGCATTAATTGCAATGACCGAATCTGATGTAAAAAAAAATAAATATTACACGAATTTGGAAATAGATCCTTCTTTAATATTAGGTGTCATGGGAAACAGTATTATTTTTCCGGAACACAATCAATTTCCACGTGATGTATTTTCGTGCGGACAAAGTAAACAAGCGGTATCAGTATATCACTCTAACTATCACATGCGCATTGATAAAATGGGAGTTGTTTTAAATTATGGACAAGTCCCGCTCATTAAATCGCGCTACTTAGATTACATTAATAAAGAACAAATGCCATATGGCGTTAATGCAATTGTTGCAATTATGTCTTACACTGGTTATAATGTAGAAGATGCTATTCTCATCAATGAAGGAGCTATAAGTCGTGGTATTTTCAGAACCACTTATTTTTCAATGTATGAATCTCGCGAAGAAAGCGCAAAAATATCAGGTAAAATGACAAATTCTGTATTCACTGATGTAGCTCATTCTACAAAAGAAATATCGGGGACTAAACCCGGATATGATTACAATTATCTTGATGCTTATGGTATGATCAAAGAAGAAACACCTCTTCATGATAAAATTGCTGTTATTGGACGTTTAACCTCCAGTATAAATGATCCAAATGTAGCAACGGATTCTTCAGTTTTTCCAAAGAAAGGTCAAATGGGGTTTGTAGATAAAGCGTTTATTACAGAAGGCGAAGAGGGAACTAAAATTGCAAAGGTTCGCATTCGCGAGGAGAGAATACCTGCAATAGGTGATAAAATGGCAAGTCGCGCCGGTCAAAAGGGCACCCTTGGTCTAATTATTCCTGAAGAAGACATGCCATTTACGTCTGATGGTGTTCGTCCAGATTTAATTATTAATCCGCATGCATTACCAAGTCGTATGACAATAGGCCAATTGGTAGAAAGTCTTTATGGAAAGTTGTGCACTGAATACGGAGGATACGGAGACTGTACAGCATTTGCAACAAAGGGTTCCCAGGTTGATTTATACGGTAAAATTTTGACAAAGGCTGGGTTTCATTCTTCTGGAAACCAGTTATTATACAATGGAATGACTGGCGACCAGTTGCAAGCTGATATATTTATGGGACCAACATATTATATGCGTTTGAAGCATATGGTGAAAGATAAGATTAACTATAGAGCTCGGGGACCCAGAACTGGATTAACGCGCCAAACAGTGCAAGGGCGTGCAAATGATGGTGGTTTGCGTGTGGGAGAGATGGAACGCGATGGTATTTTATCTCACGGGATGTCACATTTCTTGAATGAATCATTTATGGTTCGTGGCGATGAATACTATATGGCAGTGTGTAATAAAACTGGAGGTATTGCGGTTTACAACAAGCCGCGGAATTTGTTTTTGAGTCCATTTGCAGATGGACCTCTTAAATTTTACGAGACATTAGATGGAAAGCAGAATTTAGATAATATTAGTTGTTTTGGACGATCATTCAGCATTGTTCGCATTCCTTATACATTAAAATTGTTGATTCAGGAGCTACAAACTATGAATATTCAAATGAGAATTATTACGGAAGATAATATTGACCATCTTATGAGTATGTCATATTCTAATTCTGCTGAAAAAATGATTCAACGAGATCCTTTAGTTCGTGAAATTCCAAAGGGAGATAAAACAGAGAACCAATATTTGCAGGTTTTGATTGCGGAAATAAATATGCAATTAAATAGACAACGAGATAACAGTCAAGCAGATGCAAGAAAGACGACACTTAAACCTATTGATAAACCATCAACACCTTCTCCTCTATCTGAAGTTGAATCTCCTGAATATGCAACCGGAAGCCCCGCGTATCAACCATCTCAAGTTGAATCTCCTGAATATGCAACGGGAAGCCCCGCTTTTCAACCACCTCTATCTGAAGTTTATTCTCCACCATATGATCCTGGAAAAGAATATTCTCCGCAATATAATCCTCTTGCATCTGATTCTCCACCAAATTATTCACTGGGTCAACTTGACCCTAATTCCCCACCATACCAACCGAATACCCCGCCATATAGCAGCAATTTAGAACAACCACAGCGCACAACTCCAGTTTTATATTCCCCTCATAGTCCAATAGATAGTCCACCAAGTGATTTGCCAGAGTGGCAACGAATACCACCACCAGATCAATCGCAATCTGTAGTGCAAATATCCGGTCCGGTTCAAGTTAATCCTCTTTCATCCGGAGTTCAAATTTCAGGTCCAGTACAAATACAAACACTTCCTTCAAACATAGTTGATTTTGGTAATCCAGAATTAAATCGTTTTTATGAATCATTACCTCAAAATATTAAACGACAGATATCAGGTTTACCAATAAGAGATCAACGAATGGTTTTACTTAGAGTAAAACAAAAACAAGAAGAGAAGGAATTGGAAGAATTACTACAAAAACAAACTGTTGCGCCAACACAAAGACCTACAGCAATTTTACAAATAGATGAAACGTCTGAAGAAGAAGGAAAAGAAGGAAAAGATGAAGAAGACGAAACAAAAGAAAATCCTTCTGGTGGATCAATTAAAAAAGTAAGATTTTAAATTTTCAATTGTATATAATTAGCGGGGAACCCAGGTCTTCAGAAATCCTTCGGATTTCCAGCCCCGCTCTTCAGAATCCCGCGTTGCGGGATTCCTTAGCCCTCCTGCCCGAAGGGCAGGATAAATCCTTATCATATTTCATAACATGTTATTTTTATGAAAAATCCATAAATTTATCATGGGTTCCCGGTGGATAATACTATATATAATAAAATTGAACTCAAAATATATAATAAAGATAAATTATATATTTATAGAATAACATGGCAACCGCTCAAAACTCAAGCAGTATTATTTCAAATATTTACAAGTCAAGAAAAACTCTTTTGGAATTGACAGAAATCCAAGACTATAACACAGAATCATATAAAAATTTCAGCATCAATGAAGTAAATTCAATGTATCAAAATAAACAATTAGATATGCTTCTTGAAAAGATTACACCAGATGTTACGTCAACAACAGCAAATAAAATTTACATTCGTTATTATTTAGGCAAGACTATTGGTAGACAAAACATTCAAGAAATGATTGATGATCTATATAATATTGAAGAGGTTTTAACCAAAAATGATATTTTATTTATAGTGATCAAAAACAATATTAATGATACTATTAGAAGTGTATTGACTCACAATTGGGAGACAGAAGGAATTTATGTCATTGTTCAAAGTATAAAAAATTTACAATTTAATATTTTGCAGCATGAATTAGTTCCGGCACATCGTATCATGAATGACACCGAAGTAAACGCTATTAAAACGCGATTTAATATTATGTCAGACGAACAATTTCCAGAAATATCAAGATTTGATCCAGTTGCACAAGCTACATTTATGAAGCCCGGTCAAGTTTGTGAAATTATACGCCCAAGTAAAACAACAATTAATAGCTATTATTATAGAATCTGTGTATAAATAATCGCAACATAGTATAACGATAAATGTTGACTGATCCAAATATGAATGTTGCAATCCAAAATTTTAACAACAAGAAAGATAAATATCCAGAGTTTCAAAGACAAATAAACTCTCTTAAACAAACGTTTCCATTTGTTTTAGAAGATTTTAAAACATCATATATTTCTTATCAATCTAACCCGACGACATCAACAAACTATAATGAAAAAACTCAAAAAATTAAGGATATTTTTTCTCAAATTTTTATTATTGATAATAATATACAAAAAGAGGAAGAAAGCATAAATAAAGTTATTTCGGAATTAAATGCATCTATGAAAACGTATAAATCTTCTAATTCTGATTTAGAAAAAAAATATCAAGATGTATCTGAAATTATTCATGGGTCCAATATAATGATTTCAGACTACGATAAAATGTATTATGATGATTTTTTAAATAATTTTATTATGATTATAGGATGTATTGTTGTGTTTTTTATTATTTTACGTATATTATTCCCTGTTATAACAAAAAAAAATATAAGCGGTGTTAAAACAAATACTATTTATAAATATCCGTATGGATTTAAAAGTTTGTTTTCAAATTTATATCCGTCTTATCGCTCGTATCCTTCTTATCGCTCGTATCCTTCATATCCCTCTTATCCCTCTTATTTGAGGCGTTATATCTAACATTTATAATAAATTATCATATAAAAAATTTATATAAATAATACTATGCAAACATTTTCAATCCATAGACTTGTTGATATTTATATATCACGTGCAACTACATTATACGAATTATTACCGGTAGGTGCATATTTTTTTACTATATTTGCATATAAACAATTCTACATTTATTGGTGTTCACGTTTAGAAAAGGTTGAAAATGTAAAAGAATTAGAATTATCCACTGGGAACCCAGGATAAATTTATGGATTTTTCATAAAGATAAAATGTTATGAAATATGATAAGGAGGGGTAAGGGGCTGGAAATCCGAAGGATTTCTGAAGACCTGGGTTCCCCGCTAAAAAGAATAGTATTTTTTCTTACTATAATATAATTATGTCAAATGATAATTCAAATAAAGCTTTAGACAATGCTTCTTTGGAGCATGAGTATAACTTACTTATGGAGCAATACAATAAATTACACCAAGAGTATGTATTAGAATTAAATAAGATTGGAATATCAGATCTTGTTGTAATGCCAGGTAATTTTTGGGGTACATCTGCAATAGATTCTAAAAAAGTGGAGCATATTAATGACTGCAAAACTTTGTGTAGTGCAAATAGTAAATGTAGCGGAGCAACATTTCGTCCATCATCATCAACCTGTTTTCTGAGAAGTGGTCCCGGGAATATAAATCAAAACGCATCTAACGACTATGCAATCGTAACCAAATTGGCATCTGTATTGTCAAATTTAAAAGCAACAAATGAACATTTATCTCAATTAAGCTCAAAATTATCTCTTGTATCGCAACCAAATCAACAACAAACATACGATGATATGACTTCTAAACTTGGGCAGCAAAAAAATGAGATTGACAATGCGATTTCAAAAACAAATACAATTCTCTCTAAAAATATTACTTTAGAATCAGACTATACAAATTCTTATCTTAAAGCACAATCTAATATGTATTGGTATACACTGTATTTATTGCTTGCTATGTTACTTTGTTTGGTTATGATTCAAATGTCTATATTTGGTTCATCATCTTCTGTTAAAGTTGGTGGAGGCTCAAAGAAAGATGCATTAAATTGGATTGTTTATTTAGAAGGAATTATTATATTCTCTTTACTTGGATTTGCATATCTCCATAATAGTGTTTGGGGGTATTCACTGTGGTCTCTCGTTGTTATTGCGTTTGTAGGATATTTAATCAGCGGAAAGCATTAGTTCAGGCATTAGGCATTTTAGGCATTTGTGCCTACAATAAAATTTAGTAAAAATAGTATCATCATAATATAAGAAATCTATATTATGATTAATTCTTCTATGAACCCATCTCCTATTACAAATAAAAAAGTAAGCAATAAAACGGCGGATCTTAAAAAATATATGACAACAACAACTAAAAATACACATTTAAGACGATTGGAGAAACTTGAGAGTTTTGAAATAATGGGTTCCCACGTTATAGATGCAACCTCAATAAATATTCACAAACAATCCAGTAAATCTTCTGAAATAGAAAAACAGAATAAATTGACAACAAACGAAATTCAGGAATTAGTAGATCTTAGAAAACAATATAATGATCTTTTAAAAAAATACAACGAGACACAAAAATCTATGGTTGGGTCTATTAAATCTTACATTGAGAGAACAAGTTCATCTGACAACCCTTACCTGGGTAAAAATATTACGCTTGGAACAAATCAAACCGGGTATGTTACTGATTCTGGTGTCTATAAACCATATGTTGAAAATACAAATGGAGGAATTGGCTGTCCAGTAGATTTTGTAAATGCAAATCAACCTTCTGGATTTAGTGTTGGAGAACAAGGATCTATCATGAATACTACACCCAAGTTACTTGTTGGCAAACCAATGAAAAAAGGACAATCATGTAGTAATGAGGGAAAAAACGTATATGTGAGTCAATTTTTACCTGTTGTGGCAAAAGAAAAATATTCGGGGTGTTTTTCAGACAAGGTTAATGCAAGAACGATGACCGTAATTGGAGATTCCCCTCCGATTCAATATATCATCAATGGTAGTTTTTCATCTCCTTCAATTACTTCAAACTCATACCAATATATCAATAGTGATTTAGATGTTGAAGGATGGCATTTTAATGCAGTGTTAATAAATTCTTCAAGCGCATGGGGTTACGTTCAACCGTATCCCGCAGGAAATCAGGCTGTGTCTGTTCAAGGATCAACTCAAAAAATATATCAAATAATGAATATTCCATCTGGATCTTATAATTTATCGTTTTATTCGTCTGGTCGTCCTGGATTCATATCCAATCCGATTCAAATACTTTTAAACGATGTAGTTGTTACATCATTTACTCCTCCAATTGATAAGTGGGTTCAATATACTATACCTATAACAATTAAAACCAATGGTCAAAATACAATTGCATTTCAAGGAACAATAGATAAAGATGCATCTTCGGCAATTCAAAATATAACAATGTTGCCAAGCAGCTTTAATCCACCACAATACTCGTTTGATTCATGTAAAAACGAGGCAATAACATTGGGTTATCAATATTTCTCTCTTCAAGATATTGATCAAAGTCAAAAAGTTGGATATTGTTTTGTTGGGAATGATATTTCAACAATTCAAAAAAATGGTCCGGGTAATTGTGCTCCTATAAATGATGATAAAAATGGAGGACTATATAATAGTAATGCAGTTTACAATTTAGGGTTTTCCTCTTTTCCGAAAAATATGGGAAAACTTGGTTACATAAATTCAGATGGAGAATTATCTGAATATCCAGATTCAATGATTAGTTATGAAAATAAATATACCAAATTAGAAAATATGAACAGCACCGAAAATAATATTTCAGGAGAAATTATTTCAGATACAACAGTAGATGCGTGTGAAAACACGTGTAATAATTTGACGGCATGCTCTGGATTTGTCTTTGATAATACTACAAAGACTTGCTTTCCAAAAAACGGACCAGGAGCAAAGAAAACCTCACTTGGATATGATTTATATATGAGAAGTCCTGTAATAAAAAATGGGAACGCAAGTTGCAATAAAGAAATTAAAAACATTGATTCTGTTCAATATGAGAATTATGTGAAAACGGGTAATTTAATGTCTCCTTCAACAAGTTGTTCAGATCCTCAAAATAGTTTGGCAAAAAAACAATTAGAACAAATTCAACAACAATTAGATTCTTTTGCTTCTCAAATACACGATAAAATTGATGATTTGAGAAAAAGAGATCTTAATACACAACAAAAAATTATAGTAAATAATCAAGCTATTGGAGAAAATGACAAAGAGTATTCAAGAATATCTAAAAGCGAGGGTTTTATTGGAATGAATTATGACGAAAGTCAGCTTAAAATTATAAATGCAAATTATGATTTTTTTATATGGTCTGCTGTAACAATGGGTGTATTATTCATGTTTTTTTACACAAGAAACAGATAGATATAATATATCATGAAACATAGCATTATCCACTGGGAACCCAGGATGAATTTATGGATTTTTCATAAAGATAAAATATTATGAAATATGATAAGGATTTATCCTTCCCGAAGGG
>Ga0114966_10001824_pt1 | contig 19367 bp, 19 predicted proteins | sample M_130207_XF_Meta_FD_87029 | JGI IMG/M metagenome (GOLD analysis project Ga0114966, IMG submission 87029) | Freshwater microbial communities from Lake Montjoie, Canada to study carbon cycling - M_130207_XF_MetaG | ecosystem: Environmental > Aquatic > Freshwater > Lake | place: Lake Montjoie...
AGCATCTACAATCATTATCTGGAAGTATTGAGCCATCAGCAAACTCCTTTTACTATTATAAGCGGCTCTTATACCGAAAGATTTAAAAATGCGGTACAAACAGTTTCTTTATTGATGAAGTAGTTCCTGAATATCTGGATCCTGCTGTAGATTAATCATTTGCTTTTGCAGAAAATCTCCTCTTGTGGCAACATATCTTGAAAGAGGTTTTACTTTTAACTTTTTAGGATTAGGCAAGCATGCTGCAATCTTCGCTGCTTCTGCTCTCGTAAGTTCTTTAGCATCTTTATTGAAATAAGTCTGTGCGGCAGCTTGCACTCCATAAATACCTTCGCCCATTTCAATAACATTCAAATAAGCTTCCAAGATTCTTTTTTTTGTCCACAGATTTTCAATCATGAAAGTATAATACACCTCAATGGCCTTTCTGAAAAATCCGCCTTTCTGCCACAGAAAAACATTTTTAGCAGTTTGCTGACTTATAGTACTTGCTCCTCTTACTTTGTTAGGATGTTTTTTATTATACTTAATAGCTAGTTTTATTCTTTTAATATCAAAGCCATTGTGATCAGGAAATAACTGGTCTTCCCCTGCCATCACTGCTAGTTTAATATTATCACCCATTTCATCATAGGCAATATAATCTCTTTGAAGACCATTCCCCTCTAAAATACTTCCAAGTTGTGTGAAGGTAATAGGAGGATTGAACCAGCGAAAAAGGATTAGAAAAGTAAGATGCAAAACAACAAGCAGTAAGATTATTTTTCTAATTACTCTCCACACCTTATTCCTTGCTGCCATATACTTATTAAAATTATTACTATGCTATTACCTAATACTTAAGCGGATCACTCCAATAATTAGCGCAATTCCGAATACAATAAAAAGTGCACCTGATATTTTATTAATGATTCTGATATTTCGGTCTGTGAGCTTGCGACGCAGTCGGCCTGCAAGATTAATCTTAAATATGTCGGCAAGAATACTCATTATTATACATATTGAAAAGGTAATGATCCTTTCATCAGTGGTGTATTCGTTAGAAATGGTTTTAGTAACAGCCGCAAACCAAAGTGCAATAACTCCCGGATTAAGTAAATTCATAAATAAGCCAGTGAAGAAAAGACGCGCATGGGTTGCTACTCCAATAGTAATACCATTGTCAATCTCTTCTCTGCTGTGATATTTTTTTAAAAAAAGATAGAAGACTCCAAGACTCGATAGAAAAATACCTCCTAAAATGCCAATGATAAATTTGTGACTAATAACATTTTCAAATAATCCTCCAAAAAGATTGGCAGTTACTATCCATATTAAATCACTCAGCCATACACCCGCAACAAAAAAGTAAGCACTAGCCAATCCATAATTGATACGAAGCTTGATTATAGTAAATATCGCCGGTCCTAGCGACAGCATTAGCGCTAGGCCAAGAATCAATCCGGAAATAATAGCATCAGTCATTTCTTCAATTTAGGAATTCAGATTTAACAGGTCAATTTTTATTTAGAAATAAAATCTTTCCAATCTTCAAGAATTTTTCCTTTCAGCACCCTTGGAAATTTATGCTGCCCACCAACTTTTCCTTTCGATTCAAGAAAATTCATGAATACGTTTTCTGGCAATACATGAACAGTAACCGATTTTAATGCATGGTTGCGCTCTACCTCGTAATCATCATTAAGTAACTTCAAGTTATTATCAAGTACTTCTTGCAACTTAGATGTATCAATAGCATCGTTGCAAGCCAGGTACCATTCGTGGCCGAAAAAATTGCCAACCGATACACCCGCAACAGTGAATTCGGGAATAAAAACATTAAACTCCTTGCTGGTCATCTCTAGGGCCTTATTCATATTATCTACACTTAAATGCTCCCCAACAAGATTCAAAAAGTGGCGGGTGCGACCCGTAATAATGATCTCGCTTTTTTCTTTATCAATAAGCCTAATAGTATCTCCTATTAAATATCGCCATGTACCTGCATTGGTACTTATCAAAATGGCATAATCTTTACCTTCTTGTATTTCATGTATCATCAAAGCCTCTGGTGCTTCCACCATGTTGCCATCAGCATCAAAATTATTTTCATCAAAAGGAACAAACTCGAAAAAAATATTATTATTAAGTACTAACTGCATTCCAACAGCACCCTGTCTGTTCTGGTAGGCAAGAAATCCTTCGCTAGCAGGATAGGTTTCAATATATGTTATGGGCTTACCCATTAATTTTTCAAATCCTTTCTTGTAAGGCTCCATGGCTACACCTCCATGAACGTAGAAAGCAAGATTGGGCCATATCTCGTGAATATTATTAACCTTATATCTTTCAATAATTTTTTCAAGACATAATTGCAACCATGCCGGCACGCCTACAATAAAACCAATATCCCATTCCGGGGCTTTCTCTACAATCTCCTCTAGTTTTTCTGACCATTCTTTTACTTTAGCAATTTTCTTACCTGGTTTATAAAGACCAAGTCCAGCAAACCAAAATGGAATATTTTTTTGCTGAATACCACTCAAATCGCCAGAATAAAATGTTGGTCCCTTTTGAAGAGTGGTACTTCCGCCTATCATCAACCAGCCCTTTCCCAACGAACTAGCTACAGGAACATTTTCATAGCGTGAAAGCGTCATGAATTGTTTTACACTTGTAATAACATTACTTCTGATGATATCTTTAGTGATAGGAATGTATTTACTAGACGACTCGCTTGTGCCACTGCTGAGAGCAAAATATTTTATTAACCCTGGCCAACAAATATCAGGTGTGCCCTCTACAGATTTATGCCACCATTCATCATATATTTTTTGATAAGTGAAAGTGGGAACCAATTGCTGAAATTTTTTGCCCGGATGTTTGCTCAGCAGAATTTCGTCAAATTTAAAGAATTGACCAAACTGGGTAAACCTGGCCTTGCGCATGAGCTTTTTAAGCACTTTGATCTGCTGCCTCCTGGGATCGCTGACCGGAAGCTGAAGTGCTCTCGCTATAGAACGTGGTAACTTGATCTCGATTAAGGCCATAGTTATGATTCAGACAAAGATAATTTATTGATTGACTTGCAGATAACCAAAAATATTAAAAAATTCCTTATTTAAAGGCCTGCCCAAAATTCTATATCACCTTGCTATTCAGCATAAATAACTAAGTTTGCCTCTCAAAATCATTAATTATGAAGAAATTTCTGCTAGTGCTTGTACTTGTTTCAAGCTTATTTAAGGCCCAAGCCGACGAAGGCATGTGGCTTCCCATGTTACTTGGTCAGCAAGTATATGATGATATGGTTAAAAAAGGATTAAAACTAACCAAAGAACAATTGTATTCAATTAACAAAGCTTCTATTAAAGATGCTATTGTAATTTTTGGAGCTGGATGTACAGGTGAAATCGTCAGCAGCCAGGGTCTGATCTTTACTAATCACCATTGTGGTTATGGCGCAATTGCAGCAGCCAGTAGTGTTGATCATAATTATTTGAGTGATGGCTTTTATGCCCTTAATCACGATCAGGAAATTCCTTCTCAACTTACTGTACAGTTTCTTGATAGAATAGAAGATGTAACAGCACAAGTGGAAGAGCAATTAAAAGGTCTTTCTTGGGCCGACAGAGTAAAGAAGCTTCAAGATGTATATAAATCAATTACAGATAAAGTAGTTGACAAAGAAAATGGAATTTCTGGAAGAGTGTATAGTATGTTTAAAGACAATCAGTATCTGATGTACGTTTATAAAACATATAAAGATATTCGCCTAGTAGGTAATCCTCCTGAAAGCGTTGGAAAGTTTGGAGGCGATACTGACAACTGGGAGTGGCCGCGTCATACAGGAGATTATTCTGTGTTTCGTGTGTACATGTCAAAAGATGGTAAACCTTCAGAATACAGCAAAGACAATGTGCCTTTAAAGCCTAAATATTTTCTACCTGTAAGTCTTAAAGGAATTCAGGATGGCGATTTTGCTATGATTTACGGTTATCCAGGAGGTACTAATAGGTATGAAACCAGTTTCGGCATCAAACTAAAAAATGAAATTGAAAATCCTTCATTAGTAGGATTAAGAGATATCAGATTGAAATATATGCATGAGCAAATGATTAAAGATCCTGCTATCAAACTTAAGCTTGCTTCAGACTATGCTTATATAGCCAACTACTGGAAATTTTTTGACGGAGAAACTAAGCAGTTGCTAAAATTTAAAACTTTTGAACAAAAACAACAGTACGAGCAAAATTTTTCTAATTGGGCTAAAGGAAAAGCAGAATATGAAAATATCTTTTCTGAGTACCAAAAGAATTATGCAGCATGGACGCCTTATAGTAAAAATCGTGTTTATATAAGAGAAGGGATAAAAGGTTCTGCTTTGTCAACTTTTGCTGCTTCACTCATTACATTGGAGGCGGCTATGATTAAAACCGAATCTACAAGTGCAGATATTCGTAAGGCTGCCGACGCAGCAGATGCTGCTCATAAAACATTTATGGCTTCAGAAGATATTGCCAGCGATAAGAAAATTCTTGCAGTAGTAAATATGATGTATTATAATGATGTTGATAAGAGTCAGCATCCTCAGGGTTTTTATGATAAAATGAAGGCAACTTATGGAGATTTGAATAATGAGGATACTTACAAGAAATGGGCTGCTGATGTTTTTTCAAATACAATGATTCTTGATAGTGTAAGATGGAAGGCCTTTATTGCTAATCCAGATGCTAATACACTTCAGGCTGATCCTGCATTTGATTTTGGAGCAACCTTTGTTAAAAATTATAATACTAAATACGATCCGCTTTATATTGCTTTTGTAAATAGAAATAACGAGTTGGGCCGCAGTTATATGAAGGGTATCAGAGAAATGAATCCTGCAGCTGTTAAAAAAATGTATCCTGACGCTAACTTCAGTATGAGAGTAAGCTATGGTAATGTAAAAAGCTATAATCCCCGCGATGCCGTGCATTACGATTATGTTACCACAGGAAAAGGCATTTTAGAAAAATATGTAGCAGGTGATTATGAATTTGATCTTCCTGCAAAGCAAATTGAGTTAATGAAAAAGCATGATTTTGGCCAGTATATGGATAAAGGGCGCAAAGATCTTGTGATTGGCTTCATTACTACTAATGACATCACAGGAGGAAATAGCGGTAGTCCTGTTATTGATGGCAATGGTAATTTGATTGGATTGGCTTTTGATGGCAACTATGAGGCGCTAAGCCACAAGATTGCTTTCGATAAAGATCTTAATAGAACTATTTGTGTTGATGTTCGTTATGTATTATGGTGCATCGATAAATTAGGAGGAGCTTCTAATTTGATCAATGAACTGAAATTAGTGAGGTAATTAAAAAACAATTTTTACAAACAGCCTGCGATCAAATCGTAGGCTGTTTTTTTATGGCTATTTTTTTCTCCGAAGTAAGACAGCTGCACTTTTTTCAAGGTTGCCTGTGAAACGAATCTCATTTCTACTTTTCCCATCCTGAATTATAAGAATACCTGTATTGGGAGGGTAGATGCCCAGATTTTCGGCATACATGGTTAAAAGCAAGGAATCTGATCCCTGAGGGATTCGGATAATCTGATGGATTGGCTCTAGGCCTAGTCTCTTTTTTGAAATAATAATTTCCTGATTTAATAATACAGAAATAGTGTCCCCATCAATAGTGCCATTATCGTAGAAATTAATTTCAATGCTATCACCTAAAAATTGATAAGTGCTTACAATTTCAGTTTTTCTTGACATAAAAAGAGCAGCTGGAGCAGAAGGTGCTGGCGAGTTTATGTTGTTATTATTTAATGCTGGACTAACTGCTTCTTTATTCTTATGCACTATTACTTTTACTTCTGTTGTTTTCGGCAGTTTGTTTTTTTCATTTAGGGCAACAAGATTTTTCTCTTGCCAAGGAAGAAGTTTCATTTCGGTAAGCTTAGCAATTAGTATGCTTGGCGCATTCTCTTTTTGTTTACTTAAAAATATTTTACCTGAGTAGTAACTTTTATCTCTTAAGTCTAATGATCGTGTTCGATAAGTTCCTTCAAGATTTTTTGCTATTGATTTGTTATCATAACTGAGAACAGCCGTTAACATTACTTTTTTTCCGGGATTACTAAAATTATTGAATACAAGTTCACCATCTTCGAGGTTGAGTTTGTCTTTTTTAATTTTGAGAGCAATTTCTTTTATTCCAATATTCTCAATGCCGTCAATTACTATTGAAGTCATGGCATATCCTTCTAAACCATCTAGGCCTTCATGAATATAAAGTTCGTATTGAATATTATTTCCTGCTGCTTCAAAAAATCCTTTCCAGGTTCCTGAAAGATCCTGAGCCTTTATTAAAAAAGGAAATAATAATACTATGATAATTATTTTTTTCAATTTATTGTAGCTCAAAATACTCAAACTACATCTATCCTCCAATGGGGTTATAGTAATTATAACACAATAAAATACTAATATATCCGTTTAAATACTGTTTTTAATTAAATAAATCCAGGCTTATTGCCTGGTACCTCTGAAGCCCTGGTCCCAGGGCTTCACTATTTTATAATAATCCTTCTTAACTTCGTTTAATGAAAAGAGGACGGAAGGCTATAATTAGTAAGATAACAGCCTTGTTTTTTTTACTTGTTATTTTTCTAGCATCTACTCCTATAAAGTATTTCCATTCTTTTGCCGGCCATGCAGATAATCATTCTATTTGTGGACATAATACACATAACACTTCGGCTTGTATTTACACAAGTTCAGTAAATTGTCATATTGATTTTCCTGTTGTTAATATTTCATTTGAAGCCTCTTATTTAATTGATAATACTAATCTCGTATCGCACTCTGATAAACATCTTTCTTTTTTTGGAGAAGGATATTTTACTTCCTTTTCAAATATAACCGAAGGAAGAGGCCCCCCAACTGTATAAGTTTAATTATTTCATTAATTAATTCCTTACTTTTTATAAATTATTTTCAAATGAAACTCATTTGTTGCATTTATATATTTTTCTTTATTTCTCTTTTTCATAATTCATCTGTTTATGGCCAGCAAAAAAATAAGTTGCAGCTTACAGGGATAGTAAAAGACCTTACAACAGGGAAGCCACTTGTTGGCGCTACTATTAATCTAATTGATGTAAGAAGAACTACAGTTACAGATAGTAACGGTGTTTATCTGTTCAGTAATATTCCTCTAGGTCATACATTGGCAGAGGTTTCTTATGTAGGATATGCTACTAAAGAAGATCATTTTGATATTTTAGAGAATACATCTAGAGATTTTGCATTATCCTCAAGGGTTATCGAAAATGAAGGTATTACCATAACTGCTGTGGGTTCGCCTATTTCAAACAGAAAAGCACCAGTGAGTATTATTAAAGTTAGTCGTCAAGATCTTTTGTCAGCATCTTCTACCAATATCATTGATGCTATTTCAAGGCAACCTGGGGTGAGTCAGATAACCACTGGTCCTGCTATTTCAAAACCTGTTATTAGAGGGTTAGGGTATAATCGATTAGTTGTAGTAAATGATGGATTGAGGCAAGAGGGACAACAGTGGGGCGATGAGCATGGAATTGAAATAGATGAAAATAGTGTGAATAAAATTGAAATTGTAAAAGGGCCAGCTTCTTTAATTTATGGAAGTGATGCGCTTGCCGGAGTGATTAATATAGTTACCAACCAGCCTCCTCAGGAAAATATGATTAAAGGAAATATTCTTACAGGATATATGACTAATAATAAACAGCGTACATTTTATACAAATCTCGGAGGAAATCATAAAGGTTTTAGTTGGAGTGCTTGGGGCGATTACAAAGCAGCTGCTGATTATTCAAATAAATATGATGGGAAGGTGTTTAATTCAAAATTCAATGAAATGAATTTTGGCGGCTACAGTGGATATAATGGGAAATGGGGCTATAGTCATATTTCTTTCAGTAGCTTCAATCAAAAACTTGGAGTCATTACAGGTGATAGAGATTCGGCAGGTCATTTGATAATGCAACTTCCTGGAGGAAATACAGAGATTCCTTCCACTGCTGATTTTAATAGTATTGATCCCCAAATTCCTTATCAGCATATTCGACATCTAAAGTTTATTGCAGATAATAGTTTCAGGATAGGTAAGGGAAAACTTTTTGCCCTTGCCGGTTATCAGCGTAATCAACGCATTGAGTATGGCAATGCAGACAATCCAGATGAAAAATCTCTTTATTTTGATTTGGGAACTGTTAATTATCGGCTATATTATCAGTTTCAGGAAAAGCGAGGCTGGTCAACATCTGCAGGAGTAGGAGGTATGTGGCAGCAAAATATAAATAAAGGCATAGAATTGCTAATACCAGAATATGGATTATTTGATTTCGGCAGCTATTTATACTCTAGAAAAAACATTGGCAAGACAACATGGAGTGGCGGCATTAGGTATGATATAAGGGCGCTACATATATATGAACATTCGGAAAATGGGGTTCCTTTGTTTACCTCCTTTAGTCGCAATTTTTCTAATTTTTCAGGAAGTATCGGATTGAGTCATGAGTTATCTTCAAAGTATATTATCAAAGCAAATATTGCAAGAGGATTCAGAACACCTAATGTTCCTGAATTATCTTCACATGGTGCTCATGAAGGCACTAATCGTTTTGAATATGGCGAAATCAATTTAAAGTCTGAAGTTTCCTGGCAAGGTGATGTATCGCTTGATATTTCAACTGATCATTTACAAGCGAGTATTGGTGGTTTTTATAATAACATTAATAATTTTATTTTTTACTCTCGATTACCTAATAGTGCCGGTACTGATTCCATATTGATTGTTGATGGACATTCGCTACAAGCTTTCTCTTATGGCCAACATGCTGCAGCGCTCTATGGAATAGAATGTAAAATGGATTTGCACCCTCATCCTTTTGATTGGCTTCATCTTGAATCTACATTTTCTTATGTAAAAGGATCATTTAAAAACCAAATTGACAATACCCTTAATATGCCATTAATTCCGGCAGCCAGGCTAATCAATGAAGTGAGGGCAGAGCTGTTAAAAAAGGATAAGCATATTCAGAATTTGTCTTTATTTATTGAATGGGATTTAACTTTTAATCAAAATCGACCCTTTACAGCTTATGGTTCTGAAACATCAACCCCCGGATACTCCTTGCTTAATACTGGGTTACATTTTAATATGACTCATAAAAATAATACCCTTTTTAGCTTATATATGATAGCATCTAACCTTACAGATGTTGGATATCAACAACATATGAGTCGATTAAAATATACAGACGTCAATCTCTTATCAGGAAAGCAAGGTGTATTCAATATGGGCCGAAATTTTACTATAAAATTGAATATCCCCTTAGCATTTTAATTATTTTAAAATCTAATCTATTGTAAGTGAATATATTAGAGGTAAGGGTACCAAAAGGGGTATTAAAAAATTTATTGAAAAATGAAACACCAACCTCTTTTTTCTAAAATTTGTTAGTTCATTGTTATTAATTATTTTTTTCAATAGTTGATTTTTTTAGTCGCCCTATGTCTTAACTTTATAAAAGTTTTCTAAGGGTACGGATTAATTACGGGGCAGAATTTCTATTCAGCCCTTTTTTTATGCCTATTATTTCCCCTTTCTTTTTTCAGTTTATATTCTTCTATATTTGAAACCTTTAACTTTATATTCTTACTTAATCAATAATTACTTTATGAATCGTATTTTAAATGTAGCACTGATTACTATTTGTTTTGTATTTATTGGATGTTCGGATCTCAGGTCGCAAGATTCTAAAAAAGTACTTTCTGTAGAAGCTTTTTCTAGCGCTATAAAAAATAATGCACACGTGCTAATACTTGATGTGCGAACTCCTGAGGAGTTTTCTAATGGGCATATTGAAAACGCCATTAATTATGATTGGAACGGAAGCAGCTTCAATGAACAAGTAGCCACCCTCGATAAGGCTACTCCTATATATGTATATTGCCTGAGTGGAAAGAGAAGTGCGGCTGCTGCAGCTCAGATGAGACAAGATGGCTTTAAAGAGGTATATGAAATGGAGGGAGGTATGCTGAAATGGCGTTCATTAAATCTTGCGGAAGTAACTGCTAAAAGTGGTGTTACCATGAGTGGAATGACTATTGAGAATTTCCATAGCCTGCTTAATACAGATAAACTTGTATTGATAGATTATTATGCTGACTGGTGCATGCCATGTAAAAAAATTAAGCCTTTTCTTGATCAGATAGCCGCTGAAAGAAAAGATGTGATGGTAGTAAGGATTAATGTAGATGAAAATCGTACCGTAGCAGAAGAGATGAAAATAGACGCTTTACCAACTCTTCAATTGTTTAAAGGAGGCAGCTCTACTTGGAAATATGTAGGCTATATCGACAAACAGGATATATTGAGCCACCTCAAATAGAGAGGTAATTTAATACAAGGATATATTAAATCAAGAAACAGCGCAAATTGTTAAAACAGTAATATCAGTTAAAATTGATACTACTAATACTGGAAGCGTTATTTTGGTAGGCATGGCTGCTAAATTTACTATTAAAACGGCTGCCATAGAAAACATAACAGATACTAAAAGGAAAAAATTCGCTCCTGAATATACAACTGTTAAAAAGGCGAGCGGTGTAAGAAAGCATCCATGTAATATAAGACCAAAACCTAGCCAGAATATTCTCATTTCCTCCTGGTTTTCACACCAATTAAGAAATTTTGTAAATAAATTTTGGTTAACTACCTGATGTTGTAAAGCAGCAATGTTGGTTTGAGTTAATGTTCCCATGTTTTGAATTTTTAATAAAATTCATTAAGCAGGGACATTTTTCTGCTGATTTTGAACAATAGAAAATATGATTTTTATCAGCTAGGGGAGTGTATTTATACTCACCCTAAAGGGCCATCATAATTAGTACAAAAGATGCTTTAGTTTATCGATATCCTTTACAATAATTTTTCCGTTTTTGATATCAATATGCTTCTCGGCTTTAAAATCACTTAATGTTCTAATTAGGGATTCTGTAGCGGTACCTACGTAATGAGCAATATCTTCTCTAGAAATTTCAATAGGATTCTTTTCAGGCTCTAGGTTAAATTTTTCCATGATGTCAACAAGTGCCTTAGCTACCCTTTTTCTAAGCGAACTATAGGCAAGATTTAGTAGCCGTTCTTCCTTTTCTTTTACATTGCTAGTCATTATTTTAATGAACTTAGCAGCAATACTGATATCTCCATATATCATGTGAAGAAAATCTTCTTTTGGAATTTGCATGATTTCTGAATCTTCCAACATGATTGCCGAGTCTTCGTAATTAGAATCTTCAATAAGTGCAGAGTAGCCTAAAAAATCGCCTTCGCTATAAAGGTTGGTGATATATTCTTTACCATCTTCATTCGATTTAATGCATTTTACTTTACCCTTTATGAGATAATAAAGAAAGCGAGGATGGCGACCTTCTAAATATAAGGTTTGTTTTTTTGCATAATTTTCAACTTCATACTTTTCTGAAAGTTGCTTTATAAGACCTGTATTTTTTACATCTTTAGCAAATTGAGCCAAGCCTGAAGGGGAGGCTGCATAGGCTTGCTCGAGGATTTCATTTTTTTTAATTCTTACTTCAACAGCATTCAGCAATTCGATTTCTTCAAAAGGTTTGGTAATAAAATCATCGGCTCCCATTTCCATTCCTTTACGCAAATCACCTCTTTCAGCTCTTGCAGTAAGGAATATAAATGGAATAGTGGCAGTGTCATGATTTTTTCGCAACATATGCAGTACACCATATCCATCTAGTTCAGGCATCATAATGTCGCAAACAATAATTGCTGGTTTTTGCTTTATAGCAAGTTCAACTCCTATCTTGCCATTTTCGGCAGTTATTGTACGATAACCTGCGAGGTCAAGTATTTCGGCTGTATTTTCTCTAATGTCTTGGTTGTCGTCAATGACGAGGATTAAATTATTCATAAGCTACGGTTTGATTGGTATCGTAAAGGTAATCTTTGTTCCCTTTCCAAGTTCACTATCCAAGGTAATAGTTCCTTCAAGTAATTCTAAATATCTTTTAATGATGTGTAACCCCAAGCCTGTTCCCTGAATATTGGTGGCATTCTTTCCTCTGAAGAAGGAGGAAAAGAGGTGTTGCTGGTCATCAATTGATATGCCTATGCCTTGGTCTTCAACACAAATAATAGCGGCGTCTTTTTTCTTTTTACTTGTTACAGTAATCTTTTTGTAATTGTCGGAAAATTTGATTGCATTTGACAATAAGTTCAGCAGGATATTCATTACCAATGCCTCATCACTTTCTATTTCTATAGTATGTTCATTAATATATTCTATATGTTGCCCCTCTTTTAGCTGGCCTTCAATTTCATATATTGTATTTTTTATTACTTCCTCTAATTTCATAGGGGCAAAATGGGCTTTTATCTTTCCTTCATCAATTTTTCCTAGAGAAAGGAAGTCTTCCAGTAATAGGTTCAGGTGGTGAATAGAAGCAGATATTTTATCTATATGTCTGGTTCTTTTGGGCTGGTCTTCAGTTGAAGTGTATTTACTCAGTAAATTGGCAGAGGAAAGCATTCCGCTGAGTGGTGTGCGAAATTCATGAGAGGCCATTGCCACAAATCGGCTTTTGATTTCATTTAGTTGTTTTTCTTTATCAAGAGCTTCACTTAGTTCTTCTTGCGATTTCTCTAGTCTTTGAAGTGCTTCTTTTAGTATGATGGTTCTTTCTTCAACCTTTTCTTCAAGTTCTACATTGAGGTTGCGCAATTCAAAAGTTACTTTTTCTAGCTGGTCTTTTTGCTGGGCTAAATAAAGTTCATCTTCTTTTCTTTGTGTAATGTCAATAATGAAGGCAATTATAAACAATTCATCTTTAGACTTGAAATGACTTAGGCTTATTTCTACAGGGAATTCTTCCCCTAATTTATTAAGTGCATAAAGGTCTCGTCCCTGGCCCATTTGACGGCTAGAGGGCACAGCATGAAAGGAATGCCTGTATTTATCGTGAGCGTGTCTGAATCTTGCGGGAATGAGACTTTCAATTGTTGCGCCCAGCATCTCGCCTTTATTGTATTTGAAAAGTAATTCTACAGCAGGATTTGCAAGTAAAATTTCACTTTTTTCATTGGTAAGAATAATACCTTCAGTGGCATGCTCGAACAACGAGTTCATTCGCTGCGCTATTTTCTCTGCTTCTTTTTTCTGGCGGGTTACATTTTCAAGTAATTCTTTTACTTCATTAGTTACTATCTCTCCTGTTTTTAATACATGCAGGAGGTCTATAATTGGATCACTGATTGCAAAATCTTTAATTGAAAATTGTTTTTTCATTAAATCTTCTGCACTTTGAAACCATGGGGTTCCAATAAAGAGTAACTGCTTTGCTTCCTTCAGGTATTCAATCTGTCCTCTCAGTAATATGGGATTTTGTTCTGTTGTTTTTAAAATGATTAGGTCATCTAATGTGGCGAGTTGATCAAAAACAGTATCAACAATTTGAGGCCTAAAAATTATAAAGTAATTAAATAGAGATTTCCCTTCAATATCATTAAAATACTTTTTCATACTCTTCCCCGCTTTTATAATAACAAGATTTTCATCTAGTAAAAGATGAAAAGGGAAGAATTTATCGAATTGATTGCTATTTATTTGAGGCGTAAGCAATTGTTACCAGCTAATGTTATAAATTTCATGATCACTTCCTTCATCCCGACTTTCTATTAGGTTAATAGTTACAGGTGTTTCATAGAGCTTGCCCAATCCCTGAATGAGACCTCTAACAAAATCCTTTAATCCAGTTCTTTTTGAAATGTAATGCAGATTAATACTTCTGTCTGCTATATGACTAACTTTAAATTCAGGAGGTGTAAGGTTGGGATATATGAGCATGATACGGGTATGAAAATTGGGCAGATTAATCAGGAATTCCTTAAGTGAATCTCCTCCAGCCTTCATCAAGCTTCCGTATTTTTCATTTCCTGTATGAAGCACCCAAAATTCGCCAAAGGCAATAAAAACATCAGATAAGGGTAGGCCACTTTCTTCACTGACTGCATTTGCCAGTTTAAAAGTAATAGCATCGTCGTATCCCTGGGTGCTGATAAAATAATCCACATCAATTTTGCTGCGTAATTTTACCTTTTCCCAGGTTTCAACTCCAAACTCTCTTTCTACAAGTTCCTGAATTGCTTTATTTACAATACCGTACATATGTTTTTTCTGAAGGTAATGAATAATATTCTATTTCATTAAATGAAAAAAAACAAGAAAACTTTTTATTTATTCGGATTTATAGTTGATATTTTAAGTTCTTCTCTGTCGGATATATGGGTGCATAGTAAATAGCTAATTATTGTATTTTTCCTTCAATACTATGTTTTCAATTTCCATTGCTTTTGGAAACAAGATGGCATTCTCAAGATATTTTTGCTGCGTGAAAATATCCTGCATTTCTTTCATTTGTTTATATAATACTTTCATTGCCAGCGAGGCTTTTTTCGAACAAGTATAATTATCAGTAAGGGTTTCAACTTCGTTGATTAATTCGTTGATAGCCAAATTTCCTTTTTCAAGTATGTTGAGCGGTTTTCTGAGTGTGCGTACAAACAATTGACCATATTCTTCTTCTTTTTCATAAAGTTTTTCAATTTGTAAGATGTAGGGGAATAAGATTTCATCTTCATGACGGTTATTAATTACCATTAATAAATTGATATTATGAATGCAAGAAAGTATTTTTTCAAAAAATGGGTATTTGTTTTTATTTAATTCGTAAAATAAAGCTGCAGAGTTTTCAAGTTCGGGCATCATTATCGTCACATATTGATGATGGATATATTTGATATAGTCTATAAGGAAACTTAGTTTCCAGGTTTTGAGGAGAAGTTTTTTTGAAATGGTTATTTGAAAAGAGACATTATTTATCTCATCTATGATGCTATCAATATCTAGGCCTAATTCAATGCAGGCAATAGATAGCGCTGTTTCAGCTTTGGTTGAATAATTAATGCCATATTTTTTAAATACCTCAATAGCATGGTAATTATCCAAAATTATTTCACTTATTGATTTGTTAGTTATACTACTCATGTATAAAGGCGGCTGTATTTTAGATTGACTGCACTTCTAATAATTTTTCTGCAACCGGAGTGTTGGAGGCAGTATTTATTTCTTGATTAAGTAAATCAAGTAGGGTGGTATCGGTGAGCATGGTTATTATATTTTTATTAATAGCATCCATTTTATTATGAATTGCACAAGGGTTGCTTGGGTCACAATCCGTTATATGAAGAAGATACTTATTTGCTTCAGGAATATCATTAGTAATTGAGGCAATGCGCAAAAGTGGAAGCTCAAGTGTATCCTTATTAAGATTAAATCCACCCGAGGGCCCTTTAAAGGAAATCAGCAGCTTGTTTTTAGCGAGTGTCTTTAGCACCTTACTTAAAAAGGGCTTTGGAACTCCTAAAGAATTAGAAATGGTATCAACTTTTACATATCCTTCTTGTTTTTGAGTAAGGGCAATAAATAGTATACTCCTTACTGCGTAGCTGAATGTTTTAGAAAGTAACATTACCCGAAAGTAGTATGAAAAGTATCGGGTTATATTGAGTAGTATTATCTATAAACCTGATTAAAATCAGTTTTTTTCATTTTAATATAGCAGTCATTTAAGCATCACTTTTTTTGAGTTTACTTTTTGGATATTATTCCCGTGGGGAAAAACATCTTAAAACAAGGGAAAAACATCATGCGAGTTTGTTATAAAATCCTGACTTTCATATTATACAAAAGGGTAATTTTTTAATGGTTGGTACACAAAAGAGTCATTGTTCTTACAACCAAATAAAATTATTTTTGAACAATTGAATTATTGATACAACCCTAATGAAAGAAAGAGCAACTGAAAAGACAAATAGTAAGACAAGCACAAAAACTAGCAAACCTGCCAAGAGCAAAGCCAATTACAAGTTGTTAAGTAAGCGAGAGGTAGATATTTTATTTGGCCTAGCTAGTGGATTTCTTTATAAAGAAATGGCCGAGGACTATGGAATCTCTATAGATACCGTAAAGAAGCATTGTAAGAATATATATAAGAAACTGGAAGCCCGGAATCGTACTGAGGCTATAAAAAATTCTGGGGCATTTGGAATTTCCTTCAAAAAAATCAGGCCTACCAGAAAGTAATATTAATCCCTCGCTAAAATATTTACTGATAATCAATTAATTACAAAGGTGTGTCAAAAAAAATATATTTTTTGGCCCTTTTCTTCATTGAGTATCCCTACCTTCGCCCTCCCTTAAAAATCGGGGAACTCTGGGATAGCGGAGTTTTTTTAAAAAACCATCCCTTTTGGGATAAAAAACTAAATAATGAGCAAATTACATTTCACCACCAAACATGCTAACGAGGCTACCGTTATACGCAACTGGTACGTTGTGGATGGTACTAATCAAACCGTTGGGCGCATGTGTTCTAAAATCGCTGCGGTATTGCGCGGAAAAAACAAAGCCTATTATACTCCTCATGTTGATTGTGGGGACTTTGTGATTGTTACTAATGCCGACAAGGTTGTATTCACAGGGAATAAGATGGAAGAAAAAGAATACCTCACCTACAGTGGATATCCTGGAGGTCAAAAGGCAGAAACAGCACAAAGTTTATTGCAACGTCGTCCTGATGCACTTATTGAAAGAGCAGTTAAAGGGATGCTTCCTAAAAACAGATTAGGACGTAAAATGGTAAAGAAGCTTTTTGTTTATGCAGGAAGTGAGCATCCTCACACAGCACAAAAGCCAGCAACATTAACATTCAATAAATAATTTTTAAGCGTATATATAATATATGGAAAAGCAAAAAAACGCCATCGGTCGCAGAAAAGAAGCTGTAACGCGTATTTTCCTTACTAAAGGAGATGGCAAAATAACCGTAAACGGGAAGGATTATAAAACCTATTTCCCTCTGGTATATCTCCAGAATCAGGTAGAGGCTCCTTTCAGAATTGTACAGGCAGCAGACAAATTTGATGTTGTGGTAAATGCTAGCGGAGGCGGAGTTAAAGGACAAGCCGAAGCTACTAAACTAGGCATCGCACGTGCTTTACTTGAAATAAGTGCTGATTATCGCCCTGTGTTAAAAGCCGCAGGTTTGTTGCGTCGTGATCCTCGTTCTGTTGAACGTAAAAAATCAGGACGTAAAAAAGCCCGTAAGAGCTTTCAGTTTAGCAAGCGTTAATCATGGCCTATTGGCTTTATTGAAATTAATAATCTCATTAATAAAGAAAAAATGGAAAATAATACTTCCTTACAACAGCAGTTATTAGATGCAGGTGTTCATTTTGGACATCTAAAAAAGAAATGGAATCCTAAAATGCTTCCTTACATCTTCGCAGAGAAGAAGGGTATTCATATTATTGATCTTAATAAAACTGTAGAAGGATTGCAGGAAGCTGCGGCTGCCCTTAAGGCAATTGCTCGCAGTGGAAAGAAAATAATGTTTGTTGCCACTAAAAAACAGGCAAAAGAAATTGTTCAGGAAAGCGCAAAGCGTGTGAACATGCCTTTTGTTACTGAGCGTTGGCTTGGTGGAATGCTTACTAATTTTAACACGGTACGTAAGAGTGTTAAAAAAATGCAGAGCATTGAAAAAATACTTGCTGATGGAAGTTCAGAAAATCTTACTAAAAAAGAAAAATTGACTCTATCACGTGATCGTGATAAAATGGATAAAGTGTTGGGCGGTATTTCTCAAATTAGCCGTATTCCTGCCGCTCTATTTATGGTAGATATTGGTCATGAGCATATTGCTTTGGCTGAAGCTCGTCGCTTAAATATTACCACTTTTGGTATGGTGGATACCAATTGTGATCCTAATAAAGTTGATTTTGCCATTCCTTCTAATGATGATGCTACAAAATCTATTGCTATTATAGTAAACTATCTTACTGCTGCTATTGCTGAAGGTTTGCAAGAACGTCAGTCGGGTAGAGATGATGATGATTCATCTGATCAGGAGGAAAGTGCAGAAGCTAAAGCAGCAAGATTTGAAAAGGTTGCTGAAGGTGGTGATGATGCTGGAAAAAGAGGTGGTGGACGTGGTCCGGCAGGTGCTGGTCGCCGTCGTGTACCTTCATCAGGTGCTGGTGGCCGTCGCCCCGCAGCAGGACCAAGATAATTGAGGTCTGTATTATTTAACTAATAAATCCCTGATTGGGATATATAAAATAATTAATCATGAGCGCAACAATAACAGCAGCAGATATTAATAAATTACGCCAGGCTACTGGTGCCGGCATGTTAGATTGCCGTAAGGCCTTAACGGAAGCTAATGGTGATTTTGAAGCAGCCATTGATTGGTTGCGTAAGCAAGGCCAAAAAGTAGCTGCCAAGCGTATGGATCGTGAAGCAAAAGAAGGTGTAATACTTGCTAAGACATTAGCTGATAATAAAAGCGGAATCGTATTATGTATCAGTTGCGAAACTGATTTCGTAAGTAAGAATATTGATTTTGTAAAATTTGCAGAATCTATTATGGATGCTGCCATTCAGCATAATATAAAAACAGTTGAAGAGCTGAATGAAGTAAATATTGGAGGAAGTAAAGTAGCCGATATGATCAATGATAAATTGGCTTCTATTGGTGAAAAGATTGCAGTATCAAAATTTGAAAGAATTGATGCTCCTTATGTAGCAAGTTATATTCATGGTGCCAATAGGATGGGTGTATTGGTTGGTATGACACATGAGGCAGCTGATGCTGGAAAAGATGTAGCTATGCAGATTGCTGCTATGAATCCTCTAGCTGTAGACGAATCATCTATTCCTGCTGAGGTAGTGGCCCGTGAAAAGGATATTGCAATTGAGCAAGTAAAAGCAGAAGGAAAGCCTGCTGAGATGGCTGAGAAGATTGCATTGGGTAAAATCAATAAGTTTTTTAAAGAGAATACCCTTATGGCTCAGGGTTTTGTTAAGGATAATAACCAGTCAGTTGCGGATTATCTTAAAAGTGTAAACAAAGACCTCAAGGTGCTTGGATTTAAGAGAGTGGCCTTAGGGTAAACAATATTGAATAACTAAAAGCGAAACCTGGTTTCGCTTTTTTTATGCTTCGCAATCTAAAAAATATATCTTCGCAATAATTCTTTTATTATGCTTCCTAGATACAAACGAATTTTATTAAAACTTTCAGGCGAGTCCCTCATGGGCGACAAGAATTTTGGACTTGACTCTTCAGTGATTGCCCAGTATGCTCAGGATATTAAGCAAGTAACAGAAATGGGTGTTCAGGTGGCTTTGGTTATAGGCGGTGGAAATATATACCGAGGCATGAATGAAGCAGAAACAGGTATTGAAAGAGCACA
>Ga0114966_10001825_pt1 | contig 19360 bp, 21 predicted proteins | sample M_130207_XF_Meta_FD_87029 | JGI IMG/M metagenome (GOLD analysis project Ga0114966, IMG submission 87029) | Freshwater microbial communities from Lake Montjoie, Canada to study carbon cycling - M_130207_XF_MetaG | ecosystem: Environmental > Aquatic > Freshwater > Lake | place: Lake Montjoie...
ACCATCTTTTGAAAATCCTTTTTATCTAATTGTATTTGATTCATATACAATGATTTTTTATATATTTTTTATCAGTTTTACGAAATCATCTTATATCAACATATCAATACTTCTTCGCTGTTGAGGTTGTTCGATTTGTGAAGACGATGTGCACTAATATATGATGTTATTTTTACTAAGAAGTGATGGAACAGTAAATTGTTAACATATCAATACTTCTTCGAGATTCATTTTTAATATTATATATAACTGTTTGAATCAATCAGTCAATCCATATTCCACTAAAACACCACTAGTAAAACATAAGGAACTTGGTAATTATAACCAGATTTATTCAGAACCAGATAATAGTATTAATTATATAAATAAACACATTATGTATATTTAGACTAGGTGAAAGTGATGGAAATATATTGGAAAAAAATTATATTATTCATATCTTGGAGAAGATGTATGATAAAATGAAATTTGCGAATATTACATAAGATTTTTATTATATTCATTTATAGTGATTTTCAGACTCTTTTTTTCAGACCCTTTTTGAAAACGGGTAATGTAAATATATAGGGTAATATATATATATATGTCATTTATTTTTTATAAACAAGGTAAAGTAGTAAATATTGATAATTTAGGTACTTTAATTATGAATTGTTTAAATAAACATACGAAAGCAGAACAAAAACAATCATGTTTAGAAAAATTACAAAAAACTGTTTATAAAGATTTTTTTGAAGAATTAAGAGAATTAGCCGACGATAAAGAATTAATACGAAATATTGGATTGTTTAATATTGGTAAATTAGATCAAGCATTTAGAGATGCAAAATCTAATTTTGAATTAATAACTCCTGGTCCATATCGTGGTATGGCATCTGTAACTTCTGGTAATTATGTTAAACATATTTGTGATATGTTACAAATTAGAAGTTGTAATTCATTTAATGATAGTTTAAAAAAATTAGGAAGAGATGCTATAGAAGGATTAAAGCCAGACCCTCAATGTATAAATGTTATAGGAAATCCTACACAAGAAGATCTTTGTTATATATGCGGTAATCCTCTAGGAGAAATGGAGGATTATGAATTAGAACAACGTGGTGAACAATCAAGATGTCCTTCTGCTTGTGAACATGTATTAAATGTATTTCAAGCAATAAAAACAATATTGGGTTTGTATAATAAAAAATCTCCAACTGCATCTATTGAAATGTTAGAACGAACTGTATATAAATGGTCATGTGCATGTTGTAATTTTACTAAAAAACAAGTAAATTTTATCAAAAATGATAATTTTAATAAGTGGATAGTAGACGAACGTGCTGTAAAACAAACTCTTACATTTGTAAAAGCAATTCCTTCCTGTTGTAAAAGTGAATATCATGGTAACTTAAATATTGATTCTCGAAAAAAGGATATAGTTAATTTACTTAATACTATTTGTAACACTTTAAATAATGAATATTCTGGTGTAATTTTGAATATAAACAATTTGTCTCCACAATATAGAGAATCAATTATAAAATCAATTGAATTTATATGTGTTTTATCAAATATATCTACAAATGGTATTAATATGGTAATTAGAAGAGTTTTTCGTAAAAGAACTCGTATTGATGATGAGGATGAAGAAGATAAAAAACCTTCAAAAAAGACTAAAAGAGGTGGTGGAGATGATGAAATAAATAATTATATTAAAAATCTCAATAATGATGAACAACGCCATTTTTTTGTTCAATGTATTAAATTATTAAATGAAAATATTAAAATTCAATTAGAATATTTAAAAATATTATATCATCCTGAATTATTCAATACAATTCAAAATTTACCACAGTCACATGAAGAAATCGTTAATGAAGTTCCAATACAAATTTCTATATCTGCAAAAGGTGGTAAAACAAAATCAAAACAAAATAAAAACACCAGAAGAAAAACTCAACGAAGGCGCCAATAATTTACATGTATAGCAACTTCTACAAATTCTAAAGAAAATTATTCACTCAAATTTAACAGTCACATGACTGTTAAATTGTATATAATGACTCTTATAAACATTTATTATATGTGTATATTTTATCCATTTTATATTCGAATCTATTTGTCTATCTATTTACATATAAAAAAGATATAAACCCTGGTATATGTATTATAATAAATAATAATGAAAAATATAAAAACAATTGACGAGAAACATACTGAGATGTTGTCGACTTTTGACAAAAATAAAAATGAGGTAATCCCTTCTTTAAAAGAAGAAATTGAGAACCTTAAAATATATTTGAAAAAACTTAAAAAACCTCTAAAAATAGATGAATACATGGATACAAAAGACCAAATCAAACATAAACAACTTCTTATTAAAAAACTCGAAGGTGATGAAAAGCATTATTATTTGGATAATTCCCGTTATATTTTCGATTATTTCGAGCAGAAAAAGGATATTTCATCTGGTTCAAACAAGAAAAACACAAATCTTCTAAATTCGTTCTTCAAAATTACGGCAAAGGATGTTGAATCGGCAAACCCAAATTCAATGAAATATAATCATTCTCGTCTAACCTATCAAAACTATTGGAAGAATGTCGCAAATGATTATATCAATATTCAAGACTATATTGTTTCTTCTGATGTATGTGAATCATGTAAAATAGGAGAACTTATTCCTCAAGATGAAGAAGGTATTTTAATTTGCAATAATAATTTATGTAGTAAATTCATCACATATATAGTCGATTCAAACAAACCCACAAATAAAGAACCGCCGAATGAAGTATCCTATACTGCATATATACGTTTGAACCATTTTAAAGAGATTCTATCACAATTCCAGGCGAAAGAAACGACGCAGATTCCAGACGAAGTTATACAAGCCATTCGCGACCGAATTAAAAAAGAGCGTATTACAAATTATTCTGAGATCAATTATGACAAGATGCGCGAGATTTTGCGGAAATTAGGATTCAATAAATATTTCGAGCATATCCAATATATTAACTCCATGTTTGGTATCAAACCGCCAATTATGAATGAAGAACTACACGAGACATTATGTGTTTTATTCATTGAAATCCAGAAACCATGGGCTATTCATTGTCCTCCGAATCGCCGGAATTTCTTCAATTATACATATACACTATATCAACTCTGTGTTTTATTAGACCAGACTCAATATCTGCCATATATTCCTATGATGAAGGATAGGGAGAAACAGTTGGACCAGGATATGATTTGGAAAAAAGTCTGCATGGAATTGGATTGGGAGTTCTTTCCAACAGTATAAAATCGATTCCCTTTTTTACACCTTTTATATTTGATATATACCAACCAACATCAAATATAATAATGCGTTCTCAAACAACTTTCATACAAGGATTGAATATGGAAATTACATTTCTCATTGGTGAAAATAAAGCCGACAATTTCCACGTGATTGATAATTCTTCCCCTAATGATATATGGATTCATGCCAACCATATATCATCATGTCATGTTGTCTGTAAAATTCCAGAAGGAATAAAATCAAAAGATATTCGATATATTGTCAAGGCTGGCGCATTGTTATGTAGAAAATATACAAATAAATTGAAGGGGTCTTCAAAGGTAGAGTTTGTATATTGTAAAATATGCGATGTCCTGAAAACAGATGTTATTGGTTGTGTATCTGTTTCAAATTCAAAAAATATTATATTATAGAGAACATGCTTCCTTAATTCGTTTTGTGAAATTGAATATGACTGTTTCTAACTCGGAAGTTGGGATAGGTTCATTGTTAGTAAAAGCAGGATCTTTACTCAATAATGTATTTATTGCCAAAATATTTTTTGATCCATCACCTGCATACATCACAAATTGACAATATCTAGTATCTGAATCATTTGATATAAGTTCAACCGGTCCAAATACTGATCCCCACGAGGAATGTCCTAATAATATGACTATATGACAAATCGTTGGATCACCTGCATCATATATTTGACGATACCCTGAATAAACTGCGAACCCATTTACATTTTCATTTTCATGGATATATCCTTGGTTTGCTAGACCCGACCCATCTGCACCAGCGTTTCCTCCATTTTGCCATCCGACTGGTCCTGAAGGACGATAACATAATACAGTCAATGGATGCAATGATTTGTCGATTTGCTCATCACCTGTATCTTCCTCTGGTATATATCCTAAACTAATATAATTGCAATTTGTATCGACCGTTGTTTCTATTACCGTATCATATGTAATAATCTGGGTGTAATCTTCTGTGTGTGTTGAAGTTAAATCATATCTATCACCTGATAAAAGCCATGGTGTGATAAACATTCCATCGTCGAACATATCTTCACCACCATCACTAATATATACATTTGTTCCATCCATCGTATACGCCCAAAAATTTGGATTTCTGAATTCCGTCATATAGTTTCTTAGATATGCCGCAATTGTGTTTAATATACCTGGTGCTAAATCGCCTGAAGGTGGTGTCGCAGGTTGTGAATAATTTGTAGTGACTGATCTATATAATTTAGCTCGGCGCGCAAAAGAGCTTGTCGCTCCTACTCCTGACCCAGCCACATATTTATTCATGATAGAACCTTGACTATTTGATATACTATCAACTCCAAAAACACGCCCATTTCTACCACAATGTCTTGTAAAAATCATATATATACTGTGAAAATATAAAAAATGTAAAAATATTATACTATAATATAATATGTTTTGCTGGTGTTTCGATAATCCATGCATCTATAACTATGAGATTGATACTAAAAAATATCTAAAAATAATGGATTCTTTTGAGAACAATCAAACAAAATCAATCACAACATTAGTGAAAAAGAATCGTCAAAACGATTTTTTGAATTTTTTGATTGTTTTAGCAGATAAACATTATATGAAAAAATGGTGGACCGGTAAATGTCTGTATGACGATTTGCTAGAACAGGATTTTCCAGGTGATATCAAAATCATAAATCAGAATGATTTACAGAAAAGCCAAGAACAGAAAAGCCAAGAACAGAAAAGCCAAGAACAGAAAAGCCAAGAATATATTATAAAAGACGCCGTTGTTCTCAAAAAGTTGTATATAAGACTACCAAAAGAAAATCTATACATTGATTCATCAAAATACGAAGAATATTTATTGAATTCCATCACAAACGAGTTTCTTCGTATTATATCTACATTGAAACCAATGTCTATCAAATTGAAAATATTCAACCAAAATAATAATGAAATAGAGTTCGATATGAATACATCTATTTCATTCCAAGGGATTGACGTTGGGTCAGGTGTGAAAAACCAACAAACCAACAATAGTAATAACACGAAAGAATGGTTGCTGACCTTTCGAAAAACAAATTCGCGAATTGATTTATCATGTTTCTTAGATAAAACCAAATTTTATTATCTTCCCAAATATGTGGAATGGACCGACTTGATTCATAATCGCGTGAATTATAATGTAAATACTGCAAAATACGTATACGAGCACACCATTGATAATAATATAGATATTGGATTCGTCGAAAAAATGAAGGTTCTCAACATTGAATGTAAATATAAGAAATCGAAATATGAAAATCTTAGATTCGAATATGAAATCGATTATTATCCTCTATAGAAACTTGTCTGGATTGTAATTGTATTCGAAACATCGGCGATGGAAATCGATTTGACCTCCATGGTCGGTCTTCACATCACCTTCTTCTACACCTACCATCGGTGATAACAGCCCGCGATTTCCGTATTTGGTGAATTGCCAGTCCGTGCAAAATGGGATATTTTCTTCTTTTTGTGAAATAGCATATTCTGGGGTATATCTTGCGACCAGAGTCTTCGCATGAGATTTCGACATGAAATACATATGTGCGCCCCATAAATCCTCTGGATATCCTTGGATTTTGAACTCGTCGTCTCTATGTAGAACCGGGAAATATCCGTCTTCTGCTACTTCATATGGCCACAAATAGCTTAGTAATAAAATATCCAAATGTGTTTTGTCATATAGGTCTATTATTTTGGGGATTTGTGTTTTAAGACTGCGTGAGAGTAAAACGTCGTCTTCGCAAACAATACAGTAATCATATGTGGTATTTTCTGCGAAATGTTTCATACAGTCCACATGTTGGAAGAAAATAGACCAGTTGCGTTTTTCGAAATCGGTAATGGGTTGGTTCGCGATTCTTGGGTCTTGTGTGGATACTGGGTCGACAAAATGCGCGTCCATACCGATTGCCTTTACGCGTTGTGTCATTTTTTCGCGTCTTTCATCGTCTTTGTAATTTACCACGTAAATAGCGCACGACTTTTCCATGTTGTATTAGATTGAAAATATAATGAGTTGTCTTTATTATATTTTATTAGATATCATAAATATCATGTCAAATACCGAACTATATATCTTCTGGTGATATAGATATACTTTTTGAGTGAAAATCATTTGTAATAATTCCTTTTGGTAAATAATATTTTTTTGTTTTATTATTTCGCGTTTTGTTATTTCCTCCACTCATTTCAACTGGAAAATGAATGATCCAATTTTCATTATAAAACACATCTTTCAGTATAAATTTCATGAATTGTTCGATCCATGGTCCAACTAATCTACAACGATGTTGTTTTGGTATAGATTGAAAAAAATCGCTAAAATTATTTGCATTATTATAATATTCATATAATTCGGTCATTTCTTCTTCTTTTTTATCAAATAATGAAACAAATCTATCAAAATGCATATTTGTTTTGAATTCTGGTGAATATAAAAATTCATTTACCTTTGTTCTATATTTCCGATGTCTAACTTCATCTTTTTGTGTTGCATTGAAATATTTTTCATACCATGTTTGACCGTTAAATAATATAGAAAAATAGTATAATGGTATAGGTTTTACATATGTTCCTCTTTTTTTATTTTTTTGACCCTTTTTTTCTTCTTCAGTCGCACATTCAATACTGGATTTATCATCGAATTTTATATGAGTAAGTGTTGGTAATTGTGTATAAACGTATTGTAATAATGTTTTTATCATTATAATTGCGCCACCACCCTTTTCTAATGGTCTATCAAAAGAACATCCTGGATCACTTAGCAAAATCGGTATAGTGGCATCCACTGGTTTATTATTTTCATATATAATTGAAATATTTACACAATCTGGATAAGTTCCTCCAATTTTGAAATTACGACTATATATTTCAGTTCCATCTCTTGAAAACAATGAATTGTCTATTATTTGAAATTTGTATGGTCCTGATGTAATCATTATTTTTTTAGGTTGGTCCATAATAATATATTATATGATATATTATTATATTTTTCTATTTATTATTATCAGATATATCACATATACGTATCTAGAAGGGTTCCGTCTTCCGCAAATACCCAGACTTCGTAGTTCATTCCTAATTCTTTTGCCGCTTGTTGTTTTTCAAAAATATGACAATGTGCCAGCTGGAATGTCCATGTGGATTTTACTTCGATACATCGGTTTTGGTCGGCAATGAAAATATCTACATAGTGCCGGTGTTTTACGCCAGATAAGTCATAATACCATATTTCCGGGACGTTTTCGCGTTGGGTTTCGATTGCCGTTTCGTCTACTTTTTCTATTCCTATTAGTCGATTGAGTGCGAATGGTTCGTATCCCTGAACCATCACTTCGGTTCCTGATGGGAATTTGTATGATTTCTTTTTTGCCATATTTTTCAGGGATCTTGCTGCTATTTCTGGGTCGAACATTACATTTTCCACGCCGTATCTTTCCATGCATGTGTTTTTGATTTTATCTTTATGGGGTTCTGATTGGAACACATTTACCACGCCGTATCTTTCCATATTGGTGTCTTTGATTTTTTGTCTTACAGATTCACACTGCATAGGATTTTCCGTGCCATATTTTATTAGATTTGTTGCTTTTGATTTTTCTCTTACTTCTGCTGATTGCATTGAATATTCTACGCCGAAATTTTTGAGGGTTGTAGCCATTATCTTTTCTTTTATTTCTGGTAATTTAGATGTAAATTCTACACCAAACCGTTCGAAAGTAGTTTTTTTTATTTTATCATGTATTTCTTTATTTTATGCTGGATGTTCTACTCCATATTTTTCCAAACACGTTTCTCTTGATTTTTGTTTGAATTCTTCATTTTGAAATGTGTTTTTCACTCCATACTTTTCGATACATGTTGCCTGAACTTTTTCGATTACATCTTTATTTTGTAATGGATGTTCTACGCCATACCTCTCAACATTTGTTTTTCGTGTCTTTTCAATTACATCTGAATTTTTCGATGGATTTTCGAATCCATATTTTTCTATATTCGTTTTTTTCCTTTTTTCTTGTACGTCTTTACTTGAAAGTGCATATTCTGTTCCATATCTTGCCAGACATGTTTTCTTTATTTTATCCTTTACATCTGAATTACACATCGCTGTTTCTACACCATATCTTTCAATACATGTTTTCTTTATTTTGTCTTGAACTTTTACATTTTTCATTGCATTTTCAAAACCATATTTTTTTATACATGTTTTCTTTATTTTTTCCTTATGTGTTTCTGATTGAAAAACATTTTCAACTCCATATTTATCCATGCACGTTTTTTTGTATTTTTCGTTTCTAATATTGATTACACATTGCTTACAATAATATGATTCATACATTATTAGAGTTCCAAATAGTTTACTAAATGTATTACTACATTCTGCATTGACACATTCTCCTTCAATTTTTGTTTTTCTTGTCATTTTTTCTTCCGAATAATCTTTCGTAAGCCTAATGTTTTTATCCAGGCAGAACTTATTCAATAATTCATGTGTATGTTTTATCATATATACTACTTTGAGATTTTATTTTTATATACTTTTTACGGTAAAATATGAATTATATATTTGTTTCTAATTCTTTCATTTTCTTTATTTTTTCTTTTCTATTCAAATATGCTGTTCTTGCATACTGCTTTTTCTTTTCTTCTGAAACATTGTTATGATATCCAGTTTTTTCCTGATATTCTTTTACTTTTTGTTTTATTTTTTCCTTATTGGTTTCATAATAAACTTTATGACGTTCCGGTGCTAAATAACGATGTAATTGTTCTTTCGTTTTCTCTAAATCTTCTTTCGTTTTCTCTAAATCTTCTTTCGTTTTCTCTAAATCTTCTCTCAGTGATTTATTCTCATGCTTCAACTGTTCGATTTCTTGAAGATACGACTCCATTTATTATATATATAGTTTTTTCTTTTTATATAATTTATTTGATAAATTATATAATTATATATTTTTTGAGAATGAAATTTTGCCGCTGCATTTATGGTGCCAATAATTTAATTCCGCCTATCAAATTAATTCCCAAACCGGTTGAAGCTCCGTTTCTTACGCCCGCACCCATGGATGGTATGAAAACATCCAACACGCTGAAGGTTGCGGCAGCGGTCAAAGCAATAATAATGACTTCCTCAACATTCAAAGACTTTTTAGGAATAGCATAAGCAGCTAAAGCGACGATGATACCTTCAACAATGTATTTAATAGCTCTTTTAATAAGCTCTGAAAAATCAAATGTGCTCATGATTATAATATATTATATGAAAATAAAAAATATTAATGAGTTTAAAATACTTAAATAACATCTTCCTAAATGTATATATAATGTCTGGATTCGAGAGAAAAATATTAGAGAACGGTCAGATAAACCCTAAATACATCGACTTGTGTGATGAGGACCAGCCAATTGCAGGCCAAAAGTTTGCATGTTTGTCATTCATTTCACCAGAGAAAATCTTGAAGAAACGCGAGACATTCATGTTTGACGAATTCCTAAAACAATGGGATTTCAAGAAATCGATGGATAAGTTTTTCGATTTCATCCATTTCATCTCATACAAACACGGTTTAGATGTGGAGACAATTATGGCTGATTACACAGAATTTATTACAGAGGAAGGTGCTAAATTGAAAGAACAAGGTGTGGAAGATGACTACAAGAATTTCTTAGATAAGAACGAAGAGGGTCTTACACAAAAATTCCAAAAGGCAAATGATTTCCAGACATCAGTGAGAGGTTTGAAAATCCGCGGCGTATTCCCAACGCAAGAAGAAGCCGAAATGAAATGCAAAAAGATCAGAGAGCTTGACCCTAATCACGACATCTTGGTCGGCCCTGTCGGTATCTGGCTTCCATGGGATCCAGATGCATACAAGACTGGTCGTGTTGAGTTTATGGAAGACGAATTAAACCAACTTCATAGCGAGAAAATCAAAAATGAGGAAAAAGCAAAAGAAGAGTTTGAACGCAGAGTCAAAGAGACAAAGAAAAAGGCAATTGAGGAGAACATCAAATTGGCACAAAAAAGCGGAAACAAACTAACACAGACTATCGATGAGCAGGGTAATTTGATTGGTGTGAAGGAAACCGTCGATTTTGAAGGCAGAGAAGCCGCTACCGAGGAAGAGACCAAGGCATACAATGAAAAGGTTTTGGAATACAATCAACAAAAATCTGATAGTTCTGATGGAATTGTTATCACTGAAGAGTAAATGTTTTATTTTCGACCACCTTTGAAACTTTCATAAAATTCAGCGTCATCATTATTTGTCTTAGAACGACTTATAGGACCGCTCATTTTTTTTGAAGCAATTTTCTTTTTCTTTTTATTATTCAATAAATCTTGGTTTAAATCTTTGATTTTTTTAATATTTGCAATAATCTCTTTTTGATTGCATTTTGTAGATGTCTTTGGTAGAGAACCTTTATATTCTGGATGTTCTCCTTTAAAATCTTTAACGATTTCATTATATTCTTGTGTTTTTAGCTTACAAACAGCCTTTTCATTCTGTAAAAGTTCCAATATTATAGCCAATGATTTATTTTCAATTAAAAATTTATCCAATGTATCTGGCTGTTTCTTATTCATTTTTGGGATTTCATCTGGGATAATTTCATCTAATATAGATGCAATTTTCTTTCTTAAATCAGTATTTGATTTTGTCTCCTTTTCTAAATCTTCTTTTTTTTCACTAAGGATTTCAGTCTTAGATTTGATTTTCTTTGATATTTGTTCTGGAGTATCACTTGCAGATATTTTTAATGGCATCATGTTAAATTCTTTTCCTTGTTTATCGAGATTTTTTATCAAAGATTGTCTATATTTATTTACGGTTGGACTGGAAGGACTCATTTCCTTTTCTTGAAATATATCACCGTGTTCGAATAATTTTTCTTTTCCTCTTATTTTTTTTGTTCCAGATCTTCTTGAACTTGCGATTAATGCCTTTGTATGAGGTTGCACTCTAGGAGAAGCCTTTTTAGTAGCATTTGTATGTCTACTAATCATTGGATTTACTTCATGTGCGACTGCTCCATATTCTTTTTCTGATTCTTGTGAATCCTTATCAGATATAGATGATACTTTTGGAGATGAATGAGTAGACGATTTTGAAGAAGACGATTTTGAAGAAGACGATTTTGAAGAATTCTTTGATGAAGGATTCACGGGATATCTTTTACGCGAGCTTGAAAATAGACTTGATGTTTTATACATCATTTTTTTAACGGTTTTACCAGTGTTGTTAAACGCTTTTTTTAAAAAATCCATTATATATTATTAACACATAATAATATACAATTTGATAAAGGTGTTTGTTTGTCATATATATATTTATCTTTTACACATTTATTTGACTTTTTTTATGAATGTTAAAGACATGTCAGAATTTCTTACATGTCTTTTATTTATTGATTATAGATAAATGTCAATACTAACGACATGTCTTTTATTTTATTGATTGTAGACATATTGATACTAAATACATATCTTTATCTACCATTTTCCTTTTTTCACCGTTATTTGCTGTCCCGCGCTCTTCTTTTTCGATTTACTTGGGTCATAAGCATCGTCTTCATCATCTGAACCCATTCCTTTAGATATTTCCCAGAACTCTTTCGATCCCAACTTGAAATCCGGTCGGCCTTCGGCTTTATACCAAAAAATCTGGTCATTCAGCTTATTCGATTTCGCATTATTATTTATTACTAAACATTCATAGTTCTCTGTCGTTTGGTCCATGACCGAATTGAAAGATTCCAATGTAGGAAACATGGACGCATAGTTTTCCCAGATTCTTTTTCGATTTGTCATATATGGCTCACGTAATATGAAGACATAATCTATATTTGTTCTCAAATTAGGTGGTATTCCGAGCGGATACTGCATTGTTATGATCAACATTACCTTCCAGTGTCTCCCGTTCATAAAGAGAAGTCTCATAAGCTTATCTCGAGTCCAAGATTGGTCATATAAACAATCGTCTAAAATAACAAAGGCGCGAGGGTCGATTGTGGTTCTCTTATACTGTTCCAATTCTTTGTTAACTTGTTTTAAAACCACCTTTTGACGACGCAATATATTCTCTATCAATACCGAATTATATTCCTCATGAATAAAGAGTTTAGGCACATGTGATGCATAAAAACCATTACCGGCCTCAGTCCCCGAAATGACTGTTCCAATAGGTATGTCTTGGTGATGATATAATAAATCTCTTACTAAATAAGACTTACCTGTATCACGACGTCCAATCATCACAATAACTGGCCCCTTATTTTCATCGGCTTTAAATGTAATTGCCCGCATATCGAATTTCTTTAATTCTAAAGTCATTTGAGTATGAATATATATATTTCATGTGTATATTTACAATTGTTCTCCTACGCAGACAATTGAATTATAAAGAGTTAGGGTTCAAAATGCTTGAATATAATATTCTTTTGAAATATACAATGATGTCTAAATTCGATATCCATTACCGCAAAATCAAAAAGATTGTTCTCGAGGATTTAGAGAATATGCATCAATCATCTCTTTCTTCACCTGATTCTGAAAAATACCATCCATTCCATATTACGAATCTCCAATGTTATAACCCCATTTACAACCTATTTTTTGAAATGAATCATACAAACTATGACTCCATCGCATTAAATCATAAATATCATATATGTGATTTACATCATGTTTTGTCTACTAATGGAAACGAGCAAAAAAAAGAACGCGAGATATTTATCAAATTTGCGCCGTTATTGGATCCGATTAGATACTTGATTGGAAAATACAAGGAGAAAAAAGAAGTGTTAACCGCACTACCATCATATAATGATAAATGTGATAACAAGCTTGCAAATTCGAACAATGCATCATATATTGATAATTTCTTCTGTTATCTATCGAGTCAACTGCTGAACCATCATGATTTCCCACATGCTATTGATTATTATGGTTCATTTGTAGGTATTCAATCGAAATACAAATTCAACGCTGCTGATGACATTGACTATTTGATACAATCCGAATATTTCACACAAAACAAGGGGAAAATATACGAAATTGAGGAGTCCGAAAGTCCATTTGCTAATTTTGGTTCTCGAAATAATAAGAATAAACTGCTTATTCACAACGAATCGGTTATTTCTATTATTTCTTTAGAAGAACTTGAGATTGAATCACTTGATGAACCTATATCTGATCTTGTTATATCTGATTCTGTTATATCTGATTCTGTTGATCCTATATCTGAATTGGATATTGAAAATGTATACGAGAAACCAGACGACCATTCTGAATCATCTGTAAATACATCCAATAACAGTGAATTGAATTATTCTGATGATAAAAGTGATGATAATGATGGAGAAGATACTGAATATGAGACATGTAGTGATTCTGAAGACGATAGCGAAAATTCATCAGATGAAGAAGAAGAAGAAGAAGAAGAAGAAGAAAGCGATGGTAGTGAAGAAGAAGGCGAAGAACCCAAAATAAATGTATTCATATATGATTTCCCGATGCAGATGATTTGCCTAGAAAAATGCAAAGGAACATTAGACGATTTACTCGTTCAAAAACTCCTTGAATTAGATTCGGCAGCAAGTGCATTATTCCAAATCATAATGACATTATTGATGTATCAAAAAGCATTTCATTTCACACATAACGACCTTCATACAAATAATATCATGTATATTGAAACCGATCAAACACATATCATATATAAATATTCGGGGGTCTATTACAAGGTGCCAACATATGGTAAAATATATAAAATCATTGATTATGGACGAGCCATTTATAAATTCGACGGCAAAACATTTTGCAGCGATAGTTTCGCACCGGGTGGAGACGCACATACACAATACAATTTCGAACCGTTTTTCAATGAGAAAAAACCGCGTCTAGACCCGAATTACAGTTTCGATTTATGCCGATTAGGATGTTCCATATATGATTTTATATTGGATATCGAGGACGAACAACGAAGTGGGTTTAAAGCTGACGAATTGCAGCGGACGATTATTCGATGGGTATCTGACGACAATGACCGAAATGTCTTATACATGAAAAATGGGGATGAACGATATGAGAATTTCAAACTCTATAAGATGATTGCTCGAACCGTCCACGCCCATACACCCGAAGCACAGTTGGCGGATCCGTTTTTTAATCAATTTAAAATTGATGAAAAATGTTTTGATGATGGTATCGTTGATTTGGATATTATACCTTGTTATTATTAGAATGTTTTTATTTGTGAGACTTCATTGAACGTCTGGCCTTTCTCGATTTTCTTTTTCCTCCCTTTCCTCCTTTTTTATTTAACTTGCGGCTTAATGGAGCTCTGCGAGAAGATTCTTCGATTTGCATTGGGCTATGTGTTTGAGTAAGCTTTTCGGCTTTAACAAGCTTTTCATGTTTGGGTTGTTTTTGTGAATGTATCATTTCCATTGAAATAATCTGCGGGTTGAAGATATTTTTTACGGATCTTCTTGCAACATCTAACAGTTTTGACCGTTTTTGTTTTTCAGTGGATGATTTGATGAACAGTGATGGCATTATATATTTGATTGATATTAGAATCCAGGAGTATCTGTGAATATTTGAGTTGCCTCCATGTTTAACGTTTTGTTTTCAGTGACGATATTGACAAAATCACTAAATGAACCTTTCATATAGAAAAATCCATATGCTGCGCCTAATGCCGAACCAAAAACGATTACCGCGTCTCTGACAATGAATTTTAAGGGTTTGAACTCTTTCTCTAAATATTTCATTTCGACCACCTTTATTAAAACGAATAGAATGGTTGTGAAAATAGCAAACAGGAAGAGGTTCTCCATATGATACTAAATGTTCGCATATTTTATTGTGAAAATATACGAATTATTGAAGAGAGGGTTTTTGGAAAGATCAATGCTTCAGGGGGTTTTATGAATTGTATCAATTCATTAGACCACCTGAATGTTTTATACATCAATTATAGACGCAAAAATAAACAAAAGGTAATTGCGGATTTCACGCAACGATATGCTTATCTTCCAGTAAAGGAGTATCACAATCGTTCATATTCTTTGGACTAAAACATTCTGGTCTTCTTTTTCCTGCTTGTTGTAATTGCAGTTTTTATTTGGGAAGAGTACTTACCATTTTTAAAAATCAACAATATTGGTTAACCATTTTTAAAAAATAATTAAAATAGGTAATAAGAGAAATATCACCAATTTTAAAAATCAACAATATTGGTTCACCATTTTTAAAAAATAATTAAAATAGGTAAATTAGAATCCAAAAAAGAGGCCCTTTCAAGAAACCCTAAAAGTTTTTCGAAAGACTTTGTTATATTCTTTTTTTTTGGGAGACTCATGGACTTTCTTATTCGATGGTTTATTTAGGAGAACCTCACCATTTTTAAAAATCAACAATATTGGTTCACCATTTTTAAAAAATAATTAAAATAGGTAAAAGAGAATCCAAAAAAGGGCCTTTTCAAGAAACCCTAAAAGTTTTTCGAAAGACTTTGTTATATTCTTTTTTTTGGGAGACTCATGGACTTTCTTATTTGATGGTTTTTTAGAGGAAGTACTTACCATTTTTAAAAAATCAACAATATTGGTTCACCATTTTTAAAAAATAATTAAAATAGGTAAATTAGAATCCAAAAAAAAGGCCCTTTCAAGAAACCCTAAAAGTTTTTCGAAAGACTTTGTTATATTCTTTTTTTTGGGAGACTCATGGACTTTCTTATTCGATGGTTTATTTAGGAGAGTACTTACCAATTTTAAAAAATCAACAATATTGGTTAACCTATTTTAAAAAGTAATTAAAATAGGTAAAAGAGAATCCAAAAAAGGGCCCTTTCAGAAACCCTAAAAGTTTTTCAAAAGACTTTGTTATATTCTTTTTTTTTGAGAGACTCATGGACTTTCTTATTTGATGGTTTATTTAGGAGAACCTCACCAATTTTAAAAAATCAACAATATTGGTTAACCTATTTTAAAAAGTAATTAAAATAGGTAAAATAGAATCCAAAAAAGAGGCCCTTTCAAGAAACCCTAAAAGTTTTTCGAAAGACTTTGTTATATTCTTTTTTTGGGAGATCCATAGACATTCTTATTTGATGGTTTATTTTAGGAGAACCTCACCTTTTTTAAAAATAATTAAAAAAGGTTCACCAATATTGTTGGTTTTTAAAATTGGTTAAATTTAAATATTTATATAAAATATACAATGTATAAATTTAACTGTGAAGTCTGTGTATTCAACACAAATATAAGACAACATTATAATAGACATATTTTAAGTAAACGACATATATCACAAAGCACATGTGAAACTACATTCACTCATGTATGTGATATATGTAGTAGAAAATTCAAAGGACAATCAGGATTATATCATCATAAATTAAAATGTGTGAAAAAAAATGAATTAGAAAACCAAATAATCACTCCATTAAAGTCAAAAGATATTCTCGATTCAATGAATGAACTAAAAACAATGATATCTGATATTAAAGCCTCTCAAAAGCCAACCCCCCCAAATATAATAAACAATCAAAACAACAATGTCAATATCATATTGAACGAAAAATGCAATGCCGCCAAAAATTTCATAGATATGGTAAATAATATACAGATGCTATCGGTCTACCCACCAACCATCACAAGTGAAGACTATGTAAAAACAATAGTGGGTATGTTAAAAACAGCAATCGACCAATACCCAATAACAGAGCGCCCGATTCAATGTATCAAAGACGAAGACGAGAACCAAAAGATAATTCATATAAGACATCTCGATGCATGGCATAAAGAAAAAGAAATCGATTGGACGACTCAAATACACAATTCATCATTGGGAGACGACGATGCACCAGCAGAATCCGAAGAAAAAATCATTTTCCACGCAATCAAAAATATGGAAAAACATTTATTGAATAAAATCGGACTCCTGTATGGCAGAGAAGCACAACGCGATTATTCGTATGAAGTAGGACATCCATCCAATAAAATTCGTATTATCAAATATATATTGGAATACATCAATATCGATAAGGAAGAACTCATGAAAATAATAAATGAAACATATGTTAATACAATAATATAGAAGATAGATAAAAGAAGATAGATAAAGATAAAGATAAAGATAGATAAAAAGAGAGAACAATAACAATGGAATTTGTAAATCTATATGACTATGTTGTCGAAAATTTCGAAAATATTACCGAAATAAAAAACAAATATCTCTTTCTACTCAGCTATCTTACAGAAGTATCAGGTCTATCTAATAAAGCGTTCTTCCAAAGTCTGAAAAGAATAAACAGTATGGGAAAAATAATAGTAGGCATAGAGGATAATACCATTGTATGCAGTGGCACAATTATAATCGAATCGAAACTAATACATGGAGCGAAACCAGCAGCACATATAGAAGATGTAGTGGTTCTCTATGATTGGCGCAAAAAAGGCATCGCACAAAAACTACTAGAAAATCTTCAAAATATCGCAATTGAAGAAAAATGCTACAAGATAATATTGGACTGTCAAGAGGATCTCATACCAGTATATGAAAAAGCCGACTTTCACAAACATGGGGTTCAGATGGCGAAATATTTACATTTTTAGAAGAAATATAGAAATATACACCTATAGTAAACAAACAAACAAGAAATGCCAAATAGTAAACAAGGATATAATGAGAAGACGGATTTTGTAATTCCCCTCCATCGGTATCATTATATGGTAAGAACAGTGGTCGAAGCAATACACTTTTTTTACTCTCCTAGAATAATTTATATAATAACACCACAAAGGTTCTCAACAATCATAGAAAAATCTTGTAAAACCTGGATGGTAAATAAAATAATAGTCATTCCAGAAGAAACATTCTTCATGGATAAATACAAACTCCATTATCTGGATATCAAAAACATGTATATGCAAACACCAGATGACAAATCAAGAGAATTCGGTTGGTGGTATCAACAAATAATCAAACTAGGCGCCAAAACCCAAATCAAAGACCTATCGGACCCATATATTGTATGGGATTCGGATCTGATTCCCTTTATAAAATGGAATATATATCCAACCCCAGAAAACCCCTATTTCAAAATAGCAATTTTACAAGAAAAAGCAAGAACCGAATGGAACAATGACCAATATAGGAGTTCCATGTTTGAACTTACAAGAATGCATATGACAGACCCAGATGAAGGCACATTTGTCCCACATCATTTTGTATTTTATCATGATGTATTAGACAATTTATTAAACCATATAGAACTCATTTCAAACAAATCATGGATAGAAAGTATAATATCAATATCTCAAAAATACTATAGATTTAGTGAATATAGGACAGTGGCTACATTTATGCAAACACGATATCCTTCAATTGTAAAATATCATGCGTTTAAAGAATATGGATTATATGGAAAAAGAATTCGAGAACCCAAACAGTTTTTGAGCGATATGCGCGAGTTTTTCGGAGAACTCTACGAAATTTCATATGAAGACTTCATACAATTTGCCAAACACAAATATAAAAATCTACCATCTTATTTACAAGTGGAACATATATGATTTATTTTTTATATAAAATAAAAAATCATATAAAAATATAAAAATATAAAAATATAAAAATATAATTATGAACGAAACCCAATATAGTGAAAATATGTATGAAATCCAGAGAACCAAGACAATAGATACTCTGAGACTCACACAAGAATTTAACGAACGATTTTTCAAAGAAACAAGAAAAAGTATAGAAATTACAGATTTATCCATTATTTTGGACGATATCAAAAACTATCGGACATTGACCGACATCCAATTGAATCAGTTGGAAAATCTAACACCAGAAGAAAGACTAAAGGTCATAAAGGTGTATAATACAATGTTCTCAACTTTGGAGAATTTATTCACTTCAGAATAATAATATATTTGATATATTATTATGTAAACTAGTTCAACTCCACAATATCATCTAATGAAACAAACTCTTCGGATCTATCAATACCATCCA
>Ga0114966_10001827_pt1 | contig 19353 bp, 12 predicted proteins | sample M_130207_XF_Meta_FD_87029 | JGI IMG/M metagenome (GOLD analysis project Ga0114966, IMG submission 87029) | Freshwater microbial communities from Lake Montjoie, Canada to study carbon cycling - M_130207_XF_MetaG | ecosystem: Environmental > Aquatic > Freshwater > Lake | place: Lake Montjoie...
AATAACAATAATAACAATAACAATCAATTTTCAGAAGAAGAATGCAAAAATAGTAAAAATATATTGTTTTACACTGGTTATATGAATTTTAAATGGAATTATACATATAGTTTAAACAATAGTTTGGGAGGTTCTGAATCAGCTGTAATCAACTTAGCATTAACTTTTCCTAAAAATTATAATATATATATTACTGGAAATGTAGAGGAAGAAAATGTTGATAATATATATTTTGTATCAAATGATAATTTAAACAAATTATTAGATTCTACACCATTTTATTCTGTAATTGTTTCACGTTATATTGATTTTTATGAAAAATATTGCAATGCTTGCTATTATAAGTCACTAATATGGGGGCATGATATTAGACTACTAAATTATGGAATAGAAATAGGTGTAAATGATATATTGGACAAATGGAATAACAAAATTAGTTACTGTATTTGTCAAACAGAATGGCATCAAAATTTATTCAAAAGTTTATATCCTTCTTTGACAACCAAACTAACAAATATAAATAATGGAATTAGTATTGAAAAATTTGTATTTGAACCTTTTAAAATAGTAAATCGTTTTATTTATACATCTTGTGCTGAAAGAGGGTTAAATAAGTTGCTTGATTTATGGCCACAAATTAGTCAATCTTTGCCTAATTGTGAGCTATTAATATGTTCATATAACGATTTTCCAAGAGATGAAAATGAAATTATTATGCAAAATAAAATTAAACAACATAAAAATGTAGCTCATTTAGGAAAACTTGACAAAAATAAGTTATATGAGTTAATGTCTTCAGCTGAATATTGGCTTTATCCTACAGATTTTTCAGAAACATCTTGCATAACAGCTATGGAAATGCTAGCATCAGAAGTCATATGTATCTATTATCCAGTTGCAGGATTAGTCAATACATTAGGGAAATACGGTATAAGTGTTAAAGAAGGAAAAGAATTAGATGTTATTATAAATTTAACTAATAATGATAAAAATATGCTAAGAAAGAACGGTAAAAAATACGCAGAATCATGTTCTTGGAAAAATCGTTTTGTTAGTTGGAATAATATTTTACAAATAGATACAAATACAAACAATGTAACCAAACAAAAATTGTTGTTTTATGTTGATAAAAGATTTTCAATTTCTGCTTTGATTGATTATTTTGATAGCTTAAATGAAACATATGATGTTAGTTATAGTTCTTTAGAAGATGATTTAAATGATTTAAAAAACACTATAGTATGTTTTATAGTTTATTTATTAGACATTAATATAGTAATTAATTTTATAAACAAAAATAACATAAATAACAATACTTCAAATAGTTGTGTGTTTTTTAATACAGAACCATTAAATAGTACAAGGTTTTTAAGTAGTTGTTTAAATTTTCATCAAACATTTCCAAATATACCTTTTTTCGATTATAGTAAAAGCAATGCAATGATTTTAAAAAATAATGGCATTCAAAATGTAAAAACTATTGAATACATTCCTTATGAAAAAGAAACACAATATTTGCAAAATTTGTTAGTTACAACAAATAAAGATTATGATTTTGGAATAATAGAATTTGATAGACCCATAGAAAACTTTTGTTGGAGAAGAAAACATTGCATTAACACATTAATGGATAATGGATTTAAAATTTTGATAATTAGTGGATGGAAACACGTTAGAGATTCACAGTTAGCTAAATGTAAATATATATTAAATATACATGGCCAAAATGTGGATTATGAATGGCCTAAAGAAGAACATACTACCCAAATATTTGAACATATAAGGTGCAATCGTTTATTAGAAGCTGGATTTAATATATTATCTGAAACTTCATTACATTTAGATAATGAATTTATAAAAAAATATCCCAATTTATTGTTAATGGATTATAATGAAATTTTAAAACTAACACCACAAACTTTTTTTACAAATCAACCAAAAATAGAAAAAATAGATACAATGTTTGACATAATTGATAATTCAAGAACTGATAAAAATACAACACATTCTTATTTAGATTTATATCAAAAATTATTACAACATAAGAAACAAACTGCGTCAAATATTTTAGAAGTAGGTATATGTGCTGGAGGAAGCATTAAATTATGGCACGATTATTTTACAAATGCAGTTGTACATGGACTAGATATTATGGTTGAAAAAGATGTGTGGTCACAAATTATTGATAAAGAAAGAATTAAATTATATTTAGAAATAGACGCATATAATGACGAGTTTTTCAAAAAGACATTTTTAGAAAGTGGACAACAGTTTGATATGGTTTTAGATGATGGCCCTCATACATTAATTAGTATGATAAAATTTATAACTTTATATTCACAATTACTAAAAGATGATGGGCTATTAATAGTAGAAGATATTCAAGATTATAGTTGGTTAGATATTTTGACAAATGCTACACCAGAACATTTAAAACCATTTATTAGAATATATGATTTAAGACAACATAAAAATAGATACGATGATATAGTGTTTATGATTGACTTAACTAACAATAAGTAGTTTATATATAACACAATAAATTTATATTATATATAATTTTATTGTATAATAATATTTATGGCAAAGGAAAAGGTCGTTGATCCTTAGGTACAACCAATGGAACTGGCATAATAATATCAGCCCTCTTAAATAAATCTTTTGATTGCAAACATTTTAATTCAGGAGTTAATGGACTAGCTGGATTAACTAAATTTGTTGAATTAATTCCAAATAAAAATGATTCTATGTCTGCAGGATTATGTGATAATTTATTCCAAGGCATAGGACCTTGAACTAATCCATAACCAGCCAAGTTAGTTTCATATGCATATCCATTTGCACCATTTTCATATAATAACCATTTTTCAGAATTAGTATTTTGTTTTTGTTCTAAACAATAATTTCCAGGTGTATTCTTATTTCTTGTTGAAGCCATAATATATATTATAATATAACAATATTTTATTCTGGTAATTTACTACTCATATATTTAATAATACATTCTTTTAAAACATCCAATAATTCATGTGATATTTCATTTTTTGTTAGTTGACTACAAACACATTTATGCATTATATGAAATACTTGAAAACTAAATGCAGCCAACATTATAATAAAATTTACATTATACTTATAATTTTGGATTTCTTCTACTGTTGAAGAAGATTGGTCCGATTTATCAAACATAAAAAAATCACTTATTTCATTCATCAAACTAACAAAATCATCATTTTTACCCATTAATTCTAACACATGTTCTATTCCATTATTAATGGTAGCATCTAATGGTCCTTCGTCATCAAATACAGAAGACAGTTCATCCCTATATAACTTTTCACAAACAATGAATATATCATCCTTTGTATATCCGTCCTCACCTGAATTAACCTTTTCTAATAATTCAGTTTCAATTTGATAATATTTTACTTTAAAATCTGTTTTATACATTATATCTATAGTTATAATGTATTAAACTTTTTATATTGTTTTATTTTTGAATGGTTTTGGTTTTACACATTTGTATTTTTACATTTAAGAAGTATAAAAATCACGGTCTCTTGTTAGTTCACGTGATGGAAGTCCTCCTCTTATCCATCCATCAGAAGCAACCGACTCAATCATCAAATTTGGATTTTGTATATTTTGCTTAACTTCAGGAATCAAAGGAGTAGTGTGATACTTTAAGTAACTCTTTTCAGTAAGACGTGTAACACTGCGTTTGTTAGTTACTGCTTCACCTTGTTGTATTTGAGCCTCCAAAATAGGGTCAACATTGCCTCTTCCTAAATAGGGAACAGTAGCAAATGGACGACCAAAAAGGTCAATTCTTGACCTAGGATGTGTTTGAACAGAACCGATTAAAAGTTTAGAACTGTCATCAACGTTGCATCCACCAGCACCTAAACCATAACCTCCAGAATAATTGATGCAGGGCTGAGTAGTTGCTAACTTTTTAGCGCTATTCATGGAACAATCTTGAGCCCAAAAGTTTTGCAATAAATAATTACAAGAAGATACATTTTGAATAGAATTTTGGTCAATGCAACAACTATCATCGCCTAATCTTGATAAATTATTAAATGTAAAATCAGAAACGAATGCCATTTATATTATACTATAATAATATTTTTCTTAAATATTTCATTTACTAGTTTTGTTTTTTCTTTTGTTAGTTTTTTCTTTTGTTAGTTTTCTTTTGTTAGTTTGTTTCCTTGTTTTTCTTCTGTAGTTCCCATATTTCTTTTTGCCAGTTCTAATAACATTTCCACCTTTTTCTTTTATTATACGTGCCTTTTTGGTTGCAGGTTGTAATTTTATAGTTGGGTCTAAATATGCTTCTACATTAATTCTATTTATATTTTGTGCTGGACTAACAATGCCTTGATATATTTCTTGCGCCATAGTTCCAAAAAAAGATGTATATAATCCATTTTTTTCTGCCAAAAATCCTTCTAAACCTTTTCCATTCAAAAAATTTTTATAAGCATCCTTTCTTACACGTGTTGCCGACATTTCTCCACCTTCCACTGTCACCGGTTCAATTGCTTCAGTTGCAACTGTAATTGAACCTGTATCTGGTTTTATTTCAAACGCAGCATTAAATGCAAATTTCTTAATAAAATCTAATTTACTTGCATCTTCATCCTTTCCTCCTGCAACATGTATTATTTTTATACTGTCTAAATGTAAATCATGAGGCATAGTTTCTAAACTAACTGAAATAAATTCAGATACATTTGATGCTGGACTTGTCATTTCCTTAATTATGTAATCTTGACTTTCTGTAAAACCTTTTTCTGACAATTTATAATTTATAAAACGTTTTTTCAATTCAAAAGAAATAGGATTATCTAATGGATTTCCTGTTTTTGGTCCATTTCCTAATAATATTAATGGTACAGAACCAGAACCCTTTGCCATTTCAACTAATTGAATAAGCGCTGATATGTGACCATTATGTGGTGGATTTAGCCGCCCAATAAAATAATATAAAGATACACTTTTATTATCATTTATAGACATAATAATCTTATATATTTAATAAATATAAATTTATTAGATATATAAGATTATTATAGGAATTGAAAATATATCTCTAATATGGGATAAATATGATAATGAAAAAATGTCTAATAAAGACTAATAAATAATAGTATAATATATGAATGAAGCATTATACAATGTGTTTGATTTGGATTCTGAAACAGATTTAAAATTATTGACAATGGATTTAGATAATATGCCTACTGGCTCATTAAAAAAACGTATTAAAAGAGAATTACAATCATTTAAAGAAAATTGTTCTTCAATGTCTGTTAATTATAGTGAATATAAATATAATCATAATTATAAGGTTTACGATAAACCTGCATTAAATATAACTGTTATGGATAAACTTTATAATAATAATAATATTTATTCTTTTATTATGAATGAAGATTACCCATTTAAAAAACCAAAGGTTGAGATTAATTTTGTTGATTATTCTGATTTTTTAAAAACATCACAGTTGTCTTCAAACATATTATATAAAATGCATAACATTAAGTGTTTATGTTGTAGTTCAATTACTTGCCATTCAAATTGGTCTCCTGCATGTACGATTAATCATATTATTTTAGAAATTCGAAAGTATAAAAGATATAAAAAACATATACTATACAAGATTTTTGCAGATAAGATTAAATATAAATATCTGATTGATGATATTGATTTAGATAGTTGGCTATTTTGATTGTAAAAAATGAAGACGATATTATTACAGGAACTAAGAATGTTATAGTATACAGATGCTAAAAATAAAAAACACAGACATTATGTAGACATATATATTCCTTCACAAAATAGATGCATTGAGGTAAAATCTACTTGGACATTAAGTAAAGATAACGTTTTTTGAAACAAGAAGCAGGAAAAAAACTTGGTTACAAATATGAAATATGGGTATTTAACTACGAAGGTAAAAAACTTGCAATGCATTAATGCTCTAAATAAGTATATATCTATAGTTGTCTTGTAGGCGCGCAAACTGTCCGTCTGGCCCAGAACTTTTTCCACTAGGCATTGACCCGTAAAGCCAGCTCGAAAAAGCACCTTGGTCATTTTCTACCCTTGTATTAGCTGTGCTGTAAAATCGTCTCATAGACTGGTCTAAAGTCCAGTTATCATATAAATCACCGTAAAGTTGCTTGTTGGTGCTCTTAATATCAGGATTCAACATTTGTGTTTGTTTTTTGACAGCAGAATTGATTTCATCATATACATCTGGATTAAAAGATGGTGCTGCAGATGGACGATTAGGTGTATCATTTATTTCAGTTAATAATACATTGCCCATTGGATTCTTTTTGTTAGTTGGATAAAAATCAGATTTCAAAATTTGTTGTAAAGTTTGTACAGAATCTTGTTTATCACTTTTAGAGCTATTATCTCTAAATCCTTCTTTAGTAATTTTATCTTTTCTAAATTTATACATAGTAAAAACAATTGCAAGTGTTAAAATGCCAATAATAATTATGTTAGTATTTCTTGTTATAAAAAAGCCTAAAATAGTAAGCAATAATACAACCCTTGAAATTGCGTTTAACTTTTCTTCAAATGTCATAGATTGTGTAGGCCATAATTGTGTTATATAATTCTTATTTAATAATATTGTTGGATTATTTGCCCAAAATGTTGTCATTATATAATATTCGTTTATAAAAAATATTATGTAATGCTTCTAATTCAAAAAACATAAATTTTTATTTCTTTATTTGTTTTTACTTCTTCTTTTTATTTTTTTGTTTGTTTTTAACAGGAGCAACAACTGATTCTTCTTTTTGCATTGGTTTTGCACCGCGTGGTGTTCGTTCAACTTTCTCACCTGTACTAAACACCTTAATAATCTCTTCATCTGTTAAACAATTACTTGTTTGTTGTTGCTGTTGTGCTTGCTGTTGGGATTGTTGTTGTGCTTTTTGTTGTGCTTTTTGTTGTGCCTTTTCCCTCATTCGTTCCTTCATTTTAGCAGCATTCATATTACGCCCCATTTGCGCTTCCATTGCATTCATATTTATTTTTCCACCTTTACCTAATCCTGGTATTCCCATTTGTGCAAACATTTTTTGCATATCACCTAATCCTGGCATATTTTTCATTTTATTCAATAATTCCATGCCTTCCTCCATTATTTCACTTTCTTTCAATTCACCTGACTTAATTCTATCATCTAACTTTGAACCAATGTTTTTTACCATATTCATCAATTTTGTCGGATTCTTAAACAATGTTTGAAATACATCTTTAGCTGACTCTGTATTTTCTAAATCAAGATTCAAATCATTTGCTGTTTCTTCTGCCAATTCCATTGCAATTTTTCCTAGTTTACCACCCATCATAGAATTTATATGATTATGCAAATCTTCAGCATTAGGCATATTTTCCATATTAATTCCAGAACCATTTTCATCTTCATTACCATCTCCAGTACCTTCTTTAGCAGGCACTGAATCAAATAAATGTTGCATTCCTTCCAATGTTTCTTTTAGTTTTCCTTTTAATTCTTCTTCATCAATTGCTTCAAACAATTTAGCTGTATCACCCAAATCATTTCTATTATGAACAGAACCAATTACTGCAAATAATATTAATTGTAAATACTTCCAAATAGTTTCTCTTGTTTTATCACTAATATCACATGACCATAATTGCTTGAAAACAATGCCTGGTAAAAATTCAGTGTTTATATCAGATTCTTGTCCAAAAATATCAACATTTTTATATAAAATATCAAAAAATCTTTCTGGAAATACTTTTAAACAATGTTTAAATACAAATAATTCTTGCTTTTCTTTTTCTTTTTCTACGGCATCTTTTTGCCACCACTTTCCAATGATACCAGTATACTCAGGAAAAGTTATTAACATATCAGATGTAAAATCACAAATAATTTTTCCAAATTCATCTGGAACATTAACAGTTTCTGTTTCGTTATTTGACATTAATAATATAAAAGTATTTGTATTTATATTATTATTTATAGTATTTATATAATAAATTTTTCTGTGTTTCTGTGTTTCTGTAATAAATTATTACATAATCCATAATTCTAGATAATTCTAGATAATTCTAGATAATTCTAGATAATTCTAGATAATTCTACATAAAAGATATATTTTCCAAATTATATTGAGAATCTAAATAAGTAAAATTTAAAATAAAAAACATAAGCAATTTTTCATTTCTAAACTCTTTTTTCACTTTATTAAATGCAATTAATAATTCATATTTCTTTTCCATCAAATGATTATTTTTATTATTTATTTCACTATCTTTATCTACAATTATTTCGTCTTGAATAATTTCTAATAAATCTAAACTACTATGACCTTTTTCATATAAATTATTTATTTTTTCTACTAAATTATTAGTTGCATTATCGTTATATACTGGTTTATCTAGAGTTATTTCATTTTCAATCATTTGTAATAAATCTAAAGCACTATAACCTTTTTCATATAATCTATTTATTAAATCTATAAATGAGTTTACATTTATATCTGCACTAACACTTTTACTAATTTCTTTTTTAAGCCAATCAGTCTTCAAAGTTTTTATATCATTAAACTTAAAAATTTGACGTAAATTGTGTTTATATAAATTTATTTTTTTACCCTTATATTCTGGCTCAGGTACATATATTTCACAAAAACGCGACAATATTGGCTTCAACAACTTATACTTATCTTCTACTATTATAAAAAAACGAGTATTATGACTAAATAACTCAATACAACGTCTCAATGCGGACTGGGCATCTACTGTTAGTTTGTCACCGTTTAATAATATAATGCTTTTAAAAACATCACCACCATTTGAATTTATATGCATTTTAGCAAAGAATTTTAATTCGTCTCTTATGAATTTAATACCTTTTCCGTGAGCACAATTAACATACATTACAAAATCAGATATAATATCTTTATTTCCACCATAAATTAAATTTATAAAATTGTTTACAATTGTACTTTTTCCTGAACCACTTGGACCATTAAAGATAATATTTGGTATTTTTTTCATAGCATAAAAGTATTTTAATTTGTCTTTTATATTTTTATGAATATCTAGCTGCATTTATTATTATTTAAATGTTATTTTTATATTTAAATATTGTTTTATATTTAAATATTTTTATATTTATCTTTCGTATCTATTTTCTATTTTTACAATTTTATTTACATCATCCCATGTTTTTTTACATGTTTTTAGGTTATCTTCAATAGATTGATAAAATAAATAAATAAAAAATAATGTAGAATTTGCATTTACTTCTTTAACTATATAAAAATTATTATCTTTATATAGTTAACGATAATAATAATGATACAAAATATACCTAATATTTGTTGATAAACCAATTTATAACAGATTTATAATATAGTTCATATGACAAATTTGGGGCTAATTTACTTTTTTCTATTGTAACTGAACAACCTCCACTTTTTAATGTTGACACATCAAAATCCATAATTCCATAATCCAATGCTTTATGTATTATTTTTTCTACATTTTCTTCATCTTTTACATGTAAATGTAGACCAAGTTTATTTAAAGAAATATTATTTACTAACAACTCTTTAATTATTTCATCAAATTCTATATGATCTAATGTACCGCATGTGTCTGATAAACATATTTTATCAAGACCCATGCTAAACAATGGTACTAAATTCTTAACAACATGTTCTTTCGATAATTTTCCTTCAATTGGACACTCATTAATGCAAGAGACGTATAGTTTAACAGATGGATAATAAATTTCACGAAAATCATCTATTGTTTGTAACATATTTGCTATACCTTGAATACTTTCTTTTATTGTCATACGAGTATTTTTTTTCTGGAAACTTTCAGAAACAGAAGTAATAAAAGACAAATTTGCATAAGCACCATTTTCATGAATCTTTCTAAAATGATTTTCATTTACAACTAACAACCATGGATTATCCATGGCAATATTATGAAATGAATCCATGAACTGATATTTATATATTTTTTTATATAATTCAACTGAATCTTTAAAAATAGGCAATACTTTTTCAGAACATAGAGACCCAATTTCTATATTATTTGGATTATGTGTATTAATTATGTCAGCAAATATTTCTAACTTTGAATTAAATCCTTGGGTTTTAACAAATGTTTCTTGCTCTTCTTTTGATAATGATTGTAGACCATCTCTTAGAGTTACATCAAATATTTTTGGTTTAGATACAAAATTATTATAAATACATGACCATTTTTCATTTGATTCGATCAATTTCATAAAACCTTTATAGCATTTTGGATAATTTATGTCTTTATAAATGCGTATCATTTGCTTATTCATATACTGTATGTTATGAAAAATATATAGTTATCTCTATATATTTTTATTATAATATTTCTCTACCTTTTGTACCTTTAAGAAAGGTACAGCCAAACATATGTACCTTTAGAAAAGGTACAACCAAACATTTATGCCTTTAAGAAATGTATAGCCAATCATATGTACATTTAGGAAAGGTATAGCCAACTAATCAAAACTATATTTTTAAGCAACACTATGTAAACTTTGAGTAAATGGATTATTTTTAAACGCAGTTAACAAATCTGGATTTATTCTATCACAACCTTGGTTCTCATTATATTGCTGAGGCATTTGTCCAATTCTTCCATATGTTTGAGAAGATGGACCATTAGGTATAACCGCTGAAGGAACCCACAATCTATTATTTTCTCTATCACATTCATTTTTTGCTATTGTAACATTCAAACTAGAATTATACACCTTTGCATTGCCTGGATTAATACGACCAGCAACTGACTTCTCCTTTGCTTCACTGTTAGTTTGTCTATAAACATAATCATATGCTTTAGCACCATACTTTGCTCCTGCACCACCAGCTCCATTAGGTCTATAAACTTGAGTTGTAGTATCTCTTTGATTTGTTATTGGCTGATGGTCTGCAACTAAGTATGCTGCATTTTCAGTTTGATTACTAATATAACCATTTGGTTGGTACAAAGTTGTTTCCTTAATTGTTACACCAGGAGAATCACCAGGTCTCAATACATAATTGGAAGGCACTTCTCCGCCTATATTACCATAAACACGCATATTACAACTGTATTCTTCCTTTCTAGATGGCTTCAACATATCCATTATTGGAGCAATAGCAGCACCAACCGCCTTTGCAAAACCAGAACCAAATGATTGGGGTTGCTGATTGGTTGAACGACTGTTTGCATAATTACTGTGACTGTTTTTAAAATTATCTTTATCATTGTGAAACGGTGCGGTACCTGTTGCAACTGAATGTCCCACATCAAATCCTTCTAATTGATTACGCTTTACATCTGAATAATTAGTTGGTACATAACTGGCTGTTTTTAACACAGCATTTGGAGTACCATGTTGATAACTTGTTGTTTCATTGCGTACTGAAGCCTTTAAAACTTCATCTGCAATCACACGTCCAGCTTTTTCAGCACCAGTTGTAGTCAACCAACGGTCTTGACTATTAATAAAAAATGTGTCAGGACGATTTTTTTCCATTTTTCCTTCAATTCCAACATTCTTAATATAACTTTGAGCAGGACCTTGTAAATTATTTAAAGTATACTCTTGTTTAGGATTTGTTGTCACACGTAATTCATCTACTGTTTTAGGAAGCCATTTATCACGTGCTTCCATGCCAGAATTATAACCTAAACTACCTTCTGTACCATATCCTCTGTCTAATCCAGGACCAACATGAATAGACTCAAATGGTTTTACCATATTATTACGGTTAACAGGATTTTGCCTAGATTGTATGAAATCACTTGTCGATGGCATTCCATAAGTCCATTGAACATTGTCTTGGGGTTTAAATAAGGGCGCTTGCTCAATCTTCTTAATAACCTGAGAGCCATTTCCTACATAATTGTCTAAAATAGTTTCAGCATTATTATTGTTATAAATTTGTCCTTGTGCTTTAGGACCAGTAAACGGGACCATATTATTATGTTTGAATTGTTCTGACGACATGTAGTCTCCAGAAAGTGAGTAAATTTGTTGCATATTATAGCCGACTTTGCCTCCAGCTCTTTCCTTAAGTTCATATGCATTTTGGTTAAAATACTTATCTGTTGCTGCATTTGGATTAGGATATTCTTGAACATTATCAATTAATTCTTTGTTATTTGTTATGGGATAATTTTGAGGAGCAACATTTGTATTTGGCAAATAGTTGCTTAAGTTAGTTTGAGGTGCAGATGTTTGTAAATTACTTCTAATACCCATATTGTTAAAGTTTTCTTTTTTTATAGGCACATTATTATTGTTATTGCTTTGATTTGATACAACATACATGCCTCCTAATGCAATTAATGGTATAGCTAATTCCATATTATATTATATATATACTTTAAAAAAAAGTGTATAAATAAAACTATTTACTAACAAAAATACAAACAAAAACAATCAAGTTATTAAAGTTTTGAACAATTATTTGCTGCATAACACATTCTATTTCCACCAATATTATTACCTTTTGATGTAGTTACTGGAATAGTATAAAACTGATTATTTTCAGGCACACAATCAAATTGTCTCTTAAAGTTATCCTTTTCAAATATTCTTGAACTAACATTATTGTCAAAATCCATTGTTGCATGACTTTGCGGGTCATTAGGCAATATATATGCATGATTTTGTTGCAAATCCCTTGCAGTCCATGCTGGCATAATAACCCTTGATTGGTCTGTTGTCAAAAATGTATCACAAACTGGATATTCAATGGGCTCTGTATAAACACTTTGTCTTTTATATTGAACAGTGTCTAAACAATCACGATTTACACGTTTATCTATTCCCAATAATGCACTTTGAACATCTGTGCTATGAGTCCACAAATTTGCGCCCCATTTTTGCGGAATAATTTGAGGGTCTAACATAAAACATGGTTTGGCACCTGGTCCAGGAACATCTAATACCCAACGACCTTGGTCTGTTTGTTGTTGTAATTGTTTTGATATTCTTGCAGGGTCATCATGAAATCTTGTAAAAGCCATTTATAATAATATTATATAAAATTATCTATAATATCTATAATATCTATAATATCTATATACTTTTGAATCTTCTAAATATACATTTGCAATTCTAGAACAAATCAATTTGTCCTGTAACATCATGTGCATTAGCAATAGTACCAGTATAATTTAAATATAAGAGAAGTCTATCACCTGCATTTAATCGTGTAGAGCTATTATAAAAACTGTCATTTGTTATAGATGAAGCAAATATTATTTCAAATGCAGTAGGTATAATACAATATGTTCTCATTGCTATTGCTGTAGGCACGTTATTTGCTTGATTTAAAGTCCATGTTATTCCACTACCAGCTATAATATATGTTCCATTAGATACACCTGTTGAACCAGATGTAATGCCAGATGTAGCTGATAAATACTGACCAATTTGAATAGTTCCTGATACAGCACTTGTTACTGTAAGAATTGTTCCTGAAATTGTTCCACTAAATGTAGCAGTGGCTTTATAACTAGTTGATGTCATAGAGGTGCTGGAAACTGTTTGAGAATTACTTACAGTCCATATTAAACCACTTCCTGATACAATATATGTTCTATTTGATATTCCAGAACCAGTTAACAATTGTCCTATTTGAATTGTCCCGATAACAGCTGATGTTACTGTAAGAGTTTTTAGTGAAATGCTTCCTGTAAATGTAGCAGGACCTAAATTAGGGTCTTGGTCTGTATTTGGTTGATATTGTACGGTAAGTATTACTTCTCCTGCACTAGGAGCCACATTAAGAGAACCAGATATTCCTGAAATCAAGCTTGGTTGTTGAATGCGAAAATATGGGGGTGGTGTTCCATTATCTGGAAATACACCTGCACTAACAGCAGTTGTTCCAGGCCACAACCATCCACCAGCTGGAGCACTATTTACATTGCCTCTAAGACCATAATATATAATAGAAGGATATACATATGTTGAAAAGCCTTTATTTCCTGCTGATTTGGTAACCAAATCTGTACCTGGACCAACTTGAATTCCAGAAGTTGCTAAATATGTTGGATTTATAATAACGGCTGGAGTAGTTTGAAGAATATCAGATGATGTATAAGGTTGTGTTCCTGTTGCTCGTTTAGTTCCTACAGTTGTACTACGCATTTGTATAGAACCTGTATCAGGTCCAATAGTATCATTTGTTTCAACACCTACATATGAACCTGTTGACAAATTATTAGTTGGAGGAGCTACATATATATTTAAATCTCGTGTTGTTATAATATTTGTATTTGATACTAATATGCCGCGTTTATTCCCTTGACCATTTGAACGTACGTTAATAGTTGAAGCCTTAAGACAATTAAAAGAGAAAGATTCTGAAGTTAATATTCCTATTCCATTTGCCTCTATAGCATATACATTTGATGTACCAACAACTGATGCCGATGAATTATCAAGTGTTAAAACAGCACTACGTAATTTAGATGTAACACTTGAAGTTCCTCCAAAAACTACTCCTTTTAATGTATGGTGTTCTGATGATGTAAGATAAAGGGTAACATCTTCTATACGACAGTTTTCACCCATTGTAATCAAAGTTGTATCAGCTGTTACACCTAACATCTGAATAACTACAGTTTGAAGACTAAGACCACGAATAGAAGTTCCATTAGTAATTGTAATGCCTGAAGACAAATTATATGTACCTGGAAGTATCCATACTGTTTGTCCAGTTGATACAGCGGCAACAGCTGCTTGAACAGTAAGATATGGCAATCCTCCAACAGAAGCAGTTGCATCATTTCCATATACAGCATCAACGACAGCTGTATTTCCTAGTTCAGTTATACCTAATGGTCCTTGTAATCCAGTAGCACCTTGTGGTCCAGTGACACCTTGTGCTCCAGTAGGACCTTTTAATCCAGTTAGACCTTGTGCTCCAGTAGCGCCTTTTTCTCCTGTTAAACCTCGAGGTCCAATAGGTCCAGGTGCGCCTGTAGGTCCAGTTATAACATTAGGATTATTATTAATATTGCAACATCTTTTTGAACCTAAATAATCTGAATAATTTCTGTTAAATGATGACATTATTTGTTATAGGTTTAGACAAATTTTTATGAAAAAAACACATAATTAAGTATTTATATACATATAATAATTTACACCTTTGTATATCCGTAAGGAAGATGATTGCTCATTTATTATATTTCTAATCCATTCTACTGAGCATTTATATATACCTTTTAGACAAACTTTTCTAATGACACGCAATTATAAGTCGTCCCACTAAAGTTTAGAACTTTAATTTCCATTACCCACGTGTCACCCACAGCAATCGTAGCGGTAGCATAACTCGTCTTATTAGTAGCACCTCCAGAACTGGATAAAGCTGCACTTATCGTGCGGGATGCTCCACTCGCATTCGTAATATTCACTATATACAGCCCATTTATTCTTCGATTATTCAAAACTAAACCAGTCATATTTGCTGTAATAGGGAACGAATAATTACGAGTAGATGCGTCATTACCGCCAAGAGTAAGAACCCCAGCGGTGAATGATACTGGCGCCACTGAGCCGGTGGTTAATTGAAGGCCATCCACAGCCATTAGATTTGTTGAAGGATTATAAGTTAAGGTCGCACTATCAAATGAAGGCGCGTAATACCCACTTAAACCACCAGATTGAACGAAAGTCAAATAATAAGTTGAAGCGGTACTTGGTTGGTCGGTGTGATAAACACCACCTTTAAATCCAGACACATTCATCGTTGATGCTGATGTAAAAGACAGTTGAGTTGGTGCTAATATTGCGGTTGGAACTGCACTTGTAGAAAACCTTATTCCAACATCACTACTCATTTCTAACGCTTGAAATGAGTCTGTTTTTTCTAAAATAACAGAGTTCGGTGACATAGACGCGGTTTTCGAGTTACTAATTGAAACGGTCTGAAAAGTTCCACTATTATCAATAACCAATTTATCATTCACATTTGCTGTATTTAATTGGTAATAAATGCTCGGCGTTTCTTTCAATATATAAAGACCTTTACCAAATCCACCAATATCTTCCGCTTTTATTACAACTGACCCATAAGAGTTTAAAGTAATGCTATCGTTGTCTGTTTTAAGAAGTATGCCGTTATTTACAGTCTCCAATGTAATAGCATCCGATACACTTGCAATCATATTAACACCCACATTCATATTTAGAGTATCATACGAAGTAATATTAACTTGACCGAGACTTGATACGATGTCAATATCGCCATTAACCGCTTCTAGAGTAATCCCAGTAGGCAACGGAAAAGCATTAAAAGCTTTTATATTGATCTCGTTAGATGTAGTAATACTTCCTTGATCAAGCGTTAATGTTCCACCAGGATTGGAAACAACCAAAGAAGAAGCACCGAGAGTGTTTGTAGAACCACCTCCTGACGCAACAACTGAAGTAGTAGTCAATGCACCTGTGCTTGGATTGTAGGACAACGGAGTTGTCGTATCGTCAATAAAAAGCCCTTTGTTTCCTGCTCCACTCGTTTTCACAAAAGTAGGATATACGAGAGTAGAAGCGTTATCTGTTCCAATCACGGAATTAGTTGCATTAGTGGCATTAGTTGCATTAGTGGCATTAGTTGCATTTAAAGCATTAGTGGCAGTTCCACTAAAATTTGTTGCTGTTAAAGTATCAGTGGAAGGATTGTAAGTAAATGTTGTGTCTACATTAATAGGATTATTTCCTGATGTAGCAGTTACAAAAGTAGGATAAAAAGTAGCATTTGTTGATGTTGCAGTCGTAACAACATTAGTAGTATTAGTAGCATTAGTAGCATTACTTGCATTAGTTGAATTCAACGCATTAGTTGCAGTTCCATTAAAATTGGTTGCTGTGAGAGTATCAGTGGAAGGATTATAAGTAAATGTTGTATCTACATTAATAGGATTATTTCCTGATGTAGCACTTACAAAAGTAGGATAAAAAGTAGCATTTGTTGCTGTTGCAGTCGTAACAACATTAGTAGTATTAGTAGCATTAGTTGCATTAGCAGCATTGCTTGCATTATTTGCATTTAATGCATTACTGGCAGTTCCACTAAAATTTGTTGCCGTTAAAGTATCAGTGGAAGGATTATAAGTAAATGTTGCATCAACATTGATAGGATTATTTCCACTTGTAGCACTTACAAAAGTAGGATAAAAAGTAGCATTTGTTGATGTTGCAGTTGTAACAACATTAGTAGTATTTGTTGCATTTAATGCATTAGTTGCATTATTTGCATTAGTTGCATTTAATGCATTACTGGCAGTTCCATTAAAATTTGTTGTTGTTAAAGTATCAGTGGAAGGATTATAAGTAAATGTTGTATCTACATTAATAGGATTATTTCCTGATGTAGCAGTTACAAAAGTAGGATAAAAAGTAGCATTTGTTGCTGTTGCAGTTGTAACAACATTAGTAGTATTAGTTGAGTTTAACGCATTAGTAGCATTAATTGAGTTTAACGCATTAGTAGCATTAGTAGCATTAATTGCATTAGTTGCAGTTCCACTAAAATTTGTTGCTGTTAAAGTATCGGTGGAAGGATTATAAGTAAATGTCGTATCAACATTAATAGGATTATTTCCTGATGTGGCACTTACAAAAGTAGGATAAAAAGTAGCATTTGTTGCTGTTGCAGTTGTATCAACATTGGTAGCATTAGTTGCATTAGTTGTATTAGTTGAAGTTGTCGCGCTTGTAGCATTTCCACTCAAATTGCCTACAAAAGTAGTAGCTGTAATTGTATTTGTAGATGGATTGCATGATAATCCTGCGGTTTTTTGAATAGCCCCTACTGTAGTTGCTGAACTATCACTGAAAGTAAGATAATGCGTTGCATTTTGAACAGAATTGCGTGTTGTATATCCATTTTTGTCTATTGTGTTTGTAGTAGTGCCGTCAGTAATCGTTATTTTCGGTGTTCCAGTTGTAGTATTAATACCGACGACAGTTGTACTATTATTTGTAAAGAATGCTTCATAGGGATACTGGATAAAAGCACCAGGATTAGCAATACTAAATTTAGGTGCATTAGGGCCAATCAAACTTAAACTAATTACATCGCCTTGTGAATTAATGCCGTAATCGTCGTTGCTTGTGATATTTGCTCCGCCGTAACTAGTATCAACACCAGAACCAGTTAATACTATTGACTGTCCTGGGTCACCGCTGTTTCCAGCATTTAAAACATTATTTAAAGGTGGTATTGTGATTGGCGGATTAAGTGTAGTGTAGTTGATAGTTCCAACATTCAATATTCCATCACCAGCAGAAGAAGTAGTAGCATTAATATAAACTTCGCCAAAAGTAGTAATACCATCATTCGTGGCCGTGATTTGTATATTTTGTTCGATGGTTTTTATCACAACATCTTTGTTTGCGGTAATATTAATATTATCGTTTGCAGCAACCAAACTTATATTATCAGACGCATTACAATTGAAATTAGTAGTATTCGTAATAACACTTCCATTATTCGCAGTTAGATTAATATTGTTATTATTTGCCGTTAAACTAACATCGTCGTTCGCAATAACAAGCAAAGCAACCCCAGCAAAAATATTCGTATTGTCCAACGATTGGAGTGTAACTTGGTTTCCAGTTGATTCGATTATGATGTCGTCACTACATTCCATACCATTTACCGAAACGATATTTGTTTTTGTAGGGGCAAGTATATCATCTTCAAAAAGGATATTTATATCAGTTGTATATCCCTCATTTAAAACTTGTTGTAAATTTGGAGTTGCTACAACTGGCGGATATGCGGACCCATTAATTGTAGTCGTCTGTAAATTATTACAATTTAGAATATTATTGTTATTGAGGTTAATATTGTATGTTCCTGATGAGTTATTAACTGCCAAAACTTGAGGCAATCCTGTGGCAGAAAATTTTCCATCTACATATGCTTTATTCACTAGTTGTGGGTTGCTTATTGGAACAGTAGTACATTCAGGTAAATTTGTAAATGTTGCTACGCCAACATTATCAACTACTATTTGATTTGCACCATTTGTTTTTATTTTAACAACCCCTGTACCTCGTCCTTCAATAGTAATATCATTATTATTTTGTGATTGTATTAAAGGTGCATTTTCAATAGTATGACCAACAGCATTAATGGTAGTTAAAGGCTCTAACCGCAAAGAACCATTAGGAGCGTCTATTACAGCATCTCCTGCTACATTAACTCTATATGTACTGGTAAATCCGAAATCAGACAAAGTTAATGATGTAGGGTCTATGGCGCCTTGAACGTATAG
>Ga0114966_10001828_pt1 | contig 19349 bp, 17 predicted proteins | sample M_130207_XF_Meta_FD_87029 | JGI IMG/M metagenome (GOLD analysis project Ga0114966, IMG submission 87029) | Freshwater microbial communities from Lake Montjoie, Canada to study carbon cycling - M_130207_XF_MetaG | ecosystem: Environmental > Aquatic > Freshwater > Lake | place: Lake Montjoie...
CACTTAAATCAGCAAATGGATCTTCTACCACTTTTATAGCTAGTAAATCTTTATTGGGTCCTTGCTATGTACACCCTCAAGGCACAAACCCAAAATCTGTCAAGTATAATATTTCAAAAATTATTCAAGAACTCAAGCTTTCTCAACAAAAACTAACCCCTGACGAGAAACTTAAGAAGATTACAGACTACATCGAACTTCTTGGATAATAAAAAAACCCTCCATTTGGAGGGTTTTTTTTACTACTTTCTTGCAATAAATCCATAATGATCAATATCTTCATATAGAGAGTAGCCCTTGTTTTTAAATCTTTGGGTAATTTCTTTATAATTTTGTTCCATTTGTTTCCCGTTTATATGTGCCGTATGGTGTACTTCAATCCAAAATTTATCTACATAAGGTGAAAGGGATTCAATAGATTCATTTGAAAAAAGGTTGACTTCTTCACCTTCAATATCAACCTTACAAATATCAATATATTCAATTTTATATCTTTCAATAAAACTTAAGATAGTGTATGCATTAACACTCACTTTGATAGCTTCAGCATTTTTAGCTTTTGCTCTATTATGAATAGTAGATTGGCCTGTGCAATCAGGAAAGAAAAAGAAGTTTATCATTCCGTCCTTACTTGATATGGCATTATTGCATACTACAACATTATTAAATGATGAACTAAATTCTCTAATTGCCTTGCAAAGTACAGCACTTGCTTCGATAGCGTAAACTTTATTACAAATAGGTGCACAATAAATTGAAAAAATACCACCGTTTGATCCAATATCTAAAACTGTAAGTTTTTTATCATTAAAACCACTAAAAAGTTCTGTAAATAATTCTTTACAATTTTCAATAAAAGTAATTCTATTACCAGACTTGGGGTAATCTGAAATTCCTTTTTCTGTTATACTGTCGTGAACATTTAAAATAACGTCTTCGCCAATAATATTTTCAAATAAATAATTTTCCATAAATAGCTTATACCTTAATATTCTGTTGTGTCATACGAAATGCAAATAGTTGGTTGTTTGAATCCTTGTAAATATCTCACTCTTACTGAGTTTACATACCTAGTTGTATCATCGGGAATAATATCTGCTCTTTTCAATAAATCTACAATAGGTTTTATTAAGTTATCAGTATCGTTTTTATATTTCCAATCCCAACTAGCCATTACAAGTATCTCAACATCAATTGGAAATACCTTAGCTGGCTCCATTTTTTCTTTAAGAATTGGTGTGTGTTTTTCAATCCATTGGTTGTATTTTTTACTTTTTACCATTTGTCCACGAGCAATTGGTGCATACATTTTGTTAGCTGAAAATGTTTCTTCTATGACACAAGATTTTTTGAGCATACTATTCTTTTACAGGTGAAAAAGCCTTAAAACGGTAAAAGATTAAGTATGTGGTACTCAAGAATAAAAACTGCAATTTCTAAACAATCTGCAGAAGACATCATACAATCCGAGTTAAGATCAGGTACTTATATCGATCCAGCTACAGAAGATGCTGATGTGATAAAAAATAAACTGATTGAAAAGTATGGCTCTGAAGAAGCTATGTTAGAAGCAATCAATGATGCTTTGGTTCAAATGACACATAAGCTTACAGGTTCAAGCATGGCTGACCCATCTAATGAAACTGCAGCATATTTTCAAAATCAAGGCGGTATTGACGCTTTTTATGTGCTACCAGATGGCACTCAAACACCTAACCTTAGATCTCATGTTATGTTTGATAAGTTTTTAGTTCATAAATTAGGTATCGACCCATCATCTTTAACAGACAGATCAGATCGCCATATTCTTTCTGAATTAACTGGAGCAATGAGAGTTAATGTTTCTGGAGGAAAAGTAAACGTCACTATTTATACCCCACCAACTCCAGCTCAACAAAAATGGATGAAAGACAATGATATATCCAGGCAAGAGATGGATATAAGAAGAGATTCAATGGAACAGCCTCGAGCAAATACAGGTGAAATCTCAAATCAACTAAGTGAACATGGTAAAGAGTTAAGTGATCTTGCATATAGATTAGAAGAAATAGTTAATTCATTAGTTGTGACTAGAATTAACCCAAAGTTCTCACCAGCAACTGTAGGGACTGAATCCTACTATATTACTGAAAATCCACAAGGATTAGAAGAAGAATTTTTTGAGAAACTTAAAGATATCAAATCTCAAATTACATATGTTTCTGATTTAGCTAAAGACTTAAATAATCTTGGAGAAAAATAATGGCAATAGGCGTTACAGTCAACTACACAATAGAAGACATTGATTCTTATGATCCTAGGGTTGAAATTAAATATCTTCTAAGTAACACAGTTGCTCCTCTTTCAAGAAGATATTTGGAAGTTTATGACCTTAGTGCAATGTATTCTGGTCTTGGAAATACCGATGTTGCTGCAGATAGAGAGACACTTGTAAGAACTAACTTTTTATCTTTAACTTCAACAACAATGACGGCCTTTGCTGATGAGGCTAGAAACATTATTTTAAGTGGTATTGGTACTTCTGTGGGTATTGGATTAACAGGTGCAGCAAGTTTTAGTTTTGTGCAGTTAACATATAACGGCGAAGATAAATTAAAAGCATTTACTTGGTTAAATAATAAAGCTGGAATGTAGTTCTAATGAAGAATTATTATGATGATTTCGATGGATTTAATAACAAAAGACATCGTGAAGTAGTTTCAAAAAAGAATGAGTATGAAGATGAGTACGAGTTAGACGCTCTTCATATTGTTGCTGATGATATTTCAGAAAAATATTTAGGCACATATGGTATTCACAATGTAACTGCAAGTTTAGTTAAAAATGCAGTGGTTGTTTATTTAGACGAAATGTCAGACATTTCAGAAGATATTAAAAAAGAAATTAAAGAAATCGTAAAACCTTATTCCGCTATTTTTAAAGAATCAAAACTTAAATCTGATAAACAACACTTAGAAGATATTATTAAAGATTAGAATTTATCATTTGATTTCTGAGATGAGGAGGCAGTGTAGACATTAGCTCTTCATCAAAGTTAGTATCAGAACTTTCTTTTTTTTCTGTAACTACTTGTTGCTGTGACGCTAATCCAAATGCATCCGCTCGAGCAGTCATAATAAGTTGTAACTTTTCAAGCTCATTATTAGATAATTTTTTAAACTCATCTCGAGACATTGAAATAACTCCTTTTAGCATATAGTCAACTTCAACAATCATAGGCAAAACAGGGTATCCGTTTTGAGATTCTCCCTTAAAATATTTCAATGCAGAGTTGTAAACAATATTAGCTTCTTTTGCATCTAATCCAATATATTTAAAGTACTGAACCCAAAGCTCATCAACAAAAGGCTGAGTAAGTTTGGTAATAATTTCGCCATTTTGATTTTTAAGAAGTTTTTCATTATTTAAATCATAGACCCAAATGATAGCCTTTTTAAGTATTTCTCTTCTTTCATACTCACCAGAGAAATAAAGTTCGTCTTCATCAACCTTAAATGCCTTAGATTCAATATCTAATGCCTCGCTCCAGGTTAAATCTCGACAACAAAATATAGCAATATCATCTTCTAGTTTTACTTTAAAGATATATTGGTCTTTATCAACTTGCGGTAGTTCGTCTTTTTCTTCTTGTGAATTCATTATTTGGGCATCTTCTTGTTGTTGTCCAAACATATTCATCATGTGACTTAAAGCTTCATCGTGTGTCATTGAAGATCTAAAACACTCCTATAATCAATGTCAAATTCAGATACTGCTGTTTGACTTCCGCCCCAAAAACCAGTATCTTGAGAAAGTCTAGCGGTAAAATTCCAAGTGTGATATCTACTACCAGCTGTTGTCATAGAAACTGACGGGTTTGACCAATCTACATCCCTCATATGAAATAAGAAATTACCACCAAAATACATAGTCAAAGAAGACGTAGGATAAGTATCTAAATAATCGTCAAGTTTCGCATTGAAAATAGTAACTGAGCCTGTAACTGATCTTTTATCTAATGCTGCAAATTTGGGTCCAACAACATCAGAATATGTTCCGTCATCAAGGATAGGATTTGTATGTGTTAATCCTATGGTTTGACTTACATTTAAGCTCATAGCAACTATTTTATTTGTATTTGTTTTTGAAGTAAATACATAATTGGTTTTTTTAAGGTCTTTTGATTGAGTTATTTTAAGATTATCAAATAATTCTTTTTTAAGCTCAGAGTGATTTCTTTTTTCTGGCTCAAAAAAAGATATTAAACAATCAGACATATTTGCAGTTCTGTAGTTTTTATAATCTTGTATCTCATAGGGATCAAAACCATCAAATTCTACTGTTCTTGGATCGGCTTCAATGTCTGGTTTAATAATAGATATAGTTTCTGGGCTTATAAGAGTTTTTCCACCTACAAAACTGCAATTAATATTAACATCAGATAAGCTATTTTTACCCTCAACACTTACATTAAAAGATTCCATAAAAACAGGACCATAAGATAAGTGAGCAGAGTTACTAGATGCAAAAAACAATGGAAATAAAGGAACAATTGCTGCTTTATAAATTGTGTTTTCTGCTGGCTCATGTTCATTTGTTTCATGATCAGTAATCAATGGGCTAAATGTAAAATTTGAAATCTTATATTGTTGTTTTACAAATGACAAAGCGTTATCTAAAGCCATAGGATAATAAGAACTTAAAGGTTCAAATAAAGAGCTTCCTGGGTCATCTTCAAATCCAGAAATCCATATTCTTTTATATAAGTTTTCATCATAGTCAATAGTATGTCTGCCAAAGTTTCCGTTATCAAGCTCGACTTCCCTTATAGATGTTGGAAGCTTTTGAACCATGCTATACATGTCCCAAACAAAACCAGGAATTCTATATTTATTAAGATTAAAAGTAAAACCACTTCCCAATGAATTATATAAGTCCCTATATATTTCTTGGTTTAGATCATTTAGAGCAACAACAAAAATATTGTGACCTTTTGTTGGAACTCCATTGATAACTGTTTGTTCGTAGTTTAACATTTTATTTTCCGCTAGTTATCTTAAGCCAGTCCTGTGCTAATGCTCTAACAATTTCGTGCCTGGTTTTTCCAATATTTTCACTTGTAATTGGCACTACATTTCCAGTTTCAGCATCTTTTAAATTCCAAGATGAAAAAAAACTTAAAATAATTAATTTACATAAAACAAATGTTCTTACCATTGGATTACCAGTAACAGCATTAATAATTGTTGCCTCTTCCAATATATTAGACATTGTTTCAAAATCTCTACCTTTAGCATCGCAGATTAATGAAACGGTATCATCATCAGATTCTTCATTAGGCTTTAAAATCTTAACTGCAGTAATAACATCATTCACTACATTTTTAATTTTGAACCTAATAATTACTGGAAATGTTTCTTCTGGATTTACAAATATACTCATAAAAAACCCTTAGAAAGAAGTTGAATTGTTTAAGGTTGGTATCTTATTCAATTTTTCAGTGACTACGCTGAACTTTATTTCTTTCGTTTGACTATCGGATAATGGGGAGTCTGCTTTTGAGCCTGACCAAACAACTTCATCAAAAGTTATCTTAAACACGCCAAAATCTACTTCTATCCCACCATTGTTTATACTTGAAGGACCAGCAAGTTTTTCAGCTAAAGTGTATGGAGCTATAGGAGACAGGTATTTTATTGTCCCTTCTATCTTTCTACCATTTGAAACTAACCCATAAGGCTTCAAATTTTCTCTAAACCTAACATAACTATCAGGGTTAATTGAATGTAGTGCATAAATGGGCTCAAGCTGATTTTCTAAAGTTAAAGTAATCTCTTGGACTAAAAAACTGGTGGTTCCAATACCCTGAAATCCTTGGAAAAATGGGTGTCCAAAGGCATTAGTGGTCAATCCAAATCCACCAGCAGTATACGAAGTGTTGTTTATTCTTACTTCTGAACCTTGCAATCCTCTGTATACTTTGTATTTGGCAACATTAGAAGCTAGAGTATCAAAGTTGTTATTAACATCTATTTGATATTGTCTATTAACATTTAAAAACTTTACATCAATATTGGCTTCTACATCTTGACCTGGTTTAGCGCTAACAGTTATCTTATCAACTAAGCAACCACTTAAAAGACCTTGGAACAATGAAACAAGATTAAATGTTGGATTTCTCGTTGTAGATGCTATACCTGCTTTTACAAATGTCTTCGAAACTGTGTGGGTACGTGCAGTTCCAGATGAAAAGAATAAAGCTCTATTTGTTTTATTAACTGAAATTACAGAAACGGTTTCAGGTATTTCAGTTCCACCAAACTTTGAAAATGTTAAATTAAACGGAGTAGTTAAAGATTTAAAATCACTAATATTATCAACTGCTATAAAAGTCGTTCCAATTCCAACCGTACTAATTGTTGAAATAATTTTTCCAGCTATTGCATTTCCTGTTCCTTGGTAAGCTAAAGTTGCTGCATCCCATAAAGCAGCAAAGCCAAAATCAATATATCCAGAGGATGACGCCTTAACTAGCATGCTAAAAGATGCAGAGAATTCAGCTTTAGACAAACTAAATGTGTTAGGATCTGCTCCTTCTCCAGCTAATCTTTGGTAGTTTAATGATTCTTGAGCAAAACTAAAATTTAAATTTTCTGCATTTAAAAGAAAGTCTGTATCAATGTTTCCAAAATTATATTCAAATAACGGCTCAGTAGAATTAACTCTATCTAGGATAAGTAAATCATAATATCCTGGATTGAAACCTAGGGCTGAATATTGGTTAGAAATATCGTTCATTATGGCACTGTTTCAACTGTAAAGAAGTCATAAACACTCCATTTAATAGGACCGTTGTTAGTTCTTTGTAGATTTGCTCCCGGGGTTACATAAACGTCATCAACACGGTCAAAAAGGTCATTGGCTGTACCCAAGACAAAACGTGTACTTCTTTCAGTGCCTTGTGGAATAGTTTGGGTAAATGTAAAGGGAGTACCACTGGCGCCATTTCGAGCAGTAATGGTAACAATCATTTCATTTTTAGTAGTTGTTGTTTCAGAAGACAAGCCATCATATTCAGCTGCAAAACTACTTGAAACTGCTTGGTAAATATTATCAACTGGTGGAACAAAAACGGACAGCCTTCTTGGAGTAAAAGAATTAATATTATAGAACTTCAAACCTCTTCTTACTGGATATTTAATTCCCAATCCGTTGTCTAAATATCCACGAAGTTTGTAATATGGAGCGTAGAGATTGTAAGTAGTTGGTGCATTGTCATAGGTTGACCAGTTGACAAATCCAGTTGTTAAAGTTGAGGATTTCCAAAGAGTGATTTCTCCATAAGGATCAATAGCAGCTTTTTCCAATCCTCTTAAATATATAGTCCCCGTGCTTGATGCATTTGTTGCTGGGTCAATTATTTGAATTGTAGTTGGTCTATCAATAACAGCCCAATAAATATGCCCACCTGATAAATTTACACCCTTTTTAAATTTAAATGTATATTCATCACTCTGATCAGTCAAATCATTAAAATAAAGCTTAACCTCATCTGTCAATGGATTTTCAATATCAGGAACATACAATGTATTAGTATCATCAAGCGTAGCGTCTGTATCACCTGAAGTTACATAATCAGCATAAGAGTCATATAGTCTTAAGGTTAAATAATCTGATGTATTTTTGACTGTATATCCTTCAGTGCCAAATAATAACTTCAAAGATATACCACCACAAAAACCATCATTATCTGGTTCAATTTTAACAGCTGTATATTTACTACTTAAAGCTACATTTGTGTCATCATCTGTTGTTGTGTTAGAAAAATATGGCTGTTTCTGTATTTCTTCAGGAATCGTAAGTCTATATTCCATCAGGTCAGAAGCTAAGTTGCCTCTTTTATATACATTGTAAAAAAGAGCATTTGCAACATTTTGCCAATTGAGCTCAATCATATAATTATTGTTGGATACAGAATTGGTTGTTACTTCAATGTATTTTGGTACTGTTTCTCCACTAGTTTCTGATGTAATAGTTTTTACCACAGACGCTCCATAAATATGAGTGCCCCGTTCTAAACTAGATAAACTTCCTGGAGCCGTTAAAGAAATTGCATCGTAGCCCGCATTAACACTAGCAGTACCAACAAGCCTTGGATTATTTGAAACTAAATCTCCTCTGAAGATAGCAAAAGTATGTTGTAAATCTTCTGATGTCAACTCATAATAAGCTTTAGCAAAATTGTATGGAAACTCAAATCTTTCTAACCCAGAGAATGATAAGCCTTTAGAATAAAAACTTTGAACCCTAAACGGTTGTGCTGCCCATATTTTTCTCAGGTTAGTGTTTGATCCAGCAGCTAGTTTAACGGATAATGCTTTAACTCCTTGCACAACTTCACTTAACAAGAAGCTTGATTTCAAGTTTTGCATGTCATTCAAGGCATTTTGGCAAGCATTAAGTATCCTGGTGTTGTCTGCTGTGTCTCCAAAAACAGGGTTGGTACTGTTATTGTAAGGTAGAGGTATGGTTGTACTAACTATGGCATATTCCCCGGTGTTTTCTACAACACTAGGGTTTGATGGATTTGTTATCACTACATTTGCAATAGGAAGCCACGTAGGGGGTAGTGGGGGATAATATTGAAATGTATCAGGGTCAGCAGTTCCATCAGCAGTTAAGACGGGAAACCCCATGATTGATTGCACTCTAGCTTGGTAGTTAAATCTTACTGCAGAGCCAGAAGGAATTGATGATTGAATTTTTCCATAAACTGGTGAAGCAAGTGTTCCTAAATTTTGACCTGGATCAATTACCATTCCAGTTTTATCATCATTTAAAGAAACAAATTTGATATATAGCCTGCCTACTTGAGCCTCTAATGGAAAACCAAGTGACTCAGGTATTGTTGTGTCTTTGATATAAACAATAGAGTCATTAATCGATGCTGCTGCTGACGTTTCTGTATTCCAGTTTTGAACTGCTTTTTGAACTTCATCGAGCGGAAGGCCTAAAGTCATTCCATAAACATATAGATTAGAATATAATTGACTAAAACTTCTTCTTATGGAAATGTCTTGAGAAAGAACATTAATAGAATTGTTATCATAAACAATTTGTCCGCTGGCTACATTTACATAATAAGGTTCGCTTGGAGAATATGTAGTTGTAAATCCTGGGGTTGTAGTGTCTAGTATGGCGAAATAGGGATTCCCACTGTTGGCCATACTGAAGAGGTTGTTAATTTCATATATTGCTGTGGCAGGAGTTGTTTTACTACCTAAGCTTTCTTGTAATGAATCATAGATATTTCCAGCTACTTTTGTAACTTCATAAACAACTTCTTCAATTTTTGATGATATAGACATATTAGATAATTATACCCATTTCATTTTTCAAGAACTCTTTTAATCTAGCAGGCATCATTGAAGAGTTACTTTGCCAATAAGAGATGAAATTAGGACTCCAGTTTGTTAATCTAACCCACTCATTAATAACATTAATTATTTCTTTTCGAAGCTTGTTGTATCTTTTTGTAATGTTAGTTTCATTCTTTATTAATTGAGGAGTTAAAAAAATTGCTATCTGTTCAAGAGAAAACGAGAAAAACCCTCGGATTTTTCGATTGTCAATCATGTGCAAATAAACTCTTGAATTTTGATAAGTGCCATCATAATAATCTATATCTAAAATAAAATCATAAATATCGATATATTTATAATTAGCATAGTTGCCTAATGAAGCATCAGATAAAGGCTCAATAGTATCAAAGATATTTCTGATAAACATTAATTTAGCTTCATCAATGGTTATATCTTTAGATATTATTCTGGTAAAATCATTAGCACCTTTCAAAGTTGATGCAGAAATACTATTATATGTATCTCCACCGTCTTCGTATGATTCAAGAAAAATCTTACCAAATGCATAACAGTTTGATAAAATTTCGTATTGACCAGATATTTGCTGCCTTTGAATGATATCTGTTGTTGGATCAGATGGAAAAATAGACAGGCTTATTTCATTATTTACTGTAGCAGGAGTGGTAATAAGCTGGGGAAAAGCTTCTGTATCACTTAACTCTAAACCCTTACCAAAAGTAAACAATTTATTAAATTTATTAGGGTCTGTAGTTTCTGTTTGAGCAAGACCATAAACTAAATCAATTGGCCTATTTAAATCTGGTTTGCCGATAGCATATTCTTTATTAGCTTTGGTAAGGTCAGTTACTTCTTGTAAAATGTCTAAACTAATTACAAGATTGTTTATCATATACACAGTGTTAGGATTTGGTGCTGACATTATTTACTCCTGAAAACTATTCTGTCGCCTGGGGGTGCGCCATGAGTTGGAGTTGATATTTCTTCTAAGTTTTTTCCCACTGTCAAGAATACAATTTTATCAATTGGTTCTCCATCTGGATCTATGTCTACTGGGCTTGGAGTTGCATCTTGATAGAATGTTGAGTCTATCGAATTCCAAGTAGAATCACTAGCAAGTTTCCATTCTCCTAGTAAAACTTGAGGATGGGATGTTGAATTTAAAGTATCTGTTTTGTGAGTGTGTAAAATTTCAAAAGTTAATTGTTCGTCACTGACTAAGCTCAAAGTAAATGTATTTGCATAATTAGAGTTTGTATTTGTAAGGTTTGATATTTCTGGTATTACGCTTCCATTAACAAATACTTTTATGCCATAGCTTGAATAAAACCTAAAATTATAAGAATCAGTGCTTTGAGGTTTAAACACACCTTTGGATTTAGCTTGTAAATATTCAGTAGTACTATTAACGCTATACCCACTAAAATTTAACGCACTTGTAATAATAGTATCATCTGCTATTTTTTCAAGTTCAATATTTTGATTAATATCATCAATAGTATTTAAATCAGCTAAGAACCACCAAGTTTGCCAATAAGGTGATTTATTCAATGTGATAAAATTTTCTTTTAATGTGTTTTTTGCATAGTACTTTGCATAAACATAAATATCTCTAGAATATTTTGCCCAATGCCATTCAGGCTTAAATCTTATTGCGTATTTGACGCTTGATGCTGAAGGAGCGGATGTTGACAGTGTAAGAGAACTTGCACTGTTGATGCTTGAGACATCATACCAAGTAGTAATATCAATGTGATTTATACTACCAAATCCTATTTGAATATCCTGACCAGTAAATAACAAGAAGCTTGAGTTACCTGTAGCAGTTACTGATGTTGTGCTTACTGTGACTGTGCCTGTTGTTTCTTTTGTTAGCCCTCCGTAAAAAGCTCTAGGATAAAGTTGTAAATTTTGTGGTGGGCTTATAGTCTTAGAAGTAAAAGAAACATAGCTTTCGAGATTATAAACAGGATTCTTTTCTCTTTGTCTATTTGGTGGAGGTAGTGATGAATTAATAGAATAGTCAGTTCTGTTAAATGTACCAAAAATCTCTGCTGATGGTTGGAAGAATGAAATATATGGCCTGCCTGTAATAAAGCCCCAGTTTCCATCCTTGTCTTTTAATGAAAGTGTGTTTCCACCTGTAGAAGCACCCCAAAGTTTTAATTTATGCTTAATAACATAGTCTGTACCAGAATTTATTGTTCCTGGAGAAGAAGTTAATGTTAAATTTGTATTACTGTTTATTGAAGAAATCGTATACCAATCGGCTATTTCGCTTGGAATTGTAGATCCAAAGCCAATTTCTGAATTCTTAATATAATTTGTAAATGTTGTTCCTGTTCCTGTTACATTTGTACCAGAGCAAGCTACAGTTCCAGATGTGTTAGAGGCATATGTTCTAAATTCCTGATTAGACTTAAATACTAACCAATAGTTAGTATCAGCTGTTAGATTTGCACTTAATCCAAAAGAATACTCTGCCATATTTGAAGAAATTGAAGTTAAAGCAATACCTGAACCACCTTTAACAAGTTTATCTGGAGTGTTGCCTGTAGCTGTGGATGAATATAACTCAACATTCAATAAGCCAGTAGATAAAAACGGAATGGTATTTGACATTCTTAACTTAAAACTTTGTGATGAAGAATCAAGAAGTGGTGTTATTTTTATTCCAAATGTAGATTGAGATACTGCTATACCTGAATTTGAAGTTGTTTGATTTAATCCAAACGAACCGTCAATACTTGTTTGTTGGTTGTGAATACTTTCAATTACATTTATAGAATCATCAGCTATAGATAATCCAGTAGTTGCAATTGTAAATGAGTCAGCTTTAACATCTCCAGCAGTATATGGATAATAATCGTCAGCTGTTTGAATGCCTTGTGATTTACCATCTCCACCAATCAAAGCATAATAATTAATTTGCCAATATGGATTTGTATCAAAAGAATATTTAGAAGTAGTCATGCCTAATTCTTTAAGCGCAACCCATTTTTCTGGATAGTGATTTAAATCAATAGTAATAAAATCACCCTCATAATTCGCTAGTGCTTCATTAATGTCAGTTCCAGCAGCTAAAGAAGCAATAAACTGTTCACGGGTTTGACCTTCTTGCTTATCACTTCCTACAACTCTTGTAAGAATTGGTCTTGATTCTTGCATTTTTAAATCAGGTACACATCCAGCATATCCATATAAATGATAGTCCGGTATTGATTCTAAAGTTCCATCTGCTTTTGCTGTTTGTTCATTAGTAGTACCAGTTTTATAATATCCAACAACACTTAAGCCTTTATTTACTCTGGTGTTGTATTCTTCATCTGATAAGAAAAATTTAGAAGCGTTCAAATACAAATCTTTCTCTAATACGTTTTTATTTGAATCTTGTAGCTTAAGCTTAAATGTGTAATCTAAACCAATTTTATCACCAGATACGTTAGGGTCAATAGCTTCGCATAATAAAGAAAGTTCTTGGTAAACTTCAAAATTGCTAGATACTGGAATCTTGACATTGTAATTTCTAAGGTGATCAGATGTTAAGGCTGCTAAATTCTTACTTGGTGATTGTATGGCAAAGTCAGCAACAGCTTCGTTACCATCATAATCAAACTGTAAACCTCTTGGTTCATAATCAGGATTTTTAAGAGTTGTTGCGGAAGGTTTCTTAAGTAAATAATGAATTAGAGTCTGATAATTATTTGGGTCTGTTGAAGAGATACTTAAAAGTTCGTCTATTCTGTCAACAACTAATCTTGCTGATTCTGGAACAATCTGTCTTGTTAAATTATTAAATATTTCATTGTAATTGCTGTTTCTTGTGAATTGAACCATCTTGTAATATTGAGGAAGTAAAAACTCTAACACATTTTGATCTTGCACACCAAACTTTGCAAAATTAATAGCAAGTTTTTCTAAATACACAATACTAGATGTATTTAAAATATTTAAGAAGTTATAATGTAATCCATCAGCTTCAAGAATTCTTTTTGGCAAGCTAATAAAGTTTTCAGATTGTACTAGCTCAAAAACTTCATCTACTGGTCTTGTAAGTAAACATCTAAAAAGACAATCGTAATTTTCTGGAACCACAGGCCAATTATAGAAATTTTCATATGAGTCTAAAGTTTCTCTGTCAAACGGAATGCCTGTTAAAATTTTGTATGTAGCTTTAGCAAATTCAAAACTCATACCAGAATTTTCAGTACATATTAAAATAGGATATATTTGATTTCTTTTTATTTCACTATATCCAACTAAAGATCCATCATCACCAAAACTTGAAGCTGGAACTAGTGCATCTAACGAATATCTAAATGGAGCAGTTGGATCTGAGTACTCACCATCTTTAAAATTAAACAATGTTTTATTTTGAGAATAGAGGTAGAGGTTGGTATCATAAACGCCAGTAAGCTCATAATCCAGATAGTTAGATATTGTTTGTTTGAAGAAACTTTTTTTATTCCAAAGTATCAAATTTGAGTTAGGAACATCAACCGAGCCATCAATAGAACTGATGGCTATATCATTCATATCATACTCAATAAGACTGTATGTGTAGCTGGTAAAAGAGTTTATAGTTAAGTCATCAACAGAATTCCAATAAACTGCTATATGCCACCAATAGTTATTTGTCCATGAAAAAGAAGATGAAGATGGCAGATTAATTTCTAATACCCAATAATTTTCTGAGTCTACAGTAGTATCAAAATTTAAAATATCATCCACATACGCATTGTATGAATATATTTTAAAATCCAATTCAGTAAGTTGACTATATGATGTTGGGAGTGTTATGGATTGCCATGATGAGGTGTAATTTTGAACTAAATTATTGTGGTAATAAAGTTTTATATCTCTAGGCTCATTGGTTTTTGGGTCTGTAAGTTTAAACCCAGTAAGAACATCTTCATGAAGTTTTACTTTAATTTTTTTTGTTAAACTAGCACCATTTCCTGGTACAGCCAAATCACCATCTTTAGTTATAGCTGTTCCGAAAGTATTTCTAAGCGAAATCCAACGAGCATTATCGAACTTAGGAACAGATTCATAATTTGCAGTTGTTACAGGTAAAGAAAATGCACCTGTGTATCTTGAAGTCGTAGTTAAATCTGCCCTAGCTGTATTAACCTGAGCTGTAAAACCTGAACCAACAGTGTTTTCTCCACCGTAAGGAGCATATGTTGTTGAGTTGGTAGTTCTTGGGTTTGTATAAAATGTGGGCGGAATGTAATCTCCCCAGCCGTTATATAACCATATTCCCCACCCTTCTAAACTTGGAGGACCATCGTAAGACGGATTCCATGAGCCTGACACGTATATTGGAAAAGGAGTGGATAAGTTTTTATTAAGATATATTTCCCCGCCTTGTATGCCAAACCCAATAGGATCATCAACATTATAAGTTAAAAAATTCGGGTCACTATATCCGTCAGTTGATTTACCAGCTAAATCATAGTCGTGAAAGTTGTTAGAGGTTTTAATTCTAGTTAATAAAGTTTCAGCTTCAAGATTGAAGCCTCGCCTATCGACTGTATTGCCGAAAGCGTTTCTTACATAATTTTTAGCTTTACCGATAGTATTTGTTAATACTTCTAAGCCTTTTCTTGTTGTACTGCTCATAACTAGAAAGCCGTGGTTGGAACATTATCAGGACCGTATATAGTTTGTTTTACCAATTCTTTTGCAGAAATAGTTATTTGACCATTTTTAAGTAGAGCTTGACCCCTTCCATCATCTGAAGGTTTTAAGTCTGTACATGTAACATCATAAATTAATCGAATAGGGTCTACAAAATCTCTTCTCATTGCAATAATATTTGATTTAGCAGCTGTTGGTAGGTTAGTTATACTTGTACCAGCACCTACAGCCTCGAATACTCTATAAAAGGCTTCAGTGGCTAGACCTGAAGCTGGTAAGCTTGGAGACGATACTGTAGCATCATGTGTTTGAGACCATAAATCATCAAAATTTGCTTGTGCTAAGCTAGAATACGGACTGAAAATTGTGTTATGTTCTATAGTGTAGTGCTGAGGTGACAACATATACTTGTTACAAATTGGGCATGGTTCAAGTACCCACATTCTTCTATGTCTTCTTAGAACGCTTAAAACTAATCTAGATGCCTCTTGAACCAGTCTTTCAGAAAGCTCAATATTGTCAGCACCAGCATCTACTCCAATGGTAATTTTATGCTCGTATTCTTGAAGACCAAAAGAAACATCTTTAATAGGAATAGAGGTGCCATAAAAGATAAGAGAAAGACTAGAAGGCTTGACATCCCTGTCACCAAAGTACCAACCCAAGATTGGCCTGTCATAAATAACAACTTGGTCTTTAGAGTTTTTTGGCATGTCATTGTATAGAATGCCTTTAAGGGTGTCATAAATTCTTTCGACCATTTATAGACCTATTGATTCTTGCCTTTTGAAGCACCATCTTTTCTTGGGTTATTTGGAATACCACGCAAGGTGGCTCTTACGAATCTGTCCCCACGAGTATTTCTTTGACCAAATAATCTAATCTCACCATTTTGAATTCTTACAAGCTCATTCATAGCATATTCAAAACGATCTTTTTGCGCTTCAGAAGACTGTCTGTCAGCACCCTGGAGAGCTTGAGCATAAAACATTTGAGCAGCTAAAATTGCACAGATTACAGGTATGGGGTGTGGGTAAGCAACATCTCCACCCAAATTGACCTTTTTTAAAGGTACGTCGTAAGCAATAGAAAGATTAGCATCAATTTCAGAAGATGCTTGTTCAATAAAAAAATCTAGATTAATATTTGTGGCTGTTTCTGGAGATGGATTTCTGAAGTTCGGTACCGGGTTGTCTCCTTCTGCAACTACATTTGGCGGAAGATATTGTTTAACATCTGTTGTTTTGCAATAAGCTCTAGGCATTTGGAACTCCTTGTGATTTTTGCTTTAAATATTTGGGTTCGAAATCAACACCTTCATTAGGGGCTAAAAGACCCATTTTTTCAGCTTCTCGTCTTGGTAACAGCGTGAATGCAGTTGATGATTCTAAATCATTTCCCGATGTTGATGCTGAAGAAACAAATTTAGGAAAGGTAACATTTAAATCTTGAAATCCACCAACTTTTTCGTTGTATATTTCTACTGCGTCTGGTGCATACGAACTTCCTTGAAGTTTTTCTAAATCTAAAATTTTTTGTTTTGTCAAATTTGTTGCAATAACAAATCCGCCTAACTTATGTGCTTCTTCACAAGCTTTAGCTAAATCAAATCCAGGTTTAAGTGGTTGCTTTAGCTTGTAGATATAAAGCTCTTCTTTTGAAGTGCAGATGTAAGTTTGGCCTGGTAATACAGCTATATCCATTTGTAGTTGTTTAGCCATATTCCAGGCAATCCAACCAACGTTTGAAGAGGTTTTTGAAAGGATACCTATGACGTCCAATCCTTTAATAATAGCAGCTGTAAGAATGGACTTGATTGTAGAATCAAGAACGTTTCTATTAGAAAAGGTAGTTTCTTCATCAATAAAAACGCATGGATCAACCCTTAAAACGTGCTTTCTAAGGGACACACATTCTCTTGCAACACCATACCAAGATTTTTCCATATTGAAATATACTTATTTAGGAGGCTTAGTACCTATCTTTTTGTTCCGCAATCAGGGCAGAATTTCTCCAATCCAGGGAAACTATAACCACATTCAGTGCAAAACTGAGAAAGTTGGGCAGTGCCACATTTTAAACAAAACTTAGCATCTTTGGGGAGAGAATAAAGACACTGTTTATTTAAGCAATCCTTATAATGAACATTGACATTGCTAGATTCTTGAACAATGAGAATATTTGAAGATGCTGGTTTTATAAAAGGCTTTGATTTATCTTCCTTCATATCGTCAAGCTCTGAAATCAATCTTGATAGCAAATCTGACTCAACTGTCTGAATGCCTACAGGCTCAATATCATCTGGTTGAAATTCGTTTTGATTCATGTGTCGGTCAACTAGCTTAGAAAATTGTTCAGAATCCAGAATACTCATTTTAGGATTAGCTGAAATTTCACCATTCTCATCAACTTCTATGTTCATATCAGCTGGGTTAAAATCATCATTATCACTTAAAATAGTGTGCCCAAACTGATTAACTCTATGTTTGGGCAAATCTTCACGGTGCGGGTTAGTAAAAGAGAACCTTAGGGATTTAATTTCTTCTTCAGACATTCTTACCTCTTTTTAGCTCCCTCCTTCTCTGATTTTTGATAGGAGAAGCCAACAACTTCAAAGTCACCAAGTTGAGACACTGCATCACTGATTACTTTCATTAAATCACCCTTTGGAATTGACTGATCCTTTGGTGCTTTTATGTCAAGCTTAAATGAGTGCTCTGCGTGTCCCTCTTCAGATGGTACTTCATCAAAGTCCGGTTTAGCAAATTTTTCTACCATAGGGCTGCCATACATTTCTGGTTCCCTAAAAGTCATATCGTTAATTCCAGCCATTTCATCTTGAATTTGCGCAATCCTCTTGGCCATAGCAGGACTGTAGTTGCTTAATCTTTTTTGCATATGTCTTAACACTGTCTCCACGTTATCGTTCATATCAAACCCCATTTTATCTTCTGTTTTCTTACACCCAATGATAAAGGGAATTACTATAATTACTTAATTACTAATTAAATTAATTAAATTAATTGAATTAATTAATTTTTATATAATTATAGTAAAACTCACCTTTAACTGTCTTGCACAATTAAGTGATAAAGTTCTAAAGCTTTAACCTGATCTACCTCATAAGAAGAATTAATAATATCTCCTATACCTTTTCCTTTTGAAAGTTCATCAAAAGCATAAGACCATATAGAAACTAGCAATTCTTTTACTAATACACTTTCAGTACTTTTGTATTCTAAATATTTGTTGTTAAACCATCCAATGAACTCAACGAAATCATTAAGTAGGTTTGTAATCTTTTCATCTTTTTTAATACTGTTTACTTTAGGATTCCATGAAGTAGAACAAGTTTTAGTTGACAATCCTTGTGGGTTATTTCCAGTTGAACCAATACAGTTGTTTGAACAATCTACTGATGAAACATAAGGTCCGGTGATTACACATCCAATTCCACCTAAAATGATAGGTGGCATTCCTGGTTGTCCTGTAGCTGACGTACATCTGTTGATAGGACCTGCTGGAAAATTTTCTTGTCCTTCACATTGAACACACCAATATTCAACTGTGCTAGAAGCTACCATTATTGCAACAGAGTATTTTTTTAAGTTTTTGAAATCATCATCGCTATAAGATGTAAAACTTAAAGCATCATATTTAGGATTCTTAACTTTCACTCTGTTGAAGTTTTTATCAACAACAACATATCCTTCGTTATCTAATGGATCATCATTTTTTGAGATCAGAAAATGAACATCTTCCAACTTGTTTACTGTTTCAAATTCAGGCTCAAATACCTTCAATTTGGGTTCATTTATGCTGTCTTCGAGTAAAGTTAAAGAATCTACTATAGCAAGCAGTTTAATCAATGAATTTGGGTAAATTACAGTATTACGATTCCAAGGGGTACATAACTCAAAAGTGTAGTATTTATGTTCATCAAGAAGATTGGTAAAATCTTCCCATTGCATTCCATACTCAACTAGTGTATTTTTAAAAATATTAATCCAATGAATTTTGCTTTCACCTGAATTTGGAGAAAAAACATTACATTTTCCGTCTGTTGAAAATCTTGTTCCTAATCTCCATTCATCTTTGTAGAAATATAAAACAACTAAACATCCATCGTATTTATTGTATGCTTTAGCATTATCCCAAATAAATGTGTCTAGAGTTGATTTAATATCTTTGTTGTGAATATCTAAGAAACCACCAATAGATTTTCCAACCACATTCCAGGTTTTTAATTGAAGAAATAATGCTCTTGCTTCTTTTCCAATTTCTGTGTTTAATGGAGTTAATGGTGTGTAATTAAAAACTACAACATCCAATTCATTATTGATTATG
>Ga0114966_10001829_pt1 | contig 19334 bp, 19 predicted proteins | sample M_130207_XF_Meta_FD_87029 | JGI IMG/M metagenome (GOLD analysis project Ga0114966, IMG submission 87029) | Freshwater microbial communities from Lake Montjoie, Canada to study carbon cycling - M_130207_XF_MetaG | ecosystem: Environmental > Aquatic > Freshwater > Lake | place: Lake Montjoie...
CCTTCTATGCCTCGCAGTGGGTCTTCTTCGCCTGTTTTGGGCTGTGGTTCTGGGGCAGGTTCCTGCGCGACCAGAGGGTGGCCGATGAGGCGGCCGACGCTGCCTATGCTGCGTGGGTCGCCCAGCAGCCGGACGAACTGCCCGATAGCCTCAGCGGGTGAGCTCGTCCCATGGCCGTCCCGACGAGGCAAAGCTGCGCGGAATCCGACGCGCTCTGACCCGCTATCGCGTGCTGGCGTGGGTGACCGGAACCTTCCTGGCGGTGATGACCCTCGGGATGCTGTGGCTCCTGGCCACCGGTGATTGGTCCAGTCGTAACAGCTATTCGTGGTACGTACTCGGCTGGACCTTCCACGGCTGGTTCTTCGTCGTCTACCTCATTACGGCGGTTGATCTGTTCACCCGGGTGCGGTGGTCCGTGGGCCGAACTCTCCTCGTGCTGGTGTCAGGCACCATTCCCTTCGCTGCGTTTGCAGCCGAGTCCTGGGCTAGTCGTGACGTGCGGAGGCGCTTCCTCGAGGTTTGAGTCAGGCCGCTCGGGGCAAACTGAGGAGCAAGCCCCCTGTGTCGGTCACAACCCTAGGAGTGCCTCGATGCCCACGCCTCGTTCTGCCGCCTTCGCCGCCGCTGCGGCCCACACGGTCGCGAGCGATGGCCCCGCAGGGTTCCTGCGACGCCTGGCCTCGATCCCCGCGATGCTGCGAGACAGTCTCACCGGACGGTATTCCGGCCTCGGGCGAGGTCGCCTTCTGCTGCTGGCGCTGGCCGGCCTTTACATCGTGTCGCCAATCGATCTGCTGCCCGAGGTGCTGCTGACCCTTCCCGGTCTCGCCGACGATGCGCTCGTGGGGGTGTGGCTGGCAGCCTCGCTGCTGGCCCTGAGTGACGACTACCTCGGGTGGCGTGGTCGGCCGGTGGCGGGAGTCACGACCGTGCCCGGCGTGGTGGTGCGCTAGCCCCTTCCCGTGGAGGGAAACCGGAAGGTCGCGGCGGTAGTGTGGGGGCTTCTTTCATCAACCATTGCGAAGGACCCCTCATGAAGCGCCACCTGATCGTTATCGTAGCCGCGCTGTCGCTGAGCCTGTCTGCCTGCGGCCTCCTCGGAGGGGTGGTCGGTGCTGCCGGCGAGAAGGTCTGCCCCACGCTCAACGCGATCAAGGCCCAGATGGCAAGCGCCACCGAGGCCAATGGTGGCAAGACAGCAGGAGACGCCCTGGCGGGGTTCAACGCGATCACGGCCAAGCTCGAGACTGCCAAGGCCGACGCGGGTGAGCCCGGAAAGATTGTGATCGGCAGAATCGAGTCGGCGCTCACGGCCGTGTCGGAGCCGCTCGCGGCGGTTGCTCCGGACACGGCGCTCAAGGATGTTCCCGGTGTCGCTGAGAAGCAGGCCAAGGTCAAGGACGCCTACGACTCGGTGTACGCGGAACTCAAGTGCGCCTGAGGTCGCTCTCCGGCGTTCCCTCGGATAGCGTGTGCGCGTCAGAGGCGGCCGATCGGCCTCCCGTCCACGGTCGCTGAGGGGTTTTGATGATCAACGTTGGAGATGCAGTTCCCGATGTTGCGGTGCGCATCATGCGTGAGGGCAAGCCGGCTCAGGTTTCGATGAGCGAGGTGATCGGTGAGGGCCGCGCTGTGCTGTTCGCGCTGCCGGGCGCCTTCACCCCCGGCTGCTCGAAGCATCACTTGCCCAGCTTCATCGAGAACGCGGCCGCGCTCTCCTCCGCGGGCGTCGACCGCATCCTGTGCCTGAGCGTCAATGACGTGTTCGTGATGGACGCGTGGGGCGAGGCGCAGGGCGTGGGCGAGTCGATCGTGATGGTTGCCGACCCGGCGGCAGACTTCACCGAGGCCGTGGGTATGGCCGTCGACGCCTCAGCCTTCGGTCTCGGCATGCGCTCGAAGCGCTACTCGATGGTCATCGAGGCGGGCATCGTCACCACCTTCCTGCCCGAGGAGGACGGATTCGCCGTGCTGGCGAGCACGGCCCCCTGCGTGCTCGACGCCCTGGCGTAGGTCTGCTTCCGCTAACACCGACTGACGACGATCTCGTGCCACGGCTCAGCGTCGGGGGGCCCCAGCGAGTAGCGCAGGGTCAGTTCGTCGCCGAGTTTCATGGCGATCGCGCCGAACGTGAACCAGTCGCTGTCGGTGCGCGACACGCACAGTGGCGGTGAGGCGAGCAGGTGTGCAAGGTCGTCGAGAGTTTCAGCGACGTGAGCGTCGAGCACCCCCTGCCTCAGGTGGCTGCGGCTCTGCCCCGGGGCCATGGTCGGGTCGATGTCGGTGGTGGCCAGCGGATGGTTCGCGTGGCCGAACCCGCGGTTGGCGGGGGCCGACACGACCGCCCCGAAGGCTGAGCATTCCACGCTCGCGGTGAACACACCCCCGTGAGCATCGTGGCTCACGATGGCGTAATGCTGGCCTGAGGCGTGGGGTACTGACTGGAGGAACGCCAGAGCCGTGCGGGCGTCGGGCTGGGCCAGTGCGCCCCGCAGCACGAAGGCCACCGGTAGCCCGGTCGCGCTGTGCTCGAGGGTGGTGAGGGCGTTCACGCAGATGCCGAAGCCCGCGCTTGACAGGCCGCAGAGGCCCATCAACCCGGCCGACGTCAGCACCGCGGTGGTGCCTCCTGATTCGTCGGTCGACTGCAGAATCACCTGGCTGCCGTCGAGGACACGATCGAGGTCCATGGTCTGCCCCAGCAGAGGTGGCTCGACGGCGATGGCGAGGGTGCTGCATGCCTCGCGGGTGGTGCCTGTCTGCTGCCACCACCAGTGCTCGTCCATCAGGTTGTGGGCCAGAAGGTGGTCGCGCGGGACTCCCGATGCCTCGGCCATCGCGTCAAACTCGGCGAGCAGGTCAGGCGTGTGGGTGGCGATAGCGGCCTCGAACGAGGTGTCGGTGACGAACCGCTGCACCTCGGCGGGGCCGCCTAGGGAGTCGACCACTGCGCCCACCACATCGCGAATGCGATCGCGCATGATCTCGCCGAGGGCGTGGCCGCGCTGGTGCCCGGTGCCCGACACGCTGACTGGGGTGCTCATGAGAGGCAGCCTAGGTGGCGGGTAGTGAAGCAAGCACCAATTCGGTGCATACTCACTTCAGCAGTGGCCGCAGGCGGCCAGCACCGATCGGAATCGGAGACGCTGATGAGTCGAGTGGGGTCGAGTCGTACCCGGGCAGTGGTGCTGGGACTGTCGTGGGTGATGGTCGGACTGTCGGTGGGTGCCGTGCCTGCCGCGCAAGCCGCCGGACTGCCGCAGCCCATCGCCCGGCCAGCGCACGTGGGCGCCGATATCCCCGTGCTGGGTGGCTCTCATGGTAGGCGCGACCATCGAGTGGTCTCCTACATCACCTTCACCGGGCGACAGGTGGTTGACACCGGCCCGGTGGGCAGCTCGACCGGCGACCTGACCTTCACCAACGGCTCGTTCTCGCTGCGTCGCAACGGACCTGCCGTGGGAGACTTCTTCGTACGCATTCAGGTCCTCGTGCCCGACACTGGAAGTGGGCGGGAGCAGCGCGACACCCTGCTGAACGTCACGCTTCCCGATGGCACCCTGATGGCTCGGGCGATCCAGAACGATCCCACTGGAGCACCTCCGGACAGGGACACGGACATGGTGGTGCTCGGAGGGTCCGGCGCGTACGAGGGCGTTCGCGGCGTTGTCTCCCTGCACCCGGTCGCGCAGGGCCTCTACCGCCTCACCTGGGAGTTCGCGGCCGAGGGAACCTCGGTGAGAGCCCATGTCGAGTCGATCACGGTCAACCGACGCCACGCCGCTGTGTTCGAGCAGAGTTTCGGCGACTCGCCTGCCACGTACTCGGTCATCGGGCTGGAGGACGAGCTGAGCGGGCGTGAGCGTGCCGGCCGACAAGGATCGGCGACGTGCGGCGCGACCTCGAGTGTGCGGTCAGGAATCGGGCGCCCGATCGCCGATACCTGGGTGTGCCAGTACCGACTCAAGGGCGGCACCATTCTGGTGGCGTCCATGAGGCAAACATCCGCAGGGGTACAGCCCGCCACCCACTTCGTCGACGCGATCGTGGGCGGAACCGGCAGGTACCTCGGTGCCACGGGAGTGGATATCGTCGACGAACTGTCGAGCGAGCGAGCCGTTGTCGAGTTCCGCGTGACTATTCCTCGTCGTGGCAAGCCAGCAGCGGCATCGTTCGATGGTTGGCGCGAGCGCAGCACCGTGAGCGGAGTGACGTTGTTCGACGAGGCGGGTGTCGCGGTTCTGACCGCGCAGTCGGTGGGCGAGCAGTTCGCCGACTCATCGTCGGTCGAATCGATCGGTATCTCGCCCAGCGTGTACATCGTTTTTGACAGTCCCACGGCGTGTCGAGTCGTGGGCGAGTACGTGTTCAAGTTCCCGGGTGGGTCGATCTTCGCCACGCACGCTCAGACTCTCTCCTCGGGCTGCGCCGACGCGCGCACGCGCACCCTGGTGGTGGCAGGCGGGACGGGTATCTATGCGTCAGCGCGAGGAACGATCACTCTCGACGAGGCTGCCGTGGTCGAGGGTGCGGTGCAGTTCTCGCTGCGAGTCTGATGGGCGCGCGCCGACTGCGCGCTCACTGTGCTTCCGGCGAACTCGCCGTCGAAGGTCGACATGCCGACTGTGTCAGGTCCCTCAGGTGCTTGCCGACAACGATCACCACGTACGAGAGCCAGAGGATCATGCCCACATGGAGCACGTCATTCTCCGAGAAGTAGATGCCCGTGCCGTCCTTCCACAGCAGGGCCGTGATGCCCGCCGCGTAGTAGGCGTAGTAGGCGACCTGCACCACCACAAGGAGTACCGCAGTGAGCAGAAGTGATCGGTCGAGCGGCTGGTGGTCGGCCCGGTAGCGTCGCGCGGCGAGCACGATCACGATGATGATTCCAGGGAGCGCGAACAGCAGCAGCACCTCGAACGACAGCAGCATGCGGCTCGGCACCATGACTCCGATGAGTGACACCACCAGGTAGACGACCACATTGAAGGCTGCGTACCAGCACAGCACTCGGCGAAGTCGGCCCGCGCTGCAGGCGTAGGCGACGGCGACCAGCATCGCGCTGACGCTCACGGCCTGGGTGATGCTGTAGCCCACTTCCCATCCGCTCGTGAGCAGGCACACGTCGCGGCCCGCGCACTTGAGCGCGTAGCTGAAGGCCTGATAGGAGACTCCCGCCTGCGCAGCGCCAATTCCGCCCAGCACGAGGGCGATGCCCAGCCAGCGACGCGAGGTCTGGGCCCGGGCTGTGACCAGGAAGTACACGCCCAAGGCAACCCACAGCGCGGCGAGCAGGAACACGAGTGCTGTGCTGGAGGGCTCGTTGAGCACGGTGCCGCCGACGTCGACGCAGGGGCGAAGTGTGCACCACTGCTCGGGGGTCACCGGTGGCGAGGTGTTCAACTCGCCGAGGCGGCCGCAGCCGGCCAGCAGCACGGCGAGCGAGGGGAGCGCGAGCTGCAATAGTGGACGTCTGGCCATCCCGACAGTGTGGTGCCTCGGGGCCGATGACCTCAGCACATCCTTGGTAAGTTCGTGGCATGCCCATTACCGGAGAGTACGAGCCGAGTACGTCGCAGTGGGTTGCCGATCAGGTGGCCGAGTACGAGGCTTCGAGAGGCGAGCGCGCCAATACCCTGCTCGATACCGGAATCCCGGTGGTCATCGTCACCATGCGCGGCGGCATGTCGGGCAAGGTGCGCAAAATCGCCCTCATGCGCGTTGAGCACGAGGGCGAATACGCGCTGGTGGCCAGCAAGGGCGGCCATTCCGAGCACCCACACTGGTACCACAACCTGATGGCCGACCCGCTCGTGATGATGCAGGACGGCTCCGAGCCGGCCGACTTCGTGGTGCGGGTGGTGCGCGGCGCCGAGCGGCAGCAGTGGTGGGACCGTGCCGCCGAAGTCTTCCCCCAGTACCTCGAATACGAGCAGAAGGCCGACCGAGTCATCCCCGTGCTGGTGGCCAGCCCCCTGTCGTCCTCTGGGTCAATGTGACCCACGCCACGTCGAAGAAAACTTTAACGTGGTGCATCCAGAGGCGGGGCTGTCGACGACAGGTGTCATGGCGAGGCCAGACGGCCTCGCCCCTGCGTCACGGTGCAGGACCCCCGACACTTCTGGGAGCACGCATGAACAGAGCACGACGAACAACGATGGCAAGTCTGGTGGCCGCGGCGGTTGCCGGCCCGGCACTGATTCTGGCCGCGGTTCCCGCCTATGCGGCTTCCGACGCGATGGTCTCGGTGTTTCACGGCATCCCCGGTGCCACCGTAGACGTGTACGTCAATGACGAGCTGACCCTCGACGACTTCGAGCCCGGCGACCTCGCGGGACCGCTGACCCTGCCGGCTGGGACCTACTCGGTCAAGATCACCGACCCGACCGATGCCACGAAGATCGTGATCGGTCCTGCCGACATACCGGTCGAGGGTGGCATGAACTACACCATCGTCGCCTACCTCGATGCAGACGGAAAGCCCACGGCGAAGCCTTTCGTGAACGATGTCAGTGCCACCATGGCTGGTGAGGGTCGCGTCACCATCAGGCACGTTGCCGCGGCACCCGCAGTCAGCGTGTCAGCTGATGGCGCCACGCTCGTGCCGACCCTGTCCAACGGTGAAGAGGCCGTCGCCGACGTGGCAGCCATGGAGTACGCGGTCAGCGTTGCGCCCGCCTCGGGAGGAGACTCGGTTTTCGACACCGACCTTGACGTTCCTGAGGGTGTGAACACCATCGTGTACGCGTACGGCGACCTCGCCGGTGGCACCTTTGCTGTCGGCACTCAGTCAATCGCCGACCTGGGCTCGATGCCCGATGGCGGTGTGCCCGGTGGAGAAGCTGGTCTGGCCAACGACGGCAGCGCTGTTCCCGTGTGGGTGCTGCTCGCTGCGGTCCTCGGCCTTGCCGGAGCCGGCCTCGCCGGACGCCGCCTGGTGATGGCACGCGACTAATCGTGCGCCGACGCTCAACCGCCACCGCGGGGCTGATTCTCAGCCTCGCGGTGGCGCTCGGCGTTCCGGCGGCATGGTGGTGGTCCAACGGCTCCTCGGCCGATTCGGCCGGGAGTGCCGCGGAATTCGGCGCGCAATCCCCGAGTTTCGATTCGCGGGGTAAGTCGCCGCCCCGTCGAGACGATCTGTCGCGACCACCGGGTCAGGGCAAAGCGCCCTTGTCGAAACTGGTTCTCCCCGCTGACATCCCCATCGTGCGCTCAACCGATCGCCGTACGTCCGCTCCTCCTGCGCGTCCGACTCGGGTCGTGCTCAGTTCGCTCGACATCTCCGCACGGGTGGTTCCGGTGGGCGTCGACGAAAAACGTGCGGTTGCTGTGCCCTCGGATGCCTTCAGCTTGGGTTGGTACCGGTTCGGGCGCTCACCGGCTGAACGAATGGGATCAACGGTCATCGTGGGTCATCGCGACTCGCGAACTCAGGGGCGAGGGGCGCTGTATCGGCTTGATGAGTTGAATCCCGACGACACTGTCACCGTCACCCTCAGCGACGACACCACGGTGGTGTACCGGGTGGTTGAGCGCCGCTTCTACCTGCGCGATCGTCTGCCCAGCGTGCTCTTCGGCCGCGATGGAGCGCCACGGCTGACTCTCATCACGTGCGGTGGCCCCTACGATCCCGAATTGGGCTACCGCGACAACCTCGTCGTGACAGCAGTACCGGTGGAGGGGTAGGCCTGTCGTAGTGGCGGCGAGCACCGTGCCGGGCTGACCCCGACACGGTGCCGCTCAGGACTTCAAGCGACCGCTCGACTCAACAGGCGGTGAACCCGCCGTCGACCGGCATCACGGCGCCATTGGTGTAGGTGGACATGTCGGACACGAGGTACAGCACAGCGTTCGCGATTTCTTCGGGAGTACCGGTGCGACCCATGGGGCAGCCCCACGCATTGCGCGTCTCCTCGGCGTTCAGGTAGTCGAAGTACTCGGCAATCATCGGGGTGTCGATGTAACCGGGGCACAGGCAGTTCGTGCGAATGTTCATCGGCCCGTACGTCTTTGCCATCGACCGCGTCAAGTTAATGACCGCGCCCTTGGCGGTGGTGTAGGCGTGGGCGTCGTGGTGGCCCACCATGCCCAAAATGCTGGCCACGTTGACGATTGAGCCGCTTCCCTGCTCGATCATGAGGGGCAGGGCCCGACGTGACGCGTGAACGACCGACCCGAGGTTGATGTCCATGACATGGTTCCAGTCCTCGAGCGGCGACTCCACGATGGGGAGCATGCTCAAGGGGCGCACCGAGCGGTAGCCGTAGCCGACACCCGCGTTGTTGACCAGGCCATCGAGGCGGCCAAACTCGCTGATGGAGGCATCGATGACGCGGCCGACCTGCTCGTCGTCGCTCATGTCGGCGACGACTGCAATCGCCCTGCCACCTGCTGCGACGACCTCTGCGACTGCCTCGTCAAGCGTGGACTTGGTTCGAGCCGCTCCGATGACGTTGGCACCCTCGCGGCACAGGGTTGTCATCATCGCCTTGCCGAGGCCGGTGCTGGCGCCCGTTACGACGATTGTCTTGCCGTCCATGAGTCCCATGTGAATCCCCTTTTTTAGCTGATGTCGGATACATCGGATGTATGCACATGGTGGGTCACAGGCGGCGATCGGTCAAGAGACGGTGGCGGGCCTGGGGCGCTGTTCACCGCTGGGTGGGGAACAATGGTGCACATGCCCAATCGCCTCATCGACTCCACAAGCCCCTACCTGCTGCAGCACGCCGATAACCCGGTCGACTGGTGGCAGTGGGGCGACGACGCGTTCGACGAGGCCCGGCGGCGTGATGTTCCGATCTTCTTGAGCGTGGGCTACTCGGCCTGCCACTGGTGTCACGTCATGGCTCACGAGTCGTTCGAAGACGAGGTCACCGCGGCGTTTCTGAACCAGAACTTCGTGAGCATTAAGGTCGACCGCGAGGAGCGTCCCGACGTCGACTCGGTGTACATGGAGGCCACGCAGGCGCTCACGGGCCAGGGCGGCTGGCCGATGTCGGTCTTCCTCGACCACGAGGGTCGCCCCTTCTACGCGGGCACCTACTTCCCGCCCACGCCGCGGCAGGGAATGTCGTCTTTTCCGCAGCTTCTCACAGCCCTCACCGGCGCCTGGACCGACAAGCGTGCCGAGCTTGAGGCTGCCGCGCAGCGCATCAGCGAGTCGCTGGCGGGACGTGGTGCGGCCGAGCAGCACGGCACCGCGACCATCGACGCGGCGGCTCTCGACCGTGCCGTCGACATCCTGGAGACGCAGTTCGACGCGGTCGACGGCGGGTTCGGAGGGGCCCCCAAGTTTCCGCCGTCGATGGCGCTGGAGTTCCTGCTGCGTGCCGATGCGCGTACGCGGTTCGGCGGCACGTTCGACCCCCGCATTCCGTCGATGGTCGAGGTGACCTGCGAGGCGATGGCCCGCGGCGGCATGTACGACCAGCTCGGCGGCGGGTTCGCGCGCTACTCGGTCGATGGCCAGTGGGTGGTGCCGCACTTCGAAAAAATGCTCTACGACAACGCCCTGCTGCTGCGCGTGTACCTGCACTGGTGGCGCTCGAGCGCCTCGCCGCTGGCAGAGAGGGTGGTGCGCGAGACCGCTGAGTTCCTGCTGCGCGACCTGCTCACCGACGAGGGAGGGTTCGCCTCGGCGCTCGATGCCGACAGCCCGTTCGAGCCCGGCGGGCACGCGCACGAGGGCGCCTTCTACGCCTACACGCCGGCGCAGCTGGTGGAGGTGCTCGGTGTAGACGACGGCGCGTGGGCGGCCGAGCTGCTGCAGGTCACCGACACTGGCACCTTCGAGCACGGCAGCTCGGTACTGCAGTTGCGGCGCGACCCCGATGATGCCGAGCGGTGGGGCTCGGTGCGCGACCGACTGTTTCGGCACCGGGCCGGGCGCCCGGCCCCCGGACGCGACGACAAGGTGGTGGCCGCCTGGAACGGGCTGGCCATCGCGGCGTTAGCCGAAGCAGGCGCACTACTGGGAGAGCCGGCCTGGGTCGAGGCCGCCATCGGTGCCGCCGACCTGCTGATCAGCGTGCACCTGGGCGGGGCCGACACCGGTGACGGAACGCTGGGCGACCGACTCGTGCGGGTGTCGCGCGGAGGGTTGCCCGGCGCGCATGCGCCCGGCAACCTCGACGACTACGCCGATGTAGCCGAGGGATTCCTGTCGCTCTACTCAGTGACCGGCGATGACGAGTGGCTCGCCTTTGCCGGAATCCTGCTCGACGTCGTGCTTGAGCACTTTGCCGACCCCGCGTCGGGCGGCTTCTTCGACACCGCCGCCGACGCACCCCCCGTGAGTACCGCGCTGAGGCGCCCCCAGGACCCCAGCGACAACGCCACCCCGTCGGGCTGGACCGCCGCCGCCGGGGCGCTACTGACGTACGCCGCGCTCACCGGCTCGGCGCCGCACCGCGAGGCGGCGCAGGCCGCGCTCGACGTGGTGGGCGCGCTCGCAGGGCGTGCCCCGCGGTTCGCCGGCTGGGGGCTCGCGGTGGCCGAGGCGCTACTCGACGGCCCCCGCGAGATCGCGGTGGTGGGCGATCCCAGCGACGAGCTCACGCGTGCCCTGCGGCGAGTGGCCCTCATGTCTAATGCGCCCGGCGCCGTGGTGGCCGTGGGCGACGGCGGTGAGTCTCCGGTGGGCCTGCTGCGCGACCGACCGTTGCGCGACGAAAGGGCCGCGGCCTATGTGTGCCGCCAGTTCACCTGCGCGGCTCCCACGTCAGACCCGCGCGAGCTCGCCACCGCGGTGGGGTCGAGGCTGGGCTAAGTAAGTCGAGCGATTCGGGCGATTCATGCGATCTGGCGCTGTGCTGCCGTGCCACCGGGGTAGCCTCTGAGGCATGGGACTGCGCGACCTCGTCTACCGCGTGTATTCGCGACAGGTCGCTCGTGAGATTCCCGAGGAGCGTGTACCTCGGCACGTGGGCGTGATCCTCGATGGCAACCGGCGCTGGGCGGCCGAGCAGTCGGGACCGTCGAGCACCGGGCATCGGGTGGGTGCCGAGAAAATCAAGGAGTTCCTCGGCTGGTGCGACGAGGCTGGCGTCGAGGTGGTCACACTGTGGCTGCTGTCGACCGACAATCTCGACCGGCCAGCGAGCGAGACCATACCGCTGCTGCGCATTATCGAGAACACTGCTGCGGGCCTTGCAGCAGAGGGTCGCTGGCGCATCAACCCCGTGGGGTCGCTCGACCTGCTGCCTGAAACCACCGCCCTCGCGCTCAAGCGCGCGGCCGATGACACTGCCGACGTGCAGGGGGTTCTGGTGAACGTCGCGGTGGGATACGGAGGCCGGCGCGAGGTGGTCGACGCCGTCCGGTCGCTGCTGTCAGAGCACGCGACCATCGGCACCAGCCTCGACGAACTCGCGGCTCTTCTCGACGTCGAGCACATTGCCGAACACCTGTACACGAGGGGGCAGCCCGACCCTGACCTGGTGATTCGCACCTCGGGCGAGCAGCGACTGTCGGGCTTCCTGCTCTGGCAAAGCGCGCATTCGGAGTTCTACTTCTGTGAGGCCTACTGGCCCGACTTCCGGCAGGTCGACTTCCTGCGGGCGCTGCGGTCATACGCCGCCCGACAACGCCGCTACGGGGGCTGAATCACGGCAGTCGCCCGACCCCGGCTGTTCACCGCCCGGTGTGGTGACGGTTCGGCGTGGCGAGTGGGGGTGTTCCCGTGGCCGGGCTAGCGTGAAATCGAGGCCCCGGTTTCCCGGTGCCACCACGAGGAGGTCATCGGTGCGCGAGGTACTTCGAGAGTCCCGACAGCGCACATTCGTTCTCGACACCAGCGTGCTGCTCTCCGATCCTGGCGCTCTGATGCGCTTCGACGAGCACGAGGTGGTCATTCCGATCGTCGTGATTATCGAACTCGAGGCCAAGCGGACTCACCCCGAGCTCGGCTACTTCGCCCGGGCGGCTCTGCGCCACCTCGACGACCTCCGCGTCGCGCACGGCCGCCTCGACGAGGCGATGCCGGTGGGAGACCTCGGGGGGACCATTCGGGTCGAGCTCAACCACGCTGATGCATCGATCCTGCCCAGCGGGTTTCAGTCCAACGACAATGACACGCGCATCCTCGCGGTGGCGCGCAACCTGGCGGCTGACGGATTCGCTGTGACGCTCGTGAGCAAGGACCTGCCCATGCGGGTCAAGGCCTCAGCGATCGGCCTCGATGCTGAGGAGTACCGCGCCGAGATGGTGGCCGAGAGCGGCTGGACCGGAATGGTCGAGGTCGAGGTGTTAGCGGCCGACATCGACTCCCTCTACTCCGAGGGTGTGATCGATCACGATGCTGCCCTCGACCTGCCGTGCCACACCGGTCTCGTGCTGGTGTCCGATCGGGGTCATGCGCTGGCGCGAGTCACGCCAGACAAGCGGATGCGGCTTGTCCGGGGCGACCGCGAGGCGTTCGGACTTCACGGTCGAAGTGCCGAGCAGCGCATCGCCCTCGACATCCTTCTCGACCCGGAAGTGGGCATTGTCTCGCTCGGAGGCAGGGCCGGAACCGGCAAGAGCGCTCTGGCGCTGTGCGCCGGCCTCGAGTCGGTTCTCGAGCGGCGGCAGCACCGCAAGGTGATCGTGTTCCGGCCGCTGTACGCGGTGGGCGGGCAGGAGCTCGGCTACCTGCCAGGTAGTGAGAGCGAGAAGATGTCGCCGTGGGGGCAGGCGGTGTTCGACACCCTCGGGTCCGTTGCGACCAGTGAGGTGATTGACGAGATTGTCGATCGAGGCATGCTTGAGGTTCTGCCGCTCACGCACATCCGAGGGCGCTCGCTGCACGACGCCTTCGTGATCGTTGACGAGGCGCAGTCGCTCGAACGCAACGTTCTGCTCACGGTGCTCTCGCGCATCGGCCGCGACTCCCGGGTGGTGCTCACGCACGACGTGGCCCAGCGCGACAACCTTCGGGTGGGCAGGCACGACGGCGTGGTCGCGGTGGCTGAGCGGCTCAAGGGGCACCCCCTGTTTGCACACGTCACCCTCACGCGCAGCGAGCGGTCGCCCATTGCGGCCCTCGTCACAGAGATGCTCGAAGACTCCGGGCTCGACCTGTAAGAGCGCGCTTCAGGGCTACAGGTCGAACTAGGGGGCCGGAGGGCCCACCGGAATAGTTGTCGCCAAGGGGCGCAGCGTCTCTGCGAAAAAGTCGTTGCCCTTGTCGTCGACCACGATGAATGCCGGAAAGTCGCGCACCTCGATGCGCCACACGGCCTCCATGCCCAACTCGGGGAAGTCGAGCACCTCCACCTTGGTGATGCAGTCCTGCGCTAGCCGAGCCGCGGGCCCGCCGATCGAGCCGAGGTAGAAGCCACCATTGGCCTGGCAGGCCTTGGTCACGGCAGCACTGCGGTTGCCCTTGGCGAGCATCACGAAGGAGCCGCCGGCCTTCTGGAACTTGTCGACGTAGCTGTCCATGCGGCCGGCGGTGGTGGGCCCAAACGAGCCTGAGGCGAAGCCCTCGGGCGTCTTGGCCGGACCGGCGTAGTACACCGCGTGGTCGCGCAGGTACTGGGGCATCTCTTCGCCGCGGTCGAGCATCTCACCGATCTTCGCGTGCGCGATGTCACGGGCCACCACCAGCGGGCCGTTGAGCGACACCCGCGTCTTGACCGGGTACTTCGACAGCTCGGCGCGGATTTCGTGCATGGGTCGGCCGAGGTCGATGCGCACGACGTCGTCGTCGAGGTGGTCGTCGGTGACGTCGGGGAGGTAGTGCGCGGGCTCGGTCTCGAACTGCTCGAGGAAGACGCCCTCGGAGGTGATCTTCGCAAGTGCCTGACGGTCGGCCGAGCACGACACCGCGATGGCGATGGGCAGCGATGCCCCGTGGCGAGGCAGCCGCACGACCCGCACATCGTGGCAGAAGTACTTGCCACCAAACTGCGCGCCAATGCCGAACTCGCGGGTCATCTGCAGCACCTCGGCCTCCATGTCGAGGTCGCGGAACGCGTGGCCCACAGGAGTTCCGTGCACCGGCAGAGAGTCGTAGTAGCGGGCACTCGCGTACTTGGCGGTCTTGAGCGCGAACTCGGCGCTGGTGCCTCCCACCACCACGGCGAGGTGGTATGGCGGGCAGGCCGCCGTGCCCAGCGAGCGCAGCGTGGAGTCGAGGAAGGTGCGGAACGACGCCGGGTTCAACACCGCCTTGGTCTCCTGAAACAGCAGGCTCTTGTTGGCCGAGCCGCCGCCCTTAGCCATGAAAAAGAGGTTGTACTCGAGGGCATGGTTGGCACGTGGGTCGGCGGCGATTTCAATCTGCGCGGGCAGGTTGGTGCCGGTGTTGCGCTCGTCCCACATGCCGAGGGGTGCCAATTGCGAGTAGCGCAGGTTGAGGTGCTGGAACGCGTCGAACACCCCGCGACTGATCACCTCGTGGTCGTCAAAGTCGGTGAGCACGTGCTTGCCGCGCTTGCCGCTGACGATGATCGTGCCGGTGTCCTGGCACATGGGCAGCACGCCGCCTGCGGCGATGTTGGCATTCTTGAGCAGGTCGAGGGCAACAAAGCGGTCGTTGGGCGATGCCTCAGGGTCGTCGAGGATGTTCCTCAACTGCTGCAGGTGCCCGGGTCGCAGCAGGTGCTGGATATCGCGCATCGCCTCGCGAGTCAGCAGGGCGATCGCCTCGGGCGACACCGACAGAAACTCGCGGCCCGCCGCCTGCACTACCTCGACGCCGTCGGAAGTCAGAAGCCGGTACGGGGTGGTGTCGGGGCCGAGCGGGAGAATGTCGGTGTACTCGAAGGTGGCCATCTAGAAAGCGTACCGAGGACCCCTCTGGTGTGCGGCGGTCGACCGCGCGTGAGGGCTCAGCCCGTGCTCACTGAATGAGCCTCCGCTCGAGCCGCCGTACGGCCAGCACGCGCATGATCACCGCGAAGATGACGAGCGCGACCACGTGCCACAGATCGGCCAGTGGCTGCCAGCCGAACACGGCGTCGCGCACCAGTTGCACGCAGTGGAAGAGCGGGTTGAGTTGCGACAGGGCCTGCACCCACGTGGGCAGGCCAGAGATGGGGAAGAACGTGCCCGCCACGAGGAATAGGGGAGTGATCAGCGCGCTGGTGACGTAGTTGAACGAGTCGATGCTGGGAACCACACCGCTGAGCCACTGGCCCATGAGGGCGAATCCGAGCCCGGTGAGAAAGGCGATCAGCGGCACAGCGAGCATGCCCCACGAGGGTGTGAGCCCAAAGCACATCGCCACGAGAAGTGGCGCACAGCCATACACGCCGGCCTTGGCCGCGATCCAGAGTGCTTCCGCAGTGATGAGCTCACCTACGTCGACCGGCGTGGCGAGAATTCCGTCGTAGGTCTTCTGATAGACCCGCTTGATGTAGGTGTTGAACATGCCGGCGAAGACGCTGGCGAACAGCACAGCAGTGGCCACCGATCCCGTTCCGACGAATTCGATGTACGAGTACCCGTTGATCGAGGTGATGAGGGCGCCGAGGCCGAAGCCGAACGCGAGCAGGTACACGGTGGGTTCAACGATGGAGGCAAAGGTGGTCGAGCCCCAGTAGCGGCGAAAGACCGTGAGCTCACGGGTCCACACGCCGATATACGGTGCGAGCTCCATTAGTCGAGCACCTCCCCGGTTAGCAGCACGAACACGTCCTCAAGGTTGGCCGCCCGGCGGTTGCCGTAGCCGAGCGCGTCGCTCACCGACGTGGGAAGCAGTTCGGCACGCAGCACCGACACTGAAGGCCCGGTGCGGCGGGTCGACAGCCCGGTGGGAGCTACCAGTGCCTCAACCTCAGCGAGGCGGTCTGGCGGGCCGAAGTACTCAACTGCCTCTGATCCGGCGTGCTCGGAAAGGAGGTCGAGGGGTGATCCGCGGGCGATGATGCGGCCGTGATTTACGATGGCGACGTCGTCGGCGAGCCGCTCGGCTTCCTCGATGTAGTGCGTCGACATCAGCACGGTGACGCCCTCATTGCGGAGTCGGTCGATCACGAGCCAGATGTCGGCCCGCACCTGGGGGTCGAGTCCCACCGTGGGCTCATCGAGCAGCACGAGCCGGGGCGAGTGCACCAGGGCGCGAGCGATAAGCAGTCGTCGGCGCATGCCCCCCGAGAGGGTGCCTACCCGGTCGTCAGCACGGTCGGTGAGCTGAGCCGCGCCGAGGGCGCTGGCCACGGCAGCCGCGCGCTCCCGGCGCGGAACCCGTTGCAGGGTCGCCCATACCGCCAGGTTCTGTCCGGCCGTGAGTTCCTCGTCGAGGTTGTCGGCCTGTGGCACCACACCCATCAGCGAGCGAGCTGCCTTCGACTCGTCGGGAAGCCGGTGGCCCAGCACCTCAATGGTTCCGGAGTCGGCCCGTGACTGGCCGGTGAGCAGGCGCATCGTCGTTGACTTACCGGCTCCGTTGGGGCCGAGAAGTCCGAGGCACACCCCGGCCGGCACCTCGAGGGTGAGGCCGTCAACGGCACGCTTGTCGCCGAACGTCTTGACCACGTCGCGCAGGACGATGGCCGATGTCATTCCCGCAGGCTACGGCAGGCGTGCCTGCCAGTGGTCGCGCGAGGTCGACTTCTCGAGCATCAGCGAGGGGTCCAGAGCCTCGGCGATTGCCACGAGGTTGAGGGGATTCACATGAGATTTCTTTCGAAGGTCTCGCCCACCACCAGAACGCTCATGAACTCCTCCTCAGAGCGTTGACTCCGCTGGCCCCCGGGCCGACGATCTCGCCCGACCCCCGAGTCACCAGCGTGGTGGGAATGATCACCTTCTCGGCGGGGGTGAGGTCGCCGTCGATTCTCCGAAACAGCAGGTGTGCGGCGGCGAGGCCGATGCCCGCGATGTCCTGGAGCACCAGCGTGACTCCGGGGTCGAGGAGGTCGACCAGCGGGAGGTTGTCGAAGCCGACCAGCGCCACGTCGTGCTGCCTGCCGAGGCGGTGCAGGGCTCGCACCGCGCCGATGGTCACGAGGTTCTGGCTCGCGAAGATCGCGGTGGGCGGCTCGGCACCTGATAGCAGAGCCCCCACCGCCGAGGCGGCCTCGTCGCTGGAGCGGAGCCCCTGGCGCACCAGGCCGGGGTCACGCGCGATGGCCGCCTCGTCGAGCGCCTGGCCGTACCCATGAAGCCGCTCGGCCGCGGTGCTGATGGTGGCGAGGTCTCCGAGGAAGGCGACGCGCCGGTGCCCGTGCGCGACCAGGTGCTCGACCGCGTGGCGCGCTCCCGCGGAGTTGTCGGTGAGCACAGAGTCGGCGGCGAGCAGAGTGGGGGCCCGGTCGATGAACACGATGGGGGTGCCAGACCGACGCTCGGTGGAGAGGTACGACTGGTCGGGCCCAGCAGACATCACGATCAGACCGTCGACCCGTCGGGCGAAGAAGGACATGGCCAGGTCGCGTTCGCGCTGGGGGTCCTCGTCGACGCTGCCAGCGATCACCACGACGCCGCGCCCGCGGGCGATAGCCTCGACTATTCGGTGCAGAGCCGAAGAGAAGGGGGTGGCGACGTTCTCGAGCAGCAGTCCGATGGAGCCGGTCTTTCCGTCGCGGCGGCGCAGGCTGCTGGCGGTGAGGTTGGGCTGGTAGTCGAGCTGCTCGGCAGCACGTCGCACCCGGTCGGTGAGGTCGGGCGAGACGCCGGGCTCGAGGTTGACCACCCGGGAGACGGTCTTGATGCTGACGCCCGACAGTGCCGCCACGTCACGCATGGTGGGCCGCGGCCTGGACTCGCTCACGCTGACTCCCATCGTGGTGGTGGATCTGACCTAGCTGGTCGTTCCCTAGCGGACACTGTCGTCAGACACAAGATAACGTTGTCATTTAAGCGCTGTCTAGTCCTAAGATTCCCGTTAATAAAATAACTATCAGCCTCTAGAGATCTTTGATAAGGTTGTCAAAAATCGCTGGTCAACCGGTGCATCCCTCCCGTGGCAAGACGGAGGCTTCCGAAAGGACAGCATCGAATGTTTGGTCCCCCACGGCCTCCCATGGCCTCATCGTGGTGACCACCGAGCAGCGTCGCTTTCAGCTCGTAGGGTGCGGCATGCCCAAGTCGGGCACGACCACGGTGGCTGCGGCCTTCGCCGGTCGCTACAGGTCGCAGCACGAGTGTGGGTACCGGATGAGCATCTCCCGCGAGCGGCGGCTGATGAGAGGCAGCGTCTCTTTGGAGCGAGCGGTCGCCTTCCTGCAGGCGCGTGACCGCACATGCAAGGCCGAGGTCGACTCCACCAGCTTTCTGTGGGAGTGGCGCTTCGCGTTGGTGGAGGCGCTGCCCGACGCCCGCTTCGTGCTGACCTTCCGAGAGCCCCTCTCGTGGGCAAGTTCCATGGCCAAGCAGTTGGTTCGGGGGTCGACGTCGAGCGACGACGACTCGCGCGCCCGGCTGGCGCTGGTGGCCCTGAGGATCCACGCGGGAAGCGATGGCCCAAGCGACGGTGACGATGTTGGGCTTTCGTTCGCTGCCCTCGTCGCCGACTACTGGACCCGCTGTGCGACCGAGCAGCTCCTCTTCCCGCCGGAGCGCTCGACCTGGATCGACATGCACCAGATGGCGTCAGGGCTCGATCGGCTGACCGACGCTCTCGGCCTCGCACCGGGCGAGGTAGAGAACGACGCTCGCGCTAACGTGGCGCCCGAGGGCGAGCAGGTGCCCGCGATGCTGACCGAGCACCTGCTCGACGGATTTGGCGAGCAGCACCACGACCTGCTGGGGCGCCTGCGCGAGCAGGCTTCAACAACGTGACGGGTGAGCCGAGCGGCCACGCTCGGGCAGGAGGCTAGCTGGCTGACTCGAAGTCGACCGTGGCGTAGGTGGCGAGCTTGGTAAGCCGGTGCTCGCTGATGACCTCACGAATCGTGCCGCTCTTCGATCGCATCACGATCGAGTGGGTGCTGGCACCGCCGGCCGAGTAGCGGACCCCTCGCATGAGCTCGCCATCGGTAATGCCCGTGGCGCAGAAGAAGACGTTCTCGCCGGTGACTAGGTCGTTGGTGAACAGCACCCGGTCGAGGTCGTGGCCCGCGTCGAGTGCCCTTCGACGCTCGTCGTCGTCGCGGGGCCAGAGTCGACCCTGAATTGTTCCGCCCAGGCATGACATGGCGCAGGCAGCGATGATGCCCTCGGGGGTGCCTCCAATGCCCAGCAGCAGGTCGACGCCGGTGCCTGAGCGCGCGGCCATAATGGCACCCGCGACGTCGCCGTCGACGATGAACTTGATGCGAGCCCCGGCGCGGCGCACGTCGGCGATGATCGACTCGTGCCGAGGTCGGTCGAGGATGACAACCGTGAGGTCTTCGACCCGCTCGCCCTTAGCCTTGGCGATCCACTTGAGGTTGGCCGACACCGGCGCGGTGAGGTCG
>Ga0114966_10001830_pt1 | contig 19328 bp, 11 predicted proteins | sample M_130207_XF_Meta_FD_87029 | JGI IMG/M metagenome (GOLD analysis project Ga0114966, IMG submission 87029) | Freshwater microbial communities from Lake Montjoie, Canada to study carbon cycling - M_130207_XF_MetaG | ecosystem: Environmental > Aquatic > Freshwater > Lake | place: Lake Montjoie...
ACCGCGTGGACGACGAAAAGAACAGGAAACAATGAACTCGTAGCACAACACCGAGGAGCACAACCACCGCAACCTTCATCGCTTCATTTTCCTGTCCGACAGTTTTCTGTTGAACTCTTCAAACGGGTGAGACACAGAGTGGCTACAGAAAAATGTCGGACAGAAAAATGAGGTTGTCATCAGCGCCGCTTGGCAACATTTCGGGAGCAAGTAGGACGACGAAACGACCTCGTGGTTACTTCACCACGCTGCGCCTCTTCCACGCCACTCCCGCCAAGATCACAAACGCGATCACGCAGATGGCACCGGCAATGGGCGATGTCGTCCACGCCCAAGCTGCGGTAGAGATGGCAATCAGCCCGCTCAACAAAACTGCTCCCGTGGCGAAGTGCCAGGCCATGAGGAGTTCCACCATGAGCAAGCAGAACGCGGTCAGCAACAACGCACGCGAAAAGCCGCTGCCGGTCGAGACGACGCGCACCGTTTGAGGCTCATCGGTCGTGTCACTCGGAGCCGTCGCGGTCCACTCGGTCTGGTACGAGAATTCAACGCCCGGCAGGATGTCGGACTTCAAATCGTCGGCTCGCAGCGTGGCCAGATCACTTTCCTGCGGATCGACATTCACCGCGAACCACTCGGTGCGACCGATCGGTGCGCCGAGTGTCAGCTTGTGAAAGCCGGACTTCGTTGTCGGGTCCGAGATCACGCTGCGACCGTCACCGGTGGCGTGAGGAGCCTGCGATTCGCCGCTGGGAAGTTGCAGCACTGCCGTCACGTCGGTTGCTCGGATCGGAAGGTGACTCACCAACGGTTGCCCCACCAACACCTCGCGGTCAGTCCAACGTCCTGACACCGCGTAGTAAACCGTCTCGTGCATGAGCGGGATCAGACTGTGTCCCCACACGGCCCATGTACTCCAGTCGCGATCGACCGACGTGGTGATGAGGATCACGCGGCCTCGACCATACGGCGCATCGAGGATCGCGGGGTCGCCATTGCTGAACCGCAACGCCACTCGCGCACCGCGTTCCTCCGAGACCTCAGTCTTGAAGTACGAAAACGTCTTCGTCAGTTCGAGTCCCGCGCCCGGGTTGCCTTGAAACGGACGGACGATCGGGTGCGAGAAGTCTCCCGCATCGAACTCGAACGAGACTTCTTTCTTTTTTGCATCGCCGACTCGCTCGATCAGCTTCGCGGGAAGGAGCGACTGCTTCGTAGCTCCCGGTTTGTCGTTCAAACCAGTGACTGCGAACGCGACCTCGTTGTAGTTGTCGGCTCGGACTTGATCGCCCAAGCAAAAGACGACGCCTCCTCCCGCTTCGAGATAGCCGCGCAAGACCTCGGCCTCGCGCGCGGTCAACAACGCGACGTTGCAGATGAAGACGCAGTCGAATCGCGTGAGGTCGGTCCCGATGAGTTCGCTCTCGCGAATGACAGTTGGTCGGATCGGACTGGCCAGTGCGCGATTGGCCAGTTCTGGTGCGAGGGCCAGCTTCAGAAAGTCGGTCGCGTTCCCCATCACCTCGCCCGACGGCTTGCCGTTGACGAGCAACACCTGCAACTCGTCTCGCACGGGAATGACCAGTCGCCGCGAGTCATCCGCACGCAGGCTGTCCGGTTTAAGTCGCACCTCCACGCGATGCTCACCGCTCGCAAACGCCGGTGCGAAATCGACGCGGACATCGGTCGCGGCGGGAAGATCGACACGCTTGGTGTCGGTCAGACGATCATCGACGAACAGCTCGACCAGTTGGCCGACCGCACCGCTCGTCGAGAAGTTTCGCAGCGTCGCGACCAGCGGCAGACTGCGCCCCGACAGCGCGAAGCCACCGTCCGTTCGCAGGTTTGTCACTGCGACGTTCGCCGCTCCCGGTTCACCCACGTCGAGGAACGTCAGCTTCGCACGATCCGAAAGTTTCTTGAGTGCCGAGCGAACGCGCGTGGCTTCGGTCGAGTCTCCGGGAGACCACGCCGCCGCCTGCAAGTCCGTGATGAAGACGATCTCTTTGCGAGTGATCTCCGGTGCGAGCGAGAGCAGTTCTTCAATCTCTTTGAGTACGACCGAAACATCAACCCGCTCATCGAGCTGAACGAGCTGTTCGATCTCTTCGAGAACCGCCGCCGGTTGAAAGGCAGGTCGTCGCACGATGACGTGCGGGGACGAGTCACTCAGCCGGACGAGGTTGGTCGCGTCCCCTTGCTTCGTCGCGTGGACGACTTGCTTCGCCAAGTCCTTCGCCCGATCGAGGTGGCTCCGCTCTCCCGCCGCATAGCTCATGCTGAACGTCGCATCGACCACGACGATCCGATGCCGCGGCCCTTCCGCCCGAAAGTACTCCCCTAGCGTCTCGGCCGAGGGGCGAGCCAACGCCACCGCGATCAACAGCAGAATCAACGTTCGCACGATCAACAGCAGAACCTGTTCGAGCCGCATCCGCCGCGACTGCTTCTTCGTCGCCGCGATCAGAAACCGCATCGCCGCCCACGGCAACTCGACATACCGCCGCTTGTGCAGCAGATGAATGAGAACGGGGATGCCCCCGAGCGCCATCCCCCACAACAGCAAGGGGCTGCCAAATCCAAAGGCGAATAGGAAAGCAACGGCGGACATGGAGTCTCGTCAGAGGGACATCGGGAGTAAGTGATCTTCAATAGACTTCATCGTGCGTGCCAATGGACATCAGCAAGATCGCCTCTTCGTTTTCGTGCTGGACCAAACGAAATACGACTCGCAGGTCATAGGCAACACTGCTAGCCCATCTCCCCGAAAGATCTCCCTTAAGTTCGTGAGTCTTAAGCGTGGGATGAAATGCATCTTCCGATAGCGTTTGCAAAGCGATCCGGATGGCTTCGTCAAAATGAGGGGATCGTTTGAGAACTCGGCGGGCAGTTCTGATGAACGCCGGTGATTGCAGGAGGCGGCGATTCATTGCCGTAACTCGGCCATGAGGTCCGCAACCGTCGTCGGCTTGCACTCGCCACGCCGGAACTGCTCTTCCGCCTCATGAATATCCTCCACGATTTGCCGTCGGCGTTGCTCAACCGTGCGGTGGCGCAGCACTTCGATCAGCGTTTCCTGTTCGTCAAGTGTGAGTTGATCTGCGTCCTCAAGGACACTTCGAAATGTAGCAGTCGGTGACATGGACCATCCTGTTCACACAAACAATCAGGTGAGAGCGATGACTCGAACACGGCCCCGACCATAACACGCTCTTGAGGAACCGGGCAAGCCGCTGTTCGAGTCACGAGCCGGGGCTGACAGTCGTTTGGGAAGTTGATACACACTCCCCCGTGCTAGGTGTCGGCAGGGATGCCGGGCAGATGCGATCAGTCTTGTGAGTCAGGGAGCGATTCGATGGGTGTGCCGGTTTCGCAGATGTGGACGGTGGCGAGTTATGTCCTCGGCAAGAAGCTGCGAGGCGTAAAGCGTTACCCGCTGGTGCTCATGCTGGAGCCGCTGTTCCGCTGCAACTTGGCGTGTGCCGGCTGCGGGAAGATTCAGCACCCGGCCGAAGTCCTCCGCCGCAATCTCACTCCTGAGCAATGCTTCCACGCGGTCGAAGAGTGCGGCGTGCCGATGGTCTCGATCCCCGGCGGCGAACCGCTGCTGCATCCTCAGATCGAAGAGATCGTGGCGGGGCTGGTCGCACGCAAGAAGTACGTCTATCTCTGCACGAACGCGATCTTGTTGGAGAAGTACCTCGATAAGTTCACGCCGTCGAAGTACCTGTCGTTCTCGATCCACATCGACGGGCCGAAGGAAGAGCACGACTTCGCCGTCTGTCGCGAAGGGGTCTACGACGTGGCGGTCAGTGCGATCAAAGCGGCCGTCGCGCGCGGCTTCCGCGTCACAACGAACACCACCGTCTACAACAACGCCGATCCGCAAGCCATGCGACAGATGTTCGACGACATGATGGGCTTCGGCGTCGAAGGGATGATGATCTCGCCCGGCTATCCGTACGAGAAAGCTCCCAGTCAAGAGTTGTTCCTGCACCGCAATCAAACGGTGAACCTCTTCCGTCGCATCCTTGGCAACGCGAAGCAGGCTTGGAAATTCAATCTCTCACCGCTGTTCTTGGAGTTCCTCAAAGGGAAGTGGAAACTCGAATGCACGCCGTGGGGGATGCCCGCCTACAACCTCTTCGGCTGGCAGCGACCGTGCTACCTGTTGAACGAAGGCTACACAGCGACCTTTCAAGAGCTGCTCGACACGACCGACTGGTCGAAGTACGGCCAGTCGAGCGGCAATCCGAAGTGTGCCGACTGCATGGTCCACTGCGGCTACGAAGCGACCGCCGTCGCGGCGACGTTCGGTTCAGTGAAAGCCTTCTCGCGAACGGCTTGGCTGACGATGTTCGGTCCCGGCCGCGAGACTCTTCCTCCCGATGAGCCTTCGTCGTCCGAGCCGGATGTCAGTGAACCGACCAGCGAAGAGGAACGCCTCCGCAGCGTGAGACTGCCGGTCCTCACGTCGTGACTCTCGGGCGTCAGCCCTCTTCTGCTTTTCTGAGCGGGGCGGCGTCAGCCCCTTGGCTCTTCTTGCGCCGTCAAACGGGCTGACGCCCAAGAGCCAGGGGGCTGACGCCACCCCGCTCAGGAAGACCGAGGACAACGCTGTGCCCCGCGGATTGGCGCGAGGCGGCTCTCTCGCTTGCGTCGCGCGGACAGCGAAGTGACACTCTCGCCGCCGATGTCACTTCCTGTTTCCGCTTCCTCCTCTGATTAGAGAGACTCATGCGACGCAATCCTGTCAAAGCGGCTTTGAAGGCCGGACAACCTCAAGTTGGGACGTGGTTGTCCCTGGGCAATGTCTTCGCCGCGCGATTGATGGCGCGCGTTGGCTTCAACTGGCTCACGGTCGATCTGGAACATTCGCCGATTGGCTGGGACAGCGCGGGGCAGTTGTTCGGGGCGGTGGCCGATGCTGGCTGTACGGTGTTGGCTCGAGTTCCTCGCGGTGACCATGACTACATCAAGCGTGTGCTGGATGCTGGAGCGCATGGCATCGTGGTGCCGATGGTTAACACGGTCGAAGAGGCGAAGATTGCGATCGCAGCGGCGAAGTATCCGCCGACTGGCAATCGGTCGGTCGGGGGCGGGATGCACGCGCTGAACTTCGACGCGACGGCGGGTGACTACTTCAAGTACGCGAACGACGAAATCCTCGTCGTGCTTCAGACCGAGTCACCCGAAGGTGTCGAGAATGCCGAGGCGATCTACAGCCTGCCCGGTGTCGATGCGATCTTTGTCGGCCCGAACGATCTCAATGCTCAGATGCGCGGTCCCGATGGGAAAGACCCGACGCCCGCCGAACACGAAGCAATGTGCCAACGGATTCTCGCCATTGGCAAGAAGTGCGGCACGCCGGTCGGCATCCATGTGCAGACGGTCGAGCAATGCCAGCAACGCATCGCCGAAGGCTGGCAGTTCATGGCACTCGGCAGCGAACTGCGGTTCATGGTCGTTGAAGCGCAGAAGATGGTCTCGGGAATGAACCTCACGCAGAGCGGTGATCTGGCGCGGTACTGATCGGCAGATCACGTCCTCGTTTCTTCGCGCGGCGCGACGAATCGAGTGCGTCGAGCCTTCCGAACGCATTCTGCCGGTTTTCCCCGTGTCCTCCCGTGTTCCCCGTGGTTGCCTCTGGCTGCACACAGAAGCAACCACGGGGAACACGGGAAGACACGGGGAAGACGAAGTGCTGGTCGATCAAGGGCACCTCGAACCTGACCGGAGTTTGGGTTGCTGCTGGATCGAGTCCAGCCGCGCTGGGAAAACCGTGGTGAGATGTGAGAAGTGCTTGATCGGTTTACTCAGCGGTAGGCACGTACGAGTCGCGCGGGGCGTTGGCCACGCGGTGAAACGAAGCGATCCGTATTCTCAACCCGTATTCTCAACTTGGGGGATGCCATGCTGGCGGTGGATGTGCATGACCTGCGGGTGAAATATGGCAAGCTCGAAGCGGTGAAGGGGATCACGCTCCAGATTCCGCCGGGCGAGGTCTTCGGCTTCATCGGGCCGAACGGGGCGGGGAAGTCCTCGACGATTCGAGTCCTCGCCACGTTGCAACCGGCCTACGAAGGCCGTGCGAAGATTATGGACCTCGACATCAAGACGAAGCCGCACTTGGTCCGTGAGAGGATTGGCTACGTCCCAGATTTCTTCGGTGTCTACGAAGACCTCACCGCGCGCGAGTACCTCCATTTTTTCGCCGCCGCGTATCGGTTGCCCGTGTCGCGGCGGAAGGCGGTCGTCGATGATGTCCTTCAACTGACGGACCTCACGCACAAGATCGACTCGCAGGTTGATTCGCTCTCGCGCGGGATGAAGCAGCGGCTGTCGTTGGCGCGGGTCCTACTCCACGATCCGGCCGTGCTGCTGCTGGACGAACCGGCGTCGGGCCTTGATCCCCGTGCGCGGATCGAGATGCGCGAGCTACTCAAGGCGTTGAAGGAGATGGGGAAGACGATCCTCATTTCGAGTCACATCCTGCACGAGTTGGCGCAACTCTGTACTCGGATCGGCATCATCGAGACGGGCCGGATGGTCGCCGAGGGATCGGTCGCCGAAATCTATCAACGGCTCGGCGTCCTCAAGATCGTCCACGTTCAAGTCGCACAGCAGACCCCCACGTTGATCGCCAGCCTCCGCGCGTTGGCGGGTGTCACGCAAGTCGATGACCAAGTGGACCGGCTCTCGATCCGCATCGAAGAAGGACAGCTTGATGTCGAAGACCTGCACGACTTCATCCACGCCCAAGGTGCCCGCATCCGCATGTTTCAACCCGAAGTGATGGACATGGAAACGGCGTTCATGAAGTTGACTGAAGGGCAGACGGCGTGAATGCTCCCCGCTTCAACATCGGCCTGCCGCTGCTTGCGAAGGAGCTGACTGAGCAATCGGCTCGGCGGCGGACTTACGTGATTCGTGTCGTCTATGCGGTGGCGTTGTATGGGTTCACGTTGTGGGCGTTTTGGAACCAGTTGGGGAGTTGGAACAGCAACTCGTTCGCGATTCTTGGTCGCGGGCGTGAGTTGTTTGAAGCGATCGCCGGGTTGCAGTTCGCCGGGCTGTATCTGTTTCTGCCCGCGATGACCTGCGGCGTGCTGACGAGTGAAAAGGAACGCGACACGCTGGCGTTGTTGCTGCTGACGAAGCTTGGGCCGTGGACGATTGTGTTTGAGAAGCTGCTCGGTCGCCTCGTGCCGATGTGGTCGTTCCTGTTGCTCTCGATGCCGCTGCTGGCGGTCGCTTATAGCCTCGGTGGCGTGGAAGTCGTTGAGGTCATCAACCTCGCATGGGCGCTGTTGGTCACGACGGTGCAGGTCGGCGCGTTTTCGATCCTCTGTTCGGCGTGGTGTCGCACGACATCGGCGGCGTTTCTGGCGACGTACTTGTTCGGTGCGGCGGTGATCCTCGGCCCGCCGATTCTCACGCAAGGTGGACAACGCGATGTCTTGGGATTGGTGAGTGGGTTCACTCTGTACTTCGAGGCGCTCGGCATTCTGGTAAATCAGCCTCGGTACGGCGGCGGTCCGCAAGAAGCGGTTTTTCTGTTGTTCGGCCCGTGGCTGGCGATGCACCCCGCTTCACAGTGGCAGCCGTTCCGGATGACCGTTGTGCGAAGCCTGCCGATCATTTGTTTCTCGCTGACGTGCCTGTTCGCGGCGCGAGTCGTGTTGTGGCGGCGGGCCTTTGTGCAGCCGTCGAACTACATCATGAGGCTCTTCAAGTCGCTCGATGCGTTCTTCATGAGGGCGAACCAGAACCGATGGACGAAGGGGATCGTGCTGATTCACGAATCGGTCACGTTGCCGATGTTCGACCCGATTCGGTGGCGTGAGACAACGAAGCGGTCGCTTGGGACAACGCGGTATCTGATCCGGATGTTGCTGGCGATCGAGGTGCCGGTGGCGTTCGGGATGTTGCTGCCCGATTACTCGCGCGACGATCACGGAGGCGGCATCACTGCGATCGCGTGCTTGTTGTGGGGCATCGCCGCACTCGTGCTAACGGTGCAATCGACGGCCTTGATCGGGCTGGAGCGGTCTCGTCAAACGCTCGACGTGCTGCTCACGACGCAGATGTCGAGCGAGGCGATCGTCCGTGAGAAGTTCGCCGGTGTCTGGCGGATGATCCGGATGCTGTGGATCCCCTTCGCGACGGTCTACGTCTTCCGCGCGTGGTGGCAGATCAACGGTCGTTCTCCGGGCGAGATGATGTTCGGTGTCGTCTCGGCCTTACTCGCCGTGGCGATCTACCCGCCGCTGATCGCGTGGATCGGCTTCCATCAAGGAATGCGGCGGCGGTCGCAGACGCAGGCGACACTCGTCACGTTAGGGCTGATTGTCGCGTGGTGCGTGTTGCCGATCCTGGTTTCGGAGTTGTTGACCCCCGCGAGTTGGAGTCCGCAATGGCCACCTGTCGCTCGACGGTGGGGAGGGACCGCGGATTTCATCGTTTCATTGCGCTGGCTCAGCCCCGCCTTTGTAGTGTCGTTCCCGTCACTGGTGCATCATTCATATTCGGGGCAGGATGGCGCACTGCACTTTGTGATGCTCGCAGGGCATTTCGTATACGCGGGAGGAGTGCTCTTGTTCCTGCGAGGACGCGGCCTGGCGACCTTCGCCAAGCATGTGAATCGAAACGACGGGCAGATCGTGGATGACGACGACATCGACCGGCTGGCCTCGATCCGCAAGTTGATCGTCGGGAGCGGCATCTATCGCGACGAGAAGCCGGAAGAGTGAACGGTGAGGAGGCGTGACGATATGGGAAGGCGAGGAATTGATCATTGCAAATTGGTCATTGCCAATTGCAAATTGAGCAGAGGGAGACCATTGCGTACCGGGTGGTGTCGGTCTCTCCTTGCTTCCATTTTGCAATTAGCAATTCTCAATTGTCATTTTGCAATCTCTTCCTCCCTTGCCGCTGAGCCGGAGTTCACGCGCGAACAGCTCGACTTCTTCGAGAAGCAGGTCCGCCCGGTTCTCGCCGCGCAGTGTTGGAACTGTCACTCCGAGAAGAAGTCTGAGTCGGGGCTGCGGCTCGATTCGCGCGAGGCGGTGCTCAAGGGAGGTGATCGGGGTGAAGTGGTCACGCCGCGCGAAGCTTCGGCGAGTTTGCTCATTCACGCCGTGCGACGTGATGGTGATTTGCAGATGCCTCCCAACGGGCGGCTGTCGGCGGAACAGATCGCCGCGCTGACGAAGTGGATCGAACTCGGCTTGCCTTGGCCGCGCGAGGTGGCTGGTTCCGCTCAGGCTCAAGCGTGGCGAACTCATTGGGCCTTTCAGCCGGTGACGACGCCGAGTATCCCCGCGATTGCTGACGACTCGTGGTCGCAGTCGCCGGTTGATCGGTTCGTGTTGGAACGACTGCTCCCTCTGAGCGTGGGACGTGAGTCCCCCGGTTCCGCGCGGGCGAATGCGGCTGGTGCGAGTCGGAAAGAACCGGGGGACTCACGTCCCCCGCTCGGTCAGCAGAGTGCGCTGACGTCCGCGCCGCGAGCCGACCGGCGCACGCTGATTCGTCGCGCGACGTTCGATCTCATCGGGCTGCCACCGACTCCGGATGAGGTCGCGGAGTTCGAGGCCGATCCCGCGCCGGATGCGTTCGAGCGACTCGTCGATCGGTTGTTGGCATCGCCCAAGTACGGTGAGCGTTGGGGACGGCACTGGCTCGACGTGGCCCGTTATGCCGACACGAAGGGCTACGTCTTCTTCGAGGAGCGGACGTATCCGTGGGCCTACACCTACCGCGATTACGTGGTCCGCTCGCTGAATGAAGACAAGCCGTACGACCAGTTCGTGGTCGAGCAATTGGCGGCAGATTTGTTGGAGGGAGAGACGCTTGATGAGCGGACAGACCGCTCGAAGAACCCCTCACCTCCGGCCCCTCTCCCGACCACCGAAGCGGCGGTGCCCGAGCCGGGGCGAGGGGAGAGAGAGGAGCAGCTTCCGGCGCTGGGGTTCCTTACGGTCGGATCGCACTTCATGGGGAACGTTCACGACATCGTGGATGACCGGATTGACGTGGTGACGCGCGGGTTGATGGGACTCACCGTCACCTGTGCTCGCTGTCACGATCACAAGTACGACCCGATCCCGACCGCCGACTATTACTCGTTGTACGGTGTCTTCCGCAGCACGACCGAGCCACTCGTGTTACCGCTGTTCGCGCCGCCGAACGACACGCCCGACTATCGCCGCTTCACCGCCGAGCTGTCGCTGAGACAACAGAAGCTCGACGACTTCGTGCAGCAAAAGCACGCTGCGTTGGTCGAAGGAGCACGGACGCGCGTTGGGGAATACTTGCTCGCCGCGAAGGCCGCGAATGAGAAACCGGCGACCGACGACTTCATGCTGATCGCCGATCCCGGCGACCTCAACCCGGCGATGATCGTCCGTTGGCAGGCGTATCTGGGGAAGGTTGAGGGGCGAGGGTTGAGGGTTGAGGAACAGCAGGATTTGCTCGCGCGTCATCCCGTGTGGGGGCTGTGGTTCGCGTTGGCAGCGATGCCTGAAGAGCGATTTAAAGAACCCCTCACCCTAGCCCTCTCCCCGCAGAGCCGGGGCGAGGGGACAGGAAAAGACCAAGCACGACCAAGAGCCAATCCGCTCGTCGTGAAGATTGTGCGTGGTGAGCAACCGCCCGCGTCGTTGAACGAGGTCGCGGCGAGGTACGGCCAGTTGATGAAGTCGGTTCATCTCAAGTGGCAGTCGGCGTTGCGCGAGGCGGTGATTCTCAAGCGGCCTGCGCCGATCAGCTTCGACGACCCAGATGAGGAAGAGCTGCGGATCGAGTTGTACGGCGAGGCGGCTCCCGCCAACGTGCCGCTCATTTTTGGCTGGGGATTTCTGTCGTTGTTGCCCGATCGCGCGTCGCAGGGTGAGTACCAGAAAGTTTTGAAAGAGGTCGAGCAGTGGCTGATTGGCGGTCCCGGATCGCCGCCGCGTGCGATGGTACTCAACGACGGTGAGACCTTCGATCCGCGCGTCTTCGTGCGCGGCAACCCGCACCGGTTGGGAGACACCGTGCCGCGCCAGTTCTTGTCGGCAATTGCACCGCGCGAACGAAAGCCGTTCGTCCACGGAAGCGGTCGGTTGGAGTTGGCTCGTGCGATCGTCGATCCTTCAAACCCACTGACGGCGCGCGTCATGGTCAATCGTGTCTGGCAACACCACTTCGGAGCGGGCCTCGTCCGCACGCCAGGTGACTTCGGCATGAGAAGCGACCCGCCGACGCATCCCGAGTTGCTCGATTGGTTGAGCGGGGAGTTTGCCGGTGATCGTCAGGTACTAGCCCGACGCGCGAGCGAGGGCTTACCTCAGCTGAGCGGGCAGCCCTCGCTGGCGCGTCGGGCTAGTCAAGATTGGTCGCTTAAGCGTCTTCATCGGCTCATGCTGGCGAGCCGCGTTTACCAGCAGTCGAGTCAAGCGCCGCAGAGCAGCGACGCCGATCCCGAGAACCGGTTGTTGAGTCATGCGAATCGGAGCCGTCTCGATTTTGAGGCGACGCGCGACGCGCTGCTGTTCGTCACTGGACAGCTTGATGATCGAGTCGGCGGGCCATCGCGACCGATGTTGGACGGAGGCTTTCATCCGCGACGCACGCTCTACGCGCATCTCGATCGGCTCGATCCACCGAGCCTGCTGAGCGTGTTCGATTTCCCGAGCCTTGCCGCGACGAGTGCCTCGCGCGACACGACGACCGTCTCGCCGCAAGCCCTCTTCCTGATGAACGGCCCGCTGGTGGCGACAGTCTCGCAAGGGATCGTTCAACGCGACGACGTGACTCGCGAGCCGAACACGTCGTCGCGAGTGAAGCATCTGATACGCATCCTGTTCTCACGCGAACCGAACGCGCAGGAAGAGCGACTCGCGACGGAGTTCCTCGGTTCGCAGCCGTCACCCATCGCGTGGCAACAGTTCGCGCAAGCACTGTTGTTGACGAATGAGTTCGTGTTCGTGGATTGAATTGAACAGGGAAGGCGTGTGACCACAGATTGCACTGAGGGGCACAGATAAGTCGAAGAGGGTGCTAAGTCGAAATGGGAGTACGGTAGCTCCTGATCCCACTCTCTCCTTCCGTCTCGGGCGAGGGGCAAGAAGCCAAGATGCTCCCTCGCTCACACTTTGTCTGATCTAGTTATCTGTGCCCCTCGGTGCAATCTGTGGTCACGCCTCTTCCTTCGGCCGTCAACGATCCCCTCCTGTTCTCACACAGGCACCGGCAGTTTCACTGTGGAGCCTGTTGAGGGAACGCCACGTCCCCGCAGAGTTGTCGCGGGTTGTCCATTCCGCGCGGTTTGACTGACCGGAGCGGGTTGTGTGTGAGTGGGCTGTTGCGCGATTGCAGGTTCTGGCGGCAGCAGGATGCGACCAGTAGACTGCGACCCGCTCGGTCTCGGTTTGACCTGCTTCTTTTTCTGAGGACTTCCATGCCGACCACTCTGCCTGTACGAACCGGGTTCCGTGTTGCTGGTTCTGAGGTAACGCCACCTGAGTACGCTCATCCGCCGCTCGTCGAGAGTTGGCTCGCGGTCGAGTTTGTTGAAGGTCGAGACCGGTTTGAAGTTGATGCCGCTCATCTGCGCGAACGGCTCGGCCCCGAATGGTCTGGCTCGTGGCAGACTCTCGGCGATGATGCCAAGTCGGACGATCAACAGATCGACAATGTGATGGGTGATCGTGCCGTGCGACTGACGACGCGCGGATTCGCCTTCGGGTGGCTCGGCCATCAGGGCGAACACTATCCGCGCTACGAGACGATTCGAGACGGCTTTGTCGCGGCTCTCGATGCGGTGCGCGATGTGGCGCATCACGCTCACAAAGAGATCGTGCCGCGCCGTTGGTCCGTGCGCTACGTCAATCGCATTCCGCAGGGGACGGTCTGGATGGCACCCGGCGATTGGTCGTTCTTCCGCCTCTGGCAACCGGTCCCGCTGAAGTCACTCGGGATCGGGTGCGAGGGCTACAAGGCCCGCTGGGAAGTGCCGCTCGATGCCGAACGCGGTTCGCTGACGGTCAAGTTTCGCCACGACCTTGAGGCGGGCCAGGCGAGTGGCCACGCGGATGGACTCGGTCAGGTGTGGATGACCTTGCAGGCGAAAGGTCCGACAGATGGCGACGATGCCGGATTATTTGAAGGCTTGGACTACGGTCGCGAAGTGATCGTGCGAGCATTCAATGAGCTGGTCACAGTCGATGCGAAGACGTACTGGGGTGTTGCCCGCCGCACGCGATGAGCGTCAGACGTGGCGGATGCTGCCAGCATCCGAGCCGACGCTGGCAGCGCCTGCCACGACAGTCCTTGTTTTCAGTTTCTAAACGGATCCGTCACAAACAAAAGGACCGCACGTCGTGAAACGTACGGTCCTGAGAGATTGAATTCGGTCCCCGTCTTGCGTCGCTGTTCTGGTCCTTGTTCAGGCGGAATGTCCAGCCACCGCGAGGTGTCTCACTTGCCGCCGCCGAAGACTTTGCTGGTCGTTCCGGACGAGGTTTGCTGAGCGGCCGACTTGCTTTTGCCGAACAGGGCGGAAGTTGTGCCCGAAGACGAGCGGTCGCCCAGGGATTCATTGACCTGAGTACTCGTGGCACCGGCCTTCAGGTTGAACGGTCGTTGTTCACCCGGTCGGAACAGGCGTCGCTTGGATTGAAAGCCAATGTGAGCGAGGAAGTCGTTGATCTTGATTGGCCGCACACCATTGGCGCGGGCTTCCTTGACGAGTTCGGTTCGGTGGTCGGTGAGCTTTCGGTTGATCGCCTTGTCCTTCTCGGAAACCAACGTCGTTGGATCGGGAATATCACCCAGCACGAGGTATTTCGTGTGAATGGTGATCTTGCCGTCGGCGGGAAGACGCTCGCCTTCGTCCGTGATTTCGTTGTCGAGGACAGCACCTGAGACCGCCATGAGCTGCTTGAATTGCTCGCGGTCGCTCTTGCCATCGTTGTCGAGATCGACCATGCCGACCAATGAGATTTTCTCAACCAAACCGGGACTCCAGATCGGTGTGTAGATCAGGTCATTCGGGACGATGGGTCGGTAGAGATCGTTCTCGACGATCCGGGCTTCAGCCATGTGAGCGCCGAGCAGTCGGGTCACTTCGATCTTGCCCTTCACATCTTCCGCTCCGCGTCCAACTCCCTGGCTTTCTTTCGAGTAGACGCTGAAGGTCATGCGGGTCTTTAAGCCGTCTGCTTCACCGAGGTCGATCCAAGCCAAGTTGCCCGCATTTTCGACACGGCGAATCAGCCCGTCAGCGACTTCAAAGCTGACCCCTTCCAGCGTGTCGATCTTGTCACGCATGAAGTCGATGCGGATTTCGAGCTGGCCGATCAGGTTTTGCAAAGCTTTGCGTTCCTTCTCCCGGCCTTCCTTTTCCTGAGCCAACTCGCCGACGAGTTGATTGTTCTCGGCTTTGAAACGGTCGATCTCGACCTGCTTGCCGTTCAGCTTCTCGTCGCGTGACGCGACGGTGGTTCGCAGATCGGCTTCCGATTTTTCCTGAGCCGATCGGTGTGTATCGACCTGCTTGTTCAGGCGATCGCGCTGGTCGTTGATGTCCTTTTGCAGAATTGCGACTTGAGCCGCTTTTGAAGCGACATCGGCCACGGCCGCATCGACCGCTTCACGCAACTTCTGCAACGTTTGCTGATAGGTCGTGCCAGACAAGTCCTTGCCGAACCGCTCCATGTCCGCGAAAGCCGCTCCCACGACCGAGGTCGCGTTTTTGGGGTTCGACGGGTCCAGCTTCATCTCAAACTTGTTGCCGGTCTGATTGGTGAGCGCTTGGATTTCGTCGTCCAGCTTCTTGATGCTCACGTTGAGCGTCCCCGCTTTGCCTTCGAGTTCGGTGATCTTGGCCGCGCGGTCGGAGTACTCGCGATGGAACATGTAGGTCGTGATACCCAAGACCACCGTGCTGATGACGAAGACCACGAGTGCGTAGTGAACGGGACCCGGCTTATTGGGGTTGGCGGCCATGACAGATTCCTTCGGACGGAGACGTGACGAGCAACGAGCCTGACGGATGGGATCGCGGGGTCGAGAGGGCTTCAGGAAGAGGCTGGCCCGATACACTCGGAGCCATTGGCGACCTTCTCTCGGTGAGACGGTGGCCAGTGTAAGACGCGCTCTTGGCGAGTCAAGCACCTCTTTCCCCGTCGGAATATCTTCCGTTGTGAACGGTCACACTCGACGTGATCGTTACAACCAGACGCGACTCCAACGACAACTTCGACACGGTCCTTCGCGCGCAAACTCCTCCGCGTTGGTTGTCGGTTCAAATGGAAGGGCGCGCTGTGACGAACTTTGCCCGCGTTCGATTCAACGGCAACTTCACGTGGCCCATGCCGGTTCGACCGATTGGGAGGGGCAATGCCGAGAGCATGGCCATCGCCTTTTTTAATTTCGGGTGCCACGGTCACGGAGCTTCGACGTGGCTGTGCGAGGAAGTGTAGGCTGTTTCTCATTCTCACGGCCACGTCGAAGCTCCGTGACCGTGGCACCCCATCTCCCAAAATCAAAATGACGTTAGTCCTGCGCCGAGAGACGCGGATGTGGTTAGCTCAACGTTCCCGCCGTATCATCCCGACCCTAATCCCTAGGCCCTACTCCCGAAGCCCTCTCTCCCATGCCCGACACCGTTTTCTTGATCGACACGTTCTCGCTGATGTTCCAGGTCTTTCACGGCTTGCCGCCGATGACGAGTCCGGCGGGATTGCCGACGAATGCGGTGTTTGGGTTCAGTCGTGATCTCGTGTCGCTGCTGCAAACTCATCGGCCGACGTGGTTGATCTGCGCGATGGAGTCGGTCGGAGTCGGCAAGCGGGAGGAGCTTTATCCCGCGTACAAGGCCAACCGCAGCCCGATGCCGGAAGACTTGAGACCTCAGATTCCGCTCCTCATCGAGACGGTCGAGGCGTTTGGCATTCCGGTCGTGCATTGTGATGGATGGGAAGCGGACGACGTGATCGCCACGCTCACGAGGCAAGGGGTCGCGCGAGGCCATCAGGTCCGGATCGTCACCAGTGATAAGGATGCGCGGCAGTTGCTTGGCCCGCAGGTGCAGATTCTCAACCTGCGCAAGAACACGTATCTCGACGAAGCCGCGCTGCTGGCCGATTGGGGCGTGAGGCCCGATCAGGTCGTGGACTTCCAAGCGCTGGTTGGCGACGCGGTCGATAACGTGCCGGGAGTGCCGCTCGTCGGGCCGAAGAAAGCGTCGGCGTTGCTCAAGGATTTTGAGACGCTCGAAGGAGTCCTCGCCAACGCGGACAAGGCTCCCGGCGCGAAGCTCAAGGAGAACCTCAAGGTCTTCGCCGATCAGGCGCGACTCAGTCAGACACTGGTTCGTTTGAATCAAGAACTCGAACTGAACTTTGATTGGGAGGCGAGCCGGAATCCTCAACCCGATGTTCCGGCGTTGCAGGCGCTCTTTCGCAGGTTTGGCTTCGGGCGGTTGATCAACGATGTGAACCAGTTCGCGCCGAAAGGGACGACGTTCAGTGAAGCCGCGCCGTCTGCGAGTGGCACGTCGTCCGTTGCCGCTCCGTCGAGTCTCGCAACAAAATCGAAGCCGCGCTCGGCGGGACGGTCGTTGTTTGGGGATGAGGATGATGAGTTGGATGCGGGTCTTGAGCTTCCTGTCCCCTCGCCCCCGTCTTCGGGGGAGAGGGCTAGGGTGAGGGGGCCGAGCGGTGGGCAAGCTCTCGATGAAGCTCCTCCCTTCGATGCGGACCCTCGCGACATGACTTCGGAGTCGTCTCGCGTTGGGTTGCCGCTCGACTCCGAAGCTCCCCTCACCCTAGCCCTCTCCCCACAGAGCCGGGGCGAGGGGACAGGAGTTAAGACCGACGTGCCGTCGCCCGACTCATCGTCTTCGGTCACAGCGCAGCCCGTCGTTCCCGCGATCACTCGTCGTTGGGAAGTGATCGACACGCTTGAAGCTCTCGCCGCGTTTGTTGAGCGGCTCGCGCAGCAGCCTCGTTTTTGTCTCGACCTCGAAACGACGGGGCTGGACCCGCGCTCGTCGCGCATCGTTGGATGGGCGTTCTGTTGGGAGCCGGGGTTGGCGTATTACCTGCCGACGCGCGGGCCGCTCGGCAGCACATTGCTCAACGAAGCGGCCGTGATCGCGGCGCTGAAGCCGGTGTTGGAGAACCCGTCGCTGCGGCTGGTCAATCAGAACATCAAGTTCGATCTGATGTTTCTCGAAGCGAACGGCATCTCGGTCCGGCCCGAGTCAATTGATGTCGATCCGATGGTCGGTGACTACTTGCTCGACGCGGGGGCGCGTTCGCACAGTCTCGACACGCTGATTCAAAAGTATCTCGGGACGACCGGCATCCCGATCAGCGATTTGATCGGCAGCGGGAAGAAACAGAAGAACATGGCCGATGTGCCGATCGACTTGATCGCCGAGTACGCGACCGAGGACGCGGACTTCACGCTGCGGCTGGCCGATCTCATCACCGAGCAACTCCGCACGCAGGGCCTGTGGGATTTGTATTGGGACTTGGAACGACCGCTCATCCCGCTGTTGGCCGAGATGGAGCAGACCGGCATTCGAGTCGATGCCGACGAATTGAATCGCCAGTCGGTGGACCTGACTCTGCGGCTGGGCCAACTGATGGGCGAGATTCACGGAGCAGCGGGGCGCGTGTTCAATATTGACTCGCCCAAGCAGCTTCAAGTCGTGCTGTTTGACGAACTGAAGTTGCCGATCAAACGGAAGACCAAGACGGGGGCGAGCACCGATCAAGAGGTTCTCGAAGAGTTGGCTCCGCTCCATCCGCTTCCGGCGAAGATCATCGAGCATCGTCATCTGACGAAGTTGAAGGGGACGTATCTCGACGCACTGCCGCTGCTGGTTCACGCGACGACCGGCCGCATTCACACGTCGTTCAACCAAGTCGTCGCGGCGACCGGGCGACTCAGTTCGAGCGATCCCAACTTGCAAAACATTCCAATCCGTACGCCCGAAGGAGAACGGATCCGCCGCGCGTTCATTCCGGCCGACACGACGTGGAAGCTGCTCTGTGCCGACTACTCGCAGATCGAGTTGCGAGTCCTCGCGCACTTCAGTCAGGACCAAGAGCTGATCGCGGCGTTCGCGCAGGGGATCGACATTCACACGGCGGTTGCCTCACAAGTCTTCAGTGTCGATCGCGACGCGGTCACCAGCGACCAACGTCGTATGGCGAAGGCGGTCAACTTTGGCGTCATCTACGGGCAGAGTCCGTTCGGTCTCGCCGCCGCACTCGGCATTCCGCAGGACGAGGCGGCGACGTTCATCAACGGCTACTTCGAGAAGTATTCGGGCGTGACGCAGTTCATCGACGCGACGCTGACTGAGGTCCAGCGCGCTGGCCGCGCGACGACGATCCTCGGCCGCCGCCGCCCGATCGAAGGGATTCGAGCCGTCCGCACCGGCAACCTCAACATGCCCGAACGGACGGCAGTCAACACGGTGATTCAAGGCTCCGCCGCAGACCTCATCAAGATGGCGATGCTCGCGGTGAGGAAGCGACTGCGCGACGAAAACCATCCCGGCCGGATGCTCCTCCAAATCCACGACGAACTGGTGCTGGAAGCTCCCGAATCCGACATCGCCTCGCTGATCGAACTCGTCCGCCACGAGATGCAGCACGCGATGGAACTGTCGGTCCCGCTCGTTGTTGATGTCTCGGTCGGAGATAACTGGCTGGAGACGCATTCAGTCAAATGATGTCGCCACACCAACCCGCCGCGTGAGCAAGGTCTTCGTTCCTTTCTCTGCTTCTTGCCTCGCCATTCATTCGCGCTCACCTCAATTCGCGCGACACTGATCCGCGAGAATTGAGGTGAGCGCGAATGCAGAGTGTCAGCAGTCTGTGTCGAACTCCACGGTGACAAATCATGCTCATTCGATCGCGCGTGGTGAGAGGTTGTCGGCGAAAGGTGCGAGGGATCGGTGCCTGTTCGTTGGTGGTCTGTTGTGGCTTGCTCGTCGTCGTCGCGATGTTGTGTGATCCCCAACCGGCAGCGAGTGATGAGCCAGTCAACACGATCACAGCAAGCTGGCCGCAGTGGCGCGGGGCGACACACGATGCGATCTCGGTTGAGGCGGGGTTGGCCGAGTCTTGGCCTGACTCCGGTCCGCCGGTGTTGTGGACCAAGGAGATTGGCAAGGGCTATTCGAGCTTCATCGCGGTTGGCGATCGCGTTTGGACACAGACTCAAACGCTGTACGAGCAGGCGGTGGTGTGCCTCGACGCGGCGACCGGTGAGACGGTCTGGTCGCAAAAATATGGCTGGCCTTACGACGGCGGCGGCCT
>Ga0114966_10001831_pt1 | contig 19328 bp, 16 predicted proteins | sample M_130207_XF_Meta_FD_87029 | JGI IMG/M metagenome (GOLD analysis project Ga0114966, IMG submission 87029) | Freshwater microbial communities from Lake Montjoie, Canada to study carbon cycling - M_130207_XF_MetaG | ecosystem: Environmental > Aquatic > Freshwater > Lake | place: Lake Montjoie...
AACTGCTGTATTATTACTACCTGTAGTTCCATTTGACAACGCATTTGCCCCAACCGCAGTATTACTAGTTCCAGTTCCACCTCCTATTCCGACTCTTACTCCGTTCGCCAGGATATCCTTTGTTCCAGAATCTAGCGAATAAGCAGTATTAGTGCCTCCATTAATGCCGACAAGTGTTAAAAATCCAGTTAAACCCGCATTTACATTCAAAGTATTTCCTACTAAACTTAATCCATTTCCTAGTGCGAATGGACTCGAATAATAAACAGAATATTCTAAAAGAGCTACTCCAACAACGCCTGGCGTAGTAAGTTCAATAAACGCATTTCTCGCATTTAAATCTCCATTTATAACGAATGTTAGATATCCTGCGACATCTAATCCTAGAGCATAATCAGATGCTCTGACCCAAGCTCCACTAGAAGCGATGTATATACCATTGTCTATATTTTTACTATTGTTATTACTTGTTGTCCCTTGAGATTTAACCAATACTCTATCTCCAGCAACGGTTTGATAAGTATCAATAACTAGTAATCCTCCTGTTGCTAAATCAACATTCTCTGTTGTAGCACAAGCACATGAAGCTGTTATAGTAATTCCGGCTGCTAGTAAATCGACATATGATTTTGGAACAATACTTGTTTGTGTATAATTGCCAGTCTGATTTGTGTTAGCAGTGGTAAAAGTTGCGGCGTTAATGTTAGCAGTGCCAGGCACGACTACTGTAGTAGCGGGAATACCTGTGTTACCAGGATTCCAGTTTGGCGGATTGCCTAACATAATCTGACTGCTAGCAGTAATTTGTGATCCATAACCAACCGCAGTTGAATATTGATATAGAAAACTATTAGCGTCAGTTCCTGCTCCTAAAAAAGTATTATTATTTCCTGGATTATTTACAGCAGAATTGTAGCCAATTGCGGTGACAGCATTAACAACGCTATTAATATTTGATCCAGTTAATGCGTTAGCTCCAATAGCTGTATTTGAATTTCCAGTAGAAGCCGCATTTAAAGCATTCACTCCAAGAGCGACGTTCTGATCTCCACTCTCGTTTGCTATTAAAGCATTAGTTCCTACAGCCACATTGAATGAACCGGCTGTATTTTGTTTCATAGAATTAGCACCAATTGCTGTATTATCATAAGCATAGCTATTATTATATAAAGCATTATCTCCAACAGCTACATTATTATATCCATCAAAATTTTTATTCATTGTATTATAACCAAGAGCTACATTGCTATAACCATTTGTATTATATTGCAAAGCATTGTTCCCAAATGCTATGTTTTTGTAACCTGAATTTGAAGTATTGGACAAGGTATTAAAGCCAATGGCTGTAATGTTTGTAATGGGACCAGTAGCACCAGTTGGTGAATTAGGGCTAACCAATATATTCTGAGATGCGAAATCGATTCTTCCAGTTATACCACCAGTGGCTCCAGTGATTCCCATAACAGCAAGATCGACATACGCCTTTGTTGCTAATTGATTGGATTGTGTTACAGTAACTGTCGAAAAAACAGGACCAGAAAAAGTAGCACCAGTGCTAATAATATTACCGGTAGTGAGAGCACCAGTAGTAACAGGACCAGAAAAAGTAGCACCAGTGCTAATAATATTACCGCTAGTAAGAGCACCAGGAATAAAAACGGTTTCAGTTCCACCAGTTCTTCCTAGCACAATTTGATTGTTCGCAGTAATTTGTGCTCCAAACCCAATGGCAGTTGAATTATTCCAGCCAGATACATTATCTGTTGCTGTTCCTAAAAAAGTATTATTAGACCCAGTATTTATTTCACCCGCATTGGCACCAACTGCGACATTATTATTTCCGGAAGTGTTAAGTAGAGACGCGGTTCCTAGCGCTGAATTATTATTACCACTTACATTACGCAAAAGAGCATTTGTCCCTAAACTAACATTGAAAGATCCTGTTGTATTTGTTGTTTCGGAATATGCGCCCACAGAAGTATTACATTGACCGGTTGTATTTGATTGTAATGCGCAATAACCAAATGCGGAATTTTGTATACCGCTATTGTTTTGTAATGCACCTACGCCATATTTAGTAGAAGTATCCATAATATATATAATGTAAATAAAATATTATATAAATAAACCAAAAAAGGCAAAAAGGCAAAAAATAAAATTAATCGATAAATCAATTAACAAATAAGAATCCATCCTCCTTCATAATTTCTCGAACTAATAATTTTTGAATAGGTCCATTATAAATCTTAATATCCTCTAAAGTAGTAGTCGTAGTTGAATCCAATATTTTAAACATGCCATTTATTTTTTTCAAAAGATCTAAGTCCAAATCCAAGTCCAGATCTGAATTCATCGTCGATTTGAGCCACTCATAAAAAGTCACGTTATTTAAATCCTTATTTAAATCCTTGTATTTCCGAAACAATTTGATTGTATTAGGCAGAACAAAGCAATTATTGTTTACATTTACATTTATATTATAGTCTGTTCCAGATAATACACAAATCTCTCTAAATTCCGTTTGAGTCATATTCAGTTGCTCTAAAATACCCTTGGTATAATACAAAACTACAGATTGATTAGTCAAACTGAGATATCGCAAGACCCGGTTACATCCGTAAACAAACAAGTCCATATCTTCACTTAAACATGCCCATACCTTCTTTTTAATAACTAACAAAGCACATAGCTCATCTGCTTCCCCAGGTGCGTCATAATAAGTCGCACCATATGCCTTTATCAAATCCTTTACCTTGTCGATTTTCTCATGAGTAATGTAGACGAATTGTTTTTTGAGCTGATCCATTTGTTCTTCTAGATCTTTCTCTTTCTCGTCAGTAGATGCTAACAACTGTTCTTTTAGTTTGTTGTATTCGTTTTTCGCAGCTGCTTTATCGTCACGTCTTTTTTGAAGCAGTGCCTTTTTTTCAGGAGGAGGTTTTCCGTCAAAAACGAATATTGGAATAATATTGATTTCTCTGAAGGTTGCTAGCATTAAATACATGTTTTCTATCAAGCTGTTAGTGGATTCGTATTTATACAAATAGATGCTAATGTCGATCGCAATTTTTTTCCCGGAGAGCTCTGCTAATCCAATTTGCCGGATAGATTTACCGCATTGTTCGCGCAATATGTTATTAAGAAATTTGATGCCCATATACTAAAATTGAATTAATTACTATATAATATCGAATATAATTATTAAATCAATTTTTTATATATTTAGATTTGGATTTGGATTTGGATTTGGATTTTGATCCAAATCTAGATTTGGGTTTTAATCTTTTTGTAACCCTTTTGGTCCTTTTACCGCCTTGTGGGGAAGTGTTTTGAATAAACGCATTTGCTTGATTTATAGCATCTTCTGGTTTTATATTCTCATGGACTAAATCCAGAATTATTTGTTTCTGTTTATCGTTTTTAAATTTTTCATCTTCGTCATCATCGATCTCATATTTACTAAATATTGATTTTATTTTCTTTATTGTATTTTCATGTATACTTACTGCTTTTATTGCTTCTTGTTTTTCATTATTATATTTCATTTTATATGGATTTTTATCCCGACTCATATACAAAAAAGAAGCAGATAGTATAACTCCAGAAGTAACTAGTAATGAAAATGCTATTTGGGTTCCTTTATTTACCATTATAATATCCAGATAAATAAATATTTATATTTTATATTTTATATTTTATATTTTAAATATATATGAAGACCAAAAAACATAATAAAAGAAAGAATAAACTAACAAAATCTTTAAACGGAAGTGGATTAAAAGGTGGGGCTAACGATGGCGATGGCGATAACAATAGCGAAGCTAAACCAACTCCATCTTATATGAAATATAACCTGATAATGTTAGCTCTTTCAGGAGCATATATATTTTTTAAACTAACAAAAGCGTAAACATAAACGTAAACTTTTAAAAAGAATTGAATTATAATTATATAAACTATAAACGATATATAATTATATAAATGAATACTAGAAGTAAAAGTAAAGATAAGTTGGCAAAGACAAACTCTGAATTGCTAGTCAATATAGATTTCGATGACGCATCCAAAGAATGGCATAAAAATAAAAAAGCAATAGGAAATAGTCAATACAAGTATATTTGTTGTGTTATAACTAACAAAAATTCAAAAAACAAGGAAACCATATGTAATAAAGTTTGTTACAAAACATTGGACAAATGTTGGATCCATCGAAATAAATAATGTCGCTTTTATTTTCGCTTATCGCTTTTCGCTTTTCGCTTTTCGCTTTTCGCTTTTCGCTTTTCGCTTAACCCAACTCACAAATAGTCATGCGAAGATTGTTAGTTAGAAAATCAGAATTACTCTTATTATTGGGTTTATTTTTATTTTTATTCTTATTTTTAATTTTCTTTAAAAAAGCATCAGAACAATCAATCGCTTTCAGCATTCTAGGTGCCTTATATTTTTTCTCAATAAAATCACAAAAACTTTTTTGACTCCCGCTCGATTTTTTAAATTGAAGCAATTCGGTATTGTTAGTTTTACACCAGCCTAAGAATGGTTGATAATTATAAATCAAAATAAGCGTAATAACGTAATATGATAGCACATTGGTATCTTCTTTATACAGTGTGTTGCGAATACCTTGACTTATATCCGTCTTTTCATATAGTTGTCGATATTCCATATTCATAAATCCGAGCACTTTAACCAGCTGAAAAAAAGAATAAATCATTTCCATGTTAATAAAATATTCGGTATTTCCCAAAAATTCATCTAGGTCTTCTTTATTTTTATCTTTAATTTTATTCTTAGTATTGAAATAGCTACAGAAAAGGACATTCATGATTCTAGCCCAGAATTCCGTATATGCTTCGAATAAATTGACTTCAGAATTCACAGGGAAAATAGACAAAATTCGGGCATGACAATCCTCTGTATTCATATCCGAAAAATCAAGCGCAAAATTATGAAATGTTTCATGTATTAGCACTTTAAACCACTCTTCTTTTCTAAAAACAACAATTTCAGAATTGACGGGACAAGATCGAGTGAACGCGGTATTCACATTGTTTTCATTCAGGGTTTGAATTGGAGAACTAGGAAGCTCTTTTGTTAAAGATGTATGATAAATAAATATGGTTAACGTAGTTGAACATTTTTGAGAAGCATATTCATTCGCAATATGTAACCAGGATAAAATATGATCAACATAAGTATTGTATTTATTGATGTGTGTTTCAGGATTCTCGTCTTCGATTAAAAAATGGATTGTTATTGTGCGTTCCAAAAGTTTAAATGTATAAGTAAGTGAGCTCAAAGAATAATCATCGATATGTTTTCGCACTTCGATAGGAAACACGTCCGCACTGAAAGTGGTCGGTTTTGGTATTTGGCTAACATGGTTGATTTTATTTATTTTTAATTTATAGAAAGATGTCCCTAATTGGGATTTGTGATAACTAACAAATTGCGAAGCGTCATCAATTTCGTGAAATAATTGCTTAAATATAGCGTCAGTTGCCTTTGTTTGTTTTATATGTGGCAAACAATTGTATTTGTGAAAAAAAGATAATAATTTTTTGCTGTTGTTTGTGATTTTCATATTATATATTGCGTATATTGTATAATATGATTTAATTTTATATGATTTAATTTTATATTTATATATTTATTTTTCTTTATAGGTGCAATACATTTGTTCATATGTTAGGTCGATTGGTCCATCATCCAACAAGAATTGCTGAATTGGTGTAATCGTTTCGTTTTTCAAAACCTTGAAAAAGTTAGTATCATAATAAAGTCCGGGCTCTAACGAGAAATGCGCCGCCAAATAGGCTAGATATCGTTTGCCTCCAGAACAATGGCATGGCCTAACATACATGTATTTATGTATCCTGTAAGGTTCAGAAGATCGATTTTCGCAAGTGCACAAAGAGTAGCTGTTATATTCCCAATTAGGTGGTCTGTCTTCAAATTTAAAGAAGTCGCAAATGGAGGGATCTGATATATATTTCTCTGTATACAATTGTTTAAACTTTTCGAATTTGTTGAGGCAAATGCTGCCGTGTAATTTGGCAACAGTCTGGTAAGAAATATCGGTAAGCAAATCGTTATTTAGTGGATCATCTACTACTGGGTTGCCTTCAGAGTCAAAAGATAACATGTCTTGTTCGGGAATGTAAGGATAAGAATTGGTCGTAAACTTAGTCGTAAACTTAGAATTAGTCGTAAACTTAGAATTAGTCGTAAACTTAGAAGTCATTTTAAATATAGTATTATGAATACTGTATTTAAATAGTAAGCAATATTATTCAATTTTTTAATTACAAACTAACAAAAAATGGCGGAAAAATAAGTATTTGTAATATATATAAATATATTATAACTTAAAGACAATTTAATAACTTAATATTTAGATCGACAAAGGCTTTTATACAGGCGGACGCGCCAGCTTGCCACGAATGATCATCAGCGTATCAAACAACTCCGGCTCCTGCCCGCGTCTAAAATGCTGTAACTTCGCATTCTTAGTCGCAATCAACATTGCCTTCAAGTCCTCATTCTGAGTGAATTTTGCCTCCTGAGCATCACTCATCTCTTTTCTCGATCGCTTCATGAAGAAATCTGGATCAATTGTCACTTCTTTCGGTCTAATTAGGACGCCGCCTGATTTCCCAGTCTTGCCGCCAGCACCCTTTGCCATTACCGGATCCTTCGACAAATCTGTTCCCGAATCCAAAGCAAATTGTAAATAAAATTCCGGATTATTCTTTTTGAATTTGGAACCCTGATAGTAATGCTCCACTGAATTCCATTTATGATTATCTAGTGTAAAAGGTGCGATCCAAAAATTAGACAATTTCTTCCGCCAATCTGATATCGCATTCAATTCAGCAAATTCATTGATCGCATCTTCCGGTATTTTTTCACCCGAGCCTTTCCCTGGTCGCGTATTCACAGATTTTGAATAAAACTGAAACACAATGTTGTCATCGTATAAATTTAATATTTTTGATTCACTTAGTTCGTCAAACAGAGCGGCTTCTCTATGAATGCCGGTTATGTCTCCTCTAAATGCCTCAAATTCAGGTATATAACTGAATATTCCCGCGTTTTTTTCCATACACTTATCGGCTATCATTCTTTTAATATCATACGGCAATTCATTAAAAGTATAAATCAATTTTTTCTTATATCCAACTATCAAATAATGTGATCCTGTATGATCGACAATTATGTAAAATTCTGGCTTAAATTCGCCGCGACTTTCTATGATTGGGTCGACTGGTCCGCCGCACTGCATCACGTTGTTGAAATCCCCACTTTTATAAATTTTACTTGATAAGATAATTATTTTGATATTTAGAATTCGCTCCAACGTATTTATTGCCCATATATCCGCCCAAAAATCACAGGTTTTAATCACCTTTTTCAATTCAGTCAAATTATTTATATCTTTCATGAAATTAAAATCCTTCATATTTTCCTTCGCATAATCATATTCTTGCTTCAATCGTTCAATCAATTTCTTCTTTTTTAATGCGGCATCTCGGATTATTAGCTGCTGCTCTCTGTCTATAGTTGTCGCCATTTTCGTCTTCAGTTCATCGTATTCTTGTTTTTCTTTAATAAATGCCGCTTTGGTATCCACGATTTCTTTTGAAAACATGCTATAATTTTGCTTATACATGTTGTAAGTTTCTTGTTTCGCATCGTCCGCAATTTTTTTCCTTAATTTATCCACCGTCGTATCTTGCCCAATGCTATTAAATGCGTCTCTAATAGTGGCAAATAAACAATCGCCATTTCCTTCATTATCTGTAATGCTGTAATTGTTATTTTTCATATATCGTTGAACCCATAAATCGTCAGCCTTTTCATGATACTTTTCTCGTATGTCGGTTGCCTGCTTTGCCGATTCTTTGCTCAACATTTTTGGTATTGTTGCGCCTAATCTGGGCGTAAATATATCGCGTCTAATATGAGGAATTTCGATAGCTTGTGAGTTAAATTCTTCGGATGATTTCTTTTTTTCTTTTTCTTTTTCTTTTTCTTTTTCTTTTTCTTTACCCTTTTTTGATGGAGCTTTTAATTCTATTTCTATTTCTTCCTCTGAATCAGATGATTCTTCTAAATCATTTTTATCAGGCACCATTCGAAGCTTATTAATCATTTCCTCGGTAGCAAAAGTGTAAATTAATGGTTCTTCAAACTTTTCCAGATCTAGATCACCGATTTCATCTCTATAAGCTAACAAATTAGTCGATAGTATCTCATATACACCAATTTGAATTACCTTGTTATTATGTTTTACTAAATAAACTGGAAAATAGGTAATATTCTTGTCAGCAAATGTATTTTTTGGGTTTCCAATTGCGACTATTACATTTATATCCTTTATTACTATTTGATATAAACTTGTCTCTTTACTTAGATCGTCTGGATCGACTCTTTTTAGTTCTACATAATTAACAGTATTGTCTAATTTAGATACAACCATGATTTGTATATAAATTAATAATATTATTTTAATATTTAATATTTGTTATATAAGTATTTTAGATCCTTCTCGTTTAAAATCTCAAAACTATATATTATAATATGTAATGGATAATATAGTAAATATTAATTTACTTAATGGTTTAGGTGATAAATTATTAGATTTAATTGGATTTTTTATATTGTGTAAATATCTTAATTATAAACCAAATATAACTTTTAATAATGATGGAAATTTTGCTTGGGGAAATAACAATTATGACATGCGATTGTTTAATTTTAATGATATCATAATTTCAAATAACAAATATGATTTTTATGTAAATTCACCCAATCCATCATCATCACTTTGTCCTTATAAAGTTTATGAATTTATTAAACATTTTTTACCTGAAATAACGTTTGAACAAATATCTAATGATTTTGTTATATATTCAAAAAAAATAATATCACCTTCTGAAATTATTTTATCAAACATACCAAATGGTATTGAAAATGCCTATGGTATTCATTTGAGAAAAACCGATAAGGTAACTAATTATGGCGATATTCGTCATGAAAATTTAACAGACGAATTTGAAATAATAACAAATAAACTATTAGAAGACGTAAAAAATATTATTATTAATGAAACTGATGTAAAATTTGTAATTGTAAGTGAAGATACTAATTGGAAATTAGAAATAACAAATATTATAAATAATATTTCACATTATACTAATAAACATATAACAATATTAGATATTGTTTATGATAATAAAAATAATTATTCTAATTATAATAGTGTTTTAGATATGTTTTGTTTATCAAAATGTAAAACAATCTTACAAGGAGTAAAATATAGCACTTTTTCTATTTTAGCTAGTATATTAGGTAATAATAAAATAAGAAATTATTCGAATCATCTTAATAGTTATAATTGCTGTTTAATACATTCTTGGAATTCTGTTGTAGAAATAAATGATAATAAAAATTTTAATATAGATTTACATAAACAAATTACAAATAATGTTATTAATATAAATACCAACATAAATAAAATACATATAAATGCGACTAGTTGAACCTACTGTATTTCTAATTTCCCTATAATATATATATATATTAGATTTTCCATTTGCTATATTATTATTATTCCAAATATTAAAACCTAAAAATTTTAATTTTACTCATTATATAATTAATAAATAATATTTATTATTTATAATTAAGTGTTACCAAAGCAAATACCCCTTCATCTTTGGATCTTCCAATAACTCCGTCATATATGCCCACATTTTATGTCGCTTTTCCACTATTTCATAGTTCTCTGGGCTATTTTCAAAATAAATAATGCTTGAAATTATATCTTGCTTTTTTAAATTTTTTAGTCCTTTGGTCATTCCGTAATATTGGCATATTTTTACAAGATCCTTCAATTTATATTCTTCATTATAGTAAAATTCTATATTCCCACAATAAAAATCCTTTTTAATAAAGTAGCTAAGCTCAGAAGAACTAACAAAATTGTTATTATCGTTATCATTCATATTTGTATTGTCATTTATATTCATATTTGTATTGTATTCTTCTATTTGAAATTCTTCCATCATCTTTTGTAATTCTAAACTATTATCTTCTGCTACATCTAAGTCTACGTCTTCGAAAAAAAAAGTTATATTTTCATTCATTTTATCATTTAGTGAATCCATTATTAATATTATTATTCTACAATAATATTAACTTATTTTTTTAACTCGTTTTAACTATTTTAATTTACATTATATTTACATTATATTTACATCTCAACCAGATCCATACACTTAAATATGGACTTGTTCGACAAGCTCTTGTAATCCTTTGCCTTGCTTTTCGCAAATACGGTAATCAATTTTACAATAGTTAGCCCATTGATCATGTATAATTTCTCATTATATTCTTTTGAATCTTCAATCGTCTTTATGATTTCCTTGTTAAACAGAATCGCCATGTTTTCCGTAATCTCATCCACCTCAAATTTCTTATCAGGTAAGTTAATGTAGTCAAACATGGTTCTTAACAACGAGACTAGCAGCTCATAAATAGAAAGCCTAGGCAAAAGTCCATTGAGTGCCAAATATACAAATAGGTGACTTGTCAATTTGCGCTTCTCATTGATGACATTCATGTCGCAAAACTTGTCGTAATCTTTATCTGGATCGTAATATTTCATTTCTTTAAATAAATCCAAATATTTTTGAAAATGATTGTCAATTGACTGCCTTAACCACGCATAAGATCCCAATAAATCCGAATACAAATCTGCGTATAATTTCAGCAAGGTCTTGTTGCTCAAAACAATATCGAGCATAACATTTCCAATTCGTTCCGTTAAAATAGCTTGATCCGACTCTTCTGCCACAATCTCATTCAATACGCCTATTATTTGATCCCGGATAACCAAATATTTGTCCTTGGTCAACTTACTCATCGCCAATTTTAGCTTATCAATTAGCGCATCTAGACCACTTTTGTGCTCGATTTTAGTAGCCTGAAATGATCGAATAGAGTCCCAATCTTCGTTGCTAACTTCCATGCCCTTGTTTCCCTTTTTTCTTCGTCGGTCCATCTTAAAACCTTGGTCATCTGTTAAACTAGTATCTTTGACTTCAATTGGCTCCTTTCTTTGATAAACATTGCTATTTATAAACGCACTAGAACCTATTTGGCCTGTCAGAAAATTTAACATATTTATACTATCATCTGGTATCAAATATTCAAAACCGGCAAATATAATGGCATTTGCTTGTTGTAAATTATATTTTTGTGTTGTTAAACTAGACATATCACTATATTACTTATAATATAAAGTCTAATATTTATATCAATTTTTTATTTAATATAATACTATATTAAATAAACTTAAAACTAACATACTATATTATACTATAATGACCGAAGAAAATAAAATTTCCGATCCACAGCTAGAAGATGATACCATTGAACTTATAAATCAATGGGATGATTTGGACATTGATCCAAATATTTTAAGAAGCATTTATGCCTATGGTTTTGAAAAACCTAGTCCTATTCAACGCAGAGGAATTAAGCCTATAGTTGATGGACGCGATGTAATTGGACAGGCGCAATCAGGAACGGGCAAGACCGCTACATTTTGTATTGGGGTCCTCTCTAGAATTGACTTAACAAAAAATACTACTCAGGCTCTAATCATGAGTCCAACTCATGAACTAACAAGACAAATTACCAAGGTGATGAAATCATTGTCTGAGATGATGTTAGGCATTCGAATTAAAACTATTATAGGCGGTTCATCCATTGACGAAGATGTTTCTTTTATGCGTGAAGGGACCCCTCATATCATTGTTGGTTGTCCTGGAAGAGTATATGATATGATACGAAGACGTCATATTAATGCGAGCAGTATTAAAATCGCCGTTCTCGATGAAGCAGATGAGATGTTATCGCAAGGATTTAAAGACCAAATTTACAATATTTTTCAACACTTCAATAAGGATGTTCAAATCGCATTATTTAGTGCTACATTGCCAGCAAATATTTTTGCTCTAACAGATCAGTTTATGAGAAATCCAGTTAAAATTAAAGTAGCTGCTGAACAATTAACGCTAGAAGGTATCAAGCAATATTTCGTTGCGGTCCAGGATGATCCGCAAAAATATGCGACACTTAAGGATTTGTATAGCGTTATTTCAACTGCTCAAACCATTATTTACTGTAATAGTGTGAAGCGGGTAATCGAACTCTATGAGGCGATGACAGAAGACGGGTTTCCAGTTTGCTGTATCCACAGTAGCATGGAGCATGAAGCAAGAAAGAACGCAATTTCGGATTTTAGCAGTGGAGCCGCTCGGTTTCTCATCTCATCCAATGTTACTGCGAGAGGTATTGATATTCAACAAGTGAGTCTTGTAATTAATTTCGATTTGCCACGAGATGTCCATACCTATATTCATCGCATTGGACGTAGTGGTAGATGGGGAAGAAAAGGAACTGGTATTAATTTCATTACAAGGCGCGATATCCAACAAATTAAAGAGATTGAATCGTATTATCATTGTCAAATCGATGAGCTACCGGCAAATTTAGTAATTAATTCTTAATTTGTAATTTGTAATTTGTAATTCGTAAAATATATTCGTAAAATAAAATTTAATATATTCTATTTTACAAATAAATGGAATCTTATTTTATAACTCTCATGAACGAGTTAAAAGGAGTGGATACAAAAAAGGTAAAAGAAGTAGAAGTAGAAGTAAAGGAACCCAAAGATATATTTAAATTGCCTATTTGCTTTAGTGAAAAAGTTAAAATACTTAAAGAAGATATTATTACTGATCTAGAACTGAAACAAACGAATATCAGTGTAAGCGAATCTTTAAACGAACCTTTAAATAAAACTTTAAATGATAAGCCAATTTATAATTATGTATTTAATCCTACCAACTCTTTAGGAAGTCGAATCTTAGAAATTTTACCATCTTATTATACTACTGATGTTCAATTTTTAAAAGATAATCAAAGATTATTAGCAAGTATTTCCCAAAAGGATTTAAATGAAATCAATCTAACTAATTTCGAGATTGAAGAAACGATTAATGCGTGGAATGAAATTAAATCTGAAACCGGATTTTGTGAAAAATATTTATATGTAGATTGGGATTTTGCGAAATTTCTAAACAACAACCCGCTATTTTTACATCTTATGAGTATTTATAATATTGCTTCACCAATATTATCATTATGCTTACCTATTTTTGTTTTAATTGTTCCTTTTTTTGTAATAAAATTCAAAGGCTTAGAGATTAATATCAAAGATTATACCGATGTTTTACGCGATTTAATACAAAATCATGCCATCGCAAAAATATTCACTAGTTTTCATGAAGTAGATTTTGGTGAAAGAATATATTTACTTGTATCTGCTGCGTTTTATTTATTTTCAATCTATCAAAATATATTAACATGTATCCGATTTTATTCTAATATGAAAAAAATCCACGATTACTTGGACAAATTTAAGAAATATATTTCATATACAACTAAAATGATGGATTATCATTTAACAAAGTCAAGCCAACTAACAACTTTTACTGAATTTAATGATTCTGTTGTAAAATATCAGACAGTTTTGACTAAAATTAATGAACAAATCAATGGAGTCAGCTCTTTTATCTTTTCTTTTTCAAAGATTACCGAAATTGGAGATATCATGCATATATTTTATCAAATATTTGATAATGTCGAATATAATGAAGCATTTATATATTCATTTGGATTTAATGGGTATTACAATTTGTTACATGGGGTAAGTGCGAATATAGAAAATGGTAAATTAAATAAGGCAACATTTACAAAACCTGGAGACAAGAAAGACAAAAAGAATAAGAAAGACAAAAAGAATAAGAAAGACAAAAAGAATAAGAAAGACAAAGAAGACAAAGATTTAGTAAAGCCTCTTTTTAAAAAAATGTATTATCCTAAGTTTATTAATGATTCGAGTGCTATTACCAATGATTGTAATTTAGATAAAAATATGATTGTAACTGGACCTAACGCATCCGGAAAAACGACCCTTATTAAAAGCACCTTAATAAATATATTATTATCGCAGCAAATAGGGTTTGGATGTTTTGAAAGTCTTGATTTATGTCCATATGATAATTTTCATTGTTATTTAAATATACCAGATACATCTGGACGAGACAGCCTGTTTCAGGCAGAGGCAAGGCAATGTAAAGAAATCATAGACTGTATTAATGAAAAGAAGGAGCAAGAAGAAACCCATTTCTGTATTTTTGATGAGTTATATTCAGGAACAAATCCTGAGGAAGCAGTTTCAAGTTCAAAAAGTTTTTTACAGTATATTGTAAAAAATGACAATGTAACTTGTCTTTTAACGACGCACTATATCAAATTGTGTAAAAAACTAGAGAAAAATAACCGGATCCAAAATTTCAGCATGAAAACGGTAAAAAAAAACGACAATTTTGAATATACATATAAATTGATTGAAGGAATTTCTCAAATCAAAGGTGGATATAAAGTTTTAAAGGATATGAACTATCCAAAAGAAATATTATCCGCTTTTTAAAGAAATATAAAATATAAAAATTCGTAGTATTTATTATTAAAATATATTATCATGTTTTAATAATGGCATTTAACGATTTACTAAGCACATCATTTTTATTTAGCATAGCAATTATTATTATTTTAATTGGCGGCATATTTGCGTATGTTAGTTACAGAATGTCTGAACAAGATCATAAAATTACATCTATGTTGGGATTAGTTTCTACCATGGCAGAAGAACTACAGTTCTTTAGAAGCAAATTAAGTTCTCAAAATCAAAGCTCTGGCCAGAGTATTCCTTTTCCTGAGGAAAGACATTTTATTCCTATCTTAGATCCTAATAATTTAGTGACCGGAATAGTAGAACCAACCAATTTAATTTCTGTCTCTGATGAAGAATCGGATTCTAACGACGATGCTGAATCTCTTGAAGAATCCGAATCTGATTCTAACGATGAATCTAATCAAGAATCTGATCAAGACTCTGATTTAGAATCCGATGAAGAAAATGATAAATACAATTTAGACGAAATCGTTGATTTAGAAGAACCCGTCTCACTAATTCAAAATATAGATGAAGATGATATCAATGATTTAGATCAAGATTTAGACACAAATAATATTAAATCGATTCATTTAGCAGAACCTATCGATTTACATGACTCTAATCAAGATCATGATATTGAGCTTTTAGCTAGTGATTTGAAGACAATTTCTATTGGCGATTTAGAAGATACTAACAAAAAACCAGATTATAAAAAAATGTCGCTCAATAAACTTAGAGAGGTTGTTGTTGAAAAGGGACTAGTTTCAGACGCATCTAAATTAAAAAAGAATGATCTGTTAAAATTGTTAGGTGATGAATAAATTTTATCTGTTATTAGTATAACATGAATAATTTTGATTCTAAAAAATATTACACAGTTACTCCGGTGAATCCTAATGAAGCGTCATGGCAACCAGATGCTATCACCAATAATAAGATTCACCTAGAATCGGGAATTACATCTAATTGGAAATATAGGCAATATATTCAAAATAACGCAAACCATATAATGAAATACAATTCGATGGAATATATAAATGCTTCTGGCAATAATCCATACTTTGATCAGGGCGAGCCTTCGGCAAAGCAGGGCGAGCCTTCGGCAAAGCAGGGCGAGCCTTCGGCAAAGCAGGGCGAGCCTTCGGCAAATGTCCCATATAGATTTACATCATTACACGATCCTAGTTACAGATTTAGCGATAGCGATTTAAAACAAGATTTTTTAAAGAGACAGCAAATGAGTAGTCGAATGATATCACCGGCATATGCTACAATAAATCCAAAATAATCATATTTGTAAAACATATATTTGTAAAACATATATTTGTAAAACAATATAATAATTAATTTACAATTATTATATTATCTTATATGCTGTTTGAACAAACTATACCATTTGAACCAGTCAGTCTAAAACGTCATCGCCACAGATTACACGGTGGCACATATGATCCATCGAAAAAAGAAAAGGATGATTTTGTAAAGGCAATTGAATCCTTGCCAGAAGGGTTACCTAAAGACAAAATGACTAAGCCAATAAGATGTGTTTTGAATTTTTACTGTAAGCGACCAAAAACTCACTATAAAACTGGTAAGAATGCCCATATATTAAAAGAGACCTCTCCAAAGCATAATATCAATAACAAAGATTTAGATAATATGGTGAAATTTGTATTAGATTCTTTAAATGACAAACTTTATGTAGACGATTCTCTAATATTTGAAATCAATTGTAGTAAATTGTATTCAGAAGGAGATGGTTATATTTATGCGAAATTTGCCGAGGTTACCGACGAATAAATAATTAAATTTAATTAAATAATTAATTAAATTAATTAAAATATATATATTGTAATTCGTAATACTTAAAATTAAATGTTCTTATTAATTCATAATAATGGATAACGATATTATAGACATTTCTTTAGACTTTGAAAATTTAGATGGTGGAGGTGGAGGCAATTGGAGTAACCAAAAGAAAACAAATTTTGGTGGCGGAATTGAACTATTAATGAATGAAAAAAAATCCGATAATATGGGACCAACTAGTGATATCGATATTGATGACTTAAATAATTTAGAGGATGAATTAAATAATTTAGCAAACGAGACTTCAAATGTTGGATCTGGATCTGGAGCAGGGACATTTGGTTTTGGTTCCATCTTTAGCGATGATACTCCATCTGTCCGTTTTGATGACACTCCGAAACGTAGTAACGATACTGACAACAAAACATGGGATGGATATCAAAAATTCAACAACATTCCAGTGAATCCAGATAATAGAGGAATGTCTTCTCAGCCCAAGCTATCTAAAGACGAATTGTTGCGTGAGAAGTTTAAATTTTTAAGAAGATTAGAAGCTCTTGAGAAGAAGGGGGTTGAACTAACAAAGAAATACAATATGGATTCTGATTTAGCAGAAATGCAGGGCGAATATGAAATGATTATGGAGGAAAAAACGAAGCAAAATTCGGTGAAATTTCAAGGTAACATGATGATGGCAATTATTAATGGTATCGAATTTTTGAACAACCGTTTTGATCCATTCGATATTAAGATTGACGGCTGGGGTGAGCAAATAAACGAAAATATCAATGATTACGATGATGTCTTTGGAGAGCTTTATGAAAAATACAAGTCCAAGGCTACTTTGGCACCTGAGCTCAAGCTTTTATTTCAGCTTGGTGGATCTGCTATGATGGTTCATATGACGAATACAATGTTTAAGAGCGCGATGCCGGGTATGGATGACATCATGAGACAAAATCCAGATCTAATGAGGCAATTCCAGAGCGCCGCAGTCAATTCAATGGGTTCAACAAATCCTGGATTTGCCGGCTTTATGGGAGGGTTGATGAATCCTACAGCCAACGGCACTTACAGTGAGCCACAAGCGCCTTCAGGAAGAGGGCCGCCCGCGCCATTAAACACACAGGGACCTAATTCTGTGCCACCTCCGTTAGGTAGATCTGGAAACAATGTATCATCTCAAAGACCAGATATCAGCATGGCCAGAGGTAATTTTAATGAGGATGGAATAAGCATCAAGGAAAACTTTGGAATCCCTGGTTTCGAGCCACCGCAACCCAATCAAAGAACTCAGCGTCGCCCTGACATGAAAGGACCTAGCGATATTTCTGATATTTTGTCTGGATTAAAGACCAAAACAATAAATATTTCTGGTCAACAACAACAACAGAGAAGCTCTGGGTCAAATCAATTTGAAGATATGCCCGATAATAATAGTAGCACAATCAGTATCAATGACCTAAAGGATCTTCAAAATGACGCAAATGTTCCTAAAAAAAGTCGTAGAAAACCTAAATCAGACAAGAATACGGTTAGTTTAGATATTTAAAGTAGCATTGAATTAATAGCATTGAATTAATAGCATTGAAAATATTGTAGTAAATTATATAATAAATTTGTTAGGTTATTATATATATAATATATGGTAAAGCAAAGAAATGTTATAGGAGAAGGATCATATGGATGTGTTCATAAACCTAGTCTGCGTTGTCTAAAAGATTTGAAAAATCCAGACAAAAATTCAAAAAAAGATTATAATATTAATTATAACGACTATGTGTCGAAAATAATGAAAACATCAGACGCTGAGGCTGAGCTTAAAGAATTCGTCGTTATCGGTTCGTATGATCCAACAAACGAATATCATTTAGGCACACCTATATTATGTCAGCCAGAATTAAATGATAAAATTATTGATGATGACATATCAAAATGTAAATATATTAAAGACTCCGAAGTAAGAGCGGATCCAAATGATTATAAAATATTACTCATGAAATTTGGAGGGCCGGATTTGAAAAACTTATGTAACTCAGAGTTGAAGAAATTTTTGACAACAAAGACTAAATTGAAAACAGACCAGTTTTGGTTAGAAGTCTATCATCTGCTAGAAGGTCTCCGGTTTTTTAGAGATAATGGAATAGTTCATAATGATATAAAACCGCAGAATATTTTGTTTAACATGAAAACTGGAAAGCTGACCTTCATCGATTTTGGACTAATGCGTTCTAAAGAGGACATTATAAAATCGTCTAAAAAAAGCGACAATTTCCTTGGCATATATCACTGGTCTTATCCTTTGGAATGTGGTCTCATGAATAAAGATAAATTTGACGCATATAATGATTTGAGTGTTGCCAGGCAAAACACATATAAAAATAAACTAAGTGAAATGATTGTTACAAATAAGGTAAAAAGAAATACATTTGGAATGTTAATTAAAAATCCGGATGCCTTTAATATACTATTTACTTATATAAATTCGGATGGTAATTCTCCGTCTGATGCTAACAAATATGGATATATGGAACACTTTTTTGATGGCATGAATAATTTAATGGCCAATAATAGTTATGACAGTGTTTTAAACAGAATTGTTAGTTCAATTGATGTTTATGGTCTAGGATTTACCTTGAAATATATTTTAAATTGTTTTTATAGACTTGGCGCAGTAAAGTTAGAAATGTTTACTCGACTTTCTACCTTTTTTTATAAAATGTATGATTTTAATCCTGAAACAAGAGAGATCAATATTGATGCTTTAATAAATGAATATGAGACAATATTATTTGAAACCGGTATTTTAACCAGAATTAAAAGGTCTGATGATAAAAAGAAATTGTTAGTTAATAAAGCTCTTAGTCATAGACCTAACAAAGGTTTAAGCTTGTCGCAAAGCTTGTCGCAAAGCTTG
>Ga0114966_10001832_pt1 | contig 19319 bp, 29 predicted proteins | sample M_130207_XF_Meta_FD_87029 | JGI IMG/M metagenome (GOLD analysis project Ga0114966, IMG submission 87029) | Freshwater microbial communities from Lake Montjoie, Canada to study carbon cycling - M_130207_XF_MetaG | ecosystem: Environmental > Aquatic > Freshwater > Lake | place: Lake Montjoie...
ACCCGGTGACCCCCTGGGGCAAGCCAACCAACGGTCACCGTACGCGTGACAAGAAGAAGGCAAGCCAGAAGATGATCGTCCGCGGGCGCAAGCGCGGCAAGCACACGGAAGGCCGATGAGCCGTAGCCTCAAGAAGGGTCCCTTTGTCGACCCCAAGCTCCTGAAGCGGATCGAGGACATGAACGTCTCGAGTGAGAAGCGCATGCTTCGCACCTGGTCGCGTTCGTCCACGATCTTCCCCGAGATGGTGGGGCACACCATCGCCGTGCACGACGGGCGCAAGCACGTGCCCGTGTTCGTGTCGGAGAGCATGGTCGGCCACAAGCTGGGCGAGTTCGCCCCGACGCGCACCTACAAGGGGCACGGCGACGATCGACAGACGTCGAGGCGCTGACGTGGCGACCACCGAGACCAGCACAGAGACCATCGAGGTCGAGACCCCCGAGGTCGAGACCAAGGCCACTCCCGCCCGCAACGACGACGGCGGTACCCGCACGCCTGCGCGCCCGGAGGCCACTGCCAAGTTCGTGCGCGTGTCAGCGCGCAAGGCGCGCCTCATCGCGGATCTCATCCGCGGCGAGTCGGTGCCGAGTGCACAGGCCATCCTCGCCTTCTCCACCCGCGACGCCGCTGTGCCGGTGCGCAAGGTGCTCGAGAGCGCCATGGCCAACGCCGACCACAACGCCGGCCTGAACGTGCGCGAGCTGTACGTGACGCGCGCCACGGTTGACGAGGGTCCCACCATGAAGCGCTACCAGCCGCGGGCAATGGGTCGCGCCGGCAAGATCAACAAGCGCACCTGCCACATCACGATCGGGCTCGGGCCCGCAGAGGACGCCTGATGGGCCAGAAGATTCACCCCACCGGATTCCGCCTGGGCATCCTCCACGGCTGGAAGAGCAACTGGTACACCGAGCGTGACTACGCCGCGTACCTCGACGAGGACCGGGCGGTTCGCGCGCACATCACGCGCAAGCTGAGCCACGCCGGACTGTCGGACATCCAGCTGCGCAAGGACGCCACCAAGCTGACCGTGGACATCTTCACGGCCCGCCCCGGCATCGTCATCGGCAAGAGCGGTTCTGAAGTGGACGCCCTGCGCCGCGAGCTGAACGGGCTCACCGGCAAGCAGATCCAGATCAACATCAACGAGATCAAGCGCCCGGAGCTCGACGCGACCCTGGTTGCCCAGTCGATCGCCGAGCAGCTCGAGAACCGCGTGTCGTTCCGTCGCGCCATGAAGCGCTCGCTCACGTCCGCCATGCGCTCCGGCGCCCAGGGCGCGAAGATTCAGTGCGGTGGCCGCCTCGGTGGCTCGGAGATGTCGCGCATCGAGCACTACTCGGAGGGCCGTGTGCCGCTCCACACACTCCGCGCCGACATCGATTACGGATTCGCAGAGGCCAAGACCACCTTCGGCCGTATCGGCGTGAAGGTGTGGATCAACAAGGGTGAGGTGCTGCCCGAGGGTGTCGTTGACGCCCGTGGCCGCAGCATTGACGCCGAGGCACCGCAGCCTCCGCGTCGCCCGCGTCGCGATAACCGCGGTGGCGGTGGCGGCCAGGGTGGCGGCGGTCGTGGCCGCGGTGGCCAGGGTGGCGGCCAGGGTCGTGGCCCGCGTCCGGACGGCCCGCCGGCCGAGGGAGCGAGGTAGCCCCATGTTGATGCCAAAGCGCACCAAGTTCCGCAAGGCGCACCGCGGTCGTCGTCAGGGTCAGTCCAAGGGCCACACCGAGGTCCACTTCGGCCAGTACGGCCTGAAGTCGCTCGAGGCTGCCTGGATCACCAACCGTCAGATCGAAAGCGCGCGTGTGGCGATGACCCGCTACATCAAGCGTCAGGGCAAGGTGTGGATCAATCTGTTCCCGCACCTCCCGGTCACCAAGAAGCCCGCCGAGACCCGCATGGGTTCAGGCAAGGGCTCGCCCGAGTCGTGGGTGGCCGTGGTCAAGCCCGGCAAGGTCATGTTCGAGCTGTCCGGCGTGGACGAGGCAACGGCCCGTGAGGCCATGCGTCTTGCTGCCATGAAGCTGCCGGTCCGCTGCAAGTTCGTCACCCGTGAGGACGCCTAGTCATGCCCACGCAGAAGGCCAGTGAACTGCGCGAGCTCACCGAGGACCAGCTCGCACTCAAGCTCGAGGAGTCGCGTCAGGCGCTCTTCAACCTGCGCTTCCAGCTGCCCACCGGGTCGCTCGAGCGCACCAGCGAGATCGGCATCCGCAAGCGCGAGATCGCCCAGATTTTGACGATTTCCCGCGAGCGTGAGCTCGCGACGGAGGAGGCCGCACGTGGCTGAGACACCCCAAGAGTCGGTGGCCGCGCGCAAGGTGCGCCAGGGCATCGTGACCAGTGATGGCCGTGACCGCACGATCACCGTGCGCGTTGATACCTCGCGCCGTCATCCCATTTACGGCAAGACCGTTCGCCAGTCGTCGAAGCTTCACGCGCACGACGAGGAGAACCAGGCCGGCGTGGGCGATGTCGTCCGCGTGATTGAGACCCGCCCGCTCTCGAAGCAGAAGCGCTGGCGTCTGGTCGAGATCGTCGAGAAGGCCCGTTAGGAGCTCCGGATGATCCAGAACGAATCACGACTCCGCGTCGCGGACAACACTGGGGCTCGCGAGATCCTCTGCATCCGCGTGCTCGGTGGCAGCCGCCGTCGCTACGCCTACGTGGGCGACACCATCGTCGCCACCGTCAAGGCCGCGACGCCGAACGGTGCCGTCAAGAAGGGCGAGGTCGTCAAGGCCGTCGTGGTGCGCACCAAGAAGTCGCACCCGCGGGATGACGGCACGTTCATCGCCTTCGACGAGAACGCGGCGGTCATCATCGACAACGCCCAGAACCCGCGCGGCACCCGAATCTTCGGACCGGTTGCCCGTGAGCTGCGCGAGAAGCAGTTCATGAAGATCGTCTCGCTTGCACCGGAGGTGCTGTAGATGCCGGCGCGTGTGAAGAAGGGTGACGAGGTCATGTGCATCGCGGGCAAGGACCGCGGCCGCACGGGCACCGTCCTCGAGGTGTTCCCCCAGAACGACCGTGTTCTGGTGGAGGGGCTCAACCTGGTGAAGCGCCACACAAAGGCGCGTCCGCCGGAAGACCCGGGCGGCATCATCGAGAAGCCGGCCTCCATGCACCTCTCCAATGTCATGCCGATCGACCCGTCCGACAAGAAGCCGTGCCGGGTTCGCATCGAGGAGAAGGACGGGGTGCGCGTGCGCGTGTCAACCCGTACCGGGAAGGCCCTGGACTCGTGAGCACCGACATCGACATCGAAATTCCGCCTGCGCGCCTCAAGGCGCAGTACGAGGACGAGGTTCGCCCGAAGCTGCAGGAGCAGTTCGGCTACTCGTCACCGATGCAGCACCCGCACATCGAGAAGATCACGCTCAACATGGGTGTGGGTGACGCGAAGGTGAACTCCAAGTTCCTCGACGAGGCCGTTGAGGAGTTGGCGCTGATCACCGGTCAGAAGCCGGCCATCACCCGCGCCCGTAATTCGATCGCCCAGTTCAAGCTGCGCGAGGGCATGCCCATCGGCGCGAAGGTCACCCTTCGCGGCGCACGCATGTGGGAGTTCCTGGACCGCCTCAACACGGTGGCCCTTCCCCGCATCCGCGACTTCCGGGGTATCAACCCCGAGGGTTTCGACGGGCGCGGCAACTACAACCTCGGACTCCGCGAGCAGACGATCTTCCCGGAGATCGACTACGACAAGATCGACCGCGTTCGCGGGCTCAACGTGACCATCACCACGTCGGCAGCCACCGATGAGGAGGGCAGGGCCCTCCTCACGTACCTCGGCATGCCGTTCCGGGCGGAGGGCTACAGCGCAGAAGAGCGCGCTGCCCGTCGTCGCAAGAAGATGCGCAAGTTCGGCCGCGGCCGCAAGCGCTAGATACGAGAGGCACCAGAACAAGTGGCGAAGACATCCCTTCGAGTGAAGGCCTCACGGCCGACCAAGTACCAGACGCAGGCGTACTCACGCTGCCACCGGTGCGGTCGCTCGCGCGCGGTGTTCCGCAAGTTCGGCCTCTGCCGCATCTGCCTGCGCGATGAGGCCCACGCCGGCCACATCCCGGGCATGACGAAGTCGAGCTGGTAAACCAATGCTTACTGATCCCATCGCAGACATGCTCACGCGCATCCGCAACGCCAACCTGGCGCTGCACGACCAGGTCGAGATGCCCGGAAGCCGACTGAAGACCGACATCGCCCGCGTCCTTGAGGACCAGGGCTACATCGCCGGCTACGAGTCGAGCTCCGACGGCACCCGCGCCACCCTCGTGGTGAAGCTGAAGTACGACCAGGATCGCAGTCGCGTGATCTCCGGTATTACCCGTGTGTCGAAGCCCGGCCGCCGTGTGTATGCCGACAAGGACTCCCTGCCCAAGGTTCTGGGTGGTATGGGCGTCGCAATCATCTCGACCTCGCAGGGTCTTGTCACCGGACACGAGGCCAAGCGCCTCGGCGTTGGTGGCGAGGTGCTGTGCACGGTCTGGTAGGCGAGGAACGATGAGTCGAATCGGACGCGCACCCATCACCGTGCCCTCAGGGGTGACGGTGGACATCGCCGGCCAGAAGGTCACGGTCACCGGTCCCAAGGGGACCCTCGAGCACACCATCGTGGAGCCCATTCGTGTGGCTCGCGAAGAGGAGGCGCTCGTGGTGACCCGCCCGACCGATCGTGGCCCGCACCGCGCACTGCATGGCCTGTCGCGCACCCTCGTGGCCAACATGGTTGAGGGCGTCACCGATGGCTTCGAGCGCAAGCTCGAGCTGGTGGGTGTCGGTTACCGCGCGCAGATGAAGGGCAAGGATCTTGAGGTTGCCGTGGGCTTCTCGCACCCGGTCATCTTCAACCCGGCCGAAGGAATTACGTTCGAGGTGCCCGAGCCCACGCAGATCGTGGTGAGCGGCATCGACAAGCAGAAGGTCGGCCAGGTGGCTTCCGAAATCCGCCGCGCGCGTCCGCCCGAGCCCTACAAGGGCAAGGGCATTCGCTACGCAGGTGAGGAAGTCCGCCGCAAGGTCGGCAAGCGGGCATAGGGGACGATCGAGGAATGGGCAACATCACCACACGAGACGCTCGCGCACGGCGCCACCGCCGCGTTCGCGGCAAGGTGCACGGCACGGCCGAGCGGCCCCGGCTCTCGGTGTCGCGGTCGAACCTGCGCATCTACGCGCAGCTCATCGACGACGAGAAGGGCCACACCGTTGCAGCAGCTGGCTCCCACGAGACATCGCTGAAGAGCATGTCCAAGGGACCGGCTGCGGCTGAGGTGGGCAAGCTCATCGCAGAGCGCGGCAAGGCAGCTGGCGTCACCCGCGTGGTCTTCGACCGCGGCGGTTACCTGTACCACGGCCGGGTGAAGTCGCTTGCCGACGGCGCCCGTGAAGCCGGGCTCGAGTTCTAGGGACGAGGAAGAAGATGGCAGAGCGCAGGCGCGAAAAGGTCAGCACGGACGGCGTGGAGCTTCAGGAGCGCGTGGTCCAGGTGAACCGTGTCGCCAAGGTAGTCAAGGGCGGTCGCCGCTTCTCGTTCTCGGCCCTGGTGGTCGTGGGCAACGAGGTGGACGCAGTTGGCGTGGGTCACGGCAAGGCGAACGAGGTTCCGCTTGCCATCCAGAAGGCCGTGGATGACGCCAAGAAGAACATGTTCCGCGTGCCCCGGTACGGCTCGACGATCACGCACCAGACGATCGGCCACCACGGTGCCGGTCGTGTGCTGCTCAAGCCCGCTGCTCCCGGTACCGGCGTCATCGCCGGCGGTGGCGTGCGCGCAGTGCTCGAGCTCGCCGGCGTGCGCGACATCCTGAGCAAGTCGCTCGGCACCACGAACCCGGTCAACCTGGTCTCGGCCACGGTGAACGGGCTCAAGTCGCTGCGCACGCCCGAAGAGGTCGCAGCGCTTCGCGGCAAGACAGTTGCCGAGGTGCTTGGCACTTCTGGTGGTTCCAACCGCGTGGTGGCCGACGAGGCCCCTGCGGCTGACGACGCCCCGGCTGCGGCCGCGGAGGAGGTCACCGCGTGAGCCAGTTGAAGATCACGCAGGTCCGGTCGAAGATCGGCAGCACTCAGCGCCACCGCGGCACGCTCCGCGCTCTGGGTCTGGGTCACATTGGTTCCACGGCAGTCCACGAGGACTCGCCGTCCCTGCAGGGCGCGCTGCGCAAGGTGGCGTCCCTCGTGAAGGTTGAGGAGGTCGACGGTGGCCGCTGATGAGATGAACGTTGATCCCGAAGAGGTGCGCCTCGAGAACCTGCGCCCGAACCCGGGTGCCAAGCACCGCCGCAAGCGCGTCGGTCGTGGCCCTGGTTCCGGCAAGGGCAAGACCTGTGGTCGCGGCATGAAGGGCGCCGGCGCGCGTTCGGGTCCGGGCCCGCGTCCGGGTTACCGTGGCGGCACCGTGCCCCTGCACATGCAGAAGGGCAAGCTGCGCGGCCCCAACCACAAGAAGTCGATGCCCATCGGTCCGTTCCGCACCAACTCGGTTCCCGTGAATGTCGGTTCGCTGGCCAAGGCGTTCGGTGCCGGTGACGTCGTTGACGCCACCGCGCTCGCCGCGCACGGCCTGGTGAAGAACAACGACAACCGCGCGTACCCCGTGAAGCTGCTGGCGAACGGCGAGATCTCGCACGCCATCACGGTTCGTGTGGAGCAGGCCTCTGCGGCGGCCATCGCGAAGATCGAGGCGGCCGGCGGCCGCGTCGAGCTCGTCGGCCAGGAGTAGGCACGACCCCGTTGGCTGCAGCAGCATCGCGAAGGCCTTAGGCTAGGCACCCGTGCTTACCGCCATGCTCAGCGCGCTCCGGTCTCCGGAGCTCAGGAAGAAGCTGCTGGTCACCGCCGGCCTCCTTGCGGTCTTCCGCTTCGGGTCGTACGTGCCTGTGCCCGGTGTCAACGCCGACCGCCTTGCGGCGGCGCTGCAGAACCAGGGCACCACGAACATCCTGAACTTCCTCAACCTGTTCGCAGGCGGCGCACTCACGCGCTTCGCCGTGTTCGCGCTGGGCATCATGCCGTACATCACCGCGAGCATCATCCTGCAGTTGCTCACCGTGGTCATCCCGTCGCTCGAGCGCCTCCAGAAGGAGGGCGAAGCCGGGTACGCCAAGATCACCCAGTACACGCGGTACATGACCGTGGGCCTCGCACTGCTGCAGTCGCTGGCCTACGTCATGTACTTCCGCTCGCAGGACGCCCTCCCCGACGTCGGCTGGTCGCGCACCTTCCTCATCATCATCTCGCTCACCGCGGGTACCACCATGGTGATGTGGCTTGGCGAACTGATCACCCAGCGGGGTATCGGCAATGGCATGTCGCTGCTCATCTTCGTGGGCATCGTCTCCAGCCTGCCGCAGGCACTGCGGGGCTGGATCGGCCTGCCGCCGGTGACTGCGGTGATCATCGGGATCATCGTCATCGGAATCGTGCTGGGTGTGGTGTTCGTGAATGAGGGCGTACGCCGCATTCCAATCCAGTACGCCAAGCGCCAGGTGGGTCGTCGCATGACGTCCGGCGGCAGCACCTACATGCCCATTCGCGTGAACATGGCCGGTGTCATCCCCGTCATCTTCGCGGCGTCCGTGACGATTCTTCCCCCCACGCTGGCCGAGCTGGCCGGTGGCGGTTCGTGGCTGCAGAGCGTGGCCGACTTCCTGTCGCCGGGCTCCTGGTGGTTCATCCTCTTCGAGGGTCTGCTGATCGTCCTCTTCACCTACTTCTACACCGCGGTGCAGTTCAACCCGACGGAGCAGGCGGACAACCTCAAGAAGTACGGCGGGTTTATTCCCGGCGTGCGTCCCGGCCGTCCCACTGCCGTGTACCTCGACCGCGTGGTGACGCGGCTCACGCTTCCCGGGGCCATTTACCTTGCGCTCATCGCGGAGTTCCCGAACATCATCTTCCGGTACCTGCCGGAGTCGAATGTGTTCTTCGGACTCTTCGGCGGCACCTCGATGCTGATCGTGGTGGGCGTCGCACTCGACACCATGCGCCAGATGGAGGCCCAGCTGATGATGCGCTCGTACGAAGGATTCCTGCAATAGCCCGCCTGGTGCTGTTCGGACCCCCTGGTGCCGGCAAGGGCACGCAGGCCGAGTTCCTCAAGGAGCGCGGACTGCTGCACCTGTCCACCGGCGACCTGCTGCGGGCCGCAGTGGCCGAGGGCACGCCGCTTGGCGTGCAGGCCAAGACGTTCATGGACGCCGGCGACCTGGTGCCCGACGAGGTCGTGATCGGCATGATCCGCGAGGCCCTCACCGGCCGTACCGACGACTTCATGCTCGATGGCTTTCCGCGCACCATCGCGCAGGCCGAGGCCCTTGACGGGATGCTTGCCGAGGTGGGCGCTCCGCTCGACAACGTCATCTCGTTCGAGGTGCCGCGTGACGAACTGATGCGTCGTCTGGCCGGCCGCTGGATCTGCCGCGGATGCGGGCGCTCGTTCCACGAAGTGTCCAACCCATACGACGGCTCGCCGTGCAGCAAGACCGGCGAGGCCTGCGACCTGTACCAGCGCGACGACGACCGTGCCGATGCCGTGGCCAACCGTCTCGACGTGTACGAGGCGCAGACGTCGCCGCTTATCGAGTACTACCGCTCGCGCGGCCTGCTGCGCGACATTGACGGATCTCTTCCGCTGGATGAGGTCCAGGCGCGCGTTGTCGAAGCCCTCGCGTAGCAGCGGGCCCGTCCCGAAGACGCCGGACGAGATCGACGCGATGGCGGCGAGCGGCGCCGTGCTGGCCGAGTGCCTCGACATGCTCGAGGCCGCTGTGGCCCCGGGCGTGACCACCGGTGAACTCGACGCGATGGCCGAAGAGTTCATCGTGTCGAGGGGCGGCGTGCCGTCGTTCAAGGGCTACCACGGATTTCCGGGCACCATCTGCCCGTCGGTGAACGCCGAGGTGGTGCATGCCATTCCCGGTCCGGCTGCACTCGTCGAGGGCGACATCATCTCGATCGACTGCGGCGTGACACTCGACGGCTGGGTGTCCGACTCCGCACGCACCATCCCGGTGGGTGAGGTGAGCGGCGTGGCAACCAATCTGATGGATGCCACGCGCCGGTCGCTGGCCGCCGGTATCCAGGCCGCCCGCCCGGGCAACCGCACCGGCGACATCGGTGCAGCCGTGCAGGACGTGGTGGAGCGCGCCGGCTTCAACGTGGTGCGCACGCTGGTGGGCCACGGCGTTGGCCGCACCATGCACGAAGAGCCGCAGGTGCCCAACTTCGGCAAGCCGGGAACCGGCGTGCTGCTTGAGGAGGGCGTGGTCATCGCCATCGAGCCCATGGTCACGCAGGGCGACCACGAGGTTGTGCTGGGCAGTGACGGCTGGGTGGTCACCACCAAGGATGGGGGTCTGGCAGCGCACTTTGAGCACACCGTGGCCATTACCGCAGCGGGCCCCCGAATCCTCACCCGCCGTGCGGGCTGACGGCACGGTTCCGATGCTCTCCCGATCCTGCTATCTTCCCCGGCCGCGCGTGGAACGAAACGCGATGATCGTCGTGTGCCCCGATGGGCCCGCTTTCGTCCAACGTCACCTCGCGCGCAGTGGCGCCGCCACGAACCTCGCCCACCTGGGCGCGGCCGTGCTGTCGCCGGGTCACCCAGCGAGGAGTCGCAAGTGAAGGTCCGTCCGTCCGTGAAGCCGATGTGCGAGAAGTGCCGTGTGATCAAGCGCCACGGCAAGGTGCTCGTCATCTGCAGCAACCCTCGTCACAAGCAGACCCAGGGGTAATCAGTGGCACGAATCGCCGGAGTCAATATCCCTCGCGAGAAGCGGGTGGAGATCGGCCTCACCTACGTCTACGGGATCGGCCGCACCACGGCCAACGAGATTCTCGTGAAGGTCGGGCTCAGCCCGAACACGTACGTGCGTGACCTGACCGAGGAAGAAGTGGGTCAGCTCCGCGAGGTAATCGAGCGCGATTACATCGTTGAGGGTGACCTCCGGCGCGAGCGCGCCAACAACATCAAGCGGCTTATGGACATCGCCTGCTATCGCGGGCTGCGCCACCGCCGCGGTCTTCCGGCCCATGGCCAGAGGACCAAGACCAACGCCCGTACCCGCAAGGGTCCGAAGCGCACCGTCGGCAAGCAGCGCAAGAAGTAGCCGGAGAACAGGGAGTCCATTGGCACGCCAGAAGGCAACTCGGGGTCGAACCCGTCGCAGGGTCCGCAAGAACATCGCGTTGGGCCACGCGCACATCAAGACCTCGTTCAACAACACGATCGTCACCCTGACTGATCGTCAGGGCAACGTGATCGCCTGGGAGACGGCCGGCTCGGCTGGCTTCAAGGGTTCGCGAAAGAGCACGCCGTACGCCGCGCAGATCACGGCTGACGCCGCTGCCCGCAAGGGCATGGAGCACGGCCTGCAGAAGGTCGACGTGTTCGTCAAGGGCCCCGGTTCCGGTCGCGAGACCGCCATCCGTTCGCTTCAGGCGGCTGGCCTCGAGGTGACCTCGGTCACCGACGTGAGCCCCGTTCCCCACAATGGTTGCCGCCCGCGCAAGCGGCGCCGCGTCTAGGAGGCCGACGTGGCCCGCGATCGTGACCCGCAGTGCAAGCAGTGCCGCCGTGAGGGCGAGAAGCTCTTCCTCAAGGGTGCCCGCTGCTCCACTGAGAAGTGCGCCATTGAGCGCCGCAACTACCCGCCCGGCCACAACGGCCGCGGGCGTATTCGTCAGAGCGAGTACCTCATGCAGCTGCGCGAGAAGCAGCGCGCGCGTCGGTACTACGGAGTGCTCGAGAAGCAGTTCCGTCGCTACTACGAGAAGGCCAGCCGCCAGCCGGGCGTGACGGGTGAGAACCTGCTGCGCCTGCTTGAGCTGCGTCTCGACAACGTGGTGACCCGCCTCGGCTTCGCGGCATCCCGCCGCCAGGCTCGTCAGCTGGTGCGTCACGGGCACTTCCTCGTCAACGGCCGCCGCGTGGACATTCCGTCCTACCAGTGCCGTCCCGACGACATCATCACCATCAAGTCAACGTCCACTGCAGAGGCAGTGGTGCGTGGTGCCACGGAAATCGGCGCATCTGTCGCCCCGTGGCTGCAGGCCGACCACGACTCGCTGTCCGGCAAGGTGCTGAAGGCACCTGACCGCACCGACATCGACACCCCGGTGCGCGAGCAGCTGATTGTGGAGCTCTACTCGAAGTAGGCAGTACCCCGTACCGGCACGCGATGGTCTGGGGCCCCTGACGCGGGGACCCCGGGCCGAGGCCGCCGGAACGGGCATTCGCGTTCATCCACTGACCGGCACTTGGCCGGGAGGAGCAGCAACTACATATGCTCGACATCCACACCCCGCGCATGTCGTACGAGCCCATGTCCGACGTTCTCGGGCAGATCGAGGTCGAGCCGCTCGACCGCGGCTTCGGACATACCTTTGGCAACTCGCTGCGCCGCGTGCTGCTGTCGTCCCTCGAGGGCGCGGCCGTCACCTCGGTGAAGATCGACGGTGTGCAGCACGAGTTCACGAGCGTCAAGGGCGTGCGTGAGGACGTCACCGACATCATCCTGAACCTCCGCGGCCTGGTGTGCCGCCTCATCGGCGAGGCCGATGAGATCGAGGTGGAGCTGAACCGCCAGGGCCCGGGTGTGGCCACCGCCGGCGACATCACCTGCCCGGCCGACCTCGAGATCCTCAACCCCGAGCTCGAGATCGCCAACCTGGAGTCGGGTGCATCGCTCAACATGGTGCTCACCATCGCCCGCGGTCGCGGCTACGTGCCCGCCGACCAGAACAAGGGCCCCGGCACCACCATCGGCGTCATTCCCGTCGACTCGAACTTCTCGCCCGTGCGCCGCGTGCGCTACGAGGTGGGTGCCGCCCGCGTGGGACAGCGCACCGACTACGACAAGCTCATCCTCGAGGTGGAGACCGACGGCAGCATCGACCCACGTGCCGCCGTGGCCCAGGCCTCGGCCATCCTCATCGAGCGTCTGGCGATCTTCGCCGACCCGAAGGACATCCGACTGCTCACCGAAGAGGAGCCTGAGCCGCCGCAGCCCGGTGGCGAGATGGCGGGCATCCTCATCGAGGAGCTCGAGCTCGGTGTGCGTTCGTACAACTGCCTGAAGCGCGTGGGCGTTGAGACCATTGGCGATCTCATCTCGAAGAGCGAGGATGACCTTGCGGCCATCCCGAACTTCGGCAAGAAGAGCGTCGAGGAGGTCAAGGAGAACCTTGCCCGCCACGGTCTTGCGCTTCGCGACGAGTAGACTGCACGCCAGCAACAACCAGTAACCGGAGACACAGATGCGACACCGCAAGAGCGGCCCCAAGCTCAATCGTGACAGCGCACATCGCTCGGCGATGGCGGCCAACATGGCCACCGCGCTGCTTGAGCACGGGCGCATCCAGACCACCGAGGCCAAGGCCAAGGTGGCTCGTCAGACCGCCGAGCGCGCCATCACGCTGGGCAAGCAGGGCACCCTGCATGCCCGTCGTCAGGCGATCTCGCTGCTGCGCAACAAGCCCATCACGTACCGGCTGTTCAACGACATCGCCCCGGTGTTCAAGGACGTCCCGGGTGGCTACACCCGCGTGATCAAGCTGGGCCCGCGTCAGGGCGACGCCGCACCGATGGTGCTGCTCGAGCTGTCGCGCCCCGTGCCGGCATCCAACCCGGAAGTTGCCGCATGAGCATCCGCACCCGCGTGACCATCGGCCTTGGCGCCGTCGCCATCGGCCTTGGTGGCATCGCCGCCATCGCATCGCCGGCCGTGGCAACGCAGGCTGCAACGCAGACCGAGGTCAGCGGCATCGTGGCCGCCACCAATGCGTGGACCACGCAGACGCAGGGCTACACGTACTCCGAGTACTCGGTGGGCAACATCGCCGTGTCGTCGGTCAACACGTCGTACGCCCGTGCGCAGATCCTGCCGCTTGCCGCGTACAAGAACCAGATCCCCACGCAGTGGGTGCTGCTGTATGGCAGCGGCTCGCAGTGGACCGTGGTAGATGGTGGCCAGAACTTCTGCGACAACGTCAGCAACGTGCCGCCGGCAGTGGTGAACGACCTGTTCCCGAGTGGCCAGCAGTGTGGTCCCACCTCGAACAAGTACACCCTGGGCAAGCAGACCAACGGTGGCTACACGCTCACGCTTCAGGCGCAGCGCGGCACCGGCTCGAAGAGCAAGTTCGGCACCGTGTACCTGCAGCAGGCAACCACGGGCGGCATCAAGGTGACCGAGCGCAAGATCGGCGGCACCAATGCCTACACGTGGTCGGTTATCACCCAGAAGAACAACTCGTACCTCACCTTCAACGCCCAGAACCAGTGGGCCCTGGTGCAGCTGTACCAGTCGCCGAGCACGCTCTACGCGGTGTACCCCTTCAAGGTGACCGCGTTCGGCCTGACGCCGACCAACTACAAGTAGGACCCGCGCGGTGCCCGCGCTCCGTCTCGACATTGAGTACGACGGCGCGGACTTCGCGGGCTGGGCTGAGCAGCCCGGCATGAGAACTGTCGAGGGCGTCCTCCGGGAGGCCCTCGACGTCGTTTTCCGCGAGCGCCCCGACATTCGCGTGGCGGGCCGCACCGATGCCGGCGTGCACGCCACCGGGCAGGTGGTGAGCCTGGCGGTGGCGGAGGGCACGGGCGACATCGATCCCACGCGCCTGTACCTGTCGCTGGCCGGTCTGCTGCCCGACGACGTGGCCGTGCGCCGGGTGACCACTGCAGAGGAGGGCTTCGACGCGCGCGCCGACGCGACGTCACGGGTGTACGACTACCGGGTGCTGGTGGGCCCACGCTCACCGCTGCGCCGACACCGGACGCTCAGGCACGTGGGCCCACCACTCGACCGGGATGCCCTCGAGGCGTGCGCAGCACTCGCGGTGGGCCAGCACGACTTCCGGGCATTCACCCCGAGCGACACGGCCCACCGGTTCTTTCACCGCACCATGATCGAGTGCGCCTGGCGCGAGGAGAATGAGGAGCTCATCTTGCGCGTTGAGGCCAACGCCTTTCTGCGCCACATGGTGCGCGTGTTGGTGGGCACGATGCTCGAGTGCGGTCGGGGCCGGCGTACCGTCGAGTCGTTCGGGGCCCTGCTGGAGGGGGCCCCACGGAGCGCGGCGGGTCGAACGGCCCCACCACACGGCTTGACCCTGGTGGCAGTGCGCTACTGAGCGGCAGTCCGGCTGCCGGGGGCGCGGGGTGTTCCCCGGAGGAAGACGAAACGACGCCCTGGCCACCGGGGCAGCGCCCCGGTTGACTTGCGATTCCGATTCGCGACGGAGGGGAACACCCCGCGCCCGCGGCTACCATCGCGCTACCGGTGAGAATTCTCGTGACCAATGACGATGGCGTTGATGCGCCCGGGATCCTTGCGCTGAAGCAGGCCGTGGATTCCCTTGGCGACGTGTTCGTCATCGCGCCCGACACCAATCGCAGTGCGATCGGTCGAGGCATCACCATTCACGACCCGCTCGTGGTGGACGAAGTTGCGATGGCAGATGGCTCACCGGCCTTCTCGATCAGCGGCACGCCCGTCGATTGCGTGCGGCTCGGGGCGCTCGGGCTCATCGGCGATCCTCCCGACGTGGTGGTGAGCGGGGCAAACCTCGGGCTCAACCTCGGTGACGACGTGACGTACTCGGGCACGGTGGCTGCGGCGCTTGAAGGCGTGATGCTCGGCATTCCCGCCATCGCGGTGAGCCAGGATGCGCTCGGCGGTGGCAGTGGCCCGGGCCTTGCGTACGACTTCTCGGCCGTCACGGCCTTCGCGGCGAAGTTGGTGCCGTTTGCCTGCCAGCGGCGCTTCCCAAGGCACGTCATATTCAACGTCAACGGGCCCGGCGTGGCGCCCGCCCACATCAAGGGCGCCAAGGTGACCCGCCTCGGGCGCCGGGTATATGACGACACGCTCACGCTTGAGGGCGAGAGTGGGTCGAAGAAGCACTACCGCATTTACGGCGAGCCCATGAGCCACGATCAGCAGCCCGGCACCGATCTTTCGGCCATTGATGATGGCCTGGTGTCGGTGACGCCCCTGCACTTCGACCTCACCGACATTGACGGCATGGACGAGATGCAGCGCTGGGAGATTGACGGGCTGCTCGACGACGCCGGAGTGCGCTGAAGCCGTGCCGCCGCGGTTCGGCACGGTCCTATTCGACCTCGATGGCACGGTGGTCGATACCGTCGCGCTCATTCGCGAATCGCACCGGCATGCGGTGCGCACGGTGCTGGGCGTGGAGATGTCGGATGAGGAGCTCACAGCCAACGTGGGCCGGCCGCTCATCGACCAGATGCGGGCGTTCTCAGAGGAACACGCCGACGCGCTGCTGGTGGAGCAGCGGGCGTGGAACCATGCGCATACCGCCGAACTGATCGCGGCCTACCCGGGCATGGATGGCCTGTTGGGCCGCCTGCGCGACGCCGGGTGCCGCATTGGCATCGTCACGTCGAAGAGTCGCCCCACTGTCCAACTCGCGTTCGATGCCCTGCCCGACATCGCGCGGCACCTCGACGATGTGGTGGGGCTCGAGGACAGCGACACCCATAAGCCCGGCCCTGAGCCGGTGCAGGTTGCGCTCGGCAATCTCGATGCCACCCCGGATGACGCCTGCTACGTGGGCGACGCGCCGTTCGACATCGCCGCCGGCAATGCCGCGGGGGTCACCACCATCGGGGTTACCTGGGGCTTCTTCGATCAGGTGGCGCTCGATGCCGAGCGCCCCGATCTGGTGGTGCACGACATCCCTGCGCTCGAGGCCGTCCTGCTGGGGGCTGGGAAATGAGCGACGGGGCGCGGGCGGAGGAACTTCGCATCCTCATCCGCGATGCCGCGCACCGGTACTACGTGTTGGATGACCCGTCGGTGGACGACGCCATCTACGACGACTGGGTGCGTGAGCTCGAGGCGATCGAGGATGCCCACCCCGAGCTTGTGACTCCCGACTCGCCCACGCAGCGCGTGGGATCGGGCCCGTCGGAGCGCTTTGCGCCACACACCCACGACCAGGCGATGCTCAGCCTGGCCAACGCACGTGGCGAAGAGGAACTGCTCGAGTGGAACCGGCGCCTGGAATCGGTGCTCGATCAGGAGGGGCTCGCCGGTGCCGACGTACGGTTTGTGGTGGAGCCCAAGATCGACGGGCTGGCCATCTCGCTCACATACGAAGACGGCCGACTGGTGGTGGGGGCCACGCGTGGCGACGGCGCGGTGGGGGAGGATGTGACCGCCAACATCCGCACCATTCAGGCTGTGCCGCTGGTGCTGCGGCCTGAGGCCGGCAGCCCGCCTCGGCGCGTGGAGGTGCGCGGCGAGGTGTATCTGCCGCTCGAGGCCTTCGCGCAGTTCAACGAGGCGCGCGCCGCTGAGGGCCTGCCCACGTTTGCCAATCCGCGCAACGCCGCCGCGGGCAGCCTTCGCCAGCTCGATTCGCGCCTCACGGCTGAGCGTCCGCTGTCGGTGTGGTGCTACGCCGTGGGGGCGTCCGATGGCCTGGAGGTGTCGAGCCATGAAGACGTGCTGGCATGGCTGCGCGACGCGGGCTTCCCGGTGAACCCCCTCATCGAGGTGGTCGATGACATCGATGCCGCTGCAACTGCCTGCGCCCGGTGGGAAGAGCGCCGGGGCGACATCGACTACGACATCGACGGTGCCGTGGTGAAGGTCAACTCGTTGGAACAGCAGCGCCGCCTTGGCGCCGTCGCACGTGCCCCGCGGTGGGCCATCGCGTACAAGTTCGCGCCCACGACGGCCACCACGCTGCTGAAGGCCATCAATGTCAACGTGGGGCGCACCGGCGCCATCATCCCGTGGGCCGAGTTGGAGCCGGTGCATGTGGGTGGGGTCACCGTGCAGCACGCCACGCTGCACAACCAGGACGACCTGGCGCGGAAGGACCTGCGCATCGGCGACACCGTGGTGGTGCAGCGTGCCGGCGACGTGATTCCCCAGGTGGTGTCGGCGCTCACGCAGCGTCGCACGGGTGACGAGGTGCCGTTCGTGATGCCCACCGAGTGCCCGTCGTGCGGCACCGCGCTGGTGCGGCCCGACGATGAGGTGATCTGGCGCTGCCCCAACCGCTCGTGCCCCGAGCAGTTGGTGCAGAGCGTCATCCACTTCGCATCGCGCGGGTGCATGGACATCGAGGGGCTCGGCGACAAGACCGTCGCCAAGTTGTTCGAGGTGGGGCTGGTGGGCAACGTGGCTGACATCTACGACATCACTGTGGAGCAGCTCATTCCTCTGGAGGGGTTCAAGGACCAGAGCGCGGCGAACCTGGTGGCGGGCATCGCGGCATCGCGCGAGCGGCCGTGGCCGCGGGTGATCAACGCGCTGGGCATCCGCCACGTGGGTGAGGTGACGGCGAACTCCATCGCGCTGGTGGCGCCGTCGCTGGATGCGCTGCTGGTGGCATCGCCCGACGACCTCGCGCGCGCAGAGGGTGTGGGCCCCGTGGTGGCCGAGGCCGTCACGGAGTTCCTGTCGAGCGACGACAACCGCGCAATGCTCGAGCGGCTACGGGCCGCAGGGCTGACCGTGGAGATGGATGTGCCCGACGGGCCTGTCGATGGCCCGCTCACCGGCTGCACGGTGGTGGTGACCGGCGGGCTCGACACCTTCAGTCGTGATGAGGCCAAGCGCGCCATCGTTGCTGCGGGCGGCAAGAGCACCGACTCAGTATCGAAGAAGACATCCTTCGTGGTGGCAGGCCGTGACCCCGGCAGCAAGGTGTCCAAGGCCGAGGCCGCGGGCGTGCCCGTGATCGACGAGGCACTGCTGCTTCGGGTGCTCGCCGGCGAGGTTCCCCCGCCCGCACGCGACGACGTCTAGGTGGTGACCGCCGGGGCCGCGTCTGCGGCGCCGGTTGCCAGCAGCGTCACCGCCTGGTCCATGGTGCGCTGCGCCCCGCCGATGTCCGTGTCGTTGATGAGGAAGGCGAACGCGTACCTCGCGCCCGCCTTGCTCGTGACCACGCCAGCCAGTGATGCGACACCATCGATGTAGCCCGTCTTGGCGCGCACGCGGTTGCGCACGGCGGGATCGCGAAGGCGCCTGATGAGGGTGCCTTCGCCGCCGTGCTCCAGTGATCGAACCAGAGCGTCACCCCACTCGGGGTTCGACTCGGCATCGCCGAGAATGGTCACGAGCGTGGACGCCGCAAGGCGGTTGCTGTGCGAGAGCCCCGACCCGTCGACGAGATCGTCGTTCGCGGCAAGTGCACCGCGCTCCCCGAGCAGTTTCGCGGCGTGGGCGGTACCGGCGGCGGTGGTGCCATGCCCGGCGCCGTACGCCCCTACGCCCTTGCTGAGTGTCTCCGCGGTGAAGTTATCGCTGGCGGGATTCATGAAGCCGAGGATCGCTGAGAGGGGCTTTGATTTGACCTCGCCGAGCACGGTGCCCCCCGGCGCGTCGCGGCCCACCCGAATCGACCCGTGGACGATGACCCCCACATGCCTGAGGGCCTTGATTAGGCGCTGGCCTGCTGCCAACCCGGGGCTTGAGACATTGTGCGATTGGGTGTTCCCGGCCCGGCCCTGATTGGTGGCAATGGCCGACAGCGGTCCGCACTCCCACACGTAGTCGCTCTTCCACTGGGGGCCCATGCGCTTGGCGTCGAACAGCGACTCATCAATCACCAGCCCGCCAACGATCTCGCGCACGCCGCTGCGACGCACGTTGATGGCCAGGCGCTCAATCGGCGTACCGGTGCGGTCCAGATAACCACGCGAATACGCGGTGGTGGCCAGCATGGGGTCGCCCGAGCCGATGAGGTACGCGGGGCCGCTCAGGGTGCCGTCGGGGGAGATCGGGGCGTTGGCGCCGCCCTCAACGCGGGTGGTGAAGCGGAAGTCAGGGCCCACGGTGAGCAGGGCCGCGGCACTGGTGATGATCTTCATCGTGGATGCCGGGGCGAGTGACTGTCTCGCATTCACCGCCGCCACAGCGACGGGACCGGTGGCGTCCAGGCGCGTGACAAGGGCGCTCATTCCCGGGTGCTTGGCCGCAAAACGGTTGAGGAGCGCGTCAACCCGGCTGGCGCTTGCAACTGACGGGGCCGCGACCATGGCAGCGGCCATCACGGTCAGTGCGAGGCGACGCGGGAGTGTGCGGGCAGGGCGACTCACGACGGTGAGGGAGGCTAGCGGCACCCGCGGCGCGCCCATCCGCAGTGGGGTCCACCGGGCCGTGCCCGGTGGCACGGCCCGGTGGGGGGACTACCCCTGGCTACGCCGCGATGACGTCCTGAGCATCTTCGGGGAAGCGGTGCCCGGTTTCCAGCAGGCTTGTGATGACCAGGGTTTTGTCAACCCGCCCGTGGTAGATGGGGATTGCCTGCTG